>Ga0181526_10000664_pt1 | contig 35588 bp, 39 predicted proteins | sample PEATcosm2014_Bin_35_FD_119750 | JGI IMG/M metagenome (GOLD analysis project Ga0181526, IMG submission 119750) | Peatland microbial communities from MTU Mesocosm Facility, Houghton, MI, USA - PEATcosm2014_Bin06_30_metaG | ecosystem: Environmental > Terrestrial > Soil > Wetlands > Peat | place...
AGAGACTCCCACCGATCATGGAGTAACCCCTGCCGCCTCATGCGCCACGACAGGAACAGAGAACTCTGCCAGTTCGCCCAACGCTACAAGCAACCCAACGGCCGTGGGTGAACCTGGGGGAGGCGATGGCCGTGGTAGGGGCGGGGAAGGCATTGCCCTACTCCCAGTAATGCACAAGGCCGCCGACGAGATCGTCGAAGAGGTCCGGCACCTTCCCCCCTATGAGGAGTCCGTCCCCTTTTCGGAAACGAGGAGCTCCCGACTGCTCAGGCGCCATCCCGCCCCGTGGTGACAACGGCACCGAGCCACCCGAGACTCATCCCGGTGAGCGATCCTCTGCTCAGCGTGGCGACGTAGTCGCCCCCCATGGCCCACTCCAGCAGGAGAAAGGCCAACCCGATCGCCGATAGCGCGATCCAGCGGCGATTGCGGCTCGTAGCGCAACGTACGACGAGACCGAGGGCGAAGATCACGACGATCGACGCGATCACAATATGGAGGAGGACCGTCGGGTGAGCAAGTGCGAAGTGCCAATTCTTGGATGACGACCGCCCCTTGGGAATGCTGACGTTGGCGGCAGCGAGGGCGACGACCACCACCAGGCCAAAGACCAGCAATCTCGACATCGCCCGAAAGCCAGAGGTCTGCATGGTCCTCCTCAAAGACTCAGCGAGGCTTGGGCGAAAAGACCCAGGCGAGAGCCTCCAGGTCGCGGGCCCGTCCCTCGTGCTCGTCGAGGCGCAACACGGCCACGACCCGTCCCTCCTGGCAGGCAATCAGCGCGGGCTGCTCCTCCAACGAGAAGGGCTCCAGCACGACGCCGGAATCCGGGCCGAAGCGGTACATGAAGCTCTGCGCGACCGCGTCGGCGCCTCGCACGGGCGGCTGCGGGGGCAGCCCGATCACCATGGCATGTCCGACGACATCGGGGTCGAGCAGGTTAACCAGCTCCCGAACATCGCCACCTTCGCAGGCGGCAATGAACCGTTCAGTGAGCTCCGACATCTCTTGCACCCGGGCCGTCTCCGACGACTCTGCGTCGAAGGATCCCGAGCGAATCGAAAGGCGCGCCCGACGGGCCAGCTGGCGACAAGCAGCCGGAGTGCGACCGACGAGCTTGGCGATGGCTTCGAAGGGGAAGCCGAAGATGTCGTGGAGGATGAACGACGTGCGCTCACCCGGCGAGAGGCGCTCTACCACGATGGCCAGCGCTTGGCGAACCTCGTCGTCAAGGGTGAGCCGATCTGAAGGATCGGTGCTTGGCTGTGAAGTCTCGAGAGGGACCGCGGTTGCAGTCGTAAGGCGGGCGTCAGCCGAGGCGAGCCGGTCGAGGCATATTCGGCGGACCACGACGACGAGCCATCCGCGCAGATCGTCGATGTCTTCGACAGAGGCGGAGGATAGGCGGGCGAATGCCTCCTGCACGATGTCCTCGGCGCCGGAGGCTCGGCGGAGCATCCCCGCCGCGACGGCGAGGAGATAGGGGCGGTCTGACTTCCAAGCCTCTCGGACGCGTACATGCCGGGGTGGCGATGGTCCCATGAGCTCACCCATCATCTCAATTAGGAGAAGACGAACCACACCCACGGTTTGTGACACGCCGCAAGATGGCCTCGGGAAGCCGCCAGGCTGTCGGTATCGATCGAGGGGGACAGATCAGGACGTCTCGAGCGGGCTTGTGAAGCCAAGCTCAATGCGTAACCGCGCCGGATTCGGCCATCTGGGCCTGCCTATCCGCGCACGCTCTGTCAAGGCTCTCGGTCTCAGCGCCGCCTCGGCCCGAGGCCCACCGCCCGCACGAAATGGTTGATCTGGCGGTTGCCCTCCCGATAGATAACGCGCCGCACCTCGCGCTCGCCCGCGCCACCTGCCGCTCCAGAGAGCCCGCCTCGCTTGTAACCGTGCTCGACGGCCTCAACATTGCCGAGGTCCCTTGCGAACCGATACAGCTGGGAACGAGTCGTACTCATGAAGGCACCCGCTCCTTGATGGCGCGGTCCGCCAGGATGATCCGCTCGACGACTGCGCGCAGATCGTCGGGGTCTTCTGTCTCCTCCATCATCTTGAGGTCGTCTGGAGGAACGGCGACGCAGCCCATGCCGTCGTCTTCGTGCTCGGCTCGCCAGGTGTTAGCGGCGAGTGGCGTGAACTACATCCATGAGAATCGCCACCGGGTCGCCTCGGCGGGCTCCTTTACTGGGACTCCGAACTGGAGGGTCTCATTCTGCTCGGCGGTTCGAGCGGCTTCCCGCCGCGGATGCTCGACGACGTCTGGCTTCTCCGGGAAGGCGAGTGGCGTCTCCTGAGCCGTAACACCGTGAGTCCACCCGGCGAGCTCGGAGGATGGGCGTACGACCCGGTTTCCCGACTCGTGGCGCGGTACGGCGGAATACCCTCGAGTCGAGAACGATCCAAGGACGCAATGGGCTTGTGGGTCTGGGATGGCGAGCGGTGGCACGAGAAACTCAGCCCCGGCGGACCACCGGGCAGGAGGACGATGCCTGAGCTGTGCTTCGTGCGAGCGACGAGTGAGGTCATTCTTTACGGGGGGGACCCACGCACTCCAGCAGATACCTGGAGCCTGACCATGAAACGCTGAGTTGACGCCAACGACCCCGGACCGGCTGCAACCTGGGACCAGTCTGCGGTGTCGGCGAACGCTGGTGCAGAATGTGCCTCAATGGGTTCAAAAGGGATCAGGCAACGCAAGCGCCGGCCGCCGCCGCTGTCAGGCCGCGGTGACGTGAGTGGGGAAGCCGCATGGCCGATGGCGGATGCTCCAGACGAGTACGCGGGCATCACGCCCCTCGCCGGCATCGCGTTCGCTCGGGCCATCGGTGGCCGTCTCCTCCGTTTTCGGCGCCGCCGCCAAGGCCAGCGGTGAGCGTGCATCTGACGGCGCGAAGCAACCACGCCTAGTGGGGTGCCCCGGGGGAACGGCTACGATTTCGCCGCAGGCAGCAGTCCCCACTCCTTGCCGTTCCACGCTTCGGACCCGCTCCCTCCGACGGCGACGCAGTCGCTTGGGCTTGTGCAGGAGACCGCCCGCAGGTCACCGCTTGGAGATCGACTCGGAGTCCTCTGCATGACCCAACGCACGCCGTTCCAGTACTCGAGCAGGGGCAGCTCGCTTTGAGCGGTCGTACGCCATCCGACTGCCTCGCAGAAGGTGGTCGACGTACAGGAGACGGCAAGGAGACTTACCTCGGCGGCTCCGACCCGAGGCGTCGCCTCGATCGTCCAGGTGGTCCCGTTCCACCTGGCAGCTGCGGCGAGTCCGACGATCGAGTTACCAACGACCGTGCAGGTTTTGGCGGCGGTGCACGACACGCCCCACAACTCACCGACGCTTGGAATCAGGAGTGGCTTGTGGCGGTACCACGCTCCTCCGTTCCATCGCTCGATGAGGCTCTCGCCCGACAGGTCCCCGACGGCGAGGCAAGCCGTCGACGTCCGGCAGGCGACTGCTTCAAAGGCGTTTTCGTACGAGTCAGTCGCAGCGTTGCGCGTCGTCTGCAGCTGCCAGGCTGCGCCGTTCCAACGTTCGGCGAGGGTGAGCTGGTACTCCGTGCTGTAGTTCTCGCTCCAGCCGACGGCCGTGCACGCCTTGGCAGCGACGCACGACACGCTCTTCAACTGGCTGAGCTCATCGATGGGGAGCTTGGCCGTGGTGGTGAGCAGCCAAGCTCTGCCGTCCCAGCGTTCGGCAAGGGTGCCGGCGGACGAGGACCCGACCGCCATACAGGCCGAGGCCGAGCTGCAGGAAACTCCGTTGAGCCACGACCTCGTTGCACCCGTCGGGTCGGGGGTCGGTTCGATCGTCCACGCGACCCCGTTCCATCTCTCGGCCAGTGTCTTCCATGTGGCGTTCGGGCCGGACGATCCCACCGCCACGCAGTCCGTCTTCGACACGCACGAGATGGCGCTCAGCTGAACGGGGCTCGCGTCCTTGTAGGCGCCTGGAGTGGCCATGGCTCCGACCTGTGGCGCGAATAGGACGCCAACGAAGACAACGAGGAAGACCTGCGCGAAGGCCGTATGCCCGCCGCGGCGCCGTCCACTCGGCGGGCGTACTCCAGAACGTGCCCAGCCATCAGCCACTAAAGATCAGTTTACCCATGGTCCCCGTGGAAGGGTCACCGTGACTCCGTCCCGCGTCCACTGGAACGCGGGATGGTGAGCTCGCCCAGAGCGGTCCTTGCTGCGCCCGCGTCTGAGGTCCCGCCGGTCCCAACTTCGAGGAACGGCCGCACGTTCGCCGACTTTCAAGTCTGCGTTATGTCGGCCGACGAGGATGCCGGTGCTCACTGGTGAGGCTGTCAGCATCACCCGCCTACGACCAGGGTTATTGCCCGATCAGCGAGTGAACAGCTGCAACACGAGCTTGGCGAAACCCGCATCCAGCCCGAACACGACAGCCGTCACGAGGACCACGGTGCTGAACACCACGGTGGTGTACTTGAGCACGTCGGCTCATGCTGGCCAGGCCACCTTCGCGAGTTCGTTGCGAACCTCTCGCAGGTACCCGGCGAGGCTCGGTCGATCGGCGTAGGTAGTTTGGTCGCGTCATCGACGAGGCATACCGTCTTCGGGATAGCCGACGAGCGTCCGTGTCACCGCAGAAGCCTAAGCTAAGTCGTCGGGCTCCGCCAAAGGTGGCGCGTCCCCGCTTTGCCACCTGGAAGGCTGGCGGCCGTGGGGCACGCCAATACCTGGAGATCACCCGTACCGGCTGGCAGCCTCCGGCGTGACGACGATCTTCCTGCGTTGCTTGTACGTACCTCCACACCCTGAAGGTCTTCCGACGCCCCGACGGTCAATCGGGCCTGAAGGTGCCCTGTCAGCTCAGTGGGGAGCTATCGCTCGCTTCTCTCACCAACCACGCCAGCACCGAGGGTTCAATCCCCGGAGGCAGGGAGTTGAGCAAGACGTATGCGACGTACTGGACGTGGTGCGTCCAGAAGCCCACCGCCGCGTCACCGGTGTAGGCGCACACCGTCACGCCGTTGGAGGAACGGGAGGGCGCTTGTTGGGACGAGCGGAGGCAGACGGGAACGGGCGTGTCGAGCCAAGGAGTCGCTATCCAGACGAGCGGGCTCTTCGTTCGGGAATCGTCGAACAAAAGGTCGAGGAACCAGCGCGGCTGTGCTACATCGAGAGCGCTCGTACGTGAGAAACCGCCGGCGACGAATCTCAGGGTGCTATCGCGGGGGACGAACACGGGTTCACCGAAACCAAAAACCGACGCTTCCTCGGAGCACAACCGAACCGAGTAGCAGGTTGTTGGCGGAGAAGCCGAAGTGGTGGCCGCCGTGATGCCAACGGCTGCACCGACCACAAGCAGCACAGCTGCAGCCACAAGGAGGAAGCTACGCACGAAGGGAAGTGTCCCATACTGTTGCTGGCGTCAGTGCTTGCCTGGTAGCTGTCCACGACAGCGCGCGATGCCGTCTTCGAGGCGGCTGATTCCGAGAACGGCGTCACAGGGTGCATCGCTTCGGCGGTACTGCGCTTGTCGTTGCCGCATTAGGCGCGGTCGCGTCGGGCGCCCGTCATCGCCTCACTGACGGCTGCGCCTCGCGCCGCCGCACTCCTCGGCGCACGAGCCTGACGTTTGGGCCATACTCAGGACCTTGAACAAAAGGAGGGTCTGTGCCCAAGTACCTGCTGCAGGTGAACTACACGCTGGACGGCGTCAAAGGCGTTATCGCACACGGGGGATCAGCTCGCAAGGCTGCCGCCGCGGCTGCGGTGAAGAGCGCCGGCGGCAAGGTCGAGTCGTTTCACTTTGCCTTCGGCTCGACTGACGTTTTCTTGATCGCCGATCTCCCAAGCAACGCGGCGGCGGCTGCCCTCGCCCTGACCGTTACGGCCGGTGGGGGTGCGATCGTCACCACGACGGCGCTGCTCACTGCCGACGAGATCGACAAGGCTGCCGGCACGAGCGTGAAATACAGCCCGCCTCGATCCTGAGGGCGGAACACACGCGGTGTGAGCACCAACACCGCTGGCTCCTACCGAGAGGCCGGACGGGTGGCGCCGGAGTAGCTGTCGTGGAGTTCCTTCCAGCGAGCGTCGGGGAAGGGCCACGTCGGCAGGCCGGCGAGCGACGTCGCCAAGAGGGCGAGATGTACATGCCACGCCGCCAAGGTGCCTGCCTCGTTCCAGTGGCCCTGCAGCGTGTGGGTGAACAGGAGGATGCAGCGATCGCCTGCTGGGATCAGCTGCCATTTGACGACGCCGTCGGGCTCGCCGGGACTCGTCCAGGTGTAGTCGAGCACTTTGGGAGGATCGACGCGCGTCACGACACCGGTGACCTCGTAGCCGGCGGGTTGGCCGAGGCGTAGCTCGATGCGACCACCTTGCCTGGCGTCGATGACGACATCTGCCAGCCAGTGCCGCAGGCGGTCAGGCTCGGTGAGGGCACGCCACACCTCATCGACAGGATGGTCGAGCAGGCGCTCGAACCGGAGCACCGCTGACTCACCGGCGCGAGTGAGGACACCATCTGACCCGAGCTCGTAAAAGTAGCGCGCGAGATAGGTAACCCACGCCTCGTTGCCGGGTGTCGCGCCGTCGACAAGCGCGACCAGGGCGTCGATGCAGACGGTCCATCCGGCCGCCGAGCGCGGAGCGCTCGCCCGGTTCTCGAAGCTGTGCGTGAAGACGAGAAGGCAACCCTCATCCTCTTGTGTCAGCTCGAAGCGCCACGGCTCCTCGCCCCACGTGAGGGCGAGGAGCCGTGGCGCCTCGAGCTCGGTGACCGTGCCAGAGCTCGGCAACAGCTCAGGGTCGATGTCGAAGCCCTCCTGGGTGAACGTGACGCTGCCGCCGATCGACAAGTCGATCTCGACGGCGCCCGGGAACCAGTGGGCGAGCTCGGCAGGTTCGGTGATGGCTTGCCAGACGCGTTGCGGCGAATGCCGGAGGTGTCGCTCGAAACACAAGACGTAGCGGTTTCCATCTCGCAGCAATGATCCGTTCACTGCTCAATCCTTTCTGTCGAGGTGCGCCTCGAGGGCGTCGAGCCGGGTCGACCAGAACCGCCGGTAGGGCTCGATCCAGGCATCGATCTCGGCGAGCGGCTCGGGCCGCAGCTGGTACCACCGGCGCTGGGCGTCGACCCGCACGTCGACGAGACCGGCCTCCCGCAGCACTCGCAGGTGCTTGGAAACACCCGGCTGGCTGAGACGCAGATCCTCCACGAGCTCGCCGACGGATCGCTCCCGCACTCTCAACAAGTCGAGGATCCGGCGCCGGGACGGCTCGGCCAGCACGGCGAACGTCATCGAACCAGCATGCTGCATCAGTTATATGTCTGTCAAGCAATATATCTCGCGTGGGCATGGGAAGGGCTCCGAGATGGCCTCTCTTGGGTGCCGCTGCAGAGCCGGTCGAGCACCCCGCCGAACGGGCCCGAATCATGACGTTTGGCCCTAGCTGCCAGCAACGACTTGGGGTTAGCTGCTGTTGGACAACAGGAGGTGTGCCGCGATGAATTGTCCAAACTGTGGCACCAACGATCCGCCGCCCGTGTCGACAGACAACGGCACGACTACCTGCCCTCAGTGCGGTCATCGGTTCCCCATCGACGAGCTGCCGGAGGCTTTCGGCGCCCGTGGCGTCGAGACGGCCGTCGCTCAGGGAGCCGCCGCGGGACGGCACTTCAGCCCGATACGACGAGAGAGCTGACGCCGTGCCATCGGTCCTCGCCTCGACGGCCGGCGCCTCAGCCACCGAGTGGGATGCTGAAAACGGCGAGTGGGTGACGAGGGCCCGCGGTCGCGCTGTGCTCGCCGATCGACGCATGAACAAGGGCACGGCCTTCAGCCGGGCGGAGCGGCACGAGCTCGACCTCGTCGGTCTGCTGCCGCCTCGCGTCCTTACCCTGGCCGAGCAGGCCGAGCGTGCCTACAGCCTGTACCAGGGCCAGCCGACCGATTTGGCACAGCACATCTTCCTCACCGAGTTGCACGATCGAAACGAGGTCCTCTTCTACCGGCTCTTGATCGAGCACCTGTCCGAGATGCTGCCCATCGTCTACACCCCGACTGTCGGCGAGGCGATCGAGCGCTACAGCCATGAATACCGTCGGCCGCACGGCGTCTACCTGTCCGTCGACGCCGCAGACGACGTGGAGCGGGCCTTGCGGGAAGGCGGTGGCGAGCCCGACGACATCGACCTCATCGTCGCCACGGACGCCGAGGCCATCCTCGGCATTGGTGACTGGGGCGTCGGCGGTATCGAGATCGCCGTGGGCAAGCTCGCCGTCTACACGGCGGCGGCCGGCATCGATCCGGCCCGCACGCTCGCCGTCATGTTGGACGTCGGGACCAATCGGCAGCTGCTCCTCGAGGATCCCCTCTACCTCGGCAACTGCCACCGCCGCGTCGACACGAAACCCTATGACGAGTTCGTCGAGCTCTACGTGCGCACGGCGCGCCGCTTGTACCCGAACGCCCTGCTGCACTGGGAGGACTTCGGGGCCAGCAACGCCCGGCGCATCGTCGACCGCTACCGCGACGAGATGCTGACGTTCAACGACGACATGCAAGGCACTGGCGCCGTCACGCTCGCCTGCGTGCTGTCGGCTCTTCGCGTCACCGGCTCGCCCCCGCGCGAGCAGCGTGTCGTCATCTTCGGGTCTGGCACCGCCGGCATCGGGATCGCCGACCAGCTGCGGGACGCCATGGTCAGAGACGGTCTCTCCCTCGACGAGGCGACCCATCGCCTCTGGTGCCTCGGGCACCGTGGCCTGCTCACCGACGACCGGCAGGACATGCGTGATTTTCAAGGTCCCTACGCCCGGCCCGCAGCCGAGGTGACGGGTTGGGAGCGCGACGAGAAGCTCGGCGGCATCCCGCTGTCAGAGGTCGTCCATCGATCGCGGCCGACGATCCTGATCGGGACTTCCGGCTGCCCTCGTGCCTTTACGGAGTCGATCGTTCGCGAGATGGCCGAGCACTGCGCTCGCCCGATCATCTTGCCGATGTCCAACCCGACGGTTCTCGCCGAGGCGCTTCCAGCCGACCTGATCGCCTGGACCGGGGGCAAGGCGCTTGTCGCCAGCGGCAGTCCCTTCCCGCCGGTCGTGCACGACGGTGCTGAGTACGCCATCGCGCAGGCCAACAACGCGCTCGTGTTTCCCGGCCTGACGCTCGGCGCCCTCGTTGCCCGTGCGCGGCTCATGACCGATGGCATGTTCCGGGCCGCCGCCGAGGCAATCGCCCGCCTTGTCGACCCCACACAAGCCGGAGGTGCGCTCCTTCCCCGCGTCGACGATCTGCGGGCTGCCTCCCTCGATGTCGCCGTCGCCGTCGCCCGGGCGGCCAAAGAGGACGGTGTCGCCCAGGTCGACATCGGCGACTCGATCACCGACCAGGTGCGCGCTGCGATGTGGCAGCCGCGCTACCACCCGGTACGGGCCGTCTGACGTCTCGGGCGTCGTCTGCCGGGACGCCCCCCAAACGAGATCGCGCGCCGATACGATGGCGACGTGCACCACCTCTGACTCCGCCTGTCTCTCGAACTGACCTCGCACCGCCGAAGGGCGGCGGTTGCCTGCTGCGCGGTTGCCCGCCTTTTGGGCCGGGCTCGTTACGGTTGGTCGGCTCATGCTTGATCTGCCGGTTGTCCGTCCCGGTGTGCCGGACCTTAGATCCGCCCGGCGCTTCCTGATCTGGATCGCCCGGCGGCAGCTGGGCGTCGTCACGAGCGGAGCTCTCTTCGGCGTCGCCTGGATGACCAGCCAGGCGGCCATCCCGCTCGTGCTTGGCGCCGCCCTCGGCGCCACCGTGCGCCGCGACCGCTCCCAGATCCTCCTGTGGTCGCTCGTTCTCCTCGGGCTGGGAATCACCCAGGCCGTCGCCGGCATCCTCCGGCACCGCCGTGCCGTTGCCAACTTCCTGAACGCTGTCAGCCGGGTCGAGCAGCTCGTCGCCCGGCACGCCTGCCACCTCGGTGGCGACCTTGCCCGGCGCGTGGCCGCCGGCGAGGTGGCGAGCCTCGGCTCCTCGGACATGGAGCGCATCGGTGAGGCCCTCGACGTGACGGCTCGCGCCGCTGGTGCCCTCGCCTCGTTTCTCGCCGTCAGCATCGTGCTCCTCGTCCTCTCGCCTGCACTCGGCGCCGTCGTCGTCCTCGGTGTGCCGCTCGCCATGGCGCTCGTCGTCCCGCTCGTACGACCGCTCGAGCGTCGTCAGACGGCGGAACGGGAAACCCGGGCGGAAGCGAGCTCGCTCGCCTCCGACACGGTCACGGGTCTTCGCGTACTGCGCGGTCTCGGCGGCGAGAACGTCTTCGCCTCGCGCTTCGAGCGGGCCTCCGAGGTCGTCGCCGGTGCCTCCATCAGGACCGCCACCGTGCAGTCGTACCTGGACGGCGCCCAGGTGCTCTTGCCCGGCGTGCTCGTCGTCGCCGTCACCTGGCTCGGGGCGCGCTACGCCATCCACCGCTCCATCTCGCCCGGCGAGCTGGTGGCTTTCTACGCCTCGGCAGCTTTCCTGCTCATCCCGATGCAGACGTTCGTCGAGGCCTTCTCGAAGTGGACGGCCGCGCTCGTCGCCTCCCGTCGGATCATCGGGGTGCTGTCGATGCAGCGCGCTCTCCTTGACGTCGGGACGGCAGCTGGCGCCTCCGTCGTCGCCACGCCTGACTTCCTCCGCGAGACGCTCACCGACGAGTTGACGAACACGGTCATCGCGCCCGGACTCCTCACGGCGGTCGTGCCGGCGACACCCGAGGAAGGGTCGGCCCTGCTGGACCGCCTGGGACGTTTCGACGACCCGCCCGACGGCAAGGCAGTCGTCATCGGATCCCGCACGCTCGATCAGATCCCGCTGCGGATGCTGCGCCGCCAGGTCGTGATGCTCGAGCGATCGCCCGTCGAGCTGGCGACGACGCCCGCCGAGGTCGTGGCGCCGGCCGGAGACCGCACCGCCGAGGTCATCGAGGCTGCCGCAGCCGGCGAGCTCATCGACGGCCTGCCGGACGGTCTCGCCACGCCGCTGCCGGAACGCTGGCGGTCGCTCTCCGGCGGTCAGCGACAGCGCCTCGCCCTCGCCCAAGCCCTTGCGGGTGACCCCGACGTGTTGCTGCTGGACGACCCGACGAGCGCCGTCGATGCCCATACGGAATCCGCCATCGCCGATCGCCTGCGCCGTATCCGCGCCGGGCGCACCACCGTGATCACCACGACGAGTCCGTTGCTGCTCGACCGAGCCGACCGCGTCGTCCTCCTCGACGGCGAGGCCGTCGCGTGCGGCACCCACACCGAAATGCTGCAGGGGGAGGAGCGCTACCGCGCCATCGTGCTGCGCGGGGCGGAGGCCGACATGAAGCCTGCAGCTCTTTCGCACAGCGGTCCTCCGCCAGCGACGCAGGCCGATCGCCGGCGGGACGGCGAGGGCGGCTCATGAACAAGGACCTCGCCTTGCCGGTCGCCTCGCGGCGCGTCGTGCGGGCGTACGTCGCGGGCTTGCTGCGGACCGACTGGCGCTATGGCGCCGTCGTGGCGTTGTACGCGGCCGCCAGCGTGGCCGGCCTTGTCGGGCCGCACGTCCTCGGTGACGTCGTGGCGGCGGCCGCTTCCGGCGGCACCGGCCATGCCCTTGCCCGGGTCGACGACGCCGTCCTCGTCTTCGCGGGCGCCCTCGTGCTGCAGTCCTTCTTCATCCGCGGCGCCAGCCGGTTGGCGGGCACGATCACGTCGCGGCTCTTGTCGGCTATCCGGGTGGGTTTCGTGCGGGCGATCCTCAAACTGCCCGTCGGCCTCGTCGAGGCGGCCGGCACCGGCGAGCTGCAGACGCGGGCGTCGTCGGACGTCGAGCAGCTGACGTGGTCGGTGCGTCAGGCGGCGCCCCGCATGGCCGTCGCGGGTGCCCAGACCGTCTTCACCGTCGCAGCCCTCGTCTGGACGGCCCCCGTCATGGCGCTCGTCCTCGTCCCGGTCATTCCGGCACTGCTCGGCGGCACGCGCTGGTACCTCAGGCGGGCGCGGCCGGCATACGAGGAGGTGATCGCCGCCTTTGACGCCATGAACGCCCGCGTGCAGGAGACGGCTGCCGCCGGGCGCACCATCGAAACCTTCGGTCTCGGCGAGCAGCGCACGACGGTAGTGGATTCCGACATCCGGCACTGGATCGGGTGGGAGCGTCACACCCTGCGCCTCCGCACCATCTACTTCCCCCTCACGGAGGCCTGCTACATCGTTCCGCTCGTCCTTGCCGTCGCCCTCGGTGGTGTCCTGCACGCCGACGGCCACCTCTCGATTGCGGCCGCAACGGCGGCGGCCCTCTACACCCAGCAGCTCATCGACCCGGTCGACACGGTGCTGTCCAACCTCGACGAGCTACAGATCGGATCGGCCGCCCTCAGCCGCCTGCTCGGCGTCGGCGAGCTCGAGGTGCCGGAGCCGACGGCGGAGCGGCCGAGGGACGATCGGCTCGTCGCCCGCGACGTGCACTATGCCTACCGGGAAGGTCACGACGTCCTCCACGGGGTCGACCTCTCACCCACGCCCGGTGGCCGCCTCGCCCTCGTCGGTCCGAGCGGTGCGGGCAAGAGCACGCTCGCCCTGCTGCTCGCTGGTGTGCACCCGCCCCGCAGCGGGAGCGTGCGCATCGGTGGCGTCGACGCTCACCGCCTTCCCACCGAGCAGCTCCGAGAGGAGGTGGCCCTCGTCACCCAGGAGTACCACATCTTCAACGGCACGCTGCGGGACAACCTCGAGCTCGTCGCCCCCGGCGCCAGCGACGCCGAGCTCGTGCGCGCACTGGCCGTCGTGGACGCCGCCGAGCTCGTCGAGCGCCTGAGCGACGGGCTCGACACGCTGCTCGGCGCCGGCGCCGTGCAGCTCTCACCAGGGGAGTCGCAGCAGGTCGCCCTTGCCCGCCTCGTGCTGGCGGATCCCCACACGCTTGTCCTCGACGAAGCGACGGCGCTCCTCGATCCCCGGGCGGCTCGACATCTCGAGCGCAGCCTCTCGCGGGTCCTGGAGGGCCGCACCGTCGTCGCCGTGGCTCACCGGCTGCAGAGCGCCGCCGACGCCGACGTCGTCGCCGTCGTCGAGGACGGCCGCATCGTCGAGCAGGGCCCGCACGCCGAGCTGCTCGCCCAGGACGGCAGCTATGCGGCCCTCTGGAAGTCGTGGCGAGGCGCCGAAGAGACACCGGGCGCCTGAGGGTGGCCACCCTTGGGGGTGGGTTTCTTGCCGCTTTCGACCGGAGCAACGGCACGGCTGCCGGCAGCGGCTCAGCGAGGCGAGTCGGCTGCCTTGTTGAGCGATCGGAACCCGCCCCAGGCGAACTCCGCCAGTCGCCCGGCGAGGAGCTGCGCTTCGGTGAGCGGCTCGATGCTCGGATCCCCCCGTAGCGTGCTCGCCCGCAGCCAGTCGCGGGTGACGCCTTCGGTCATCCCGACGACAGCCGATGCCAGCGTCCGGCGGTGATCCTCGTCGATGTCGGCATCGAAGAGCGGTGCGAGGAACTCGGCGATCGAGTCCTCGATGGTCCGCAGTCCACGTGCGAGCTCTTCGTCGTGCGGGGCGTCGAAGAGCATGCGCACGGCCGACTGGTTGTCGATCGTGAAGCGGAAGTACGCCTCGAATCCCGCCTCGACCCGCTGGCGCGTCGAGCCGGCCGTGGCAGCCGCCGCGAGGGCGGCGATCAGGCGGCTGGCGACGTCGTCGATGAGCTCGAGGTAGAGCGCCCGCTTGGAGGCGAAGTGCTGGTAGAGGAGAGGCTTGGTGACGCCGGCGGCCGTGGCGATGTCCTCCATCGTCGTCTCGTTGAAGCCGTTGCTGGCGAAGGTCTCGAGCGCCACGTCGATGAGCTGGCGGCGACGGCGCACAGCCGTGAGGCGTCGGCGCGGCCCTGGCTGGGCAGCGGGTCGGGCGCTCACGAGCGCCTGTCGGTCGGCCGTCATGTCGGGCAGAGCCTACCCACCGGTAACCAGGGCCTTCAGCCGCTCGGGGAGATCCCGTGTGGAGAAGCGCTCCTTCGCCACGAGCTCGTTGCGGTCGAGCAGGCGGGGATCGGGGTCAGCCAGCCAGCGGCTCACCTTGCCGGCGGCCGCCACCGGGTCGCTCGCATCGAACCAGGAGAAGCCGAAGCGGCGTAGCTCGGTGGCCACGGGATAGGCGCCGATGGCAAGAGGTCGTCGGTGCAGGGCGGACTCGACGCTGGGATTGCCGAAGCCCTCGAAGGTGGAGGGCAGCACGACGACATCGCAGGCCGCATAGGCGTCGGCCATGGAGCCGTCGCCCGGGTGACCGCGCAGCACGCGCACCTCGGCGCGCGCCAGGATCCGCTCGAGCTCGGGCCCGTATCCGTCCTCGGCCGGCCCGAGCAGCCAGTACGTGGCAGAGAGGGCGCGTGCAAAGAGGACCCCGCCGGGGACGTTCTTGCGGGGGATGGCCCGGGTGGGTTGCAGCACGAGCAGTTCGTCGTCGCCAACGCCGAGGGCACGGCGAGTGGCGGCGCGGTCGCCGAGAGCGACGTCTGGATCGAAGCAGTTGTAGAACGTCACGGCCATGATTCCACGGGCGGCCAGCTCGAGACGGGATCGCTCGTTGATCGTGACGTGCCACCAGGCGGCGTCGTCGCGTGGCGGCGGGAAGTCGCCGTACTGCGGGCGCTGCCAGGGCAGGTCGTGGTGGCGCACGATGGTCGGCCGCCCGGCCAGAAGTTCGGCGAGGGCGTGCCCAGCACGCACGTTGAGGGGGAGCGAGCAGCAGTTCTCGACGACGACGAGGTCGGCGCCGTCGAGAGCTCGCGCCAAGGCTTCCCGGTCGACTGGCACGGTGGCGTCCGCAGCCAGCCCGCTGACGACTCGGTCGGCCGTGCCCGAGCCGGCGACGGTCGTCACGGCGGCGCCGAGCCTCGAGAAGGCCCTTTCCCATTTCGCCGCCTCGACCGACACGCCGTCGGTGCCGCCGAGGCGGTAGGAGACGATGGCGACGCGCCGGGGGGAGCTGATGCTCGGGGGCATGCCGGGAAGGTAGCCTCCGCGCCGTGCCAGACGATGTCGTTCTCGAGCGCCGCGGCCCCGTTGCCCGGCTCACCATCAACCGTCCCGAGCGCCGCAACGCCCTCAATGCCTCGGTGCTGTCCGGGCTGCGCACCGCCCTGGCCGAGATCAAGGGGGACGACTCGCTGCGCGTCGTCGTCCTGAGCGGAGCGGGGGAGAAGGCGTTCTCGGCTGGCGCCGATCTCGTGGCTCCGAACTCGCCGGCCGCGGGCGCTGCGGTACCCGGCGGGACCGTCAGCGCTGCCGATCTGCACGAGTCGAGGGGTGAGCTGGCCGCTCTCTTTCGAGACCTCTGGGACCTTGGCAAGCCGTCGATCGCCCGCGTGCGCGGATATGCCCTTGCCGGCGGCATGGGCCTGGCGCTCGCCTGCGATCTCGTCGTGGCGGCCGAGGACGCCGTCTTCGGCACGCCCGAGATCGACATCGGCATCTGGCCTTACATGGTGACGGTGGCACTTCTGCAGTCGATGTCGCCGCGCCACGCCCTCGAGCTCATGATGACGGGCCGCAGGGTGGCGGCCTTCGAGGCGGAGCGGTTGGGGTTCGTGAACCGGGTGGTTCCCGTGGACGAGCTGGATCGCTCCGTCGACGACCTCGCCGACGTCCTCGCCGCGAAACCGCCCCGAGCCCTCGCCGCCGGCCGCGCCTCGTTCTACCGCGTGCTGCACCTGGCGCCCGAAGACGCCCTCGCCTACCTGCACCCGCTGTTGACCGTGGCGACGGCGACGGAGGAGGCGGACGAGGGGAGAGCGGCCTTCGCCGAGCGGAGACCGCCACGCTGGGCAGTCGGCGGCGGTGGTAGTAGAACGGGCGGATGACGCGACGTGCCCTGATCACGGGTATCACTGGCCAGGACGGCTCCTACCTCGCTGAGCTGCTCCTCTCGGAGGGCTACGAAGTGATCGGAATGGTGCGGCGGTCGAGCACCGTCACCTTCGAGCGCATCGCCCACATCCAGGACGACCTCACCCTCGTCGCCGGCGACGTCCTCGACGAGGTCTCGATGATCGAGATACTCCGCCAGCACCGCCCGACGGAGGTCTACAACCTCGCCGCCCAGTCCTTCGTGCCCACGTCGTGGAGCCAGCCCGTCCTCACGGGCGAGATCACCGCCCTCGGCGTCACCCGTATCCTCGACGCCATCCGCCTGACGGACCAGGACATCCGCTTCTACCAGGCGAGCTCCTCGGAGATGTTCGGCAAGGTCCGCGAGGTTCCTCAGACCGAGCTCACCCCCTTCTACCCGCGCAGCCCGTACGGCGTGGCGAAGGTCTACGGCCACTGGATCACGGTCAACTACCGCGAGAGCTACGGGATGCACGCCTCCTCCGGCATCCTGTTCAACCATGAGAGCCCCCGTCGCGGGATGGAGTTCCTCCCCCGCAAGGTGAGTCACGGCGTCGCCCGCATCAAGCTCGGTCTCGATCGGTCCCTGCAGCTCGGGAACCTGGAGGGCAAGCGGGACTGGGGCTTCGCCGGTGACTACGTGCGAGCCATGTGGCAGATGGTCTCCCAGGACGCCCCCGACGACTACGTCATCGCCACTGGGCAGACCCATTCGGTTCGCCAGCTCTGCGAGGTGGCCTTCGAGCGGGCGGGCCTCAATTGGGAGGACCACGTTGTCGTCGACGAGAGGTACCTGCGCCCCGCCGAGGTGGACCTTCTCGTCGGCGATGCCTCAAAGGCGCGGGAGAAGATCGGCTGGAAGACCGAGGTCGGCTTCCCGGAGCTCGTGTCCATGATGGTGGACGCGGACATCGACTGGCTACGGTCGCAGAACGGCTGAGTCGGCCGCTTGGAAAGCGGGGGTGCTTCGCCCGTAGCATGGGCGATCCACATGGCGCTCGCCGTAAGTCTTCGTGACGCAGTCGCCCTCGCCGGCCGGTTCCCACTCCTTGCCGGAGTAACCCTTGATGTCGGCGAAGGCGAGATCGTGCACCTGTCCGGCCCCAACGGCGCCGGAAAGAGCAGCCTGCTCCGTCTCTGCTGCGGGCTCGTGCCATTGCGCTCGGGCTCGGCCGTCGTTCTCGGTCACGACCTGGCGGCCGATCGACGCGCTGTGCGCCTCCTCGCCGGGTACCTCGGGCACGAGACGTTCCTGTACGAGGAGCTGACGGTCGAGGAGAACCTGCGCTTTGCCTTGCGTGCCTCCGGCTCGAGCGCCGGCGAGGCCGGCGTTCAGGCCGCGTCGGCCATGTCCCGGCTCGCCCTGGCCGGCCGGCTGCCGGCCACGCCCGTCGGCAAGCTCTCGGCCGGCCAGCGGCGCCGGACGGCCCTTGCCGTCGTGGTGGGACGCAGGCCGCGCCTCTGGCTGCTCGACGAGCCGCACGCCGGTTTGGACCTCGAGGGGCGCCAGCTCCTCGACGAGATCATCCTCGAGGCACGTGGGGGAGGGGCCACCGTCATCCTCTCCTCCCACGAGCTGGGCGAATCCGGCGCCCACCCGATCGCCGACCGCGTCGTGCAACTGGCGGGGGGTCGTGTCGTCGACGACGCGACCGGTACGACCTCGGCCGAGCCTCGCCCCGTACTGCCGCCGGCGGCCGAGCCTCCTGCGGCGCAGCCGCCGCTGGCAGAACCTCGAGAGGTGCCGGCGCCGAAGGCCCAACCAGCGTCGCAGCCGGAGGCCGCCCATGTTGCGTGACGCCCTCCTCGTCTGCGGCAAGGACCTGCGGATCGAGCTGCGCTCCAAGGTCGGGCTCAACCAGGTGGCGCCGTTCGCCGCCGCCGTCCTGCTGCTCTTCGGCCTGGCGCTCGGACCGACGACGGCGGCGCTGAAGCCTGCTGCCGCCGGCCTCTTCTGGGTCGCCGTGCTCCTCTCGGTCGTGCTCGCCGTGCAGCGGAGCTTCGCCATCGAGTCGGCTGACTCGGCCCGCGACGGCTTGCGGCTCTCCGGGCTCGACCCGGCCGGGATCTTCCTCGGCAAGGGGGCGGCCATCGTCAGCCAGCTCCTCGTGCTGGAGGCGCTCCTCGCCGCCGGCGTGGCACTGCTGTTCGGTGCCCGCCTCGACGGTGCGCTCGTCCTCTTGGCGGCCTGCGTGACGGCCTCGGTCGGCCTTGGCGCCGTCGGCGTCATCTACGGGGCGCTCTCGTCCGGGGCGCGGGTGAAAGAGACCTTGCTCCCCCTGCTCCTGCTGCCCGTGGCGGCGCCGGTGCTGCTGGGGGCCACCAAAGCGTGGAATGACGCCCTCAGCGGCAGGCCGGGTCAAGCCGACGTCTGGCTGTCGCTGCTGGCGGTCTTCGCCGTCCTCTACGTGGCTGTCGGGACCGTCGCCTTCGGCCCTCTCCTGGAGGACGCGTGAGGGCGGACCGCGCGCTGCGCATCCTCGGTCTCGCCGCTCTTGCCGGCATGGTCGCCACCGTGTGGCTCGGGCTGTTCGTCACCCCGAACGCCGTCGGCTACCCCGACGGCACGGTCCGCTTGCTCTACATCCACCCACCCCTGGCGTGGGTCATGTTCATCGCCTACGGCATGGCGACGCTCTCGAGCCTGCTGTATTTGTGGCCCCGGACGCGACACGTGCGTTTCGACCGGCTGGCGGGCGCCTCGGCCGAGGTGGGCGTCGTCTTCACGGGGCTGACGCTCGTGTCCGGGTCGATCTGGGGTCGACCGACCTGGGGCGTCTGGTGGACGTGGGATCCGCTCTTGACGACGACCGCCCTGCTCTTCGTGCTCTATCTCGGATACCTCGCCCTGCGCAACGTCCCGGGCGAGCCCGAGACGGTCGCTCGTCGCGCCGCCATCGCCGGCCTCGTCGCCTTCCTCGACGTGCCGATCGTCTTCTTCGCCGTCTCCTGGTGGCGCAGCCTCCACCAGGGGCCCACGATCGACCTCGCCACGCGGCACAGCTACGTGCACGGCTCGATGGCCTGGACGCTCCTGCTCGGCTTCGTGTCCTTCACGCTCACCTACGTCTGGCTGATGGCGCACCGCTATCGGTTGGCCGCCCTGCGCGATCGCGAGAACGACGAAGGCCTCGGGGCGGCCATCGCCGACCGCTGGGCGGAGGCGGTCCGATGAGCGGCTACATCGAGGCGGGGTACGTCATCGTGTTCGGCTCCCTCGGCACCTACGCCCTCAGCCTCGTCACGCGCGAGCGGGCTGCTCGACGCCGCCAGGCGCCTCCGCCACCGGATGCCACGAGCGGGGTCCCGTCGGGGCAGGCGTCATCGGGGGGAGAGCGATCGTGAGCATCGACACGACCCGCAACGTGCCCACGCCCGACTTCGACGACGAGTCGAGTGACGCCGGCCCCATCGGGGCCGGTGCCGGCGGGGTCATCTCGGGTGGCGTGACGCCTGCGCCGCCGCGCCGCCGTCCCCAGACGAGCCGATCGAAGCGGCGCCGCATGTGGGTGGTCGGCGCCGTGATCCTCGGGGCGATCGGGTTTCTCGTCTTCAAGGGACTGACGTCTGCCATCGTCTTCTTCAAGACCGCCAACGAGGCGGTGGCGCAACGGGCGCAGCTTGGCAACACCGATTTCCAGATGGAAGGCACGGTCGTGGACGGCAGCGTCCGTCATCTCGGCGGCGATCTCTACCGCTTCGCCGTCGAGTCGTCGGGCGTCACGGTCACGGTCGACAACAGCGGTGACCCCCCACAGATGTTCAGACCGGGCCTCCCGGTCGTGGTGGTCGGCCACTTCGTCGGCTCGAGCAACCTCTTCTCGTCCAGCGAGATCATGGTGAAGCACTCGGCCGCCTACATCGCCGCCCACCCGAACCGCGTGAAACCAGCCTCCGGGTCGAGCCCGTGAACGCAGTTCTCGGCCAGATCGGGGTTGCTCTCGGCCTCGTCTCGGCGGTGTGTGGCGTCGGCCTCATCGGTGCAGGGCTCTTGAAGCACCGCCCTTCCTGGCTCGCCGTCGCCCCGCGGGCTGCCTGGGGTGTGCTGGCCGGTGCCCTCCTCGCCACCGCCGCCATGGAGCACGCCCTCATCACCCACGACTTCACGCTTGCCTACGTGGCCGACAACAACGCCCGTGTCACCCCTCTGCTCTACTCCATCACCGGGATGTGGGCAGCCCTGCAGGGCTCGATCCTGCTCTGGGCGCTCGTCCTCGCCGGTTACGTGGCCGTCATCGCCCGGCGCTTCCGGCACCGCGCCACGGATCCCCTCGTCGCTTGGGCGCTGCTCGTCGCCCTCGTCGTCGCCGTCTTCTTCTTCGGGCTCATGGCCGGGCCGGCCAACCCCTTCGTGACGATCTCGGGCCAGGTTCCCGCCGAGGGGCTCGGACCGAACGCCCTGCTGCAGGACAACGTCCTCATCGCCTTCCACCCTGTCTTCCTCTATCTCGGGCTCGTCGGTTTCACCGTGCCGTTCGCCTTCGCCGTTGCCGCCCTCGTCACGGGGCGACTCGGTGAGGGCTGGCTCGTCGCCACCCGCCGCTACACGCTGTTCGCCTGGGCCTTTCTCACGGTCGGCATCGTGCTCGGGGCCTGGTGGTCCTACCAGGTCCTCGGCTGGGGCGGCTTTTGGGCCTGGGACCCGGTCGAGAACGCCGCCCTGCTGCCGTGGCTGTGCGCCACCGCCTACTTGCACTCGGTGATGGTGCAGGAGCGACGCGGCCTGCTGCGGGTGTGGAACCTCTCCCTCCTCATCGCCGCCTACTCGCTCACCATCCTCGGGACGTTCCTCACCCGCTCCGGCGTGCTCGTGTCCGTGCATGCCTTCTCGGACTCCTCTTCCATCGGGCCGGCGTTGCTGGCCTTCTTCGGGGCCGTCGTGGCGACGGGCGTCGGGTTGATCTTCTGGCGGGGCGACAAGCTGCGATCGCCCGGGTCGATCGACTCGCCCGTCTCGCGGGAGGGGGCGTTCCTCGTCAACAACCTTCTCTTTGCCGCCTTCGCCCTCGTCGTGCTCATCGGGACGGTCTTCCCGTTGTTCGTGCAGGCGCTCAACAACCAGCAGATCACCGTCGGCACGCCGTACTTCGACTCCATGACGGTGCCGATCGGTTTCGCCCTGCTCTTCTTCATGGCGGTGGCCCCCGTGCTGCCCTGGCGCAAGGCGGGTGCCGGCGTACTGCGCTCGCGCCTGGCCCTTCCGGCGTGGGCGGGCGTCATCGTGGTCGGCATCTGTGTCGCCTTCGGAATCCGCGGCCTCACGCCCTTGGCGGCTTTCGGGATGGCCTCGGTGGCTGGCGCCTCGGCGCTGCGCCAGCTCGAGCTGGCTTCGCTCGCCGCTCACCGAGGGGGCGCTTCCTGGTGGCGGGCGTTCGTCGGACGCTCCAACGGCGGCATGATCGTGCACCTCGGCGTCGTCATCGTCGCCGTCGCCTTGGCGGCGGCGACGACGTTCGGACACCGGGCGACGTTCCAGCTGGCCGTCGGGCAGTCCGTCACCTACGAGGGCGCCCGTATCGCCTACGGCGGCTCGTCTCCGTTCTCACAGCCGAACCGCAGTGGCATCGTCGGCCTCGTCTACGTCGACGGAGCAGCCTTCCACCCGGCGATCAGCAACTACACCGGCTATCAGGGCATCGCCACGCCGGCAGTCGACTCGTCGTGGCGGCGCGACATCTACCTCACCATCAGCGCGGTGTCGGGCTCCGGGAGAGGCCCGGCGTCTATCGGCGTCGTCGAGCAGCCCATGGTGCTGTGGCTCTGGATCGGTGGAGTGCTGACGGCGTTCGGGGCGCTGCTGGCGGCCGTGCCGTCGGGGCGCCGGCGCAGGACCGAGGGCGCAGGCACGGCGGCTGCCGGCCGCGCTGCGGAGGGGGGCGAGGACGACGCGGCCCCCCGTGCAAGCGCCGGCTCCGGGGGCGAGGGCCGAACAGCGGAGGCAGCCGAGCCGGCGCGGCCACCGCGCCTGCCGGTCAGGGTGGGCGAGTGAGCAGGCGCTTCCGAACGGCCCGTTACTCGGCGCTCGGCGTCGCCGTCGTCGCCGTCGCCCTTGTGGCCGTGCTGGCGACGCGCCCGCCTGCCACCATGGTCATGGCGGACAGCCCGCTCGTCGGAAAGTCCGCCCCACCCATCGTGGCCAAGAGCTTCGCCGGCCCGACGGTCTCGCTCTCCTCCATGCGGGGTCGCTGGGTCCTCGTCAACTTCTTTGCCTCGTGGTGCGACGCCTGCCGGCAGGAGGAGCCCCAGCTCGAGCAGTTCCTCTATGCCCGCCCAGGGGGAGTTCGCACCGACGTGCTCGGAGTCTTGTACGGCGACACAGAAGGTGACGGCAAGTCGTTCCAGGCCTCCGAGGGCGCCACGTGGCCGTCGGTCGTCGACAACGGCGGTCTCATCGCCTCCGACTACGGTGTCGGCTCGCTGCCACGTTCCTATCTCGTGAGCCCCACCGGCCAGATTGTGGCGTCGATCGACGGTGCCGTGACGTCGACGGACCTCGTGCACTGGATCGACCAGGAGGAGGCGAGCGGGCTGTGATGAAGGCCCTCAGCTCTCGGATCGCCTGGGCCTTGCTCCTCGTGATCGCCATCGTGCTCCTCCTGATCGGCAGCATCACCACCCCAGTCAGCTCGGCGACGGCTCGCATCTCCCACCTCGACAGCATCATCAAGTGCCCTGCCTGTGAGGACCTCTCGATCACCCAGTCCGACGCCCCCACGTCGGTGACGCTGCGAAACGAGGTTGCCGGCTGGGTGCACAGCGGTTGGAGCGATCAACGGATCGAGCAGGAAGTCGTCGCCCGTTACGGGCCGAGCGGCCTCCTCCTGCCGTCTGGCAGTGGCATCGACGCCGCTCTTTACGCCATCCCGCTCGGCGCCATCGCCGTGGCAGCCCTGTCGCTCGGCTGGTTCTTCTGGCGACGACAGCTCCGGCGGCGGAGCCCGGTCGTCGCCCACGCCGGGACGAGCCCGTGAGGCGCGCCACGAGGCTGCCGCAGGCGAGCAGCGAGGCCGAGCTGCTCGATGAAGCTGACTACCTGCGAGTCTCCCTTGCCGATCTCGACCGTGAGCACGCCAGCGGCGAGCTCGACGGAGCGGATTACGAGGCGCTCTGGGCGCGTTATTCCGAACGAGTGGCGAGCGTCGAGGATGCCCTCGAGCGCCTCTCCGCCGCACCTGCTCAGCCAACTGCGGCTCGTCACGTCGTCCGCCGCCCCGGGGCCGACCTGTCGGGGGCCGTCGAGGTCGGGGCCCCGCCGGCGGGCGTCGAGCAGGCGGCGATGTCGTCTCGCGGCGGGGCGAAGCGCTGGTTGGCGACACGCAGGCACCGCATGGTGTTCGGTTGGTCCGCGGCCGGTTGTTTCGCCGTGGCGGCGACCCTCGTCGGACTCTCGCTTGCCGGAGTCGCCCCCTTCGCGAGCTCGCCGCCGGCGACACTGTCGGTCTCGAGCGAGATTCGGATCGAGCTGGCGGAGGCAGGCGTGCTCGCCTCCAACAAGGAGCTCGTCCAAGCGGTGGCTGTGTACGACCGCGTGCTGGAGCTCGACCCCGAGCAGCCGGAGGCATTGGCCGACGGGGGATGGCTCGTCCGCCTCGCAGGGCTGTCGTCCAAGAGCAGCCAGGTCATCTCGGGCGGCGACGCCGAGATCGCCGCTGCGGTGAAGGTGGCGCCCGGCTATGCGCTCGCCCGCGCCTACGACGGTGTGGCGCTCTTCGAGGACGATCACTCCGCCACGGCCGCCGTCGGGCAATTCGGGGCGATGCTCGCCGACAAGCCGACCTCGACACTTGTCGAGTCGGTCCGCTCCGTCGCCCTCGAGGCCTATGGTGCCGCCGGTGTCGCTGTCCCGGCGACGCTCGGGGCCTCCCCGTCGGCAGCGACCGGCTGAGGCGCTCCCCTCCTCGTCGGTCCGAGTCGGCCTGACGCACCATCTGCAGGGCGGACATCCGGGCCGAGGTCCTCGCCACGGCCCGCCCGCCATGACTGGCAGACTTCGGGCACGACAAGAGGGGGTACTGATGCGCGTGCTCGTAACGGGTGCGGGCGGGGCGATCGGCGCCGCCACCGTAAGGGAGCTGTCCGAGAGGGGCCACGAGGTAGTGGCGACGGCCCGCCACCCGGCCGTCCTGGCGGGATCGGCCGCGACGCTCACCCTCGCTCTCGACGTCACCGACGTTGACTCCGTGACGGCCGCCGTGGCGGCGGCCGGTGAGCTGGACGCTGTCGTCAACAACGCCGCCATCTCCAACGAAGGCCCTCTCGAGTCGTTCCCGATCGACATGATGCGGGCGATGCTCGAGACGAACACGCTCGGCGCCCTGCGGGTCGTGCAGGCTGTCCTGCCGTCGTGGCGCCCTCGCCGCAGCGGCGTCATCGTCAACGTCAGCTCGGTGCAGGGCAAGGTCGGCACGCCGCTCGAGGGCCCCTACGCAGCCTCCAAGCATGCCCTCGAGGCTCTCTCCGAGGCCCTCCATGTCGAGGTCGGGCACTTCGGCATCCGCATCGTCATCGTCGAGCCGGGATACGTCGCCCCCGGGATGCGGGCGGGAGCGAGCTTCGACGGACCCGATGTCTACGACGAGCTGCGCCGTCAGTGGTCGAACAACGACTCGGCACTCAACCCGCGGGGGCGACCCGGTCCCGAGACCGTCGGGAGGGCGATCGCCGACGCCATCGAGCGGCCCGAAACGCCGCTGCGAGTCGAGGTCGGCGATGACGCCGCTCTCGTGCTCGGTGCCCGGCGTTCGATGGACGATGCCGCCTTCGAGGCCGCCATGCGCGGCGTCATCGGGCTCACCTGGTAGGGCGCTGCCCGCGCCTTGACGTCGAAGTCGGTGAGCAGCAAAGCTCTTGCTCGCCGCGATGTGCACGATGACCAGCACTCGTTGTGGCATCTCTGCCAAGCAAGACGCGCGCCAGCCGGGCGCCACCTACAAGACGGCGTGGAGGATGTTCAGATGAGCGAAGCCCACGCGATCGAGATCGTGGAGAGGCGCCGGCGGTGGCGGCGGTCGTTGTGGGAATGGCGCTGCATTTGCGGTGCTGCCTCGTTCGGGGGTCGGCGCTATCGGTCGGAGCAAGAGGCGAGAGAGGCTGCGGACGTCCACCTCTCCATCGACCTTCTGTAAAGGCAGAGGGGCCTCCGCCGCGCCCGTCCTCGCCCGATCGCTCTTGAGCGGCTCGGCGGAGCTCGTCGCAGGCGGCATGCGCCGGCGCCACCGCTAGGAGGCGTTGACGGCGAGCCCACCCCAGGCTTCGGGGGCGATGTCGGCGAGTGTTTCCGAGAAGGTCCAGTGGTGCCCCGCAGGGTCCTCGGCGGTGTACTGCCGCTCGCCGTACTCGAAGTCCCTCGGCTCCTCGAGGATGCGAGCACCATGTGCTCGGGCGTGCTCGCAGTGGGCGGCGGCGTCGGCGACGCGCACCATGACCGAATGGGTGACCTCGCCCGGCCGAGGTGGCCGCCGATCATGGCGCACGTCGCCGACGATGATCGCCCCGTCTCCGACGCTGAGCTGCGAGCGGTGGTTCTCGCCGATCTGCAGACGCTCGGAGAACCCGAAGGCCGCTGTCAGCCAGCTGACCGCCTCGCGCACATCGGGGTAGATGAGGACCGGGATGACGGTGGCCCTCGGGATGGATCGGTTGGGCTTCACGTCGTGTCAGCATATTTTGACCGGGCGTCCGCCGACCCGCTCGAGCCTCCGGCGGCGCAGCGAGCCCCTCTCCTCAGGTTGCGGCCGGTGCCGGCCGGGCCGAGTCGCTCATGAGGGATCGGAGCCCGTCGAGGACGCCCGGGAAGGACGCACGGAAGGCGGCGATGTCCTCGTCGGTGGTGGACCAGCCGACGGACAGCCGTAGGGAGCGATCAGGGTCGGCTCCCATGGCGGCGAGCACGGGGGACGGTTCGAGCACCTCGGAGGAGCAGGCAGAGCCGGAGTGGGCGGCGATCCCGGCGCGGTCGAGCGAGAGGAGGATCGCTTCGCCGAGGACATCGGCGACGTTCATGCACACGATGTGAGGGAGGCGATGGTCGGCCGCGCCGAGCGTCGTGACGTCACCCACGGAGGTGGCGGCGGCCGACAGCCGTCGTGTCTGCTCTGATGCCGCCGCCGCTTCGCCGGCCAGCCGCTCGGCGCTCAGCTCCTCGCAGGCGGCGGCGAACCCGACGATGCCGAGGACGTTCTCAGCGCCGGCCCGCCGGGCGCGCTCCTCCGATCCACCCACGAGCAGCGGCGTGAGGCGCATCCCGCGCCGCACGACGAGGGCACCGATGCCGGGAGGCCCGCCGAACTTGTGTGCGCTCACCGACATGAAGTCCACCTCCAGCTCGCGAAACGAGACGGGCAGGTGACCGACCGCTGCGGCGGCGTCGCAGTGCACGGCGACGCCTGCCTGGCGGCAGAGGCCCGCCACCTCGGCCACCGGTTGCAGGGTTCCGACCTCGTGGTTGGCGAACTGGCAGTTCACGAGGGCCGGCCGCTCCGCCGCCATCAGTTCGGCGAGCGCCTCCACGAGCAGCCGGCCGGAGGCGTCCACCGCTATCTCCAACACGTGCCCGGCGCGGCGGCAGGCTTCCCGCACGCAGGAGTGCTCGACCCCAGCACATGCGAGGGGTGCGCCCGGACGGAGGGCTGCCGAGCTGAACACGGCCGTGTTGGCAGCTTCGGTGGCGCCACTCGTGAAGATCACCCGGGACGGCTCCGTGCCGAGAAACCCGGCGACGGTCTCGCGTGCGGACTCGACGACGCCGCGCGCCCGGTGGCCTTCCTCGTGCACACGGCCGGGATCACCGACGCCCCCGCCGCCGCCTGCTTCTTCCAGCCACTGCGCCATGGCCCGGCGCACCGACGGCCGTAGCGGCGTCGTCGAGGCGTGGTCGAGATAGTGGCGCCGGCCCGTCACCTCAGCCGGCGACGGTGACGCAGCCGTCGTCACCTCTCGCCCGTGACGACAGCTGGACGGCGACGGTGCTGCCGCAGAGGACGGAGAGCAGCCCTTCCACCAAGCCGCGGTCGGCGGCGCACAGCACCGGGTTCTCGAGGGCGGCGGCGCCGAAGGGACAGTGCCCGCGCTCGACCGTGTTGCCGTCGGCTTTCGTGGAGGCGTGGGCGGCAAAGCCGTGTGCCGTCAGCGCGTCGGCGACGGCCTGCATGGCCGAGCGCACCGAGCGTGACGCGTCCCCAGGGGCCATCTGCATCCCGAGGGTTCGCCCGTACTCGGCGCCCACCTCGTGGGCGGCTCGCTCGGCCGCTACGGGGTCGACGAGGGGCAGCAGGCGGGCGAGCAGCAACACGAGGAGATCGTCCCGGTGTGACGGCAACGTGGAGCGGTCGTCGATGCGAGCCTTGTACCGCTTCGACGGCCGGCCGACTCCGGTGCCGCCGTGATCGACGAACACGTGCAGGTGACCGCCGCCGGCGAGCTTGTCGAGGTGGTGCCGGGCGACATTGGGGTGCAGCGCGAAATGCTCGGCCACTTCTCCCGCCGTCACGCCGGGATTGTCGCGGACGAACAAGTAGATGCCTCGACGCGTCGCGTCTCCGAAGGCGGACGTGATGGCTTCGACGGCCGCCGAGAAACCCTCCTCATCCACCACGCCGGCACGTCCACCCACACCGATATCGTACCGGTGCGCCCTGCTCCTCACTCGGAGCGGCTCGGGCGCACCCAGATGATCGGATGGTGAGACGGCAAGTGGCAGGCAAGGAGCCCACCGAGGCAAGCGCCCTCGGCGCCGCCGTGGCGGGCGTTGAAGACCCGCGTTTGTTCCACACGATCGGCGCTCTCGGCCTGTTGCGGGCCCTCGAGCCAGGAAGCGGCGTCACGGGCGTGACGGTGGCGATCCCCCGGTCAGGCCATTCGGGTCAACAGGAGCTGGTCGTCCGCATCGCCGAGGCTGTCGCCGGCGCCGGCGCCCCGCCGGCGGACGTCCGCTTCGTCGAGATGACGGCAGAGGAGGAGTCGGAGCTGGCGGCCCGTATCCAGGAGCTCGGCCTTGGCGGGCGCCCTCCTCAGGGTGCCCTTGCCGGCGCCGGGCAGCGCCCTGACGGCCAGCACGGCAGCGCCGGGCCGACGCCGCGGCCCAACCCGTTTGCGGACAAGGCCTCCCCGACGCGTGTGCTGGCGATCGGCTCGGGCAAGGGCGGTGTCGGCAAGTCGAGCGTGACGGTGAACCTCGCCGTGTCCCTCGCGAAGGCGGGTCATTCCGTCGGCTTGCTCGATGCCGACGTCTACGGCTTCTCCGTGCCGTCCATGCTGGGCGTCGTCGACGCCCCGACCATGCTGGGACCGCTGCTGGTGCCGCCGGTGGCCTTCGGCGTGCGTGTCATGTCGATGGGCTTCTTCGTGCCGGAGGAGCAAGCCGTCATCTGGCGGGGGCCGATGCTGCACAAGGCGCTCGAGCAGTTCCTCGTCGACGTCCACTGGGGGGCTCCCGACTTTCTCCTGATCGACCTCCCGCCCGGGACCGGTGACGTCTCGCTGTCCATCTCGCAGTTCCTGCCGCGGGCGGAGTTGATCGTCGTCACGACCCCGCAAGCCGCTGCCGGGCGGGTGGCGCAACGGGCGGCCGTCATGGCCCGGCAGCTGAGGCTGCCGGTACGAGGCGTCGTCGAGAACATGTCCGGCTTCGTCGCCGACGACGGCACTCGCTACGACCTGTTCGGCGCCGGCGGCGGCCAGCAGCTCGCAGACGAGCTCGGTGTCGGTTTGCTCGCCCAGATCCCGCTCGTGGCGGCGCTGCGGAGCGGGGGCGACATCGGCGTTCCGATCGTGGTGTCGGAGCCCGAAGGTGCGGCGGCGTTGATCTTCCAGGCACTTGCCAAGAAGGTCGTGGAGCTCGGGCCCTCGCGGGTGTACCGCTCGGAGCTGTCGGTCCACTGAGGCGCCGGCCCGCTGCGGCGATACCATCGACGCGACGGCCGCCCGACCCCGAGCTGACACAGCCGCCACGTATCCTCCCAGCATGGCCGGCACCGAGCGGGGAGACGTGCTCAGCGCTCGCGCCCTCGAGTGGGCCTCGACGATGGAGGGGGCCCGGGTGCGCTCGAGCGGGGTGCGAGCGGCCCACGAGCTCGCAGCCGCAGCCGGCGCCTTCGACGTCTTCGACCGGCAAGCCCGCGAGGAGACGGAGGAGGCCTGGCTGGCGCCGGGAGGCACACGGGCAAGGGGTGCTGGTCGCCGCCTCGTCGAGGAGGAGCCGGACGACTTCCGGACCTGTTTCGAGCGCGATCGGGACCGCATTTTGCATTCGGCCGCCTTCCGCCGGCTGGCGGGAAAGACCCAGGTGTTCATTTTCCCGGCCGATCATCAGCGCACGCGGCTCACCCATGCACTCGAGGTCGCCCAGGTGGCGACGGCGCTGGCGCGGGCGAGCCGCCTGAATGTGGCGCTCTGCGAGGCGATCGCCCTTGGGCACGACTGTGGCCACGGTCCCGGTGGCCACGCCAGCGAGGACGCCCTCTCGCCGTTTCTCGAAGGGGGTTTCGACCACGCCGTGTGGGGTGCCGAGGTGACGGCCCTGCCGCTCAATCTGTGCGTCGAGACCCTGGACGGGATCCGCAATCACTCATGGTCGAGGCCGGCCCCCGCCACGCCCGAAGGTGAGGTCGTGGCGCTGGCTGACCGCATCGCCTACACAGCCCACGACCTCGAAGACGCCGCTCACGCCGGCATCGTCGACATCGAGCGCCTGCCGAGGGAAGTCGTGGACCGCTGCGGGGCGACCCGGAGCGCCCAGCTGCGTGCCTTTGTGCACGATGTCGTGCAGGTGAGCTCCGCCACGGGCCGGGTGGCACTGAGCGAGCCCATGGGGGAGGCCTTGGCGGCGTTGCGCCGCTTCAACTACGAGCAGATCTACCTGCGCCCGGCATCGGCCGAGCAGTCGCAACGCGTCATCGACATGCTCCGCAGCCTCGTCGATCACTACGCCTCGCATCCCGCCGAGATGCCCCCTGACCACCGGTTCTCGGTCGCCCAGGCGGCGCCCGACTCGGCCGCTGCCCTCACGCAGGCAGTCGGCTATGTCGCTGGCATGACCGACCGCTTCGCCTGTGTGCAGGCGGTCGCCCGCCTCGGTTGGACGGCCGACCGCTTGCCGCGGGGCTTCGATTCCGGTTGAGGTGGACTGTCCCGCCCAGCTCCGCCCTACGATGGCGCCGACAGCGACCGGTCGATCCGGTCGCAACGAGAAGTCACTGAGCATCGGTTCCACCACCTGCGGCGGTGGAGCTCCGACGGTCAGATCCGCTGACCGAGGGCGACATTCAAAGGAGCACGGCGTGGACGTTCGCATCGGGATCATCCAGTCCCCACGAGAGATCGACGTCGACCTACCCGAGGGAACGGATCGTGAGCAGCTCCTGGCCGACGTCGGGCGAGTGTTGGAAGATCCGGCAGCCGTGCTCTGGCTCTCGGACAAGCGGGGCCGGCGCGTCGCCGTGCCCTCCAGCCGCATCGCCTACGTCGAGGTCGGGGCTTCAAGTGACGACCGCCGGGTCGGCTTTGGAGCGCCCAGGGAGTGAGCTTGCAGCGCCGGGCTGACCACCCCGTGAGCCGATTCGGATGGCCGCTGGCGAGCCGGACGTGAACGACCTGCTGGGGCGACGCCTGCTCTTCGTCACGGGTAAAGGAGGCGTCGGGAAGACGACGGTGGCGGCGGCGCTCGGCCTGCTGGCGAGCGAGCAAGGCCTTCGCACGCTCGTCTGCGAGGTCGAGCCGAAGGGGGACCTCAGCTTCGCCTACGAGTGCGGCCCGACGCCGTTCCAGGGGCGCGAGGTGGCGAAGAACCTCACGGCCATGTCGATGGACACCGAAGCCTCCCTGCGCGAGTACCTCCACCACGTCGCCAAAGTGCCCGTGATCGGCCGGATCGGACCCGTGGCGAGGGCCTTTGACTTCGTCGCCATGGCGGCTCCCGGGATCCGCGAGATCCTCACGATCGGCAAGCTCTGCTACGAGGTGCGCGAGAACCACTACGACCTCGTCGTCGTCGACGCGGCCGCCACAGGCCACGTCGTCGGGCAGCTGGCGGCGCCGACCGGCATCAACGAGCTCGTGCGCGTCGGCATCGTACGCAGCCAGACGGACTGGATGCTGGAGATCCTGCGCAACCCGCAGCAGACCGGCGTCGTGCTCGTCACGACGCCCGAGGAGATGCCCGTCAGCGAGGCAATGGACCTCGCCGGCCGCCTCGCGGACGAGACGCCCGTCCACCTCGCCTGTGTCATCGCCAACCGGGTGCTGCCGGAGTTGTTCGGGCGGGCGGAGGAACACGTCTTCGATCGTCTCGCCGAGCCGAAGGGCATTGACTGGCTCGCCGGGCGCCTCGAGGCTCGGCCGAGGGATGTCGCCTCGGTGATCGGCGCCGCCCGACTGGCCGTCACGATCCGCCGGGATGGCTCCGCTCACCTCGACCGGCTCCGCGGCGCCATCGGGGCCGACGCCCCGCTGCTCTACCTGCCCTATCTCTTCGCGCGGGCCTACGGCATGAGAGCCATCCGCCGGGTCGCGCAGTCGCTCGGGGAGGAGCTGTGATGGCGGCGACTGCGCGTATGCAGCCGAGCTCGGGTCGACAGCAGCTAGTGGAGCAGCTCATCGCCGCCAAGGAGGTCGTCGTCGCCTGCGGCCCCGGCGGCGTCGGCAAGACCACGGCCGCCGCCGCCCTGGCTGCCACCGCAGCTGCCCGTGTGGGTGGCCGCGTCCTCGTCGTGACGGTCGATCCGGCCCGCCGCCTGGCAGACGCCCTCGGCCTTGCCGGGCTGGGCAACGCGGCGACTCGCGTACCGGAATCGGCCTTTCGCGAGGCCGGCGTCATCCCGAAGGGCGAGTTGTACGCCGCCATGGTCGACATGTCCGAGTCGTGGGACGCCCTCGTGAACCGGCATGCCCCGGACGCCAGAACGGCCCGGCAGATCCTCGCCAACCCGCTGTATCAGAACATCACGGGCCGCTTTGCGCAGGGACACGAGTACATCGCCATGGAGCGGTTGTACGAGCTGCACGAAGAGGGCAACTACGACCTCATCGTGGTCGACACGCCGCCCTCGAGGAACGCGTTCGACCTTCTCGATGCGCCCTCCCGCATGACTGACTTCTTCTCCTCACGTCTCCTGCGCTGGCTCACGGTCCCCTACCGCTCCCGGCTCGTGAATTTCGCCTCCCGGCCCTTCTATCAAGTGGCCGACCGGATTCTCGGCAGCCAGCTGCTGCAGGACCTGGCGGACTTCTTCATCCTGTTCCAGACGATGCGAGACGGCTTCGTGGCACGCGCCGAAGCCGTCAACCGGCTGTTGAGCGACGTCCGCACGACGTTCCTGCTCGTCACGACGTTGGAGGCCGTCCCGGCGCGGGAGGCTCAGGAGATGGCGCAAGCGCTCGCCGACCGCCGCCTGCACCTCGGCCTCCTCGTCTGCAACAAGGTCTTGCCGTCGGCGCTCTCCGATCCGGCCGTGGCAACGGTTGCCGACCGGCTCGGCTCCCGGGCCCGCCCGCTCTCGGAGGCGCTCGCACCCGATCTGCGCAACGGTGAGCCGGACGAGGTGGTCGCCTCGGTGATGACCGAGGTTGCACAGAGCTTCTCCAACTTCCGCCTCGTGGCGAACCGGGAAGCGGAGCTGCTGAGCGAGCTGGCAGCGGCGCACGACGTCACGGCGACCGTCGGCTACCAGCCGGGGAACATCACCGATCTGGCCGGCCTGCTGCGAATCGGAGCCCACATCTGGGGTGATTCCGACGTCAGCGACCTCTTGGCACCGGAGCGGTCGGGCGATCGGTCTCGCTCCGGCGCCGCCGGCAACGCCGGTTCGTCGCGGCGCAGAACGCCTGCCAAGGCGACGACGGCGAGCGCTCCCTCGTCTGGGAAAGCCGTCGGGGCGACCACGGGCGCCCGTCGCGCCGGAGGTGACAGAGCCGCGGCCAGCGCCAGGGTCACGGGCGCCCCCAAGGCGAGGGGCGCCGGAAAGGCGCCCGGCGCGAAAAAGGCGGCCGGCACGGGCAAACCAACGGGCAGCGGGAACGAAACGGACGACAAGGAGGCCTCATGAACATCGTCAATCCAGACATCGAGGAGTACGCCACCGCCCACTCGTCGGCCGTCTCAGCCAATCTCGAGCACGTGGCGACCCGGACGCGAGCCGAGCACGAGGACGCCCAGATGATGGTGGGACGCCTCGAGGGCGCCCTTCTCGAGATGCTCGTGCACGCCGTGCGTGCCCGCCTCGTGCTCGAGATCGGGACGTTCACGGGATACTCGGCCATCTCGATGGCCGCCGCCCTCGAGCCGGGCGGGCGCATCATCACCTGCGAGGTCGACCCCGAGCATGCGGCGCACGCCCGCCAGCACATCGAGGCGAGCGGCTTCGGCGATCGCATCGAGTTGCACGAGGGCCCCGCCCTCGAGAGCATCGCCCGCCTCGAGGGGCCGTTCGACTTCGTCTTCATCGACGCCGACAAGGCCGGGTACAGCGACTACTACGAGGCCGTCCTGCCGAAGCTGTCCGCCCATGGCCTCATCGCCGCCGACAACACCTTGCGCGACGGAAGCGTCCTCGAGGACGCCCCGGCGTCGCCCGACACGCGGGCGATCCAGTCGTTCAACGACCGGCTCGTCGCCGACCCGAGGGTTCGCTGTGCCCAGCTGACCGTCCGGGACGGCGTCACCCTCATCCGCCGCCTGCCGTCCGCCTGAGCTGCCCAGCTACCCGGGCGCCTCCCCGACGATCTGAGACTGACACCCGTGCTCGACTATCACGTCCACCTCTGGCCGCACCCCGAGGTCGCTGACGAGACGGACCTCGTCGTCGAGCGATTGGCCGAGTACTGCGACGCCGCCCTCGCCGCCGGCGTGACCGAGATCGCCCTCACCGAGCACGTCAACCGTTTCAGGAAGGGCAGGGAGCTGGTCGAGGGCTGGTGGTCGAGCGAGCCGAACGAGGATTTACGGGCGTACATCAGCCATTACTTCGACCACCATGCGACAGCCGACCTCGACCGCTACGTCGAGACCATCGTCGCCGCCAAGCAAGCCGGCCTGCCCATCGTCGCAGGCCTCGAGGTCGACTACTACCCGGGCCTCATGGATGGCGTGGGCCGCTTCCTCGACGGTTACCCCTTCGACGTGCTCCTCGGCTCCGTCCACTGGCTCGGCACGTGGATGTTCGACATCGTCAACTCGCCCGTGCAGATGGCGGAATGGGACAGACGGGGCATCGAGGCGGCGTGGAGGTCGTACGGGGAGGCGATCGAGGAGCTCGCCGGGACAGCGACCTGCGACGTGCTCGCCCACCCCGACCTCGTAAAAGTGACCGGCCGTATCGCCGACGCCGGCGTGGTGGAAGAGGTCGAGGAGCGCATCTGCGAGGCGGCCGTCTCGAGCGGCATGGCGGCCGAGCTCTCCTCGGCGGGGTTCCGCAAGCCGGTGGGGGAGGCGTACCCGTCGGCGAGCCTCTTGAGTCGGCTCTTCAGCCGGGGCGTGCCGATCACGACGGCCTCGGACACCCATGGGTTGAGCCACGTCGCCGACCGGGCGCCCGCCCTGCGCGCTCTGGCCGCCGCCGCCGGTTACTCGAGCCTGCGCGGCTTTCGCGGCCGTCAGGGCTACGACGTCGATCTCGGCGAGGTGCCGAGCCCGTCGGCGGCGCCGGATGGCGCAGGCCCGGATGTCACCGACTCAAAGAGCGTCCCATGACCTCGCCGCTCGATCTCGCCTATCGAAACGCCGGCCTGGAGCCGGCGGCTCGCCGACACCTCGAGCGCCTCATGGCGACCTGGAGCCTCCTCGCAGATCTCTGCTTTTCCGATCTGCTCCTCTACGTGCCAGCCGACCGTCTCGCCGGCGGCGAGAGCGGCCAGGGCAACACGCATTTCGTGGCCATCGGCCAGGTGCGCCCGACGACGAACCCCACGCTGTTCGAGATCGACCTCGTCGGCCAGGTCGTGACGGCCCGCCAGTTGCCGCTCGTGCTGGAGGCGCTTCGCACCGGCGCCATCGCCATCGGCGAGCAGCGCAGCGACATCGGCGAAGGCCATCAGCGCCTCGAGTGCATCCCCGTGCGTTACTCGGGCGCCGTCGTGGCCGTCATCTGTCGTGTCTGGTCACCGCAGGTGGCTCGCCGCCGTGGCGCTCTCGAGCGCGTGTACCTCGACCTGTTCGAACGGCTGTCGCTCATGGTGGCAGAAGGGATCTTCCCCTTTGCCGACGAAGTGCCGGTGGAGACCGCCCCCCGCGTCGGCGATGGCGTCATCGTCGTCGACGACCGGGCGAGGATCAGCTTCGCCTCGCCGAACGCGGTGAGCGCCCTTCACCGCATCGGGATCGTGAGTGCCATCCACGGGATGACGCTGTCTGCCCTCGGGCTCGAGACCTCCGTCGTGCACGACTCGTTCGCCACGCGGTTGCCCGTCGTGGAGGAGATCGAGCGGAGGTCTGACACCACCCTGTTGCTGCGGAGCATCCCGCTCGTCGCCCGCGGCGAGCTGACCGGTGCCCTCGTCCTCATCCGCGACGTCACCGATGTCCGCCGCCGCGACCGCCTGCTCCTCACCAAAGACGCCACCATCCGCGAGGTGCACCACCGCGTGAAGAACAACCTGCAGACGATCTCGTCTCTGTTGCGCCTGCAGGCTCGCCGCATCGACGCTCCGGCCGGCAGGACGGCGCTGGCGGAGGCGGAGCGCCGCATCCGTGCCATCGCCGTCGTGCACGAGATCCTCTCGCGCGA
>Ga0181526_10000667_pt1 | contig 35510 bp, 24 predicted proteins | sample PEATcosm2014_Bin_35_FD_119750 | JGI IMG/M metagenome (GOLD analysis project Ga0181526, IMG submission 119750) | Peatland microbial communities from MTU Mesocosm Facility, Houghton, MI, USA - PEATcosm2014_Bin06_30_metaG | ecosystem: Environmental > Terrestrial > Soil > Wetlands > Peat | place...
CGAGTGCAAAGGCATAAGTGTGGTTAACTGCGAGACCTACAAGTCGAGCAGATGCGAAAGCAGGCCTTAGTGATCCGGTGGTTCTGTATGGAATGGCCATCGCTCAACGGATAAAAGGTACGCCGGGGATAACAGGCTGATCGCTGCCAAGAGTTCATATCGACGCAGCGGTTTGGCACCTCGATGTCGGCTCATCACATCCTGGAGCTGTAGAAGGTTCCAAGGGTTAGGCTGTTCGCCTATTAAAGTGGTACGTGAGCTGGGTTCAGAACGTCGCGAGACAGTTCGGTCTCTATCTGCTGTGGGCGTAGGAGATTTGAAGAGGGCTGTCCTTAGTACGAGAGGACCGGGATGGACGAACCTCTTGTGTTCCAGTTGTCCTGTCAAGGGCACGGCTGGGTAGCGAAGTTCGGTTGTGATAACCGCTGAATGCATATAAGCGGGAAGCACGCTCTAAGATGAGATCTCCCAACCCAAAAGGGAAATGAAGGGCCCTGGAAGACCACCAGGTTGATAGGCTGGAGGTTGAAGCGCAGTAATGCGTGTAGCTTACCAGTACTAATCGCCCGTTCGGCTTGTCCATAGAATTTACTCTGCGCAGTGTAAGTCCACTATTCTTGAGTACATTCAACACAAGCCCTGTAGTTATCCCAAGATGTTTCTAGCAAACGTCTAATCCCAATCTATTCAGTACTGAAAAATCGCGTGAGCGAAATTTCGACAATTTGCCGGTGAGTTTACTACGAGGGTCACACCCGTTCCCATCCCGAACACGGAAGTTAAGCCTCGTTGGGCCGATGGTACTGCACGCGTAAGTGTGTGGGAGATTAGGTGATCGCCGGCATAATCCAGAAAGCCCCATCCAACCGGATGGGGCTTTTCTCTTTCTGGATTAAGAGCCCGCATCGGAACGGCGGACCCGCACGCCCTGTCTCCTATGCTCCGTGACCTCCGTGATTTGCTTTTCTCCTTCCGCAGCCGCAATATCGTCACGGAGGAATCCGCAATGCCCAAGAAGATTCTCATGCTGGTCGGCGACTTCGTCGAAGACTACGAAGTCATGGTTCCGTTTCAGGCGCTGCAAATCGCCGGTCACAAGGTTGACGCAGTCTGCCCGGACAAGAAGGCCGGCCAGACCGTCCGCACAGCGATTCACGACTTCGAGGGCGACCAGACCTACACCGAAAAGCGCGGCCACAACTTCACCCTCAACGCCACCTTCTCTGAGGTCAAGGCCGCCGACTACGATGCCCTCGCCATCCCCGGAGGCCGCGCGCCCGAATATCTACGACTGAATCCCGAAGTCCTCGCGATCGTCCGGGACTTCGCCGCGGCCGGCAAGCCCATCGCGGCCATCTGCCACGCCGCGCAGATCCTCGCGGCCGCGGGCGTCATCAAGGGTCGCAAGATTAACGCCTATCCAGCGTGTGCTCCAGAGGTGACTCTCGCTGGCGCCGAGTTCGTCAGCCTCCCATTTGAGAGCGCACTGACCGACGGCAACTTCGTCACCGGCCCGGCCTGGACGGCCCACGTCGCATGGCTGCAACAGTTTCTAAAGCTGCTCGGATAGTCGTGGAGTAGGAATGGAGCCGATGAACGGACTTGAACCGTTGACCTACTGATTACGAATCAGTTGCTCTACCAACTGAGCTACATCGGCGCTCTTACTTATTCTAGCGGCTCTGCTGCGAACGCGCAAAGATGGCGTTTGTAACTCAGTAAGTAGTTTTCAACCTGGCCCGCACTCTCGGAGCGCCCACTGCGGCGGTCCACTAAGCTGTCGATGCCGCCAGGCGTTCGACCTGTTGCAGGTGGTTCAGGTCGTGGCCGGCCATGGTCTCAACAATCGTCCATAGCGTCATTGTGCCGCGTTCGGGATGGGTGACGGGGCGCGTGCGCTCTCGCTCGCTGACGCCCGCGAGCAGCAGCAGGTTCCAGTTGCGCGCGGCCCCAAACAGGCGCAGTGCGCTGGCCACATCGCAGTTGGCGTAGCGCGCGGCCCAGCGGTCCTGGTCGAACGGCTGCAGCGTGGGATGGTTTTCGCCGAGAGTCTGGCGCAGCCGGAAGCTGAAGACGAGTTCGCAGTCGGCCAGGTGGGCGACGATCTCCCGCGCGTTCCATTTGCCCGTCGGCGGTCGCAAGGCAAGCTGGTCCGCAGGCAGGCGCTCGGCTAGCTTGGACAGTTGGGCGTACGTGGATGCGATGATCGCGATGGGGTCGCGGCCGGCCAGGAACTTCGCGTATGGGTTGGCTTCCATCTGCTTAGAATGCCATTCCGCCGTTTATAGGACAATAGAGGTTTGGGTGGAACCGTTGTTGGATGAATATCATCCAACAAGAAGCGGCAATGGGCAGAAGCACTTGAGGGATTCGAACGGAATGGCGGATGAGAACGCAGCACGCGTAGTCGGCATCGATCTGGGGACGACCAACTCGCTGGTGGCCTTCATGCAGGGTGACCAGCCGACCATCATTCCCGGCGAGGATGGCGACCATCTGGTGCCGTCGGTGGTCGCGTTCAATCAGGAGCACGGGTTTGTAGTGGGGAATGCGGCGCGGGCGACGCTACTGACGGATGCTTCGAGCGCGGTGTATTCGGTCAAACGGCTGATGGGCCGCGGCGTCGAAGACGTGCAGGAAGAGCTAAAACTCTTTCCCTTTAAGCTCGCGCCGGGATTGCAGCCGGGCGACGTACTCAAGCTCGAGGTTGGCGGGTTGCAGCTTACGCCGCCTGAGGTCTCGGCTTACATTCTGCTGCAGTTGAAGAAGAATGCGGAGCGCTTCTTCGCCGCGCCGGTGACCAAGGCCGTCATCACGGTCCCTGCGTATTTCAACGACGCGCAGCGGCAGGCGACCAAGGATGCAGGGCGCATCGCTGGACTCGATGTGCTGCGGCTGGTGAATGAGCCGACTGCGGCCGCGCTCGCGTACGGACTGGACAAGCAGCGCGACGGGCTAATTGCGGTGTACGACTTCGGCGGCGGCACCTTCGACATCTCCATCCTGAAGCTGCACGAGGGCATCTTCGAAGTGATTGCGACCGGCGGGGATACGCACCTCGGCGGCGACGACATCGACAACCTGCTGATCGCGATCGCGCTGGACGATATGGCGGGTGACGCGGAGCTTGGCGTCGCCGACGCGGCCAATCTGGGCAGCGCTGCGGGTGCCAGCGGCGAGCTGGTGCAGGCGGTGCGCAAGGCGGTGATCGAGGCCAAGATCGCGCTCTCTGAGGGCCACGCGGCGAAACTGCAGGTCGCGCTGCCGAACGGCAAGAGCTACGCGCGAGAGATTTCGCGGGCACAGTTCGACGAACTGATCGCTCCGATCATCGCGCGCACGTCGGCCCCGTGTAAGCAGGCGCTGAAGGACGCGAAGCTCACGGCCGACCAGATCGACGAGGTAGTGCTGGTCGGCGGATCGACGCGGATTCCGGCGGTGCGGGCGCTGGTGGATGAGCTGTTCGGGCTGAGTGCGCGCGGGAAGAATACACATACGGAGTTGAATCCCGACGAAGTGGTCGCGCTGGGCGCCGCGGTGCAAGCGCAGATCCTCGCGGGCGGTTCGGCGGCGACCGACGACTTGCTGCTACTGGACGTCACGCCGTTGTCGCTGGGCATCGAGGCGCTGGGCGGCGTGGTGGCGAAGATCATCCAGCGCAACTCCACCATTCCCGCGAGCGCGACCGAGCACTTCACGACCGGCGTGGACGGGCAAACCAACGTCGCCATTCACGTGCTGCAGGGTGAGCGCGAGCTGGCGAAGGATTGCCGCTCGCTGGCACGCTTCGACCTGAAGGGAATTCCGCCGATGGTCGCCGGGTTGCCGCGCATCGAGGTGAAGTTCCTGATCGACGCGAACGGGATTCTGCATGTAAGCGCGCGCGAGCAGCGCAGCGGCAAAGAGTCCGAAATCGAGGTGAAGCCGACGTACGGACTGACCGACGAACAGGTGGAGTCGATGATTCTGGCGTCGTTCGATCATGCCGAGGAAGACATCGAGGCGCGCCAGTTGATCGAGGCGAAGAACGAGGCGGAGACCATTCTGGGTGCGGTGGAGAAGGGCAAGAGCCACGCGGCGTGGCTGCAGTTGACGAGCTACGAAATGTCGACCATCGAACTGGAAATCCATCAACTGAAGGCGACGCTCGATGGCGGAAACTACAGAGCGATTCGCGCGGGAATTGAGCGGCTGGACAAGGCGACGCGGCGCTTTGCCGAGGTAATGATGGATACGGAAGTGATGGGCGCCATGAAGGGCCAGACGATGGAGGCAGCCGGCGCGGGCATGGGCGAGGCTCCCACGGCGCCGCATCCGTTCGCGAAGGCGGAGTTCGACGAAAGGCCTGACACCGATGACACCGATTCAACCGATTGAAGCCAATCTTCAGTACTGATCGGTGCTCGTCGGTGGGGATCGGTGTTAAGTAGTTCCGAAGTTTAGAATAGAGCTTATGTCCGAAGAGATCACCGTTTCTCCTGAAGTCGATTTGTCGAAGCCGCCGGCCGAGGGCATGGTACGAGTGACGTTTCTGCCCGAGGGGCGGACGGTGGAGTTCGAGTTCGACTCGCTGCCGTATGAGGGTCATGGCGAGCCGATGTCGCTGCTGGACGTTGCCCAGAACTTCGGCATCTTTCTGGACCACGCGTGCGGCGGGGTGTGCGCTTGCACCACCTGCCATCTGCACGTGAAGCAGGGCGCCGAGGGCTTGTCGGAGGCGGAGGACAAGGAACTGGATCGGCTGGAGACCGCGGCGGGGATCGAGTTGAACTCGCGCCTGGGCTGCCAGGCGGTCATCGAGAAGCCGGGCACGTACGTGGTGGAGGTTCCCAAGTGGAACCGGAACTACGTGCAGGAAGGCAAGCCTGCGCATGGGCCGGGTAGCTAGATTGTTCCACGTGGAACACTTACGCCAATGCGCTAGTAACAACTGACACGATTCGCGCATGTTTGAACTGGCGCTGCGGGTGAAATAGGGCCATATAACGCAAAAGGGGCGTCGCCTGGAGAGGCAGACGCCCTTAGTGTTTAGCCGGGCTGCGAGGAGTTGAAAGTTGGCCTCTTACCCCATCAGGAATGCCTTGACAAATAATCGGGCGAATCGCTACGCTGTTTCTCCAGTAAAACAGTTTCTGATTGAAACATTGTGTTCAACCTTGAAGTGGAAGCTCAGCCCTGCCGCCCGATGTAGAAACTTGCTCGATCAACTGCAGATCAACCCTGGAACGGCAAGTCCCACAACCCCACAACGTAAGTCACAACTGACCGACATCACACCAAGAGAGGCATCCATGTCCGTCCTCCGCGCTGCCCGTCTGTGCACGCTCCTAGTCCTTGGATCTATTTCGCTGGCCCTCGCTGGCTGCGCATTCTCCGTGAGCCCGACTGCGATCACGACGACAACGACCGGGGGCGTCGCTCCAGGTTCGCCGACCGCCAAGGGCGTACTGGGCGGAAGAGTCTATGGCGGCCAGCAGGCCATCACGAGTGCAGCGGTGACGCTGTGGGCCGCGGGCACGACGGGCTCCTACGGCACCGGGGCAACCGTAATTGCGACGACCACGGCAGATCCGGTCAATGGGACCTTTAGCTTCGATACTGCCCCTGGAGTCTCGCCTTGCACCACCGGGCAGCTTTTGTACATCACGTCGACCGGTGGGAATACCGGAAGCGGCACTAACCAGTATGCCGCGCTGATGGCCGCGCTGCCCTTGCCCTGCAATACACCAACGGGCACGCTAACGGCAAACACCTATGTCATCGTCAACGAGGTTACGACGGTCGCTTCAGTGACAGCGCTGCAGCAGTTCATGAGCATTACGCCGGGCGGATCGCCTGCGTGGACAATCGGTGCGCCCGCGGCCAACACAACCGGGTTGGCCAATGCATTCACCCAGGTCGGCAATCTGGTCAGTATTGGCACGGGGACTTCAGCCGCTACCACTGCGACCAACACGGTCGGCAGCGTCACCTACACCACCACGATTACGCCGGATACGAACAAGGTTTACACCATGGCAGATGTGCTCGCGGCTTGCATCAATACGGTGGAAATCGGCCCGACGACGCCAAGCAGCACGTGCGCTGGTCTGTTTGCGGACGCCACGCCTGGCAGCTCCTCCGCGCCGACCGATACGATTCAAGTCGCGTATTATCTGGCGACCAATGCCGCAGGCCTGACCATGCCTGCTCACGGAGTTGCGGGGTCGCCCTCGTGGCTGTGCACCAACTATATAAGCGCAAGCGCGCCCTTCCAGATTAATAACAATCCTCCGGTGTGCAATGACACCACCACGGGGACTTATCCGACCGACTGGACCATCGACGTCAATTGGAAGGCGTCCAATGGGGCCAGCACGGTGGGAACCGCAAACGCGGCAAGCGTGGCGATCGATGGCTCGGGAAATATCTGGACTTCCGCGCTAACTTCCTCTACTACGGGCCTTGGGGTAACGGAATTCAACGCGGCCGGCCAGGTTCAGTTCACGCCGGCAACTACCGCTAGTGTCGTCGGCGGCTGGCAGTTCTCCAGTTGCACGACCTGCACTACCCCAGTCAACCTTGGTGGAACTCATACCGGCGACGCGATCGCGATCGATACCAATGGCAATGCCTGGGCTACGTCCTGGAACGGCACAACTAACACCATCTCGTCGCAGATCGAAGCTCCGGTTGTGAAAGTCACCCCCGGAACTGGTGCAGTGAGCGCCTATCTTGTGGGATATTCACCGGCGGGCATCTCGATCGATGGCAATAACAATCTCTATATCGGCGATGGGGCCAGCACCACGTCAAACCGATATTACGAGAGCGAACTGGTAGCCGGCCCCGCCACGGGGAACTTGACACTGGATGCAGGAACCGGAAGGACGACCAACGGCTCCTATTACAACACCAGCACAATCGACGAGGCCGGGTATGTATGGCCGGAGGACACAGTTGGTGGCCCCGAGACTTCTGGCGGCGCCAACATAATTCCGCGCATCACCAACACCGGGACAACTTCCATAGTAGGCTCCACAACCCCGCTTCCGACCTTGGTGTACTGGCTCGCTGCGGATGCAAGCGGCAATGCGTGGGGGTCAACGACGACAACCACGGCGAGTGCAACCGGGCTGGAATACATCAATATTTCCACCTCTCCCGCTACGGTTGCGTCCCCGACCGTAACCCAGTATGCCATAGGAACGAACGGCAGCACGGAAGGCGGGTTGTACGGCCCGCAGGGGATGGCTATCGACGGCACAGGAGATCTGTGGGTCGTCAACGCCAATGGAACGTCAAGTACGTCCGCGGGCGGTGGGATATCAGAGTTTGTTCCGAGCAACAACGGAACCACGCTTACGGCTCTGTCGCCCTCGGGGGCGGGTGTTTGGGGATTCTTCTCGAATTCCACAATCGGAGCTCCGACCGGAGCGGCAATCGACGGGTCCGGAAATGTGTGGTTCAAGACGCGGAACGGAAGCAATCTGTATTACCTGGTGGGCGTGGCATCTCCAGTGGTGACGCCGATTGCTGTCGAGGTCCAGACCGGCTTTATCGGCGAACGCCCGGGCGCCACGCTGCTTGCATCGCTGACTTCTACATTGAGTTTCAGCGCCTTGACGACCGGCAGCCAACAGCAGACCGCAACCTTGACGAACACGGGTACGGCGACCATAAAGACCCCCAACGTGTCGATCAGCGGCACCAACCAGAGCGATTTCAGCCAGACTAACAACTGCACAGCGCCCCTGGCCGTCGGCGCACACTGCACCATCACGGTGACCTTCACGTCGAGCACGGCGGGTACCTTCTCGGCGTCGTTGAATGTGAACAGCAACGGCGCCGTGGTTACTCCGGCGGCAACGGCTTTGACGGGGACCTCCTCTGCAAACGAAGGCACAGTTGATCTGCAGGCGGGGGTGGTGCCGCCGACAGGCCCGGCGCTCTCGTTCGGGCCCGTTGTTGCGCCCACAGTAACCACACCCCAGGCAGTGGTTTTGATGAATACCGGTTCCGGCCCGATGAGTCTGGCGCTGGCAATGACCGGTACCGGGGCAAATCTATTCCCCGAGACGACCAACTGCGGCAATTCGCTGGCGGCAGGGGCATCATGCTTTGTATCGATTGAGTTCGGACCAAAGGTGGCGGGCAGTTATTCGGCAGCGTTGAACGTGACGAACAATACAGGCACTGGACAGGGCGCCACGCTCTCCGGAACCGCTACGGCGTTTACGATCACGGTGAATACCAGCAGTTCCAGCGGCTGGACCATCGACAATGGAGCCATATCGTTCAGTTGGAATGCGACCACGGGGAATCTGACAAGTTGGATCCTCGATGGCACGTCGGACCAGTTGGTGGACACCACCACCACCACGAATGGACAGCCCTACGGCTTGTACATGGACAACACGGGATCGCTGGACAACGCGAGCGTCCCGACTGGGGGAACAGCCGCAACCCCTGTCGCCGCCTGCACTATCGTTGGCGGAACACAGGTGGGAACGCAGACTATCCCCTGCACCGTTGCATCCGGACCTACGCCTTATCTCGACTGGTCGCTGACGGTTCCGGATTCGGCGAATTCAGGCAACGACTACACTTTTGTCGAGCACTGGGTGGTGTTTCCGAACGATCCCGGTGTCCATACCTACGTTGAGCTTGTCCATAGCACGAGCGACGCGGCGGCCAGCGTGGGGCAGATCCAGTGGGTCTTCCGCGACAACCTTTCCACTTTCACGAATACCTACTCGGTGAACGCGGGCCTGGGTATCCTGGGAGTGCAGGACATACCGCAGCCGCCGGTCGCGGATACGTCGTCGACCGATCCCGGCCGCGCGGTGCAGAACGCGGCGGAGGACCTGCACGGCTTCAACAATCTGCCCGCCGGCTTCACCCGCCAATTCTTTACCAAGTACGACTACGCCGGGTACGAGTACCTGCACCAGGGACAGGGTGTGTATGGCACCGCCTCGTCGGGGACAACCTACGGGATTTGGACGGTGTTGCCCAAGTTGGAAACGCTGGTTGGGGGTCCAACCAAACAGGACCTGTACTTCACCAACAACATCGACATGATCGAGGCATACTCGGACCATGAGAACGAGGCGCTGGACACATTGGGCCTGAATACAGCGGCAGACGTTGCCTACAGCCGTCTCTTCGGTCCCTACTACATCCACGTGAATACCGAAGGCGTTGCGTATAACCAGACTGGAAATCTGCTGACGTCCCAGGCCCAGATGTACGCCGACTCGCAGTCGGCAGAAGCAGCGTTGGTCAGCAATTACGACGAAGTTGCTCCACTGGTGGCGGCCGGCTATGTGCCTTCAACCGGACGCGGCTCGGTTTCGATCCAGGTCAACGGCGTCACTGGCTCACAGTACACCGCGTGGGCCGTGCTCAGCGATCCCGCAAAGAACTTCCAGGTGTCGTCCCAGGGGATGCAGTACTGGGCGGACATCAGCAGCACGGGCACCTACACGTTCACCGGGGTAGCGCCGGGGACGTACCGGCTGAGCGTGTATGTTCTTGGCCAGTGGGGCGAGTACCGTCAGGACGCCATCACAGTCACAGCAAATAGCACGACCACTGTGCCGGCGTTCACCTTCCAGCCGGAGAACTTCGCCGGCGGCACCGGAGATACCGTCTTCACCATTGGAACGCCAGACCGATCGGCGCACGAGTTCCTGCACGGCCAGACGGCTAGCGGCAACGACGACCGCGAGTTCTATGGCAACTGGAATTACTGGATGGACTTCGCAGCCAACAACGGCGCGGTGGTCTATTATGCGACGGCCGACGGCAGCAATCCGGCGACGAACAACTTGAATCTGTGGAATTACAACCACTGGGGCACCAGCTTCAACCCCGGCCTCTATGCCGGTGTCTTCAATAGCTCCGACGACACCACCGATGGGTATTCCGCCTATCCGGGGCAGGAGTACGCCGGGGTCGAGGGAGTCGGGGCTGAATATGCCATTCCAACCTATGTAGCCAGCCTTCCCGGAGAGACGGGATTGAATGGCTCAACCACTGGCATTCCGGCCTGGCAGGTCCATTTTGCCACGCCGGCTAACTATGCGTCGGAGACGTATGTGGTGCTTTCGGTGGCCGTGGCTTGCGACGAAGGGAGCTACGTCATCGCGCTGAACGGCAACTCCTATACGTGGAGCCGCACCAACGAGAGCGACTGCATGGTTCGCTCCGGACTCTCGGGGTACACGCAGTGGTTTGTGATGCAATGGCCCACCAGCGACCTGACTCAGTCATCCGGCGGAGACAACGTGATCTCGATCGGAATGAGCCAGCCGGATGGAGCATCGGACGATGCCTTGCGGCTGGAGTTGACCAATACCTCGGCGGCTCCGGCAACGACGGGATGGTTCGACTACACCTTCCTGAACGGGACGACTACGCTGAATAACGATACCGTTCCCAACCCGTAGCGCGGATGCAGTTCGATGCCGCACTTCTCTCTGCTTCACACCGGAGAGGTGCGGCATCTTCGTTGGCGGTCGACGGGAGAAGAAAGCGGCTTGTGGCCGTTTAGTGGCCGTGTCAACCTGTCAAAGGGCGAAGCAACAGCAGAAGAAGTAGAAAGCAGGGTATGACACTTCAGGAAGTGTCACAAGGGTAGAACTGTTCGGTTTGATGGGGTTATAGGCTGCTTCCAGCAGTTCAGGGAGGCGGGCGATGAGAAGGCGAGTGGGTTGGGCGTTTGTGGTGCTGATGGCGTGCGGCGGGGTGGCTGATGCCGTTTCTGCCCGTGTGCAGACGACGAACAGCGTGTTGCCTGGCTGGGAGGCGGTGCAACATCTGAAGCCAGGGACGCAGGTGGTGGTGGAGGAACTGTCCACGCCGGGCGACTACCGGAACCAGGCGCCGTGCAGGCTGGTGCGCGTGGATGACGCGTCGCTGACGTGCCGTCCGGAGAACCGGCGGAATCAGAGGATCGTTTATCCCGCAGGGCAGGTGCTGACCGTATATCAGGTGAAAACGAAGGTCACGCCGGGGAGTTGGGCCCGAGTAGTTCTCTTTGCGGGACTGGGATTTGGGATGGGATGCGCCATTACCGATCAGAATCCCGACTATCCGGTGGGAGGGCTGGGCGCGGTTGCGGGTGGATTGCTTGGAGCAGAACATATCTCGAGGGAGCCAAAGTTCGCGGTGGTTTACTGGCGCATGGGAGCCTCCGCGGGTGGGGCGGTTTCGCCGTAGACTGTGAAGGGCGAAGGAGGGACGACGATGGCGCGAGAACTGGACTGGACGGACGCGGAGGAGATTGGGATTCAGTTGCAGGAGATGTTTCCGGAGACCGACCCATACTCGGTGCGGTTCACCGATCTGCACAAGTGGGTGGTGCAGTTGCCGGGATTTGTGGGCGATCCGGCGAAATCGAATGAGGGTATATTGGAGGCGATCCAGACGGCGTGGCACGAGGAGTATGTGGACGCGAGAAGATAGCTGTCAGTGGTCGGGTGGGGCTGGTGCTGACGGCGCTGATCCTGCCGCCGCTGATGGCGCGGATGCATGCGGAGGAGCGGCTGCTGCAGTCGCAGTTCGGCAGCGAGTACGAGGCCTACTGCGCGCGGACGCGGCGGCTGATTCCGGGTATCTACTAGGAATCAATAACTTACACGCAGACTCAACTCGATGCCACCCAGGACCATCCAGGGGCGGGCGATCGCCGGTTGTCCTTTCCGGCTGAGGGACTTGCGCCTGTATACACCGATTGTCGTTCGTGGCGGGGCTGTAAACATGCGAGGACAGGCACGCGCCGCGCATGGCGCCTAACCTACTGATTTAACAGGCTAAGAATCGAAGTTGGAATGGATATCCGCTTGCTTAATGCTGGGTGGAGAACTGCCAGGAGATCGAAATGTACGCTCGTTCCAGCCTTAGAGCGATTCCGCGAAAACCGCGCTCCGGCGAAGTCGGTGGGATGCTTCGCTTCGGATTACTGTGGAGCGGGCTTCTGATGCTTTGCCTCGCCGGCGCGCTGATTGGGTGCGCCAATCCGCAGGGACTTGACTCGGTTCAGGTCTCCCCGACGTCGCAAGCCCTGGCGGTAGGCCAGTCAGCGCAGTTCAGCGCCACCGGGACCTACGGCAACGCGGCCCACCAATCGACCCAGAACATTACATCCGGGGTAACCTGGAGCTCCAGCGCTCCTTCCGTGGCAACGGTCAATGCGTCTGGGCTGGCCACGGCGGTGGGCTCGGGCAGCACAACGATTACGGCCAGTGCAGGCGGGTTCAGCGGCCCAGTCAGCGCAAGCGCGACGGTCACCGTGTCTGGTTCAAGCGGAGCCCAGGCGGGGGGGACAGTTGTTTCTATTTCTGTGATTCCGAACTCGCAAACGGTTGCTGCGCCGACCCAAACCAGCCAGTTTCTAGCCATTGGTTCGACTTCGTCGGGGGCCACGGTGAACCTGACCAACCAGGTGGCGTGGAGCTCAAGCAGTACAGCGATTGCCACCATCGGCGCCGCCACGGGGCTGGCCACGGCAGTGGGCCAGGGGACGGCAACCATCACGGCCCTCTACTCCTCGAATGGAACCGTGGTGACGGGGAGCGCGACGTTCTCGGTGGCGGGAGGGACGACGGAGAAGTACACCGCGGTGAGCATCTTGCCAGGCGCCCAGGCGCTGTCGGCGTCGGGTCAAACGGGCCAGTTTATTGCGCTGGGAACAGCCGGGGCCACCGGCCTGCAGACCAACGTTACCAACTCGAGCCAGATCACATGGAGTTCCAGCATTCCAACTGTGGCTACGGTCAGCGCCACCGGGCTGGCGACCGGCGTGGGCGTGGGCACGACGACCGTCACGGCGCAGTTGACGAATACGGACGGCACGGTGGTATCCAATACCGCGAGCATTGCGGTTTCGCTGACTACTCCGCCGGAGCCCCTACTCTCGCTGACGGTTATTCCGAGTTCGATTACGGTGGATAATCTGCAGAGTACGGGGCAGTTTCTGGCGATTGGAACGTTCTCGACGGTTCCGTACGTCAGGGACCTGACCAACTCGCCCACCACTTCGTGGATCTCAGACGTTCCCAGCGATTTCCCGGTGGACACCAACTCCGGTGGCAACTCGGGTGCGACTGCCGGACTGGTGACGGCATATGCGGCAGGCAGCGCCAACATTATTGCGGAAGCCACCGGCAGCGACGGGACAATACAAACCGCGTCGGCGACGTTCAACTGCCCGCTGGCCTTGCCCAATCCCAATGGCGACCCACCGACTCCAGGCACTTGTATTCCGGGGACGCAGGCGTTTTCGCTGCTGGCGACGCTGACCATCTATAACGAGGGCCTGAACACCACGAACTGGCAGGTAACTGGTCCGTCGGCCACGGGCACTCTCAACGTGATCCACTGCGGCCCGGGGTGGTCTCTCAATCCGGCACCGAACAACACTGGTGGTTCCGTGTGCGTGGCGACCTATCCGATTGGAAGCTCCGTGATCGTAGAGGCGCAGGGCGGGCAGTTCGGCGGATGGTCGTACAACTGCACGCCCGTCACCGCTCAGGGCGCCGCGACCTCGACCATAACCGCAGCCGGGCCAAACTATTGCAAGATCACATTCAACGCCGCTGTTTACGATACGAGCGGCAATCTGATTACTCCCGCGAACTCCAATGTGACGCTGGGAGCAATCTTCAACTGACAGAAGTCTGAGATGATTTGAAAGCCGCCCTTCGGGGCGGCTTTTTTGTAATGGGAGCGCGATCGCGTGCCCTGGGCGCGGGCTACGCCAGCGCGAGATTCAGGTTGTCGATCGCCTCGTCGACTTCCGCCGGGCTCTTGTAGCCGACCGTGACCGCATCGACACCGGCATTGCGGAACGCGAAGCGCATGGCTTTCTGGCGGTCCTCGTAGTTGAATGTGCCCTCGGCGGCCAGCTTCATGCTGATCACTCCAAGCCCTGCCTGGCGCGCCTGGATCACATGAGATACCACTTCGGTTACATTTCCCTGCCCGTAGTACTCGTTATCCTCGTTATCCATGCGAGCGCCGGCATGGTTCATGCGGATCATCGCGACCTGCAGCCACTTGTTTCCGGGAACCTGGCGCAGCGCGGGCAGCCCATGCACGGAGGCGCCGTGGCTCAGGATGATCTTGCGCGCCTCGGCCTCCAGGATACCGTCCTGCCAGCGAGTGGCATCGGTGGGCCAGGTGGCGGTTTGCTGGACGTGCAGCAGCATGATGTCGAAGTAGTCGGTGTTGGCCTGGCTGCGCAGCTCGTCGAAGCGTTGCCGGGGATCGCCGGAGTTGGTGGTCACCTTGGACATCAGCCGGTAGGAGTCGCGGGGGATGCCGCGCAGCGCGATGCCGAGCATCGAGTGCATGCCGCCGTAGGTGTCGGAGGTCTCGAAGAAGCGGACGCCGCGGTCGTAGGCGTGGCGGACGAGCGCGGTGAACTGGTCCTGGCCGAGATTGCGCTGCACCGAACCGCCGTGGGAGCCGGTGCCGAATGCGAGGCGGGTGACCTTGACCCCCGACTTGCCGAGGGTGACCCAGTCGGTTGCTTTGGCGCCGTCGGCCAGCAGCGGTAGGCTGCCTGCGCCAACCAGCGCCCCGGTGGCGAGTCCTGTCCTGAGAAAATCACGTCTGGAGTAACGAGCCATTCAAGTCCCCCTGGAGTGGGTGGGATGGGTCGTGCCCGGGCCTGTGCCGTTGAGCATACAGCAGGCGGGCTGACCGTGTCATTGCCGCCGGAGTCGACGGGCAGAACCCGGCACACCCGCGCCTGTCCTCGCCCCGCCGCACTTCGCCGAAGTAAATCGCCCATTCTTCAGCGTGGCGCCAGCACCAGAGGAAACACCACCTGCCCCGGCGGCAGCAACGGATACGGCGGAAGCGTATCTTCCTTGAACCCGCTGCTGAACAGATTCACCCGATTGTCCGTCTCCGGCACATTCAGAAACTGCGAGTAGAGCAGCGTAGGATAAGTCGCCGAAAAGTTTGTAAAATCCGGCGTCAGGTTAGCTCGATACATGCAGTGGTAGAGCCACCCCGTCATGTAATCCGCCGCATCCTGCTGCGAGTACTTATACTTCCCCGCCCCCGAATTTGGCCCGTACTCGCTGGTGTGCGCATTGTTGGCCTGCACCCCATACGCCGCCGCCTCCAAAAAAATCTGCGAGTTGTACGGCAGCTGGTCCATCGGCGTCGACTGTTTCGCTTCCGGCAGGAACAAAATGCGTGCCGTCGCCATCGCAGCCGGGTCGACCGCCTGCGTCGTCCAATATGGCACATGCGCGCTCAGGCAAGCATTCATCGCCTTGTCCATCGCCGCAATGTCCGGCCCCGCGGGCGGCTGTGTCCCATTCCCCGACGGCGTCGCGGGAGTACGCGTTATCCCCTTCGCCCCCGGCGGCTCCGCGGGAGACGGCGAGGCCGGGGTCCCAGACTGTGTGCCGGCTGTCAGCGGTGTTCCCGGACCTCCGCCCCCGCTCGTCCCGGGCGTGCCATTCGATCCGGTGCCGCTCACGCCTCCCTGGATTGGCGCGTTCGGCGCACCCGTCCCCCCCGTCGCCGGGTTCCCGTTAGAGCCATTCAGCGCATCGGCCAGGTTGCATTGCGCGAACTCCGTTTGCGCCGTGCCGTACAACTGCTTCGCGGTGGCCTGCGCTGGCGCGTTGCCCTGCTGTGAGATCTGAATGCGGTAGCCGCGCTCCGAGGCATCGAGCGCGTTGCTCAAGTGCATGGCGCACGGAGTCAGCCCATCGCGCTGCTGTTGCGTCAGCGTGTTGCCGTTGGCCGCCATGCTGGTATCCCATTGCTGCCAGGCTGCGTCGGCCTTCAGCCAATGGGTAGTTTTGGGGTCGTAGCCGGAACTGGGATCGGCGACGATGGTCGCCGTGATCTGGTACAGGTTCTGGATGGCTTGTGCCGGGGATTCCGCGCCGGCCCCGCCGCTTTCATACACGTCACCGACGGGTTGCTGCGCGCGGGCGAAGCACGCGAGACTCAGCAACAATCCCAGAACCACTCTGCGCATCAGTACCCCCTGACGCAGCGGCAAGCGCGATACGCGCGAAGCTTCACATCGATGAGGCACGATATTACCCTCAAAAAGGAGTTGGGCGCAACCAGGTGGCTCAGTGACACCGTGCAGCCTCCGGCACCGTCAAGGACGTCTCCTCGAGTACTGGTTGGCCGCGCCCGGCGTGGGAACGCTGTCGGCGATCTGTGCCCCGTACCCATGCGCCTGGGTCAGCGGCGCGGTCAGCGTGATGCCGGTGCCGTAGACCCAGGTCCCCGCCCCATGCGCCAACTTCAGCGGCGCGGCGACGGTGATCGTGCCGGTTGGGCCTCTCCTGGAGACAGCGGTGATAACCGCCGTCTCCGCGTTGGCGCCGCTGTAGATGTCGCTGTAGATGGTGACGGTCTCACCTTCGCTAAAGCCTTCCAGGCTGCCCACCGGAATCACGGTTGCGCCCGCGTCGGTGGCGCTGCTCATGGTGGCGGCGCCGGCCGTGCCAACCGCAGCGATGACGGCGGTTTCGGGGTGCTCAGTCCGGTCGATCACGATCGTCTGGCCGGCCTCGAAACCTTCCACGCTGGCGACTTTGATATTGGTCACCCCGGCAACCGAACCGGCCGGCATGGTTGTCACCGCCTGCGTCACGAAATCGTCGCAGTTGCTGTCGGTGTCGTGGCCGTCGGGGAAGCGGCCGGCGCTCCGGCCAATCCCTGGCGCGGCCACGAGGCATCCACGCTGCCTGGCTCCGGAGGTTGCCTGGTAACCCTCGCCGGCCCATGGATCGACCAGCAGGCCGTAGTTGAGGCTGTCGACAACCAGCCCCGCGGCATCGCGCAGCACCATGCTGCCCGCGGCGGGTGAGAGCGCCGGCCCTCCGAACCACTGGTTGGCCTCCGCCGTCGCCTGGTAGCCGGCGGTCGTAACCTGCGCGTCACGCACCACCGCGTTGATCGCGTGTTCGTGGCTCAGCGGGCTGTCGAGCGTGATGCCGGTGCCGAGCGGCTGCACGGGCTCGTTACTCCGGTGGGCAAAGGCGGTCGCGGGCGCGAAGCTGATCCCCGTTCCCCGATCGCTGAAAGCCAGGTTGGCGGCGTGGTTTCGCTTGAGCGGCGCGGCCAGATCCAAACCCGTGCCCGGATCGACCACCGCATCGCCATTGGCATGCGCCTGCGCGAAGGCTGGCCCAAAGTCCACACCAGTGCCCGCCGGACCCGGCGTGCCGACAGCCGCGATGGTGACCGCCTCATGGTTCGCGGGGCTGCCAACGATCATCGTGTCGCCGACCGCAAAGCCGTTCACGTTGCGGACCTTGATATTGGTTGCGCCTGCGCTCGCATTCGCCGCCAGCGCCCCGCGGCTTGCCTGCGTGCCGATGCGCGTGACTGTGACGGTCTCGACCCCATGGCCCACGCTGTCGATATCCAGCCTGATCTTGTCACCGGCGGAGATGTTGGCGACCGCAGTCACCTTGATGTTGGTTGAGCCGGCCGCCGCGTCCGCACCCAGGAAGGCTTGCGTACCCGGCTTGCCAACGGCGGTGACCGTGGCGATTTCATACTTTTCTATGGTCCCGGCGACGGCGGGGTAGGTGGCGCCGTAGCCGATGGCGATCTTCTCGCCGACTGCGAATCCCGCCACGCTGGTGACAGGCACGCTGGTCGCGCCAGCGGGGATCGTGATGATCGGCCCCTCGGGGAGGGGCTGCCACACCGTCGTATTGTTGCCGGCCGCCGTCCCCACGCTTACGATCTTGCGGGTCTCCGCGCCAGCGCCGGTGTTGATGCCAGCGCCGGTGTCGATGCTGATCGTATCGCCCGCGTTCATGCCGGCCGTGCTTCTCACGTGGATGCTGGCATCTCCCGCGCGCGCCGGAACCGCCAGCCCGGAGTTGGCGAGGCCGAGCAGATAGAAGCCGCCCGCCGCGAGCCTCGTCCCCGCCGGAATCTTCACCGCTGAGAATATCGCCTGCTGCGTCGGGTGCTCCGTCAGTGTCCAGTTGGAGAGGTCGACGGCACTGGAGCCAGCGTTGTAAAGCTCGATAAACGAGTTCGTCTGGTTGCCAGGAGTCATGGTGCTGATGCGAAACTCGTTGATCTTAATCGGACTGACGTTGCGGACTTTTTCGGCTGTTACCGCCGTGGACTGCTTTCCGCCGCTGGTCCATGCAACGCTGCCCACCAGGTCCCCATTGAAAGCCGCCGGCCCCGAGGTTATCTTGAACGTCGCGCTCACGCTCGCACCGGGCGCGACCCGGTCGACGAACGCGGTTGGGCCAGAGGCCGTGGCGATCCACCCCTTCGGCGCGGAGAGGCTCAACTTCACGCCCGTCGCCGCCACGCCCGTGGTATTCGTAAACGTCACCGTCGTGTCCTGCGAGGACCCCGGCGAGAACGTCTGCAGTCCCGGCGGCGTTGCCCCTGCCGACGCCGGAGCTACGCTCAACTGCTGCACGTCGTACTTCGCAGCCGCGACGTTGGCCTGCACCAACTGGTCGGTGGCGTCCGTCGGAAAAGCTCCCGCGGCCGTCATCGCGCCTTCATAGAAGGTGCCCTGCGAGCCGTTGCTGTTGTCGCCGCCGTTGCCCAGCAGGATGGCGCCCTGCTTGCGCATCGGGTCATAGCTGGAGTTGACGCGCGGCCCGTCGAACATCACTGACAGTGCGCCGCGCTGCGCGTCGCCGCCCATGGAGGTCCAGTGGTGCGGCTCGCCCTTGGCCATCGCGGTCACGAATCGCCACGTAATGTTCGGCAGGTTGCAGAGTTTGGATCCATCCGGGTTCACGCAACCTACCAGGTTGTTTTCCTGGTCGGTCATCACCCACGGGCCGGGAGGATTGCCGTGATACCAGTTGGGCGCGTCGCCGTAGTATGCGGTTTCCATGGTGCCGTTGCCGTCGTCGCGGCTGTCGATCTCGGCGTTGCCATAGTCGAAGCAGCAGCCCGCGTTGAAGTGCTGGCCGTTGATGACCCAGTATTGCCCCTCCGCCTGGTCGTCGACCGCGGTGCCTTTCGCGTCGTCCTCGCGCAGGCCCATGCCTGGCTCGATGAAGACGCCGTAAGCCTTGTGTCCCATGATCGTAATCGGCGCCATGTCGGCGACCGGCACATTGTCGAACCCACCCATGGCCGGGCCGCTGAATCCGCCGCGCGGCGGCTGGGTGAGGTTATTGCCCTTGCCGGACTGGTCGTAGATGGTGGTGATCCAGCAGTACGTGTTGGCGCAGAACGCATCCTGCGCGGCCGCGTTGGCGTATCCGCCCGCGTCGGAGCCCGACGCCTTAACCACGCCGATATCCAAAGTCTTGCCATCCGACTGGCGCAGCACCTGGTAGAGCGGGCCGTTGTAGGCGGCGTACAGCGCGCGCGTGGTGCTGTGAGCGGCCACGCAGGGGTCGCCGGCGGCGGCGTAGATGTCACATGGGCCTTGCGGCCGGTGCGGCCCAGTCCCGGTTTGTGCTGCCATGGTTAGCGTGGCGCCAATCAGCGTGAGCGGCAGTGCGAACGTCAGCACCTTATTGATTCTCGTTTTCATGCTTATCCTCGGCATCTGGAATTCTCACGGTTCCGGCGATGTAACGCAAGGGCACGGATCGCCATTGCTTCAAGGGATACGCCTTACCGTGCCAAATCCGGTTCCGTGGTGTAGAAACTGAATAGCCCAGTGCGCGATTTCGAGAAAACCCGAACCGAGTTTCAGGAGATACTCACCAAGCCCATTCGCGATCTCGCGCTCAAACTGGAGGGTTCTCCGCTCGAACGATTCGTGCAGCAGCTTTATCGCGAACTGGAAGCCAAGGGTCTTCACAAGTTCCGTCCGCTGTGCTATCTCACCGATGAGTGGGGCTGCCCGTCGGGCGAGCCCGTCGTCGGCATTCCGTTCTATCTGGCCAACCCGGACCTGGCGCGGCTTGAGCGCGATATGAACGACCTGGAAGACGCACGCGAGATCATGATGTACATGCGTCACGAGGCCGGACACGCATTCAATTATGCGTACCAGCTCTACAAGTCGGCGGAGTGGCGCGATGTTTTCGGTCCGTTTCGCCGCGCCTATCGCGATAACTACCGTCCCATACCGTTCTCGCGGAAGTATGTTCGCCACATGGCGGGGTGGTACGCACAGAAGCATCCGGATGAAGATTTTGCGGAAACGTTTGCGGTCTGGCTCACGCCTCGCTCGCAATGGCGCAAGCGCTACCAGGGTTGGGGCGCGCTGGCCAAGCTCCAGTACGTCGATCGCATGGCGCGCAAAGTCGGAAATCTCGATCCCATCCGGCGCCGCGGCCGCACCGACATCACCGTCGATGAGATGGAGACGACGCTTGGCGAGTTCTATGGTCTCAGCCTGCCGGAGGAAATCCCAGTGGAGGAATTGGCGCTGGATACCGACCTGGCGGACATCTTCAATATCTCCCCCAAGCGGCGCAAGGGCGTGCGACCGGCCCAGGAGATGTTGAATCAGCATCGCAAGCCCATCGTCGACAAGGTCGCGTATTGGAGCGGCGTGCAGCGTCCGATCGTCAAGCGACTGGTCGAAGCCATCTGCAAGCGGGTGGAGGACCTGGGACTGCGCGTGGACGTTCGCCGCGAGTCCGAATACCTGACCGAGTTCACGGTGTACACCACCGCGCTCTCAATGAATTACCTCGTACGTGGGAAGTTTGTTCATCCCTGAGGCCCTGCATCTGCCGTCGCTCCGATTGGAGGCCGCATGACTGGAACGAAGTTGAAGGTCACCATACTGTACGACCTGTGGGAAGAAGAACCCGCTATTATAGAGCCGGAAGAAGTTCCCGCGCGCAAGCACAAGGGGCAAAAGAAGCGCAAGAAGAAGCCGGAAAAGCAGGACCGCGAACAAATCTTCGAGGCCCTGGAGAAGCTCGGTCATGAGCCGTCGTATTACGTTCTCAACGGCCGTCCGCAATCCCTGCTCGGACTCGCCAAATGTAACGCCGATCTCATCTTCAACCTCACCGAATCCTACGCGGGCGACGACACCAAGGAGATGCAAATCGCTGCATTCCTGGACTTGCTCGAGATCCCCTACACCGGCGCGGGACCGCACGCCACCATCCTTGCCCAGGACAAATCCATCGCCAAGAAGATGTTCGCGTTCTACGGCATCCAGTCGCCCTATTTCGCGACCGCCTATCGCGGCCACATCGACCACGCGCACGACATCAAATTCCCGCTCATCGTGAAACCCACCTCCGAAGATGGATCCATTGGCATCGACGCCGCTGCCGTGGTCACCAGCATCAAGGAGCTGATGGAGCGGGTTAACTATATACAGACCGAGTTCGATTCTCCTGCGCTGATCGAGGAGTATATCGAAGGCCGCGAAATCTACGCCGCCATCCTGGGCAGCTACGAGAGCGCACACGCGCTTCCGCTGGTCGAGCTCGACCTTTCCAAGCTTCCCAAGGGCATGCCCAAAATCGCCAGCCTGGATGTGAAATTCGAGAAAGACACGGAAGCCTACAAACTCACCAAATCCGCCATCGCCGAAGACCTCGACGAAGAGACCGTAACCAAACTCAGCGAGATCGCGATCAAGGCCTATCGCGCCGTCAAACTGCGCGATTATGGCCGCATTGACATGCGCCTATCGAGCAAGGGCGAGGTCTATGTCATCGAAGCGAATCCGAACCCATGGCTCTCCAGCGGACAGGAGTTTGCCATGGCCGCGAAGAAATCCGGCCTCTCCTATACCCAGATGATCGGCGAGATCGTGGACCTTGCCATGGCTCGACAAGCGTGAAAGGCGTGAGGTGGTGGCTCAGTTTCATTCGTTTCGTTAAGGGCACGGCTGGTAGCCCAAGGCTTTAGCCTTGGGTCTCAGTGCCGCAAATCGCCGCTAGATCGATGGGGGCTTTAGCCCCTGAGGTCAGTTTCATTTCAAATTGAACCACTACCAGACGTGAAGGCTTAGTTGACAGCGGCAGAGCGGTTGGCTAGCGTTCCCTTCAGTGAGTTATTGGGAAGGTGAGTTGCCATGAATCTTTCGCGCCGCCGTTTTCTTGAACTGGCTGCAGCTGCCGCTGTAGCTGCGCACGCGCGGCAAGCGTCTGCCCAGCCGCCGAATCCGAGAGGCGGCGGAGGCCCGCAGCCGGACAGCGGTCACAGCGCGGCGCTGGCTCCATGGAAGTCAGGGGTGAAGATCGGCCAGGTCTCGGATGTCCCGGAGCGGCACACCATCCACACCTACTTCAACGTGACGCCGGAGAGCCCGGACGGCAAGAGTGTGCTCTTCTACACCTCGCCGGTGGCGGATGGGCAAACCCAGGGAACGCTGGTGGTGCGCGACCGCAAGACCGGGAAAGAGCGGACGCTGGTGACGGGGCTCGACTGCGAGGACGCGCACCGGGTGGCGTGCCAACAGTGGATCTCGAGGGGGCGGCGGATCATCTTCCACGATCTGCGCGACGGCGAGGTGGTAGTAGTGACGGTGGACCCGGAGACCAAGGCGCAGCGGGTACTCGCGAAGCACCGCATGGTCAGCTTCGGCCAGCAGGATTCGGACCTGGTGCCGATTTACGGTGTTCACTTCCAGCCGGACCAGTACCGCGATGTGGAGGTACTGAACGCGGCGACGGGCGAGATTCGGACGGTGGCGAAGGCGGACACGATCCGGGCGGCGTATCCCGCGCAGGTGGAGGCGCTGTACGGGCAGAAGCCGATTTCAACGCCGTTTGGGACGATCTCGCCGGACCTGAAGCTGCTGTTTGTGAAGCTGTCAGCCACAGACGATGGATACAAGGAGCAGCCGCCGGGGCAGATGCATTGGCCGCACAGCTATCAGTCGGACCGCGAGGGTCTGGTGGTGGTCGAGGTGCAGAGCGGCAAGCTGGTCTTCTTCGAGCGCGACTGGGGACATCCGGCGTGGTTCCCCGACTCGCGGCGGATTCTCAACTACCACAACACGGTGACGGATGCGTATACCGGCAAGACGGTGTCGATTCCGGACCTGCCGGAGTTTCCCGGGCAGCATCTGACGCCAAGTCCGGATGGCAAGCTGTTCGTCACCGACACGCACCTGGAGGCGTTCGGCGGCAAGCGCGGAGAGTGGGGCGTGGCAGTGTGCGACGCGGCGGGCGCGGACTGGACCTGGATTGCGAAGTTCCAGGGCGACCAGGGTGCGACCACGTGGCGGAAGAACCATCCGCACCCGGCGTTCTCGCCCGACGGCAAGCGCATTTATTACAACGTGAACTCCGGGCCGTGGACCACGCTGCACGTGGCGGAACGCGGCGACGCGTAGAGGTTGCGCACTGGGCCAGCGGCGCAGTCCCGCGGGGAGGCCGCGCCTATTTTCTGCTCTTGAAAAGCTCGCCGGTGTCGGCATTCACCAGCGCGATATAGCCGTCTTTCTTGTTACCCCAGGCCACGTACCACACCGGTGCATGCAGCTCGTAGGTGCTGCCCAGTTCCAGCGAGGTTGGCGGCTTACCCGGATTCTTCGCGGTCCACACAGCTGCCTGCGCGGCCGCGGTCTTGTATGCGGCATCCGAATCGATATTGAAGACGGTGGTGTCGATGGGCATTGCATCGCGGGTTTGCCCGCCCCAGGGCATGGCAAGGCCGGCGTCGACGCCTTTGTGAATGTCCGGCGGGACGGTGGTGATGGCGTAGGAATAGACCCGGAACTGGTGCTTGCTGGGCGAGCCGAACGTCACCTGCCACATGGCGGCCTTGCCCCCATCGTTCTTGAATCCGGAGACGTCTGCGGGCGCGATCTTCATGGCCTCGGCGTCGCTGCTCCACGCCTGTGCGGCCTTGTAAGTGGGCCAGAAGGCAGTTTTGGCGGTGACCATTTCGGGTGGGCCGGCCGGGGCGGTTGCCGCTGCGGATCCGCCGCTTGCGGGTGGCGGGGTGGATTGCGAACACCCTGCAAGAAGCAATACAGCAATAGCCGCTGCGCCTGCCGAGCATCGTTTGACGAGAGTTCCCATGGAGACCTCCAACGCGGATAGAGTTATACGCTCCGGGAAGGTCCGGCGGTGTGTTCTGGATCACAGAGAGCAAGCGACCATCCGCTAGCGGCGGCGGAAGATCTGCGCGGGGAGCCTGGAACCGGTGGCGAGCAGGGTGAGTCCGGCGGCCGAGGCCCAGGCAACGCTGGCAGCAGCGATGGTGATCATGTCTTTCGGGTGGGTGGAGACCGGCGGCAGATAGTGCACAGCCGTAGCGGTGGCAGCGTACGCGATAACGGCGGCGAGCAGGGCGCGGCCAAGCTCGCCGAACTCAAGGTGCGCGAAGGAGACCAGGTGCTTGCGATGCAGCAGGATTGCGAGCGCGGCGGTCTGGACCAGGATGCCGATGTCCGACGCGATGGCCAGCCCGCGTAGGCCGAAGCTATGAAAGAGTGCCCAGTACATGGGCGCGGAGAGCACGGTGATGAGCGTGCCGGTAATCGCGGGCGTTTTGGTGTCGCTGGCGGCGTAGAAGGCGCGCGCGTAGATGCCCTGCACCGCCCAGATGGCGAGCGTGCCGGCGAGGATGACGAAGAGCTGTGTGGTGGCGGCGGCGTCGGAGCGGTGGAACTTGCCGCCGCGGAAAAGATCCATCAGCCAGGGGCCGAGGGCGATCATCCAGGCGGAGACAATCATGCCGACGCAGAAGAGACGCGAGACGGCGCGGCCGACCGAGGCTGAAAAGTCATGCGCGCGGCTCTGCTGGAAGAGGGAAGCGAAGAAGGGCAGCGACGCGGCTCCGGCCGCAGGACCGATCACGTTGAAGGGCGCGTTGAAGAGCAGCTTGGCGTTGCTGATGAGGGTGATGCCTCCCTCGCGCACAGACGCAAAGTAGTTGAGGAAGAAGCCATCGAACATCACCAGCGAGACGCCGATCATCAGCGGGAGAGAGAGCTTGAGCCATTCCAGAAATGCGGGGTGGCGGAAGCCCAGGATCGGGCGGTAATCGAGGCCGGTGCGGAAGGCGCCGATGGAGTTGAGCAGGCCAAAGCCGAGGAACATCCCGACCAGCACACCATAGGCGAGCGAGGAGACACCAAGCTGGCGGTGAAACAGCAGCGCGCCGAGGATAATTCCGGAGTTGTAGATGAGCGGGGCGAAGGCCTGGTAAATAAAAATCTTTCGCACCTGCAGGCGCGAGCCCATAACGCTGCCGATGAAGAAGAAGAGCTGCGCGGGCAGGATGATGCGCGTCATGTGGACGCAGAGTTTGAGGGTATCGGGATGCGCGCGGAAACCCTTGTTGGCCAGCAGGAGAAACTGCGGCGCGAATATCTCACCCAGCAGTATGCCGCCGCCGAGCACTACCAGCATGGTGGTGAGGATGACCGAGAGCGCGCGGTCGCCGCCGTCTTCGTCGTCGCGCTCGCGATAGCGGTTGAGGATGGTGATCAGCGAGATGGAGGCCGCGCCGCCGATCAGGAAGTAGGCGAGCAGGTCAGGAAGTTTGAAGGCGGCCTGGTACGCGTCTTGCTCAGCACCGGCGCCCCAGAGTTGGTTGATGACTTTGATGCGGACAAGACCAAGCAAGCCCGAGGCAATAGCGCTCAACATCAGCAGAATGGCCGCTGATCCGGCGGTGTGCTGTCTGCGGGAAGTGGGTTGTGGGGATGCCGCCGGTTCACGGTTGGGGGATTGCGATTCGGGCAAGGGCGGCAGGCTCATCTGGATAGAACGATTCTACGGGGAAAGCGATGCCATGATTTCACTGGCAAACAGGGCTGAACGCGAAACACAATATATTACCTTGAAGGAATAATACCTTTATGGAATAATACAGGGATCGCATACGAGGTTGAGTTCACTGGCGAATTTGAAACCTGGTGGAACAGCTTCGATGCGGATGAGCAGGAAAGCATCGATTTTTCCCCCTGCTGGAGGAACGTGGGATCTATCTGAAGCGTCCGCACGCGGATGCGGTCCACGGCTCACGATTCAACAATATGCGTGAGCTGCGATCCCAACATCAAGGCCGGCCGTACCGCGTGCTTTACGCTTTCGATCCGAGGCGTACTGCCATCCTCCTCATCGGCGGAGACAAAACCGGGCGACCGGATTGGTATGACGAGTTCATTCCGAAGGCTGACAAGATTTACCAGCGGCGCCTGGACGGAATTGGCAGCAAACGTCCGTAACGGGTAAATCCCGTGGAGGAGAAGGCACATGGCTCGAAACTTCAAGGAACTTCGCGGCAAAATGGAACCGGTGCGCCGCGCCCGTGTTGAAAAACGGGTGCAGGAGGCTCTCAAGGCGATGCCTCTGGACGAATTAAGGGAGGCGCGCGAGTTGACGCAGACCCAACTCGCGCATGTGCTTCAAGTCTCGCAGGGCGCAGTTTCCAAGGTGGAGCGCCGGACGGATATGTACATCAGCACCCTGCGCAGTTATGTTCGTGCTATCGGCGGCGATCTGCAGATTCGCGCCGTCTTCCCCGAAGGGGAGGTGCTCATCGAGCAGTTCGAGGATCTCAACCCAAACTCGGCTCGTCGTCCCGCGAGTGATTTGAAAGCGGACGATGGCGGATGGGCCTGAGGACGGGCTGGTCCGACTAGTCGAATGGGATTTCGGCTTCGGGCGCGGAGGTGCGCCGGGGGCTGCGCATGGCGTGGACGGCGGGGGCTTTCGCAGTGTGGGCGGAAGCTTTTGGCGCGCCGGCGGGCTTGCCGATGGGCTTTGCCAGCATGGCGGCGATGGCCTCGAGCTCGCGGCGCAGCGTGCGCAGCTGTTTCGCCTCGGACTTCGGAATGGGAACAGCTTCGCCGAGCAGGGAGAGCTGCGGTCCCTTCTGCCGGAACTCGGACTTCAATACCGCACGCGCCCCGGGGATGGTGTATCCCTCTTCCTTCAGCAGGCTCTTCACGCGCAGCGCCATCTCGACGTCGCGCCGCCGGTAGAGGCGCTGACCGGTGCCGCCCTTGTTGGGCCTGAGCTGCGGGAACTCGCTCTCCCAGAAGCGCAGCACGTAGGCCGGGACCTCGCAGAGCCGGGCGACTTCGCCGATGCGGAAGTAGAGCTTGTCGGGGATTTCGCACACAACTGCGCCATTGCCTTGCGTGCTGCTGCGGATTGGCTGGTTGCGTCCCATCTCCGACGGCGCAAACCTCCGGCCGAATGCCAAGCCTGAATAGTAAACCCGAAGGCGCAGAATTGAAATGTTGAAAGTTTCCGGTTTGCTTGCCCGTCCCTTGACTAGAAGGGGTTCAGCTTGGCCAGGCCCTTCTTCGGCTTGTGCTTGCTGCATGACTCGTCGGACTTGTCGCAGGGGGCCTTGGAATTCTTGCCGTTGGCGGCCGGGAGTTGTGCGGGCGGCTGCTTGGTCCCTGCCGCGTCGTTGATGGGCGCGGGCGCGACCGCCGGCTTCTCGACCGGAGCCAGCGGAGTCGCGTCCGGCGGACCCACAGGGCCTATGCCACCGCTGACGGCCGCCGGAGCGGGCGTGCTCGACGGTGCGGGAGCGGCGTTTGCCGGTGCGGGAGCGGCTTCAGTCCCGGGGAAGACCGTGGAAGTCGGCGCAGGCGAGTTTGCCGAGGGTTGAACGATCTCGAGGCCCACGCCGGTTCCGCTGGTCGTGCTGCTCGGCGATGACCCCTGCACGCTGGTACTGACGGGCGCCGTACTGGTGCCCGCGGCGGGTACATCCTGCAACGAGAGCGGTGCGTTCGCGGCAGGTGCAGGCGTGCTGGTATCGGCTGGGGTGTTCTCCGGCAAGGCGGTCCGGGCAGGCGTGTTGCCCTGCGGGCTCATCGAGGCGATGTAGTCGGTTCGGGCTTGCTTCAGGACCGCGGCGGCGCTCACAGGCTTGGGGTCCTCGATCGGCGGGTCCCCGATGGTAGCGGCCTGAACTGTGTCCGCCTGGTGCAGGAACATCAGGGTGGCGCGTTTGCTGAGGGTATATTGGCCGCGGCTGTTCTCCAGCGCCTCGCTGGCTGCGACCTGTTCCGGCGTGGGCGTCGGGACAGGAAGGCCCATGCCTACCAGCCGGTCTTTCGCGTCCTCGACATGGGGCGAGGCGGAGTGTTCCAGCACCACCTTGCGCAGGGCTGCAGCCGCCTGGTCATCGTAGATCTTCAACAGATGCGCCTTCGAGGACTCGATCAGCTCCTGCTGTGCTTTGGTCGCCCCCGGAGGAGCCTTCATCCCGCGGGTGATCGTTGCCTCCGCCAAATAGGCATCTCCCAGGCCGATCAGCACGTCGTCGATGTGGCTGTAGAGTGGATAGGTGTCGGCCACCGTCTGGTAGCGGGCAATGGTGGCAGCCCAGTTGGCATGGGTCGAGTAGAAGGCTGCGATATTGGCTTCGCGCTGGGCCAGCGTCTCCTGCACCTCGCGCAGTTTCTGGCGGGCCTGGGGCACCAGGCTGGAATCCGGGAACTGCTGCAACATCAGGCGGTACTCTTCCTCGGCGTGGGTGGTCGCGGTGGGATCGCGGTCGGGCTTGTCCATCTCCTTGAAGTAGATGTCGCCGATGCGCATCTGGGCCTCGGCGGCTTCGGGTGCGTTGGGGAAGAACGTGATGAAGTCTCTGTACTCCTGCTCGGCCTGGGTCAGCGCGGCGGTGCCGCCTTCCTTGTACCAACTGTCGGCGATCGCGAGCTTGGCGCTCATCATGTACTGGGTTTCGCCGTAGGTGTTCAGCAGCGTCTGCAGGTCCAGCCGGGCTACGTCGTAGCGCCCGTGCTTGATTGCGTCCTCAGCCTTGTCGTACAGGGCCTTGTCCGGGAGCTTCGAGTCCTGGCCCAGCAGCGGGTTGTCCTTCTGGACCTTCTTGTCCTCTTTTTTGGTGTCCTTGGACGCGACCACCTTTTCGTCCTTCTGCTTGCGCGTCTTGGCCGGCTTTTTGTTGCTGACCGCGATGTTGGGCTTGGGCGCAGCGGTTTGCGCAGCAGGCTGCGCGGCGGCTGGCGCGGTAGTTTGCGTGGCGGGCTGCGCATCGGCGGCCGGCGCCTGGGCGCGGGCTTGGACGCCGGACGCAAGCAAAACGGCCGCGACCAAGCCGGCGGTCAGCGCAACGCGGCGACCGGGAAAGAGGGGACGAACCTGAAAGAGGGAGCGAACCGGAGTGCTGCCTGGGATGTGGCTGGCGGTGGTGCTTTGCTTCATGCGAAAAACTCCATCTGCCGCGTTCTCCGGCCCGTTCTTTGGCCTGGGGCGGGCGCGCACTCGGCGGCGTGCGGGCTGCCTCTTATTCTAGAGCAATCCCGCGATTTGCGCGGGCGCGGCGGGCGCGCCGGACCCTCCCGGAGGGTCGGGGATTGCACGTTTACGCCAAGGCCAAAGAAGTGCAGAAGGGACTAGGGTTGCGGGGCCGCAGCGCGGGCGATGCGCAGTAGTTCGGCGGCGTTATGTTCGGTGCGCCCTTTTTCGAAGACGGCGGAGCCTGCGACCAGCATCTCCGCTCCTGCTTGGACCACGCTGGCGACGGTATCGTGAGCGATGCCGCCGTCTACTTCGATTCGGAAATTCAGGCCCAGGGCTTCGCGGAGTTCAGCCAGGTGGGCGATCTTGTCCACAGTGAAGGGGATAAACTTCTGCCCGCCGAAGCCCGGGTTGACGCTCATCACCAGGACATAGTGCACCATGGGCAGAATCTCAATCAGGGTCTCGACCGGCGTGGCCGGGTTGATGACCACCCCCGGCAGACAGTTGTGCTCGATGATGTTTTCCAGCGTCCGGTGCAGATGGCGGCACACCTCCTGCTGCACGGAGATCATGTCGGCCCCCGCCTCGGCGAAGGCGGGGATATAGGCGTCGGGGTCCTCGATCATCAGGTGGCAGTCGAGCGGCAGCTTGGTGATGGGGCGCAGCGCCTTGACCATGGGCGGGCCGAAGGTGATGTTCGGCACGAAGTGGCCGTCCATCACATCGACGTGGACAATAGTGCCGCCGCCGCGTTCGGCCGCAGCCACCTCATCAGCCAGGTGCGCAAAGTCAGAGGCGAGAATGGAAAAGCAGAGTTCGATCATTTCTTAGGTTCGAGGTTCGAGGTTCGAGGTTCTAGGTACGAGGTGCTGGGGGAAGTGTATCAGTGGGCTAGTGTAGTGCGTCGAAAATAGGGGTACGTATCAGGTGCCGTGAAATCATGGTTTTTCGGAGTAGCAGCGGGCTTTAGCCCGCGGTAAGTGGCACGTACAATTATCGGGCTTTAGCCCTGGGCCTCCTTTTACCTCTCCGATTCAAACGCGAATACATGCCGCTCTGTGTGACGCACTACACTAGGTGGGTTGGGGTTTGCGACGGCTTTTGAAGGCGGGTGGTGCGTCGGGCTTGGAATCCAGGGCGGGGACGGTGCGTTCGACGTCGGGCCGGCCGGGGCGGAGGGTTTTGGTACGGGTGGGCTTTTGCTCTTCGTCTTCGGGGTTGCGCTGCGCCAGATCACGCTGCGTTTCCGCCATCGGTTTAGGATCACCGAAAACCACACGAGCAGCCCCGTTGAGGATGCGGCGCGTCGGCCAGTTCCCGTCCTCCTTCGGAAAAAACACTTCGCCAATCCGCTGCTTCTCCGGCCGGTAGTACCAGCGCCGCAGCAGCGAAAGGTGGTCCGAAAGCGTCGCCAGGTCAGTCGGCGCGGATGCCCGTTCTTCGAGCGAGGTGATCACTGCCGCAGCGCGTACCTCCGGCGATTCCGCAGGAGTCAGCGGCGCGGCACTCTCCGCCGTCTGCGCGTCCTCGGCCAACGGCACGGCTTCCAGCATCAGCGGCTGCGCGAACAGCGAGCTCCCGACTGAAGTCTGCTCTCTCACCGCCCGCACGCCCAGCGTCGAAAGCCGCGCCGGCCCGCTCAGGCAGCCGCCATGCAGCAAAAAAATCGCCGCCGAGTCTCCCATTCCCTGTTCCCTGATCCCTACTCCCTGTTCCCCGTCCTCCGTCGCCTTTTGCACGATGAAAGCACGGAGGTGCGGGATCGGCAGGACGAGTTCATCGGCGAGCGATTGCGCGGCTTTGACCCGCTGCCACTGCGCGTGCAGTTCGGCGGCGCGCTCGAAGTCGAGTTCGCCGGAGGCGGCTTCGCGGTCGGCGGTGAGCGGCGCGAGCATGGACTCGCCGCGCGTGTCGAAGAAGGCCCGCACGGCGGTGGCTTCGGCGGCGTACGCTGCGGCGCCCGCGGGAGTGCAGGCCTGGTTGCAGGGCGCGAGGCACTTATTCATCTCGCCGTAAACGCAGCCGGGATGTTCGGGATAGGGCGCCAGTTCCTCGACGCAGCGGCGCAGCTTGAACAGGTCGAGCACGGCGTCGCAGTATCGATCAGCAGCGGCGCGCGAGGGGAACGGGCCGTAAGTGGTGTCCAACGCGCGCTTGTTCAATCGGTTGGTGGAGTAGACGCGCGGGTAGGCGTTCTCTGCGGTGAAGCGCAGGAAGAAGGGTGTGCGTAGCCTCAGCCGTCGCCGCGCCTCCGCCAGGCCGAAAATCGTAGCCGCCGCGTAGTAAAGCGTCAGCGTCGACTCAAACACCGAGCCGGTAACGGTGTACTCGATGCGGGCGACCCGGTCCCGCAAATTCAGCCGCTTCGACTGCGAGTCCGGCGGTGCGAGGATGCGGGTAATGCGCCGGCGCAGGTCCGCAGCGCGCGTGAGGTACGGCTCGGCTTCGGCTTGTCCTTCAACGCGCGCGCCATGCAGCGCAAACACTCCCGGCAGCGCAGGGATGGCGCGCAGAATCTCCGCCGCGTTCTCCGGCGCAAACGCAACCGAATGCCCGAACTCGAAACGCGCAGCCACAGGAGGATTGTAGACGGGGCGGCGGCGAAACGCGTGCTACCTTGAAAGTGTCCCCCCAGCGATTTCTCAAGGAGTCCTGTATGCGCATGCGTGCCTCTTGCGTGTTGAGCCTTCTTCTCATTGCGATTCTGCCCGCGCGAGCCCAGCAGAAGCCGTGGCCCGTGCGCGCCGTCATCGTGGTGACGTTCGAAGTGGGCGCGGACACGGGCGATGCCCCCGGCGAATTCCAGTTCTGGGTGGAGCGCGAGCATCTGGACGAGGTGGTCGACTTCCCCGGCGGCGTGCATCCGCTGCGCACCAACAAGGACCACACGATCCTTGGCATGGTCAGCGGGACAACGTTGGTCAACGCGACCGCGTCGATGATGGCACTGGGGCTCGATCCGCGCTTCGATCTGTCGCATGCGTATTTTCTGATCAACGGCATTGCCGGCGGCGATCCTCAAGCGGTGTCGTTGGGGTCGGCGGTGTGGGCCGACTACGCGATCAATGACGTGGCGCGGGAGATCGATCCGCGCGAGGCGCCGAAGGAGTGGCCCTACGGGATATTCCCGACAGGCTCTTGGGCCCCAAATCCGCCTGCGCTGAAATCGACGACGTGGTTCGCAGGGAACCTGTATCCGCTGAATCCCAAGCTGACGGCCTGGGCGTTCCAGCAGACCAGGGATCTCAAACTAGCCGACGATGCGAAGGCGGCTGAGTTCCGTGCGGCCTATACAGATTCTCCGAATGCGCAGAAGCCGCCGTTCGTGACAGTCGGCGCAACGTTTGCCTCGGACTACTACTGGCATGGCTTCATCATGACGCAGTATGCGCGCGACTGGGTCCGATTGCAGACGGGCGGCAAGGGCACCTTTGTGACCACGGAGATGGAGGATGCGGGTTTCATGAATGCGATCCAGCGGCTCAGCGCGATGCATCGCGTCGATGCGGACCGTGTGCTGGTGCTGCGCGCGGTGAGCAACTATACGCAGCCGCGCCCGGGGCAGACGGCGCTTGATTCGATTGAGACTCCGTACACCGGAATGAGGCTGGCGCTTGAGTCAGCATATCTGTGCGGAAGCACAGTGCTGCACAACATTCTTGCGCACTGGGATACAACCTACGCGAAGATTCCCGGCGAGTGACTAGTTCATCTTGATGCTAACTGCGGAGCCGCTGTACGTGACGGTGCGGTCGGCGGCGTCGGTTGGGGCTTCGCCGGTGCCGTGCGCGGGGCGGACAAGGACAATGTGAAAGGTGGTTTCGCGCGGCATGTTGGGATAGCTGCCCTGGCGCACACCGATGGTGAGGGTGCGCGTTGCGTCGGACCATGTGAGTGTGGTGGTGGCGTGAGCGCCGCGCTCGTAGTTATAGTTGTCGCCCTCGTCGTTATAGAGAGTGAAGCTGCCGTCCGCGCCGGGATAGATGCGCAGCTCGATGGGACCGTTCGGCTGGGCGTCAGCGTACTCCTCTTCCGGGCCGAGCGGCAGGATGGAGCCGGCGCGCACATACAGCGGAATGCGTTCGAGCGGCGCAGCGGCTTCGATGTGCTGGCCGCCCGTAATTCTTTCCCCACTCCAGAAGTCGTACCAGGTGGTGTCCTTCGGCAGATAGACGCGGCGGCTGGTGGCTCCGGCTTCGAGCACGGGATTGACCAGCAGCGCAGGCCCGAACATGAATTGCGTGCCGTCGTTCCAGGTCAGCGGATCGTTGCGGAAGTCCATTGGCAGCGGGCGCATCAGGGTGTAGTCGTCGCTCGACACGCGCCACGCAAGCGAATAAATGTAAGGCATCATGCGGTAGCGGAGCTTATCGAAGGCGATGAGCGAGGGCTCGACCAGCGGGTAGGTCCAGATCTCGTTGTGCGGTCGGTGGCCGTGGCTGCGGAAGACGGGATTGAATACGCCGAACTGGAACCAGCGCAGGTAAAGCTCCTGATACTCCGGCGTGTTCAGGTCGAAGGTGGGCCAGTAGCCGCCGATGTCGGTAGTCCAATAAGGCAGGCCGGAGAGCGCATAGTTCAGGCCGCCCGCGACCTGGTGCGTCAGCCCCCAGAAGCTGGAGTAGACGTCGCCCGACCAAACCGTGCCGCCAACGCGCTGCGAGCCGAGGAACGCGGAGCGCGTCAGCAGGAAGACGCGCTTCTGGTCAGTGGTCTTGCGCCAATTCTGCTGGATGCCTTCGTTGTGCAGCAGCGGGTAGATGTTGGTGTAGGTGGCGCCATTGCCGATAGCCATGGTGCGGGTGGTCAGGATGGCGTCGCCGAGATGCGGAGAGTACTCCTCGGGCTCGGCGGAGTCGAGCCAGAAGGAGTCCCAGCCCTGCGCGAACAACTTGCCGGGAAGGTTCTGCCAGTAGAGATCGCGAGCGTGCGGGCTCGACGCGTCGTACACATGCGCGTCGGCGAGCAGCAGGTGTTCAGCGTCGAGTTTCTTGTAGGTCTCAGACGCGGGATCCATCATGCCCCAGGTGGAGATCATGGTGTGGAAGTGCTCGGCATGCAGCTTCGCCAGGTCGGCGGGAACGTCGTGGTAGTTGGAGTTGAAGACGGGATCGCCCTCATGCTGCCACCAGTACCAGTCCTGCACCATGGTGTCGATGGGGATATGTTCGGCGCGGTAGCGGGCAGCGATGGTCTGGATCTCGTCGAGCGAAGTGTAGCGGTCCTTCGACTGGATGAAGCCGTAGGCCCAGCGCGGCAGCATGGGCGCATGGCCGGTGAGGTTGCGGTAGTCGTGCAGGATCGCGTCGAACTCCGGGCCATAAAGCACGAAGTAGTCCACGCCGTCGCCGCTGAGGGTGTCAAACTTCATCTCCAGCGGGAAGCGGTTGTCCATCGTTGTGAGGCTTGCCGTATTCCACATCACGCCGTAACCGTTAGTCGACACCAGCATGGGGATGGCGATGTCGGTGTTGTTCTGGCCCAGCTCGACCGTCGCGCCGCGATAGTTGAACAGTCCGCTCTGGTGCTGGCCGAGACCGTAGATGGCTTCCGTCTGGTCGGGCGAGAAGCGATCGACGACGCGATAGGTTGGCTGGCCATTCAGGATCTCCTGCGTGTAGGTGCGCGGGACCGAACCGCCTTCGCGAAGGAAGTTCTTGCCGTCGGGCGTGGCAAAGGTTAGATTGCCGTGGTCGAGCGCGAGCGAAACTGTGATCGCAGCGGTCTTCAGCGTGGCGCGCTTCGCATCCTGCGTGAATTCGAAGCGCGCGCCCGGACACGATTGTGCGGCAGGCAGCAGCCACGGCTGCGCGAGTTGCGCGTCGCCGCCGTAAGGATGCGTGGCCACGTGGACAACCGTGTCCGCGCAGACGGTGACGCGCATCGTCTCCGCGCCGATGGCGGCCTCGAAGCCGCTTGCGGACTGGGTTACGCGGACCGGTGGCGGAGTAGGGAACTGCTGGCCCGGCATTTGGGCGATCGCGTTGCTGGATACGGCGAAGGCCAGTGCGGCGAGAAAAGTACGCGTCGAGAGCATGTACTTTTCTAGTCCGATTGAATGGAAAATGCGAGGCAACGTCCGGAACGGTAGTGGCCCACTTTCATTTTGTTTCGTTAAGGGCACGGCTGGTAACCCAGGACTTTAGGCCTGGGTCTCCGTGCCGCAACCTGCCGCTTCGTTAAATCGGGGCTTCAGAAGCTGCTGAAAAATGCCTTTTCGTCAAGGGCACGGCTGGTAGCCCAGGACTTTAGTCCTGGGTCTCCGTGCCGCAACCTGCTGCTTCGTTAAATCGGGGCTTCAGAAGCTGCTGAAAAAATGCCTTTTCGTTAAGGGCACGGCTGGTAGCCCAGGACTTTAGTCCTGGGTCTCCGTGCCGCAACCTGCTGATTCGTTAAATCGGGGCTTCAGAAGCTGCTGAA
>Ga0181526_10000675_pt1 | contig 35177 bp, 30 predicted proteins | sample PEATcosm2014_Bin_35_FD_119750 | JGI IMG/M metagenome (GOLD analysis project Ga0181526, IMG submission 119750) | Peatland microbial communities from MTU Mesocosm Facility, Houghton, MI, USA - PEATcosm2014_Bin06_30_metaG | ecosystem: Environmental > Terrestrial > Soil > Wetlands > Peat | place...
GGCGTTCATCGACGATCAACTGGGCCGGCCCACGGCGGCAGACGAGTGGAAACAGGTGGCGGCGCAGTTTCCGAATCATCCGGTCGCGCATCTGCGGCTGGCCCAAGCGGAGGCGAAGCAGGGCCAATGGAAGCAGGCTGAGCGGGAATTCATTCTGGCGGAAACCTACTTCAATGCGTTGGGCGACGCCGATATGGTGCGCGCCGTCTCGGCGAGGCGCGGCTTCGCGCGGGTGGAGAGCGGAGACCTCGGTCAAGCCCGCAACGACTTACCGGCGCTCTTCAGCCTGCTACCACGGCTGCCGAATACCGGCTATGGGCCTTGCGAGCGGACCGTCACGCTGATGTCGGGACAGGACGACAATTTCGCGCTGCCCGTCGATCCGATCCCCTACGTGAGTCCGGGCTTCGCCCCCATTTTCGAACGGGATAGGCAAAAGCATCACAAGCAGTTTAACGAGCAGATCGACGACGCGTACTTATATGCTTCGATCATCCTTCCGCGGCTGACATTCTGCGGGGGCGGGGTCGAGGTTCACATGCGCAAGGGAAAGACGGGCTATCAAAACGACTCGTTGGCCTACGGGGTCGCGCCCTTTGCTCCCCAGTCGCCCATTGTGGGGCCCATGTACATTTGGGCCGATCGGCCCGACGAAAAGGAGAGGTTGTACACGAACGGGATACCTGGGGACGTTCTGCTGGATGTGCAGCGGGCGCAATTCTCGAAGCCAGTAACATCTCTCGATTTCTCGATCGGCGACGATACCACCGTCGACTACATCAAGGTGACACTGATCTACTAACATGCCAACTCTGCGCCTTATCGTGCCGCTCAGTATCGCCTATATAGCGCGCGCCCAATCGGGCTGCGCTGCCGCGCCGCCCGGCATCTCCGCGTGGTTTACCTTCGACGAACCCATGTTTCGTCAGCCGGGCGAGCACCATCCTCGGCGTGTGCCTGGGTTGGTCGGCTCCGGGCTGCGCTTCAACGGGATCGACCAATACTTCGAAGTCCCCGCCTCTACGCCTGGCCTGGACGTCGGCGAGGACGACTTTACCATCGAGCTGTGGATCCGTACCAAGCAGGCCGTGGGCACGCCCAGTATCGTGGACAAGCGCGGGCGTCAGCCCCTCGGCTATCTGATCTTCACCTATAAGGGCCGCCCGGCTCTGCAACTCGCGGACGGAAGCAGGGGCGCCGGTCCCTTTTGGCATGCCAGTATCGCGGACGGACGCTGGCACCATGTGGCGGGCGTCGTGAGGCGGCTGCCACCGGAGCCGGTTGCGCTCTTCGTCGATGGGGTCCGCGATCGACATAACTATGGGGCTGCAACCTTGACGAACCTGGACGTTCCACAGCAGCTCTGGCTCGGCCGGCATCACGCCAATGGGTATGTGGACCGGGAGGACATTTACTTTCAGGGCGATATCGATGAGCTGACTTTCTACCGGCGGGCGCTGACCGAGAAAGAGATTCGATCCATCTTCCAAGCGGGCGCGAGCGGAAAGTGCCGCAAGTAGCTTGGAGGGCGGGCAATTCTGCCCGCAGCCGGCTTTCAGCCGGCTCTGGCCGCCTAAAAAGGCGGCTGCGGCCAATATTGGCCGCCCTACAACACCGGCCCGATCCGCCACGGCACGAACTCATGATGCCCCAGCCGTTCCGCGCAGGTGCGCTCCCCCGACGCCACCCGCAACAGCATGTCGAAGATCTCACGCCCCACTTCCTGCACGCTCTTCTCTCCATCCGCGATCGCCCCGGCGTTGATATCCATATTGTCCTGCATGCGCCGGTACGTATGGCTGTTGCTCGCGATCTTCAGCACCGGCACGGAAGGAAAGCCGATGGCGCTGCCGCGTCCGGTAGTGAAAGCGATCAGGTTGCACCCTCCCGCCGCCAGTCCGGTGAGCGAAACCGGATCGTAGCCCGGAGTGTTCATGAACACGAAGCCGGGAGTCCGCACGGGCTCGGCATAGTCCACCGCGTCGGTCAGCGGCGATGTGCCCGCCTTGGCCACCGCGCCCAAGGATTTTTCGAGGATGTTGGTCAGTCCGCCTTCCTTGTTGCCGGGCGAGGGATTGTCGTCGAAGCTGCCCGCGAAGCGGGTCAGGTATTGCTTGTAGCCTGCGACGAAACCCAATAGTTTTTCCGCCACTTGCCGATTGCGCGCGCGGCGCACCAGCAGATGCTCGGCGCCGAAGATCTCGGTAGTCTCCGCCAACACCGCGCTGGCGCCGATGGCGGCCAGCATATCCGAACATACGCCTAGCGCCGGGTTCGCGGTGATGCCGGAAAACGAATCCGAGCCGCCGCAATTGAGGCCCAGCACGATGCGCGACGCCGGCATTTCCACGCGCCGTTCCGAGGCGCATTGCTCCATCAGGCGGGCGATCTCGCTGCGCGCCGCCGCCACCGCGCCCCGCGTGCCGCCGCTCGATTGCAGCGTCATACCCACCAGGCGGCTGGCCCGTGGAGCGTTGGGACCGAGATAATGCTCGATCTGATTCACCTCGCAGCCCAGGCCCAGAATCACGGCGGCCGACACGTTAGGGTGCGCCAATACGCCGGCCAGCGTGCGGCGAAGCTGCTCAGTGTCCGGGCCGATGGTGTGGCCGCAGCCTTCGCCGTGCGGAAAGGCCACCACGCCATCCACGTTGACCGGCAACCGTTCACTGTCGAAACTTTGGGCAATCATCTCGGCGGTATGCGCCGCACAGTTGCTGGCCGCCACTACCGCAATATAGTTGCGCGTGCCCACCGAGCCATTCTCGCGTGGATAGCCCAGAAAGGTGGGCGCGGCGGCGTCAAACCTGCGCGCTGGCAGCGGAATTTCGCCGGTGGGGAATTCGTAGTCGAAGTGCAGTTCCTCGAACGCCAGGTTGTGCGTATGCACATGCCGCCCGGGCTCGATGGTTTTCCGGGCGCGCCCGATCGCCTGGCCATAGCGCCGCACCACCGCGCCCTGCGGTATCAATGCCAGCGCGATTTTGTGGCCGGCCGGAATCGGTTCGCGCGCGACCAGCGTCTGGCCATCTACTTTCAACTCGGTTCCCGCGGCGACCGGCACTCTCGCGATACCCACATTGTCGGTGGCGTGCAAATGGATGACGGAGTTCTCCGCGGTCGGCAGTTTCGCGATTTCGAGCAGCGTTTCGAACGGCATAGTTACCTCATCAGCAGCGTTTCGGGGGCGTCGTCGCCCAAGTGTACATGCAGTTTCCCGCCCACGGGATGAATCAAAATGCCGCCGCCCTCAGGCGGGACCGGAATATCGGCGGGGCCGTCCACCAGGACGAAATCCGGCGTCTCGGCATCGTCCAGCAGCTTCCCGATGTGCACGTGGACGTGACACTGCGAGCGCCGGATATCGGCATTCGCGGCGAGGCCCCACTGGTCGCCCCAGGTTTCCTTGGCCTTGGCGATGGCGCCAGTCCACAGCGCCAGGCGCTGCGCGGGCGTCAGATCGGCAAGCTCGTGAATATGCACGCGCGGCAGCGCCAGCCAGCGATGCGGCTTGTTCGGATTAATGTCTTTCACGAAGAAAACGGGCGCATCGGGCGGCTGCTTCTCGGCCTCGCGGCACAGCCCGCACTCGCGCTGGGCCATGCTTTCGGCGCTGGCGATGTCGCAAGCGCAGTTGCGCACGTCGCCCAGCGCGAGGGCGGTGAGCAGCAGAAGCGCGGGGAGGAATCGCACGCTCCCATTATCTTACTTGACGGGCTCTCCAGTGGCGGCCTTGGCGCTCGCGGGCAGCTTATCCGCGTTGGCCAGCATCAGGCTGACTTGCCAAAGCTGCGTCTCGGTCAACGATCCCCTGTAGCCCGGCATGCCTGTCAGGCGAATGCCGTTGGCCGCTTTCCAATAGGTCTCGCCCGGCGGGTCGTCGGTCACGCCGTGGCCGGTGAAGAGCTGCGGCGGATGCGGGAACATACCCTTGGCAATCGCCGTCTCGGGCTGCCCGCTGAGGCCATGGCAAACCGAGCACTGCTCGCGATAGATGCGCGCGCCCGCCAGCAGGTTCGCTTCGTCCGCCGGAATCGGCGCTTGCGTAGGCGCCTCTTTCGATATTCGCGCTTTCAGCGCCATACCCGCCAGAAGCCGTTCCATAGGCATCGGCGGAGCCGACGTCGCCACCGGCGCCAGGCCCAGTCCAAAGTACGCGATCGCGCCCAACCCCACAATCGCCAGGCCGAGCGCGAATCCAAGCAACAATTTCAGCATCAGGCGATCCCCATCTGCTTCTGCATCTGTTCCAGCGTCACACCCTTGGTCTCCGGATAAGTGAACAACACCACGAAGAATTGCAGCGCCATCATGGCGGCGAAAAACGCGAACGGAGCGGCCCCTGAGTGCGCCGCCAGCCAGGGAAACGTCAGCGAGATGGCCGCGTTCATCACCCAATGTGTGAAGCTGCCCAGGCTCTGCCCCTTGGCCCGCACGCGGTTGGGGAACACTTCGCTCAGATACACCCAAATCACGGCGCCCTGCGAAAACGCAAAAGAGGCGATGAAGCCCACCAGCAGCCAGACCAACAATTCCTGATGCCGGTGCATGGCAAAAATCACCGCGACGCCGGCCAGCGAGATCGTCAGCCCCACCGACCCGGCCAGCAGCAAAGTCTTGCGCCCGATGCGGTCGATCACCGACATGGCGATCATGGTGAACAGCAGGTTTGTCGCGCCGATGGCCACCGCCTGCAGGTCGCTCGACACCTTGCTGAATCCCGCCTGCGCGAAAATGTCATTCAGGTAATACAGAATCGCGTTGATACCGGAGAGCTGGTTGAACATCCCGATGGTCACTGCCAGAAAAATCGGCACGCGGTATTTATGTGTGAACAGCGGTTCGTCGCCGTGGCCGTGCTCGGCATCGATCGATGTGACGATATCCTGCAGTTCCGCTTCGTAATTCTCTTCTCCGGTGAGGCGCAGCACCTCGCGCGCTTCCGGCACGCGCCGCTTCTTCACCAGCCAGCGCGGGCTGCGCGGAATGCCGAAAAGCATCAGCATGAAAAATGCCGCCGGGATCGCCGAAACACCCAGCTTCCAGCGCCATTCCGCGGCGCCGAATCCCCCCAGGCCGATCATATAGTTGGAAAAGTAGGCCAGCAGGATGCCGAAGACCACGTTGAACTGAAACAATCCCACCAGCCGGCCGCGCCATTTCGCCGGGGCGATCTCGGCAATGTACATGGGACCCAGCACCGAAGATCCGCCAATGCCCAGGCCGCCGATAAACCGGAAGGTGACCAGCGAATACCAGTCCCATGCGAAGGCGCAGCCGAGCGCCGAGATCAGATACAGGATGGCCATCGCGCGCAAGCTATCGCGCCGGCCCCAGCGGTCGCCGGGGATGCCCGCTAACATGGCGCCGAAAATCGTTCCCAAAAGAGCGGCGGCCACCGTCAGTCCCAAGGTGCCGGGCGTCAGACGATAAGTCTCCGTCAGTGCGTGGGTAGTGCCCGCGATCACCGCGGTGTCGAATCCGAAAAGCAGGCCGCCCAGGGCCGCCACGATAGTGCTTTTGACTAAGTAGGCGTTCAGCGTCATGGCTAGGCCCGACTGTATCACAGATCCGCCGAGGTGGCACGCGCACGCGCGCGCGGCGCGGCTGAGCCCGCGCCAGTCTCAACGCCTAAAGGTTATGCTAACGAGGCCGGCCGCCGCCAGGCACGCTGTTCCGTTAACAAATATGGCGGCCAATTCGGGCGCCGGCTTGTGGTTTGCCAGCGCAATGAAGCCGCCGGCCGCAGCGACGGCAGCCCAGACAATTCGTTGCCGATGTATGCGTTTTTTCCAAGTTCCCGATCCGTGTCTGTGTTCCCACACATCCCGATTCGTAGCATCCTTGTACCTTCCGCCCTTGACATATCTCCATTCGTGAGTAGTGCAGCGCGAATAGGCGCTCCGGTCTACGCTGTTGACACTCAGAGCTCCGATCAGTGCGATGCCGGCCGCCACACTGGGAGATACGGCCTCGATCTGAGAAACCACGGCTCCGGATGCGGCTTTCAAGCAGCGGAATGCGATGGGCGCGCAAATTGCCAGGCAAATCGAAACCGTGAGCCAGAGCGGAAACGTCTTTCTCCACTGGCCTGTACCGGTGTCCTGCATTGCCGCGATCGCAATCGCGGTAACCAGCCCGACAATGGCCGCTGCCGCGAAAAGGAGGAGTTGCCAATACCATGCCCAACCACCCGGCCGGATGCGAAAGGCCGCTTGCAATCCGGCGCCGACAAACTGGACGCTAAGGAAGATGGCAAGAACCAGGCAAGCCAGAAAAACAAGACAGAGCATAATGGCGCAAACCGACGCCGTGAACCCGTATTTCTTAAACCATCCGGTATCGTCCGTCCAAATTACAATCGCGAATACACCGGCATAGAAGCCCAACGCGGATACCCCCACCAATATGAGAAGGCGCCAGTACCAGACCAGAGCATCGATCCCGTCCCGCACTTTTTGCGCCCGATCCGCGACCGCGCTAAACGCACTTTGCGGGAAGGCCGTTCCCGATGGCTCCGCATGGACCGGTTGCGCCAGCCCCGTATCCGGGGACGCACCGGTGGTCTTCGCTGCCTGTCGAGCCGCTGGCACCGATAACATCGAATGTTGCAACACCAGCACCAGTCCCATCAGCGCGAACGCGATGAGCAGCCGGGCCTCCATCGATATGGGTCTCTTCCTCATAGCCGAATTCGAACAGAACCGTCCCTGCAGGAGCCATCGAGAGTACCATCTTCTCAGCCAGTACGCAAAGAGCCGCTCCCTGACGGCCGCGGCTCAGTCAGGCCGTGCGAAATCGGCGCAACCGTTACCGAGTCCCTTATAGAATACTGGCGGTTCGGTTGCACCGTGGGGCCAATCCTGGCCGCAGCCGTCTTTCAGGCGGCTCCTGCTTTCACGGCGCGCCTCGTCGTGGTCGCAAAGGCCGGCTGAAAGCCGGCTGCGGGCAGAATTGCCCGCCCCACAAAACGCCATGCCCACTTGTCAGCCAGGGCGGATATGGCGCTTTGGCCGCAACATCGATCTATAAAGAACTAACTGGACGATGTACTAGCCGCGGCCGTTACCGAGCCGCGACCGGCAGGGAGCGGGCTTCCTAAAACGGTCAAGCCCCCGAGTGAGCCGCCGGCGATCAGTTCGCCAGCTTAATAGCGGCAAGTTTCAGCACCACGGCGATGTCCGCGGGCCCGTTCACGTCGATACGGACGGCGGTTCCCTCGGCATAGCGCTTGGCGCCGTCGATAATCCGAATCACGCGCTTGGGAAGGCCACTCCCGCGCGCTGCCTCCACCGCCTTGCCGCCCAGCGCGAACGATGCGCGGAAACAGCCCCGGCACGGCGAAAGATATAGAATGGTCCGTTTGTCCCGCTTCACGCGCAGCGACCATCCGGCTTTGATTGAGTAGGAGTGCCACTCCCGCGAAACGATATTGCGCTGCTCCGCCAGTCCGGCGAGCAGTCCATCCCACAGCGCTTTGGCCGGACGGCCCAGCTCCGCCGCCAGATCGTCGTCTGTTGGCATTCCGGATTTGCCGATGAAGGCGTTTGGAAGGGTTTCGGATGTATGGGTCATGAATTCCACTTGCATATCCGCTACAGTATTAGGGTAAGCCCGAAACCCCATGAGTGGCGCCGCGGAATTCCTGAAGGCTCGCGATTTCCTGCTGAGTCGTCGCACGGACTACGAATATGCCTGCCGGCACTTCCAGTGGCCCGCGCTCGACGAATTCAACTGGGCGCTGGACTACTTCGACGTCATGGCCGCGGGCAACACCAAGCCTGCCCTGTGGGTGGTGGACGAATCCGGCGCGGAATTCCGGCTCAGTTTCGCGGAGATGTCGCAGCGCTCCAACCGCGTTGCGCAATTCCTGCGCGAACTGGGCGTGCGGCGCGGCCACCGCATCCTGCTCATGCTGGGCAACGAAGTGGCGCTATGGGACACGCTCCTGGCGGTCTGCAAGCTCGGCGCAGTCGTCATTCCCGCCGCCACGCTGCTCGGTCCGGAAGATCTGCTGGACCGCCTGCAGCGCGGCGCGGTGCGGCACGTGATTGTGGGCGCCGCGCACATCGCCAAGTTTGCGGCTCTCGCCGGCGAATATACGCGCATCTGCGTAGGCGGGCCGGCCGCGGGATGGCACTCGTTCGAGGACGCCTACCGGCAAAGCGGCGCATTCACTCCGGAGGGCGTCACCGGCGCCACCGACCCGTTGCTGCTCTATTTCACCTCGGGCACCACGGCCAAACCGAAGCTGGTGCATCATTCGCACCAGAGCTATCCGGTGGGCCACCTGTCCACCATGTATTGGCTCGGACTGCAGCCCGGCGACCTGCACTGGAACATCAGCACGGCCGGCTGGGCCAAGCATGCCTGGAGCTGTTGGTTCGCGCCCTGGAACGCCGGGGCCACGGTGTTCGCCTATAACTATGCGCGCTTCAATGCGAAAGCCGTGCTCACCATGCTGGCGCGCCGTCCCATTACCACGCTGTGCGCGCCGCCCACCGTTTGGCGCATGCTGGTGCAGGAAAAGCTGGCGGATTATCCGGTAAGCCTGCGGGAAGCGTTATCGGCGGGAGAGCCGTTAAATCCCGAGGTGATCGAGCGCGTGCAAGCGGCCTGGGGCCTCACCATTCGCGACGGCTTCGGCCAGACTGAAACCACCGCCGTCTGCGGCAACACGCCGGGGCAGGCGGTGAAGCCGGGCTCCATGGGCCGTCCGCTGCCCGGCTATCGCGTCGAACTGCTGGCGAACGATGGCCGGCCCGCACCGGAGGGTGAGATCTGCCTGGACCTTTCCACGCCGCCTCTGGGGCTGATGCTGGGCTACGGTGGGGGCGAGGCGGTCAACTCCCTGGCTGCCCAGGACGGTTACTATCGCACGGGCGACCTGGCGTCCCGCGACGCCGACGGCTACATCACCTATATCGGCCGCGTGGACGATGTGTTCAAGTCGTCGGACTATCGCATCAGTCCTTTCGAACTCGAAAACGTGCTGGTGCGGCATCCGGCGGTGGCGGAGGCGGCGGTAGTCGCCAGTCCCGACCCGTTGCGGCACGCCGTTCCGAAAGCGTTTCTGCTATTGGCGCCGGGCTATGTGGCTAGCGCGGATCTGGCGCGCGAGATCTTTCAATTTGTGCGGCGGAACGTGGCTCCTTATAAGCGCATTCGGCGTTTGGAATTCTCGGATTTGCCCAAAACCATTTCCGGCAAGATTCGGCGCGTGCAGTTGCGCACCAGCGGGTCGCAGCAGGGCGCGCGGGAGTTTTGCGAGGAAGACTTCCCGGAGCAGTAGTAGCATTTTGGATGCCGTGGGGGGCGGGCCTCCAGGCCTGCGCGGGTTCTCCGGAACCCGCTCTTCGGCGCCTGCGGGTCGTCACCAAGATCGGAGAACCGGCGCCGGGGCGTGGCGCACGCTTGTAGCGTGCCGCGGCGAGCTTGGCTCGCTGGAGAGCGGGCCTGCGAGGCCCGCGCAGGCTGCGAGCCTGCCCCACGCCGCCTACAGCCCCGCGCCCGGACCGCCGATAAAGAAACCGGGTACGTTCGATGCCATTGGAATTGAACCCGGAGGTCTATCGGGCGGTCCTGGAAAGCCTGCCGATCGGGGTTTACCTCACCGACCGCAAGCGTCAGATCGCATTCTGGAATACCAGCGCCGAGAGGATTACGGGATATCTCGCCCAGGAAGTGATCGGGCACTTCTGCCCGGACAATCTATTGATGCACTGCGACGAAAACCAGTTGGCGCTGTGCGGCTCCGCTTGTCCGCTGGCGCAGACCATGCAGGATGGCCGCGCGCGCGAAGCCAATATTTTTCTGCGCCACAAGGAAGGACAAAGGGTTCCCGTGCGCGTGCGGTCGGTGCCGGTGAGAGACGAATTTGGCGTCATCATTGGCGCCGCGGAATGCTTCGAGGAACGTTCTTTCCGGGCCGTCGAGAAGCGTTGCCCGCACCTGCGGGGGGAAGTTTGGCTGGACGATGTGACGGAGATCCCGGATCGCCGGACGACCCTGGCCGCCTTGGACGCCGTCCGGGAGGCGTTCGCCGGCTCGCAAGTGCCGTTCGGCGTTCTTTCGATCGCCGTCGACAACCTGGACCACTTGCGGCGAACCTCCGGTTGCCAGGCGGTAAATACGGTTTTCTATGCGGTCGCGCAGACGCTGTCCGGCGGCACGCGGCCGGACGACCTGGTGGGCCGCTGGCGCGAGGACCGCTTCCTGGCGCTAGTGGCATGCCCCGCCGCGGAAGGGCTTCTAAGCTGCGCCGAAAGGCTGAAGCGTCTGGTTTCCCTGGCCGCCGTTCCCTGGTGGGGAGACCGGCTGTCGGTGACCGTATCGCTGGGCGGAACGATGGTGCGCCCCGGCGACACGGCCGAATCGCTATTGGAACGCGCCGAGAAGGCCCTCGAAAGCGCCACGGCGGCGCGCGTAGATTCTGTCCTGGTGATTTGAGGCGTATAAAATATGTTCTCGATTATTGGAATTATACTGGTCATCGCCGCGATCGTGGGCGGGTACTTGATGGAGAAAGGGAACCTGCTGGTTCTGCTGCAGCCCGCCGAATTGATTATCATCGCGGGCGCCGCGGCCGGCACCGTGCTCATCGCCAACCCGCCCTACATCCTGAAACAGATCGTGCAGGGTTTGATCGGGGTTTTCAAGGGATCCCGGTTCACCAAACAGCTCTATCTGGACTCCCTCAAGATGCTGTTCGACCTGTTCAACCGTTCGCGCAGGGAAGGACTGACCGCCATCGAAGCCGATATCGAAGAGCCGGAAAAAAGTAAGACATTCAGCGCCTTCCCCTCCGTGATCGGGGACCATCATGTCCGCGACTTCATCTGCGACACGCTGCGCACGGCTTCCAGCGGCGCCGTCGAGCCATTCGATATCGACCAGATGATGGAGCTGGATATGGAGGTGCACCATCATGACGCCGCGCAGCCGGTGGCAGCCTTAAGCACCACGGCGGACGCGCTGCCGGGCCTCGGTATCGTGGCGGCGGTGCTGGGCGTGGTCATTACCATGGGGGCTCTGGGCGGCCCGCCGGAGGAGATCGGACACAAAGTGGCGGCGGCCCTGGTGGGCACATTTCTGGGCATCCTGCTGTGTTACGGATTTCTGGGGCCGATCGCCTCCAACATGGCCAAAACGGCGGACGAAGAGGGCGCCTACTACCATGTACTGCGCGTTGCCATCGCGAGTTTTATCAAGGGCACGGCGCCCATCCTGGCGGTCGAGATTGCCCGGCGCGCCACTCCGGGACAAGTCCGGCCCGGCTTTCAGGAATTGGAAAAGCTGTGCCGCAAGAAGGGGACGGATGCTGCACCGGGCGAGGCGGCTCCCGCGGCGGCGGCCTAGGGGCGCATTCTTATGGCTCACGTTCGTCCTATCGTAATCGTCAAGAAGAAGGTGGCTCACGCCGGTCACCACGGGGGCGCCTGGAAGGTGGCTTACGCCGACTTCGTCACCGCCATGATGGCGTTGTTCATCGTGCTGTGGCTGCTCAACAGCAGCAAGCAGATTCGGGAGGCGGTGGGCGGATACTTCAAGGACCCCACCGGCACATCCAAGCTGGTCGGCAGCGGAAAAACCGGCGCGGGCGACAACTTTACCCTCACCAAAGACAACATGAACAAGCTCAAGGACGAGTTGCAGAAGGCCGTCCGCAAGGTCGTCGATTTCGAAAAGCTGAAGAACCAGATCGAAATGACGGTGACCAGCGAAGGGTTGCGCATCGAGCTGATGGAGAGCGAGAAAGGCACGTTCTTCGCCAGCGGCGTGGCCGAGCCGAGCGACGACGGCCGCCAGATTCTGGTGATGCTGGCGCAGGAGTTGGCCAAGCTGCCGAACACCATCTCCATTGAGGGACACACCGATTCCAAACCCTTCGTGGGCAGGGGCAACTACAGCAATTGGGAGCTCTCGGCGGACCGCGCCAACGCCGCGCGCCGCATGGTGCAGGAAAATGGGGTCGGCCCGCACCAGGTAACGCAGGTGCGCGGCTACGCGGATCAGCGCCTGCGCAAACCGAACGCTCCCGACGACCCTTCGAACCGGCGCATTTCAGTGGTCGTCCAGTATCTGGACAAACCGGAACCGGAACCGAAGCCGCCCGAAAAGACGCCGGCCAAGAAGAAGTGACGATCGATCATGGGGCGCGGAACCCAAAACCTTGGGGGGGCGGGATTTATCCCGCGCGGGGCTTTAGTAGCCCCGCCGCAGCGGCGCCCTCTCTTGGGTGTGGGGCAGGCGTCTACGCCTGCAGCGGGTCTCCAGACCCGCGCGGCCGCCGTCTACGCCGGCCTGCCTCGGATATGGCTGATGCGGTGGCACGAAAAGCGGCCCTTCAGGACCCGCGCAGACCTGGAGGTCCGCCCCACATACCGAAATGTAATAGACTGCTTACATGCGAATGTTCAATAGCAGTCTGATGGTGGCGGCCGCGTTGCTGCTGCCGGCCCTCGCGCAGAACAATACCAACCCCTTCGAAGGGCGCTGGGATTTTAACATTGTCACCCCCGGCGGACCGCGCGCCTGTTGGCTGGGCGTCACCGCGAAGGATGGCAAGCTGGAGGTGTGGTACCAGCCCCCCGGAGGCAACGTCTACCAGTTGAAAGATCTTCACCAGGACGGGGAGCACCTGATCCTCACCCTTTCCGCGGCCGCCGGCCGCCGCGCGGCCATGACCTGGGACCTTGAAGCCAAGGATGGAAAGCTCACTGGCGTGCAGGACAGCGGCGGCTACAAAATCCAGTTGACCGGTCTGCGCGCGCCGGAACTCAAGCGCGGCGCCCCCGCGGCATGGACCGATCCGGAACCGCTCTTCAACGGCAAGGACCTCAGCGGTTGGGAGCCGATCGCTCCGGCCACCAGCCATTGGAAGGTCGAAGACGGGCTCCTGATCAACACCGCGCACGGCGCCAACTTGAAATCGACGCGCACGTTCGAGGATTTCAAAGTGCACTACGAAGTGAATTGCCCCGACGACGGCAACAGCGGCTTCTACCTGCGGGGCCGGTATGAAGTCCAGATCGAATATGAACCGCTTTCGAGCAATCCGCCGGAGCGCCGGATCGGGTCCGTCTACGGACGGATCGCACCCAGTCCCGCATTGCCGCGCGCGCCGGGTCAGTGGGAGACCTTCGACGTCACTCTGGTGGGCCGAACGGTGACGGTAGTCCACAACGGCGCCACTGTGATCGACCAAAAGGAGATCGAGGGAATCACGGGCGGCGCCCTAGATGCCAACGAAGGCGAACCGGGGCCGTTCTACATTCAGGGTGACCATACAGGCGGGCTGAAATTCCGCAATATTACGGTTTCAGTGCCGAAGAATTAACCGACGGCTTACCTTACAGCCAGCAGCACCAGGAACAGCACCAGGATAGCCAGATCGGCGATCAGGCCGGCTTTGTTCTGCTGTGGGTGGATCAGCATTGTATTCCCTGCGAATATGACGCAGGAATGGATGCTGTGGTTGCACCATTTTGCAGCAGGCTCGGTGGCATAGGCTTCAGCCAGTGGGGCAGGCTCGCAGCCTGCGCGGGCCTCGCAGGCCCGCTCTTCGGCGAGCGAAGCTCGCCTTAGTTAGCGGCGAGCGAAGCTCGCCTTAGTTAGCGGCGAGCGAAGCTCGCCTTAGTTAGCGGCGAGCGAAGCTCGCCTTAGTTAGCGGCGAGCGAAGCTCGCCTTGGCAGCGCATGGCGCTGCCCTACTCAGCTTTCCAGGATCTTGCGGATCTCCGCGTTGGGATCGTCCGCCACCCGGCTGTGGACGTCGAACAGCATGGTGGCGCGCCGGTCCGCCGTGTAGGCCGGCCAGTTCGGATCGCCCGTGCGGGCGAAGGCCAGCCATGCGCCGCTCATCTGCCGGGCGAGCGCTTCCGGCTCCGCGCCCGGTCCCACCAGCACGCGCGCTTTGTCGACATTGTCGAACATGAACGGGATGTCCAGCGTGTGCGGCGATTTGAACAAGCCATTGGCCACGGGTGTATCCCAGATCAGGTAATACATATAAACCGGCGCGGCCTTCTGCGCGGCCTTGCGCTCGGCGAGCGTGATGGATCCGCCAAACATCGCGTTGGCGGTGAGCACCTGGTTCAGCAGATAGGTGGGCGAGTAATCCGGATGCAGCTTGCGGAAGGCCGCGATGAGAGGCTCGGCTTTGGCGCCAGCGATCGGTTTGGCGCGCTCCGTGAGCTGCGTGTCGGTCAGCGTGCCGAACCAGGGCTCCGCGGCGGTGAACAAGGTCATCTCATCCTTGTTGGACCCGATCAGAATCGGGATGTTGGCGGAAATTTCCGGAGCGGCCGGAGTAAACGGATCGGACGGCAGCACCACTCCGTCCACCACGGGCGCCAGGCGCATCATGCCGCCCATGGGTCCTCCTCCGGATTTCGCGGCGGCGGAGAAGGCGGCCGCCAGGATGTCTTCGGCGGGAAGGCTCTGCAGCGCCTTCGGGTCGGCCGCGCCGAGGTGCAGTTCATCGAGCACTCCCTTGGCCGTGCGGGTAGCGCCTTCTTTGGGCACGCCGCGCAGGCCCGGTCCGCTTTGGATGACCGCCTTATGGAACAGCCCTTTCGCCGCCGGCATGGCCAGCAGGGTGCTGACCTTGGCGCCGCCTCCCGATTCGCCCATGATGGTGACATTGCCGGGATCCCCGCCGAAAGCTTCGATGTTGTCGCGCACCCACTCGAGCGCGGCCACCAGGTCGAGCATGCCGGCGTTGCCGGATTTCGCGTAACCGTCGTTGCCAAGCTGGCCGAGATAGAGATAGCCAAACACATTCAATCGATGATTGACGGTGACCACCACTACGCCGCCCTTTTTGGCGAGGTTCGCGCCATCGTAGATGGGCCAGGCGCCGGAGCCGTAGGCGTAGCCGCCGCCGTGCAGCCATACCATCACCGGACGCCGCGTTGCACCGCCGAGGCCCGGCGTCCACACGTTCAAGAACAGGCAATCCTCGTTCTGGATCTTAATCTCCGCCGGTGTCGGATAGATGCTGGCGAGCTGCCGTCCGAAATCGGTGGCGGGCGAGGCGGAAATGGGGGGCGCCATTTGGATGGCGGGCGCTCCAAACTCCGTGGCGTCGGCCACCCCTTTCCATGGCTTTGGTTTGGCCGGCGGCATGAAACGCAACGGGCCGACGGGCGGCGCGCCGTAGCGGATTCCTTTCAAGACTTGGACGCCATCCTGCACCAGGCCCTGCACGTCGCCGTTGGTGGTTTTGACGACTTTGGTGACCACCGGGATGGGTACGTCGGCGGCGAGGGCGCTGGCGGAGGCCAGGCCGATTCCCAAGCGGAGCATATCGCGCCGGGTTAGCTGTGTTGGTTCGGTCATAGTAGGACTCCTAAATGAAGGCGGCAAATCCTGGCGAGTGGCCATTTGGTGGGGCGGCGCCATGCGCCCGCCGAATTGCCCGCCCTCCAATTAAAACTCGAAACGGCCGGCGAACTGGAACGCCCGCGGTCCGCCCGATCCGAACGTCGAGCTGACGCGTTGCGTCGCCACGCCAAACGATCCCGGGCTGGCCAGATTGTAGCTATCGCCGGTCAGGTTGCCGAAGTTGAAAATATTGAACGCTTCGGCGATGATGCGGAACTGGTACCGTTCCTTAACACGGAATACCTTGGACAGGCGCACGTCCTGCGAAGTAAGATCGTTGCCCAGGCTGTAATGTGAAGGCAGCGTCACAGTGGGGAACGCCTGCCCCGGCGAGATACCCGCGGCGCCCGCCGGCGTGGGCTTCCCAGCATATTGCGTGTTGTATTGGTTCACCAGGTTCCGCAGTTGGCTCTGACTCAGCCAGCCATCGTATGGCTCGCCCGGAAGCGGCGTATACGCGGTGGATTGCGTATTCGTGCCGGTGATATCCACACCGTTGATGATGGGCTCCACGGGCGGGCGGCTGATGAACGTGGACAGCAGCGAGAATTGGAATCCCCAACGAAGATCCACGATACCTGAGATGGTCAGGACGTTCTTGGGTTGATCGGGACCGTACGTGGAGTAGTAATTGTTCAGGTTCTGGGTGATGTCGTTGATACTATCGCTGCGTTGGTAGGCGTATGACGCGGTGAACTGGTAGCGCTTGGAGAACCGTTTGTCGAGTTTCATCAGTAGGGCCCGGTAACTGGCCGTGGCGCCGGGCCACCAGAAGTCGATCGGCCCATTGGAGCACTGCGCCGTCGGACTGTCGATCTGGGACGGGGTGCACGCTGGAATCACGGGCCCGCCTACGGAATAGTAACGATTGAAGTCGACGCTGGCGCCGAAGAAGCCTCCAGGCGTGGCGTGAATGGTGTGCCGGTCCACGAAATCCGCCTGGATCGTGAGATCGTTGCTCAACTGATGCTGCACGCCGATGTTGAAGTGCTGGGCCTGGGTGGTCGGAAAATCGTGCGGGTAGATGGCGCCCAGCGCATTCGCCTGCTTCGAAATGTCGATTTGGGGCGTGGAGCCGGTGCCCGGGAACACGGCGTTTTCTTCGGCAATCAAGCTGGGAAGCAATTGCTGGAATATGCCATAAGGAATCAGGAAACTGTTGAAGGGTGTGCCTTGCGGAACGCCGGGGATGCCTGGAAACGGATTGATCACATCGGCGTTGCCGATGAATTGCCGGCCGGAATCTCCCAGCACGGCGCGCTCGCCCAGCCGCCACCAGCCCTCTTGCGTATCGAAGTAGATGCCGGCCCCGCCGCGGATCACGGTCTTGGCGCTCTTCGAGGGGGACCAGGCAAAGCCCAGCGCCGGTTCGAAATTCAGCGGCTGATGTTCCGGGGGACTCAGATTGCCGCCTAGCAGCGGCGCCAGCAGGGCGGGCCTGGAGAGATCGTAGTTCAGCACATTGGTCTCATACTCCCAACCCACGCCGTAATTCAGCGTAAATTGCGGAGAGACCTTCCACGTATCCTGCGCGTAGAAATGCAGGCGCGTGTTGCCTCTGGCATTCGGCAGATCGTAGGACGGCTGGGCGCGGTCCCCTATGCCGAGTACAAATGCGGCCACGGGCATCTCATTGATCTGCGCGGCGGAGATCGGACCGCTGGAGGGCAAGCCGAACAGGGCCGGCGGGTAGCCGATGGCGTTCAACGTCTCCGGCGGCAGAAGGTAAACTCTGGCCGGGTCGAAAAACCCCCAATATCCGGTCCCGCGATCGAACTCGTATTCGCCGCCGAACTTGATGCGATGGCTGCCCTTCACCCAGCTCACATTGTCCGAGAGAGGATAGCGGCGCAGGTCGCGGCCTTGCGGCGAATTGAAGTTGTTGCCCAGCGCGAAGTTACTCGAACCGACTACGTAAACCTCGGGCCCGCCGCCGCCCAGGCAGCTTCCGCAGGGAGCGGGAATATTGCGATTCTGCCAATACCAATACGAGAAGTGCAGATCGTTGACCACCGACGGACTTAGAACGCTGGTGAAGCCTAACAGGCTCTGGTCGGACCAGTTCTTGTTGGCCACAAAGTTGGAAGGCGGCACCGCAATCCCAAACGGACCGCTGTTGTTGTTGCCATCGTGCGAATACCGCACGAACAGACTGTTCTTGGCGTTGACCTGGTAGTCGAACTTCGCGCTCAGCGTCTGGCCCTTGAAAGGAGCCGGCGCGACCGCTCCGAGCGCCGCCAGAGAGGGCAGGTCGGGCTGCACCACGTAGACGCCATCCTGATTGGTGTTTTCAAAGTTGAAGAAGAAGAAAAGCCGGTCCTTCTTTATCGGCCCGCCGATCCGGAAGCCGGCTTGCCGCCGGGCGAAGAAAGGATTCGGATCGAGAGGCGAGCGATCCAGGCTGGGATAAGCCGCGGTGTTATGGTCGCGGAAATAGAAGTAGCCGGCGCCGTGGAAATCGTTGCCGCCGGAACGCGTCACCACATTCACCGCGCCGAACGCGGTAATGCCCGTGGAAAGATCGAAGTTGGTGCTGGAGAGCTGGAATTCCTGCACCACTTCCTGCGAGAAGTTCGTTCCGGAGCCGCCTTCCACGGGGTTGCGGATATTGCCGCCGTCCACGGTAATGGCGGTGTGCGAAGCTGGGCCGCCCAACACGGAGACGCTGAATTGGGCGTTGAACTGGGCCGGATTTGCGGGTGTCACCTGGATGCCCGGTTCCAGTTGGGCCAGGTTCAGGAAGCTGCGTCCGTTCAGCGGCAGATCGTCGATCTGCTGCCGTGTGACGACTCCCTGGATGGTGTTCGAATCGTAATCGATATTGGCCGCCAACGCTTCCACGGTGACCACATCCTTGGTGGCGCCGACCACCATAGTCGGATTCACGGTGATGGTGAGGCCGGTCTCGACAATGGCCGGCTGAATCAACTGGCGAAATCCAGTTGCCTCGACGCGCACTTCGTAGTTGCCGGCAGCCAGGGCCGCGGCGCTATAGGTTCCATCGGCGCCGGTAACCAGGTCACGCGTGGAACCGGTGTCTTTATTGACGATGGTGATTTTTGCATTGGGAACCACGGCGCCGGATGCGTCGGTGACGGTGCCTGCGATGGTTCCGGTAGGCGCTTGGGCAAGCAGGGCGCAGGCCGCGGTGAAAACGATGATGCACGTCAGGCAAAGTCGAAACATGGACCCTCCAAAGTGCGAATGCTTAATCAGATATACATCCGCCGCGGAGGATCTGTCAAGAAAAATGTTACTTGGTAACAGTTTAGACGCGCTGGATGCGGACTTTTTAGGGGGTCACAAACCCAGCGACCTAACTAAATCTACCCAACCCTTTGCACCGCTTGTCCCCGCGATTCTCAAATCTCCCATTTCAAAATAGGATTGGCGGGCTCGGTCTCCGGCCAAAATTCACAATGCCCTCAAGGGGCGGAATGGCCCGATTCTTGAGTTCGTTGTTTTTTGTAAGCATGAGTAAAAAAGCAACTTATTGGCTTAGTTCCGCACAACAATGAGTTTCTGCGGCGGCCTGAGAAGCCGCTGGAGGCGAGCTACGCTCGCCGCTTGCGGTGCGGGGCTAAAGCCCGCGCTGGATAAATCCCGCCCCCCCAGGCTTTGGGTTCCGGCACCTGGTCACGGCCCCCAGCCGCTCGGTCGAAAACCTTTTGGGAGTTGTGGGGAATGGAGCGGGTCTGGAGACCCGCCGCAGGACTGGAGTCCAGCCCCACAATTATACTGATGGCTATGCATCCACGCCTGCTGCAACCCCTCGCATTCCTCTTCGCCCTTTCCGCCTTCGCCGCCGACCCGCAGCTTTCGCGTCCCGTGCGCGCGTGGGAGTTCCTGGACGCCACCGGTCCGCGCGCCGGACTGCTGGGTACCGAAGACGGCACGCTGGAAGCGTACGTCTACCCCCTGAAAATCTTCGGCGGCCTCAAACTGCGGTTCGTCGCCGGCGCTCAGATCATTCCCGGCGAAGCGATCGCACGCCGCATCTCCGCGCGCTCCGGATCGTACACCATCACGTACACGGGCGACGATTTTCAGGTCGACGAAACCCTGGTCGCACCCATCGACGAACCGGGCGCGGCCATCCTCCTCGACGTCCGCGCACGCAACCCGCTGCGCATCGATGTGGAGTTCGTGCGCGACTTCCAGCTCATGTGGCCGGCCTCCATCGGCACGGGCTATGCCGAGTGGAACGATCGCCTGAAGAGCTTTCAGTTTGGCGCCGACGGCCAGCCCTACGCGGCCGTCTTCGGATCGCCCGATGCCGGGCTCGAATCGCGGGAATACGCGACGAATTATTCAGCCGCCACGCATGCGGCCTTCACGCTAGGCGAAATCACGGGGCACGCGCAACGCGTATTGGCGGTCGCGGCATCCATGAAATCTCGCGACGAGGCGCAGGCTGCCTACAACCGCCTGATCGCGCGCGGTGGCCAGCTTGTGGATGAAACCGAGCGCTACTACCGGGATTACCTCGCCAACACCATCGCGCTGTCGCTGCCCGATGCGCACTTGCAGCAGGCTTACGATTGGTCGCGCATCAGCGTGGTGAAGGGATTCGTGGACAATCCATTTCTCGGCAGGGGGCTGGTGGCCGGGTATGGCCCGTCGAAGGGCGCTTACCGGCCCGGTTTTGCATGGTTCTTTGGCCGCGATTCCTTTTGGACGTCGTTCGCCCTGATCTCCGCCGGCGATTTCGCCAACGCGCGCGCCGCCATCCAGTTCATTTCCCATTTCCAGCGCGACGATGGCAAAATCCCGCACGAAATCTCGCAATCCGCCAGCCTGGTCGATTGGTTCAAGCAATTCCCCTACGGCTTCGCCTCCGCGGACGCCACGCCGCTCTACGCCATCGCCACCGCCGATTACGTGCGCGCCAGCGGGGACGCCGCATTCGCCCGCGAACAAGCGGCGCGGTTGTGGAAGGCGCTGGCGTTCATGCGCTCCACATTGGATGAAGCGGGCTTCCCGCGCAACCTGCACGTCGGCCACGGATGGGTCGAGGGCGGACCCTTGCTGCCCATCCGTGTGGAGTTGTATCAGGCGGGGTGTTACGTCGAAGCGTTGCGATCCTTGGCCATGCTGGCGCGCGTGCTCAACGACGATCGACGCGCGCAAGATCTCGATGCGGAGTTTGCGCAGCAGCGCCGCGCGCTCGAAGAAAAGTTCTGGCTGCCGGGACATCGCTACGCTTTCGCGCTCGGCACCGGCGGTCAGCCCGTGGACCAGCCCAGCGTTCTGGCCACCGTCCCCATGTGGTTCGATCTGCTGGATCGCCAGCATGCCCAGGAGATGATCGGCCTGCTCGCAGGCGAACCGTTTGCGGCCGACTGGGGCACCCGCATCATTTCTTCGCAGAGCGCGCTATACGATCCGTCGGGGTATCATTTTGGCTCGGTCTGGCCGCTCTTCACCGGCTGGGCCGCGGTCGGCGAATACCGCAACCATGCGGCCGAACCGGCCTTGGCGAACCTGCGCGCCAATGCTTGGCTGGCCCTCGATGGAGCGGGCGGCCACACCACCGAGGTGCTCTCCGGCGACTCGTATTCGCCGCTCTCCACGGCTTCGCCCCACCAGATCTGGTCGGCGGCCATGGTCGTGTCGCCCCTGCTGCGCGGACTGTTGGGCCTGGATACCGATGCGGCAGGACGCAAAATCGTATTCGCGCCGCACCTCCCGGCGGACTGGCAGACCGCTGGTGTGCATGGCATCCCGCTGCCTGGCGCGCGCGTGAATCTGGACATCCTGCGGGATGCCGGGACGCTGAGGTTGACCATCGCCAACTCCGGCGCCGAAGCCGTCCACCTGGAGTTCGCGCCCGCCTACCCGCTTTGCGCGCACTTGGACAGCGCCACGCTGGACGGCCAGCCGGTCACCTGGAAAACCGATTCCGAATACCTGGACTGGCATCCGCGGTTTGAAATCGCCGCGCCTGCGGGAACGAGCACGCTCACCATCCGGCATCACGGCCTGTTCGGGTACGCGCTGCCGTTTTCACCTCCGCGGCTTGCGGAGCGCAGCATGAGCCTGAAAATCGTATCCGAGCGTTGGGCGGATAATGGCCACCAACTCGCGCTTACGGTTTCCGGCCGCCCGTCGCGCGACTACAGGCTTGAGCTCGTGAATGGGGATCTGTTGGCAAGCGTGGATGGCGCCACCAGGGAAGGGCCGGCCGGATTGATCGTGCACATTCCGGCCGGTACCACGGACGAATACGTGGACCGTCAAATCACCTTTGTCTTGCGCTGACGGGAGCACGCCCTCACGCATGCCTGAGTGCGATCGCCGGTTCCACACGGCTCGCTTTTCGCGCGGGAATTACGGCTGCCAGCAGCGCCACCGCGAGCATCGCCGAGACGGCCAGCACAAACGAGAACGGATCGCGTGGCACGACTCCAAACAATAAGCTAGCCACCACGCGAGTCGCCGTCAGCGCGCCGGCCATGCCGATCGCAATGCCGAAAAATACGGGAACCAGGGCCTCGCGCAGAATCATCCCGATGACGTCGAGGCGTCGCGCCCCCAGCGCCATGCGGATCCCGACTTCCTTGGTTCGCTGCGCCACCGCATAGGCCATTACGCCGTATAAGCCGACGGTAACCAGCGTCAGCGCCAGCGCCCCAAAGCAGCCGCACAAGTAGGCGATCATCCGCTCGCGCCTGAAGCTGGCATTTACGTACTCTTCCATCCCGCGGCTCCCCAGCAAGGGCACGTTCGGGTCCATGTCGCGCAGTACGCGCCGCATCGCCGCAAGCAGTGGAGCCGTTCCTCCCGCCGCGCGCACCACGAGGTAGCGCGCTTCCGCGCCGTGACTCCAGCTCGGCACATAAACGATGCCGGAGCCGTCGGCCTGCCTGGCGCTGTTGTGGCGGACATCCTTAACCACTCCGACAATCTCGACCGCCCCCTCGGCGGTGTAGGGGTCGTCAAAGCTGAGATGCCGCCCCACCGGGTTGACGCCGCCAAACAGCCGGCGAGCCAGCGATTCGTTGACGATGCAAATGGGGAACGCGTTCGCCTCCATATCCTCGCTGCCGCCTCCGGGCATCCGTCCCAGCGCCGCAAAGAGATTGTCCTTCGGGGTGAGCGCCGGCTCGTCCTGCGGCCGGAAGTCGCGGCCCACCAGCAGTGGGATTCCCATCGCCGCGAAGTATCCCGCGGTGACCGGGTTGGAATAGGCAACCATTCTCTCACCCGGATGAGGTTGGTAGCCTTCCGCCGAGAAAGAGCGAGACATCGCATACTGACCCATCGGCGTCATCCCGACCAGGCCGGCGGATCGCACACTGGGAAGGCCACGGGTTCGCTCCAATAGTCGATCGTAGAAAGTCCGCAGCCGGTGTCCCCTGTATCCCAGGTTGGAGGGGTTCACATCGATGACCATCGCGTGCTCCCGCTCGAAACCTAAATCCACCCCCTCCAGATTATGCAGCGTCCGGATGAAGAGTCCCGCGCCCACCAGGAGCGCCAGCGACAATGCCGCCTGTGCCGCTATCAGCACCTTGCCGAGCCGCACCCGCGATCGGCCTTGCGAGGAGGATGAGCCACTGTCCCGGCTGGTCTGCGCCAGGTCCATGCGGCTGATCCGCAGGGCGGGCGCCAGCCCGAAGAGAACACTCGTGAGCAACGTCAACCCCGCTGAGAACGCCGCCAGCATGAGGCTGGGCTGTAACCGAAGCTCGGGACTGACGAGATCCGCCGCCGCAATCGCCGCGACACTCCAGTACGCCAGCGCCAACCCGGCGGCTCCGCCCAGAGCTGCCAGCACCAGGCTTTCGGTCAGAATCTGCCGGACCAGCCGCGCGCGGGTCGCTCCCAGGGCCAACCGGACCGCGATCTCCTGGCGGCGTCCGGCGGCGCGCGCCAGCAGAAGGTTGGCGATGTTGGTGCACGCAATCAGCAACACCAGACCGGCGGCTGCCATCAGCAGTACCAACGGATCTGTCCCTTTGGCGCTGCCGAAGGACACGCCGTGCGCACCCGGCGTCACTGCGATCCGATCTTCGTCCGCGCGGTATTTGTCGGCCTTGCCGCCGGTTTTAGCCGCGGCGTCGTTGACCGCCTCCGCGGCCCGCGGCCACAACACGCGCATATCGGCCTGCGCCTTGGCGATCGAAACTCCCGGCCTCAGGCGAGCCATGGCGCTGAGCCAGCTCATGCGCGGCGTATTCCAGATGGACGCCGCAGCCGGCGTGGTCAGCGGATACATCGTCAACGGAATGAAGGCGTCCGCCCGCTGCCCGTTGAAGATCCCACCGAACCCTTCTTCGGCGATGCCGGCCACTTCCAACGGGTATCCGTTTACCGACAGCTTACGGCCGATCGCCTTGGGGCTGCCCGCAAACCGGCGTTGCCAATAGTCGTAGGCCAGGACGGCGACTGGCGATCCCCCAGGCTTCAAGTCGTCGGAGTCCACTAGAACCCGCCCCGCGGCCACGCCCACCCCCAGGGTCGCGAAGTAGTTGCCGCTCACGTAGGACACATGCCCGGCTTCCACCGCCGGTGCACCCTCCGGCCGGACGCCGCAAGTCAAGGCATAACTGCTGGCCAGCATGCCGGCGAAGACCTGGTTGCGGTCGCGATATTCGTGGTAGAAGGGGTACGCACTGCTCCGGCCGCCCTCGATATTCACGAGCCGGCCGGGGTCGCGCGCCGGAACCGACCACAGCAGTTGTTGATCTACAAGGCTGAAGATGGCTGTATTCACGCCGATACCGAGTGCCAGCGAAGCGACGGCGACACTCGTGAACCCGGGGTTATTGCGCATGGCGCGCAAGGCGTAGACTATGTCTCCCCAACTGACAGACATACCTCAGACGTATCGCAAAGCACCGCGCGGAACAAGGAGGCGTCGGCATGCGTGCCGGCGCGGCCCGTACGAATCCGTGCGCCACGGGCTAATGAGATCCATTTATCCCGCCGATAAAACCAGCATGCAGCGACCACGCGCTGAAATTCGGATGCTGTGCGCAGATCTGGTTGAGGTCCGCTGGAAGGAACCGGCCGGCCGCAAACGCAAATCCACCGCTTTGCTGGAGGACATCTCGCCATCGGGGATGTGTTTGCAATTCGAAATACCGTTGCCCATTGGTACGCAGGTGGAGGTACACTGTCCCGGCGATCGGTTAGCCGGCCTGGTACGCTACTGCGTCTATCGGGAGATTGGCTATTTCGTGGGGATTCAGTTGGAGCCATCCAGCAAGTGGTCCCGCCAGCAGTTTGAGCCCCAGCATCTGCTGGATTTGGAAGACTTGGTGTTGCGCAGCGCCCGCAGAGCCGGCGGAACCATCCAATAGGGCGTGGCGCCGCCTCGCTCGCGCCACGGGCGGAGGCCGGTCTCTACTGTACAATAGAGATTCCCGCCGCCATGGCAGCCCACACCCTCTCTATTCTCATCCCCCTCTACAACGAAGAAGAGTTCGTCGGAACCCTGCTGGAGCGCGTGCTCTCGGCGCCTCTGCCGGAGGGTGTCGGGCGAGAGATCGTCGTCGTGGACGACGGCTCCACGGACGGCTCGGCCCGCATCGTGGAAGATATCGCCGCGGCCCATCCCGGCGTTGTCCGATTCATCCGGCAGCCCCGCAATCGGGGCAAGGGCGCCGCCATCCGCACCGCCATCGAGCACGCCACTGGCGAGTTCTCCCTCATTCAGGACGCCGACCTGGAGTACGATCCGCGCGAATACGGACGCCTGCTGGCGCCGCTGCTCGAAGGTAAAGCCGACGCCGTCTACGGCTCGCGCTTCGTGATCTCGGGTGAGCGGCGCGTGCTCTACTTCTGGCACTCCGTGGCCAACCAGATTCTGACCACTATGTGCAACATCGTTTCGGATTTGAATCTGACCGACATGGAGACCTGTTACAAAGCGTTCCGCACCTCGCTGCTGCAGAGCATCCCCATCCGCAGCGACCGCTTCGGACTCGAGCCGGAACTGACCATCAAGTTGGCCAAGCGCCATGTGCGCGTCTACGAAACATCCATCGATTATCACGGCCGCACTTACGACGAAGGCAAGAAAATCGGCCTGAAGGACGCCTTCGATGCCGTCTATGTGATCCTGCGCTACGCCTTCACCCGGGACCTTTACAAAGATTCCGGCCCCGATATCCTGGACGCGCTCGCCGGGGCGCAACGCTTCAATCGGTGGATGGCGGATACCATCCAGCCCTATATCGGGAAGCGGGTGCTGGAGGCTGGAGCGGGCATTGGCAACCTGACCCGCCTTCTGTGTCCGCGGCGCGAACGCTATATCGCGGGAGACATAGACCCCGAATACCTGGCGCGGCTGCACGCGCGCTTCCAGCATCGTCCGAAGATGGAAGTTCGGCACTGCGACCTGTCCAATCCGGCGGATTTCGAGCCGTTGGCCGGCACGGTGGATTCCGTCGTGTGTCTCAACGTGCTGGAGCATGTCGAAGACGAAATGGCGGGCCTGCGCAACATCTATACGGCGTTGCGGCCCGGCGGGCGGGCCATCGTCCTGGTGCCTCACGGCCAGGACGTTTTCGGCTCGCTGGATACGGCCCTAGGCCATTTCCGGCGCTACTCCCGCGAAGAACTGCAACGGAAGATGGAGCAGGTGGGCTTCCGCGTGGAGCGCATTCTGGACTTCAACCGCATCTCGCATCCGGCCTGGTACGTGAATGGCCGCCTGCTGAAAAGAAAGACCATCGGCCGTTTCCAGTTGCGCGTCTTCGATAGCCTGGTGTGGCTGTGGCGGCGCATCGATCCCCTGCTGCCGTGGCCGCCCACGTCCATCATTGCCATCGGTGTGAAGTGCCCACGTGGGGCAGGCTCGCAGCCTGCGGCGGCCTCGTAGGCCGCCTGCCTCGAAGCTCTGGCTGGATTTTTGCAGGACTTGGTGGCATGGAGCGCGGGGCTAAAGCCCCGCGCGGGATAAATCCCGCCCCCCAAGAACGCTTGCCCAAACTCGCCCTGTGTCGGCAGAAGTGCCGACACGGCACGCCGGGGGCGTGCGCCACGCGGCCTGCCAGTCACCGCAACCGGTACTTCCGCAACAGCTCCGCCACCGGCGCCAGTTGTTCACGGACGCGCTCTTGCTCCGCCAGGGGAAGCGGAACAATCCCGATATTTTCCAGGACTCGATCGTAAGCCTTCACCAGGTCCACGGCCGCGCGTGCCGCGGCCAAGCGGTCGCCCCCGGCCACCAGGGTCTGCGTCGCACGCGCCAACGCCAGGCAACTCTCCACTTCGTCCGGGATATTAGAACCCGCAATTTCCGATTCTGAAGATGACCGCAAAATAGCCGCCCAATTGGCTATTGGTCGCTCTCCCGCGGGCCGGAGCGCCCGCCGCCCCGGAACCAAGCGGGCCGTTGGATCTCCAGTTGCCCCAGCGTCGTGCGTTGCTCCGGCGTCAGGATCCGATAGAAAGCCGCGCGGGTTTTCGCGTGCGCCAGAGTCGCCTGTGCCGTGAGGTTGCCAATGGTGGTCGAAAGTTGCTCGATGCCGACGGTATTGTCGCTCTTGACCGCGTCCTCCAAACCCTGGCGCGCGCTCCGCATGCTGGCGCGCAGAGTAGACTCGGTGGTGTGGGCGTTGCTGAATATCGCCGTAGCTTGCGATTGCTGCTCGGCGGTGAGGCCCAGCTTGACGGTCATCGCCTTGACGTAATTCCGCCCATTGTGCGGGCCGCCCGCGCTTTGCGCCATTAGCGCCGTCGCCAGCGCGGACCACAACAGTAAGGTGACTAGTGTTTTTTTCACGGTCGCAGTTATCCCCTTGAACGGAGAACGCGCCCCGGCACAAGTATGTTACTCCTTGGCTGTTAAGGCTTTGTAAAATCCGGAGGGCGGACTTAAGCCTATGAACTTCTCTACAGCGCCAGTTCACTGTGATACATCATGTCCTTCAGGTTGAACTTGGTCTTCACCTCTACCTGGCCCAGTTTGGTGGTGAACGTCACCTCCCTGTCGTCCGCCGTCAGCGGCAGCACCTCGCGCGGAAAACCAAACAACAAAGTGGGTATTCCGGAACTCGTGATGGAGCCCTTTTGCACCACGCTGGGCTGAGCCGCCGCCTTGCCCTTGGGTTCCAGATAGGTCAGGTTCTTGATACGATCCAGGACCTCGGCGCTCAACCCCTTCGATACCGCGGTGTCGCTATCGCCGTCGTCGGAATGCTGGCGGCCCGCTTGTACGATGGGAACGCCGCTCACGCTGATGACATAGGCCCCGGCGAGTTCGTCCGGCAGAGGCGTCTTCAAGGCCGCCTGCACTGGCTTGGCGCTCTCCCAACGGACCGTGGCCTTGTATTGCAAAGGCATCGAATTGCCCCCGCCGCGTCTGCCGCCGCCCATGCCGCGGCCGCCGCCACCCATGCCACCACCCGGGTAACCCGTGCCACCGCCGCCACCTGGATAACCCCCGCCGCCGCCGGGATAACCTCCGCCACCGCCCCCCATGCCGGGATCGCTGCCTGCCGCTCCATACTCGCGGCCCATCGCGCCCGAGGTGGCGTTTACCTCTTTCGCCCAAGGCGATTTAGTCACCAGCTTATCGATCTCTTCCGATGACCATTCCGCCGGCTCTTTCTTGTTCCAGAAGTCCGAGCTGCCGGCATACAGCCGAAACCGCGACGCCGCGCCCGCAGGGGCCACCAGCATCAGGAGCCCGCGGCGTGTAAGTCCGGGATTGTAAGGCATAGTTGTATCCTAACAAGGTTCAGACGTTACACACGGCGCCGAAGGTTGCAGTAGAAATTCTGCGACAATGAACACATGCGGCACATCGCCATCTTGCCGGTCCTGGTCGCTCTCTTGCTGCCGGCGCTCTTGCCCGCGCAGTATTCCCGCCGGCGCACGTCCTCGGCCACCGCCAACTCAGGTCCCTATAGCGGGCCCGCGGTCACTTTCAATGGGACCGTCAAAACACTTACCAAGAAGGAGCTCATCGTGGACCTGGACCCGGCCGACCCCGAGGCGGAGCGGCAGACGCTTACGTTCCGCCTATCCAAGAAAACCAAGTTCTCGAAAGACGATCAATCGATTGCACTATCCGACATCGCCGTAGGCACGCATATCTCGCTGGACGCCACTCGAGACGGCGACCTGAAGTTCTCGGCGCTGAACGTTATGGTCGCTCCGCCGGGCAAACCGGCCGGCAAATGAGACTATCGGGCGGCGTACACACTGGTCCTACGCCTTCTTCTTCGCCCCACCCAAGCCCAGCGTCTGCATCTCGCTGAAGTCCACGCGGCGGTGTTCGTCCATCGCCAAATTCGAAAGGATGACCGCGGTGGAATCGTTCAGCCCGATCTCCAGGTTCGACTTCGGCTTGTGGTTCGCCGGATCCTTGCAGCACAGGAAGAAATCCTCCAGCTCGATGGTCACTGGATTGCGGTCCTCCTCCGGCGCCATGATGCCTTTGCTGTAGAGCCAGCGCCGCGCGAATTTGCTTTCGCGGGTGAGGAATGAATCGCTGGCTTCCGCCGAGTCCTTCGGCAGCAGCAGCGGAATCCCGCGGGAAGCCGCCGCCGTGGTCATGGTGGCGCCCGCCTGGAAAGCCTCCTTCTTGTCCGTGGCTTTCTTAACCTCCGGCGCCGACACCGGCTTTGGCTCGCGATACCAAAGCGCCGTCGCCGGATGATTATCGTCGCCGATGGTGATCTCGATCGAGCCCGCGGTGCCCATGATCACTTCGCCGAACTCCTGGCGTTGCGCCTGTAGCAGGTCCAGGTGCGAACTGGTGCTGATGGAGCTGTACAACAGTTTGCGGCCCTTGGGGTAAACGTAGATCAATTGGATGTTGTCGTAGACGTCGCGGCCGTCTTTAAACGTATCGATGCCGCCCACGCCGATCACGTATTCGGGCGGTGAGCCGAACATCCAATCGGCCACGTCGATCTGGTGGGAGGCCAGTTCGGCGGTGTTTCCACCTGCGTATTCGCGGTACATGCGCCAATTGATCTTGCGCTCGAGCGACGGATCGGGCACCTTACGCCGTTGGTCCGAGTTGCGATGCCACTGTCCGCGGATGTGCGTGACGTTTCCCAGCACACCCTGGTCGATCATCTGCTTGGCGGTCTGATAGAACTGGCTGTATCGCCGCTGCAAGCCCACCTGCAACACTTGCTTGGGATGCTCGGCCACCAGCGCGCGCAACGCGTGTACTTCTTCCGGTTTGTGTACCAGGCTTTTCTCGCAGAAGACGTGCTTGCCCGCCTGCAGGCTGTCTTTGGTGATCGGAAAGTGCTCGTAGAGCGGCACGGCGATCAGCACGGCGTCGATATCCTTGCGCGCCAGCAGCTCGCGAAAGTCTTTGTATGCCGCCGGATTGTTGCCGGCGGTGTCCACGCCCTTTTTCAGGTTGACGTCCCAGTTGTCGCACACCGCGATGCAGCGGCCCGCGTCGGTTTCGTGGAGATGTTTAAGCAGGTACGTGCCGCGGCTTCCGGTTCCGATAAAGCCGTATTGCACCTGGTCGTTGGCGGCGTGCACTTTTTGGATGAAGGGCGCGCCTTGTGCCGCGGGCAGGGCGGCGGCGACGGCCGAAACGGCGCTGGCCGCCTTCACAAAATCGCGACGGGTGACATCGTTGTCGAGTGCCATTGCGGGGCTTCCTTGAAGAAGAGATTTGCATCAAAATTGTAACATGCAGCTTTCAGCGCTCAGCCAACTCCCGTAACGGTGCTTGTGGGGCAGGCTCGCAGCCTGCGGCGGCCTCGTAGGCCGCCTCTGACCTTTTTCATGCCGCGCTGGTAAAATCGGTGTTTTCGGCGCGGGAGGAGAGAGTGGCCAAATATCACATCGCGCAGGTCAATATCGGTCGCATTAAAGGTCCGCTGGATGGTCCCGTCATGGCGGGTTTCGTGGCCCGACTGGACGAAATCAACGCCCTCGCCGATAACTGTCCCGGGTTCGTTTGGCGGCTTCAAACATCGGAGGGAAACGCTACGTATCTGCGACCCTACGCCGACGATCGAATCCTGCTGAATATGTCGGTCTGGGAGACGATCGACGCGTTGAAGCTTTATGTTTACCGCACGGCTCATGCGGAACTGCTCCGGCAACGCCACCAGTGGTTCGAAAGTTTCGCGGGCGCATATGCCGCGCTGTGGTGGGTTCCCGCCGGCCATATTCCCGGCATCGACGAGGCCAAGAAGCGCCTCGCTTACCTCGATGCGCATGGTCCAACCCAGTTCGCGTTTACGTTCAAGGTGGCTTTCCAGCCCGACGAGGAATTCCAGCGAGGGATTGATTGGTCGTCGTTTCAACCGTGTCCGGCGGTTTAACTGGTTACGGTTAGCGTCCCGAGGGCACGAATCCGAAAGAGATAATCGCCGCCCCCAGCGTGCGCGGATCTCCATTCGGCGCGTGAAATGGCGGATCGGTTTGAAACTGGACCTCGGCCCCGCCGGGAGGTCCCGGTGGCAGCGGCCAGCGCACTGTGCGGACCCCCACTTCGGTCAGCCGGGCGGTCCCTAATGGCCCGCCGTTCAACCGTGCGCTGAAATCGATGTGCCCTGACGCCGCCAGCAGTTGCGCGTCGACGCTCAAAACCACTTCGAACTGCGTGGCCTGCGATGCGCGGTACAGACGGGCCGTGGCGTGCGGCGCGATCCAGCGATAGCCCTGTTCGAGCCCATACCAGCCATCCAGCAACTGCCAGACCGGCGTCAGCTCGTTCATTATGATGTAGGTTGCATCCGGCGTATTCGGATTGTGGGCCGTAATCCAAAGCTTGCGGGTCGGCTCCACCCAGACGAGCGTGGCCACGGAGGGACTCCGCAGCAGCGGCTGCGCCGCGGGATCTTCCATCGCATACATCTTGATCTCCCGGCCCGATTGCAGATAGCGCAATGCACCGGCCGGCCCCCAAGGCGGAAACGAGGGGGGCAAGCCGTGATAGAGATACGCCGAAATACCTTGCAACGAAGCGGCGGAGGCTTGCAACTGCGCGACATAATCGCGGCATTCGGCATCCTCGGCCAGCTTCTGGTGGGAGTAGTCGCTGAGTTCCAGATAGTTCCAGGGAAGCCATGCCGCCAGGAATACGCCAGCCAGCCAACCATACCGGGCATCCGCCAAAGAGGAGAGGGCCGTGGCCACGCCGATCAGCGGCACGTACCAATAGGCGCTATACAGGCGTCCCGGCAGAAAGACCAACGGGACAAGTAGCAGCGCCGCGGCCGCCACCCCGAGCCACGCGCGGCGATCGCGGCGGATGGCGGGCAGCGCCAGCAGCGCGAAGCCCAGGAAGGGAACTCCGAATAGCTCGTCCGCGTAGAACCTGGCGCTGGCGGCCAGCGCGTCCGCCGTGAAGCGGAAGGTGTAAAGATTATCTTTGTTCGGATTCCGGAAGATCCCTTGCAGCCCGAACGAGGTGGACACCAGAAAAAACGGGACCAGCGGCCGCCACTGGCGCTTGCCGAACCAGATCTCGTAGCACGCGAGCACCGCCGGCAGCATCACGGCCAGCTCTTTCGATTTGTACGCCATCCAGAAGGCCAGAAACGACAGTACCCAGCGGCGCTTGATCCAGAACAGCAGGCTGAGCAGGCAAAAGGTGGCGCAGAACAGATCGAAGGCGTACATCGGTTTCCAGTACACGTCGAAAACCGCCATGTGAAACGCGAAGAACAGGGCGCCCGCGCCGGCTGCGAAAGGCGAAGCCCCCAGATTGCGCAAAACCATCCACAGCAGCCAGACATTGAGCAGGTGGAGCACATGGAGGGGCAGAAGATAAGGTGGAAAATCGAGGCCGAAGGCGCGGCTCATGGTCCGGAAATAGAAATGGCCCATCGGCCGGAAATTCCGGGCATTATAGACCGGGTTGACGAGATCCTGGGCGAAGGCGGAAACCGGCGATTGGAACGTCCAACCGATGTTATCCAGCTCATCGCCCTGGAAAAAGCCTCGGTAAGCGTCCCGGTTGGCGGTGAAGAACAACAGCGCCGCGGCGAGGAACAACGCCAGCCCGATCCATTTATTCATACGCGCCAAGGGTCGATGTTACAACGCGGCGGCGGCGCATGGCGCCGCCCCACCGAAAGACACCTTGATATCATGAGCTAATGCCATGGCGTTGATCGCCGTTTCCGGACAGCCCGGTTGCCGCTTCGAAGAAGTGGCGCGTATCGCCGCGCATCGCCTCGGGTTCGAGTTGGTGAATGAAGCGCGGATTCACGGGCTCATCGAACGCGAATTTGGCGCGGATGCCGGCGTGCCTCGGAAGGCCCGCCCGGATCTGGTGGCGTCCATCCTGGCGCGGTTGGCCACCGAACACCACATGGTGTACTGCGCCGCGGGCGCCGAGATGCTCTCGCGCCAGTTCCCGGGCACCTTGCGTGTACATGTCGCCGCGCCGGACTCTGTGCGCATCGGAAATTTAATGCTGGACCGGCGGCTGGATCGTCCCGCCGCCCGCCAACTCCTGCGCGAGCTAGACGCCGGGCAGCGCGCCCAATACAAGAGCACTTCCGGCCGGGCCACGGCGCTGCCTCACTGGTTCGACCTGATCCTGAACGCCGAATCCATGGACTCCGAACAGATGGTCGAGATGATTCAGGGCGCCGTGCGCGCGCTGGGTTTGAAGGAGCGCGGCTATCTCTCGGGGGCGGCCGAGCAGCAGATCCAGTTTCAGATCCGGCTGCGTCTGGCGCGGCATGGCATCGTGCCGCCCGGCGCAGTGCGGTTGCCGGACAAGAGCTTCGCTCACCCGAGCGAGCAGGTGTTCGCCAACCTGCTGGATTTCTACCGCATCGCCTGGGAGTACGAGCCGCGCAATTTTCCGGTACAGTGGGATGCGGAGGGACGCATTTCCGAATCGTTCACGCCCGATTTCTATCTGCCGGAGTTTGACCTGTACGTAGAGCTCACCACCATGAAGCAATCGCTGGTGACCCGCAAGAACCGCAAGATCCGGCTGCTGCGGGAACTGTACCCGCACCTGAATGTGCAGATTTTCTATCAGAAGGATTTTGAAAATCTGATCTTCAAGTACGGCCTGGCGGAGCGGCCCGCCAAAGTATGAGCCGGGACGCTATAGGCAAGGACCCGCCGGGCATCGAGCGCATCCTTTTCACCGAAGAGCAGATTGCGCAGCGTATCCAGGAGGTCGCCGCGGAAATCACCGAGCGCTATCGGGGCAAGCCGCTAAAGCTGATCGGCGTGCTCAAAGGCTCGGTATTCTTCCTCACCGCGCTGGCACGCCAAATCCAGATTCCCGTGAAGATCGATTTCCTGGCTATCTCCACGTTCTCGAACAAATCCAGCGCGCCGGGCATCGTGCGGATTGCCAAGGATCTCGACGATGGCATCGAAAACGAGGACGTGTTGATCGTCGAAGACATCGTGGATACCGGGCTGACGCTGCGCTACCTTCTGCAAACGCTTTCCAGCCGCGGGCCCAACTCGCTGGGCGTGTGCACGTTCCTGGACCGGAATTCCCGCAGGCTGGTACAGATCCCCGTGGAATTCCGCTGCTTCGAGATTCCCGATCGCTTCGTGATCGGTTTCGGCCTCGACCATAATCAGCTCTATCGAAACTTGAGTTACGTGGCGGTGATGAAGCCGGATAAGGGCGCGTGACCACGGCGGCAGAAAATTCCGCTGATCTTCTTCCGCACGCCTACAGGAAGAGAGCCCGTGCGGGAATGGCTGAAGCAACTGCCCGAAGAGGAGCGTCATTCCATAGGCATGGACCTGTTGCGAGCGCAATGGCATTGGCCGGTAGGCATGCCGCTGTGCCGGCCGATGGGAAGCGGGCTGTGGGAAATCCGGACAGACCTTCCGGAACGCGGCGCGAGTGGTGCTCTGCCTTTACCGCGAGCGCCTCGTCGCGCTGCACGCGTTCATTAAGAAAACGCGCACGACGCCGGATGAAGATTTGGCCTTGGCCCGGAAACGCAAGAAGGAGTTAGAGCAATGAGTAAGAAACACATGGGTTCGAGCATCGCCGTCTTCCTGAAGGAGGAGGGCATTTTCGAAGAAGCGCAAGCGCAAGCCGTCAAGGAGGTCGTCGCCTGGCAGCTCGCCGAGGCCATGAAGAAAAAAAAATCTCCAAGAACAGAATGGCCACACTGCTGAAGACGAGCCGGACGCAAATAGACCGCCTCCTCGATGCCAAAGAAGACATCACGCTGTCGAGCCTGCAGCGCGCCGCGGCGGTCGTTGGCCGCCGCGTGACCATCGAGTTGGTGTAAACGATCGGTGCCGGCGCGACGCGGCCTTATAATGGTGATTCATACTGGAAAAACCTATGTCCAAAACTACAGACGCATTTGTCGAACAGAATCGCGACCGCCTTCTTGACGAACTGAAAGAATTCCTGCGCATTCCCAGCATCAGCACGCTGCCCGAGCATCGCGTGGATATCGATCGCGCTGCCGAGTTCGTGGCCAACAGCCTGCGCCACGTGGGAATGGAAAATGTCGAGATCGTCCCCACTGCCAAACATCCGCTGGTCTACGCGGATTGGATGCACGCACCCGGCAAGCCCACAGTGCTGTGCTACGGCCATTACGACGTGCAGCCGGCCGATCCCTTGGAAGAATGGAACAGCCCGCCCTTCGCGCCCGAGGTGCGCGACGGCAACATTTACGGACGCGGCACCGCCGACGACAAAGGCCAGATGTACATGCACGTGAAGGCCATCGAAGCGCTGCGCACGGCGGACGGCACTCTGCCCATCAACGTGAAGTTCCTGGTGGAAGGCGAAGAGGAAGTGGGCGGCGAGTCCATCGCCAAGTACGTAGCCGAGAATCCCGAGAAACTGAAAGCCGACGTCGCGCTGGTATCCGACACAGAGCTTTTCGCAGA
>Ga0181526_10000677_pt1 | contig 35134 bp, 25 predicted proteins | sample PEATcosm2014_Bin_35_FD_119750 | JGI IMG/M metagenome (GOLD analysis project Ga0181526, IMG submission 119750) | Peatland microbial communities from MTU Mesocosm Facility, Houghton, MI, USA - PEATcosm2014_Bin06_30_metaG | ecosystem: Environmental > Terrestrial > Soil > Wetlands > Peat | place...
CCCGGGCGGAAGACGAGGCTCTCCAATGTGGCCGGCGAGAAGATCTCCAGTTCCATCTGGGCGGGCGTACCCGAGGTGTAGCCCCTGGCGAGAGTCAGGGGCCGGACGTCTGGAACCGGCAGCGACGCTACCGAGATCTCGATATCCCGTTCCACATCGGTCCCGCGCGCGCGTATCGTAACGACTTCGGGGGGCAGGTCGAAGAACGGAAGCTGGTCCGCATCGACCGTAAGCGTTAGCGCGCCGGAATCGAAATGGAGCCACTCGGGCAGAACATCGCATTCCAGGACCGGATGTCCCCAACCCCCATCGCTCACCTTCAACTGGCGGCGCATGGCGCCGGGGCAATCCGGGTCCACGTAGTAAATTAGGCGCGTCGGCTCGACCAGGAATTCGAACAGACGGCGCCCGCAATACGAGCAGTAGAGGTCGTCCTCGACCACTTCGTAATGGCACTCAGGACAGGGCTTCTTGGCGCCGGTCATAACGAGGCTAACTGGCGGACGCGCCCGTGGGCGTCCACTTTTCCGCGCCCTTCAGGATCGGGAGGCCGCAGCTCCATTCGACCTCGCCGTCGATCTTCGATTTAGCGAACTCCGCCTCGGCCTTGGCCTTGGCCCGGTCGGCTTCCGCTTTGGCTTTGACGTCCCCGGTCTTCTCCTTGGAGTCCTCGACAGGCGCCCCGGCCCGAACATCGAGCGCGGCCTGAGCCACACCCGCCTTCGCCAGCCGGGTGTAGACTTGGCCAACTCGCTGCTCAAGCAGGGTACGCTCCGTGGAGCCTTCCTGAAAATCGCCTGCCCGGCTTAAGTATTGCAGCGCCCAATAGTAGGTTTCGAGGGCTTTGTCTTTCAGCAGTTGCTCCCGCCCCAGCACCGTCTGGCGGAATTCTTCGCGCTGGCGACGGTCGCTCTGCAGAAAGTCGACCGCCTCTCTCTTTGCCCCCAAGGCGCGCTGTTTATAGAAGGGCGGGCCGGAATTATATTGATACTCCGTGCGCCCTTGTTCGTCGGTCACCTCGAGGACCTTCAGGAGCGCGCCGAAAAGGAGCACCTCGCGCGCCTCCTTGATTTGTTGGGCGACGGCATCGTCGTAGACTACCAGGTCCTCGAATTTGCCTTCCCAGCGCGCGTCGAGGTGCAGGGGGATCTGGTGTTTGGCATCCGTGATGCGCTGGCTGGCCAAGGCGCGATAGAAGTCGTGATATGCGGTATGGCAATCCCGCGTAACCACCGGCAGGGAGGAGAGTGGGAAGGCGTACACCACCATGTAAAGGTAGACCTCGGAGGGCTTGCCGGTAGGCTGCACGCTGATGTCGGTCGCGGATAGACCCATCTTGGCCACCAGTTGCTTCGTGACATCGTCGATGAAGGACTCGTCCTGGGACGACCCGGATCCTACCCTGGGAACACCTACGTACGCGATCTTGCGAACCGAAACCGCGCGCCCCCCGAGCATCTTGTCGCGCCGCGCCAAGGGCATGGCGGACCGCACCAGACGTTCGATGGAGAACTCCCAGTTCGCAGTCATCTGCGGGTGTGACAGCACGTCGATCTGGCGCGGGTGGGCTTCAAAATCCACCCAGAAGCGGTTTTCCGCATAAGCGCGCAGCTTGGATCGCAGCTCGCGCTCCCCTTTGCGGGCGAACAATTCCACCAGGTCCCAAAGAGTGGCTTCCCCGGTGGGAGGCTTCGGCAACCCGTGTGTGAGGAACTTGCGGTACTCCGTGCGCGGGTCGACTTCCATCGGCTGATTCTGTTCGTTCACGTCCAGCCGATAGAACCTGGGCCAATCGTTGGCGCGGTCGAAGAACTGGATCAGCAGCACGCCTTCGCCGATGCTCAGTTGCTTATCGTAGGCCTCCAAAGATTTCTGCGCGGCGGCGGCCACAGCGGTGGAAAGAGCTTCCAGCGGCTGCCGGCGCCTGGAAAGGCCCTCGACGGCGGCCTCGGCCACTTTCTTGGCGCATTCGAGAACGCAACGCTCCACGCTCGCCAGGCAATACTGCTCCTCGGCCTCGCGCAGCCGCTGCAAGAGCGTCTCTTTCACCCAATCGCCCCGCCGCAGGATCACCAGACCCGTGCTCCGCACGGCCTGGCGCAATTCCATCAGAATGCTGTCCCGGCGCGTCGAGTAGTACTTGGCGTCCCCGTTTGCCTCGGCAATTCTCTGGTCCAGGGCCGACGCGACACCCGGGCGGGATGCGGCGTACAGATCCTTGAGATACTCCAGCATGTAGCGAAGGTAGCCGTCGCGGCTATCCGATTGGCCTTCCTTGCGCTCCGAAACCAGAGCCTTAAGCCCCCGCGAGTCGTTCTCCAGGGTTTCCCGAACCCACCGCAGCAGGACCTCGTTGACTTTCTGGGTGACAGCTCCGGTCTGGTTGCGGACCATCTGGATGCCCGATCCCCACCGCACCGGGTCGGCGCCCTCGGCGTTGACCATGCGCGTCTCGGCCTCTTTGATCTGGCGGTCAAGTTCGTCTACTTTATCCATGGTAGCCATGCCGCTCTTGGGGATCACGGCCCCCAGGCTGCTGCGAATGGCGTCTTTCCACTCGGTACCGAACTGCTTCACGAAGCCGTTGGCATCCAGTTCCAGGCGGGCCATATCTCCCCGCACGTTGTCGCCGATCCGCGGATCGCCGGAGTCGCGGTTGATGTACGCGGCAATGGCATATGCCAGGTGAGAGGCGCACGCCGCTTTGACCTGGTCCACCGGGATTTCGATCTTGGACATGCCGCACGAAGCGTAGCGGCGGGCGAAGGCTTGCGGCAGAACCACGTCCTCGAAGGCGATGTTGGTTCCAGTGGCGCCCGCCAGGTTTTGCGCCACGTTGGAATAATGGGAGCGCTTGGCGGTGGAGAACGGGCCGGGCATGAAGTCCAGGAACAGCGATTCCGCCACCACGTCGAAGACTTCCGGGCGGTGCTTGGGCTCCATGGGGATGGCGCCTTCGTTCTTCATTTCCATGATGTACGAGATGGCAAATGGCGGGCCCTGCACACTCAGTTCTTTATCGCGCTCCCATTCCACCTTGAAATCCACGCTCAGGTCCTCTTCCGCGTTCCCCAGGCGCAGCGTATAAAATTCCAGTTCTTTCAACGCCGCGTAGGCATTTCCGAAACTGCGCAGCGCCACTTCGTCGTTGGTCGCGGCGCTGGCATAGAAGATGTTCGGCATGAAGAGCATGCCGATAATCCTCTCAATCGGCACACCGCGGTGCTGCATCAGATGCCGGAGGTGAAAGGAAGCGTCCAGGAACGTGCCGCAGCCGGTGCCACCCGCCAGCGAACTGACCAGCACGACCTGTGTGGCCGAGTCCAGAATGTCCACCGCCCCGAGTTTCCGCTCCTCGAAGAACTTCTTTGTCTTGTTGATCTTGTCCTGCGTGCGGACGCTGTCGAGCACTTCGCTGAGCATCGGGTTGATCTTGTCGGCGAAATGATGGAAGTAGGTGAGGCGGCCTACCGTGCGGACTCCGCCGGCGCCATCGGCGATCTCGTTCCCGAACCGCTGCACCTCGGGCGGGAGCCACCGGTGGATATGGCGCCAAGGATCCCGGCTGGTGAAGATCTGGGAAAGGTCGTCCTTCACCGAGCCGCTCAGCAACTCGATCTGCTCGTTGGGCTGGAACGTGACGGCCGAAAAAGACTCGTCGATCTTTTCCCCGGTCGCCAGGAAGTCCCTGGTATCGGTGTCCAGCCACAGATATGCCGTACAGGGAAGGCCCAGAACGCCCAGACGCTCATAGAACTTGCGCCGGACGCGCAGCAGCACCTCTTTCCCCGTGCCGCCCAGTCCAAGGAACAGCGTCGGCCGGATGGCGCCAATCAAATCCTGTTGTTGTGGCATCGTCGTCTCCTCGTTGGTCTTCCTAAATTCTGGTCGTCAGGAAAACGGCCGCGCCGCCCAAGACCAGGCACAAAATCACGATCACCCCGGTGCGGGTCCCACCCACCAGCTTCCAGAACGCCGGAATCGTGTAGAACAGGGCGATCACCAGCAGCACCAGCATAATCGCCCAGTGAATCGTTCCGGCGAACGCCAGGACGATGAAAAACAGCGCCAGGTAGAATACGATGCCCCAGGCGGCGGTCACCGCCGAGGCCACTTCCACCTCGCCGCGCACCAGCGTCTCCAGCATCAGCCGGCCGCAAATCCAGGCCGCACCGATGCCGACCAGGAATAGCAGAAAGCGCAACGCCGGCGGGGAGTCTTCCGGAAACACGTTTAAGGTGTGTTGGCCGTGCAGGGCCATGCCCATGGCTACGGCGCACAAAATGACGTTGAACGCCAGCAGCAACAGAAATCCAATCGTTGCCTTCGTCTTCCAGCTTGTATCTTTGGTCGGCATTTGTTTTTCCCTTTCGTTTAATCTCTACGCTTGGGCTCCCATGTTTTTTCAGTCGGCGCGGCGGTGGCCGCGGCGGCTTCGCTGAATTTCAGCATGGCCGTTCGGTGCCCGATCTTCAGCGCCATGGGCGTCCCGGCGGCGATCCGGCCGTCGCAGTCGATGAACTCGGCCCCCGCCGCCGGCACGAACGCGTTGCCTTTGATGTGGCCGGCCAGGTCGCCCTCCACCAACAGCGCACGGTCCTCGCGGATGGTCGCCGCGAGCGGTTGTCCATACTCGGAGGTAGCCGTCACGCTCCATTTCTTGGTGGGTTTCAGGGACCCGGCGAGGCGCAAGGCAGCCCAGACCACCCCGGCCGCCACCGCCAGCATCAGAAGGATCAATCCAAGGGTGACGATTACCGGATACCACGGGTATTTCACCCTGAAAGAGACGGGGATCTCGGTGGCTACATTCGTCTGCGCGTCGGAGAGCAGCACCGGCAGCGTTTCGAGGGCGTAGACTTTCCCGCTGAGCTTGGCGGCGACAATACTGGGGGCGTGGTACTGATCGATGAAGCTGTCGCGAAACCGGAAATTCCGCTGGGGGACTTCAATTACCAGCGGTACCTTCAGCGACACGGTCTCCACCGACTTGCCGCCCCAAGCCGCCTGGAACAGCGACTTCAGATCCTTCTTCAGCCGGACTCGCCCCAAGTCGACGTCCACGCGGTATACCTGGGCCGTCTCGCCGCGGGGATCGAGAGCGGTCACCCGGTCGGGCTTCACGGTGATCTCGCGCCGTTCCGCCTGCAGCAGGGACTCCGGCGCGAATTCCGGCGTGACCCGAACCGGCTGGATGTGCGAATCGACGATCTTCAGATGCTCGAAACGCGATTTGAACCGCACCTCCACCGACACCGTCAAATCCTTGCCTTCATCGAAAGTGGGCGGCTGCTGGCCCCCGGACATACCTTGAATCTGCACGTCGACGGTATCCCGGTTAAGCGGCTTCATGCGCAAGGCCTCGACCTGGTAGTGTCCGCGCAGGCGGCCCGAAATGGTCCGGATCTGGGTCTCGAACGCGCCATCGGCCGAATCGGAGAGCAGCATAGCGTAGATGGCGATTCCGGACTGCCCAGCCGGCTGCAGCAGGGGCAACACGACCACTCTCCTGACCGCATCGCCGCGTAGAATCGCGTAAAATGCAGCGGTATTTCCGGCCTCGGGGTCGTGCGGATCGTCCTGAATGTTGTCGGTGATCATCCACGCGATTTCGCAGTGCCGGTTGATGGCCTCCTGTACCGCGCGGTCCAGAAAGGTGTTCGCTCCCAGCTTTCGGTCTTTCATCAAAGCATCGAGACTGGGAACCAGCCGTGCGCTGGCATCGAAGCCGAAGATTTGCACCGCGCCGGTTTCGCCGGCCGCCGCCGCCACCTCCTGGCCCAGGGCGGCGAAGAGCCCGCTATCGTAGTACGGCCGCACGCTGCCGGAATGGTCCATCAGCAGCGCTGTTTGACAAAACCCGGGCGCCGCGGCCAACACCAAAGCGCCCGCCCACCCGACTACACGTCCCATACGGCAAACCCCAGACTGCTGTTGTTGGTCTTGAAATAGGCTAGGACAAAACACGATCCCGCGCGGAAGAACCCGATGGCGTCGATCTTCTCCGGTAAAGGTGCATCCTGCACCTTGTCATCGTAATAGAATCGAATTTTCTCTCCGGCGCCGGCCATTTTGACGAAGGCGGCGGTGAGGGGGCCCTCCACATATTCGGCGCCCTTGGGAACCACCTGATCGTGGTGCCTCGGGAGAGCGGCGGGCCCGTCGAATACGCCGATGCTGCCCGTCTGGGTGATCACCAGCCGATCCTCGACGTCTCGCGAGCACGCCGCCCCCACGGGAACCGAGATGTTGGTACTGCGCGCCGGGTGCGCGAGAACATTCACGTACAAATAGGCCGGCGAACTGCCGTCGATGCCCGGAACGTAGACATTGGGAGTGTCGTGCGGGGCTCTCCAGGGGGGCATGCCCGAGGCCAGCAGGAAGCCGCTGGCGTCGCGCGGGGACAGGATCGCGTGCGCAGCGCCTGGAAACGGAAGCTCCGCCAGTCCGGCGTCGCCCAATACGTAAAGACTCTTCGGCGAGTAGACGCAGACCCGGCCGTTCATGCGGAACGGCCCGCCCACGGGGCCGTCGCTCACGCGGAAATCGTCTAGTCCCTTGGTCGTCACGTTGCGGCGGAGGAGATAGCAGGCGGAATCGCGCCGCTCCAGAGCGTACACGTGTTCGCCATCGGCCTCGACGGCGGAATAGCCGTCGGTCTGCATATTGGAGAGCAAGCGGCCGCCCTCCGAGGCCGCGATCCATTCGAAGACTTGGTAGTTCGCCAGATCGATCGATTTGACTATCCGGCCATTAGATGCGATCAGGTGCGGGTCGGCCGGCTTGCCTTCCTCAACGGCCAAGGATCGGATGCGGAACGGCGCGCTGCCGAACGATTCACCGAGGCTGGCGGCCACCTCCGCGCGGCGCCCGGCGGGGTTGATCCTCCACACGCGGCCGCGAGTGGATACGGACCAGAGGTAGCCGCAGCATGAGGCTGGCGCCGCCCAGAACTGGTCTTCGGCAAAAACTTCGCCCGGCAACCGTGCGAGCGCGGCCAGCATGGCGGGACCCTTGGGGAGCGGTGGACGCTCCGGAAAACCGCATGCCGCTTTGCACCGGCGGCAGAATCGGGCGAAAGCGCGATTGCGGGCTTGGCATTTTGGGCACTCGAACACCGCCTGCCAGCACACGGGACAATAGCCCACCCCGGAGGAGATCTTGGCCTCTCCAGCACAGTCCGGGTATGGACAATCCGTCATCAGTACAGTCCTTTCCGGCGCCACTGAAAGGGGTCGGATCCGCCTGGCCCCGGCGGCGCGATTCAGCAGTCGCTACGGTCTACGTCCCACGGGTATATATTTTCACACGTTTCTGTCCAAAAGAGCACATTTATTTCGGCGGGATCGCGGACCGTTTAGCCCGCCGCGGGAGCCGCCTGCGCGGCTGGGGGATTCTCCGGCGGGCCAGTCAGATCGTGCGTACCGAGTTTGTCAAGCGAAAAATCGATGATGAACTCTTCCGCGAACAGGCCGCCAATCGCGAGCAAGCCGAATCCCACTAAAGCAAATGCGAACGGGATACCCACTAGCGCGATACTGATGCGCGGATGCGTTTTCCGCACCTCCCGGCTGCAGAGAATGCACCCGAGGGCGATCACAGAGGCCGCTAGCCACTCGATCCAATAGAGCTTGCAAATAGACGAATCGTATAGCGGCGATTTTAGAGTCTCAAGAACATCGCCTTTCTCCAAGAATCGTATGGCGGCAAAACTGAAGACTGCAAAAGCGAAGCACAGGTTTTCCCATTTGAACACTTTCCACTTGGTCGTCTTCCACTTGGATTTGCAGAGGAAGACCGCAAGCCAGAAGAAAACGACGACCAACAAAAGCACGCATTCGATCCAGCCAAACCACACAAACCTCAGGTAATACCGGCTATCATCGTCGCTCCCCTTCCAACGGGGGACGATGGGAATCGGGGTGGTGTCGTTCAATTGGAAGCTGACGGGAAACGGCTGAGATCCCGGAAACCACAAACTCTGTCTGCCCGGCAGCGCGCAAAGCACGGTGACCGGCCCTGAAAAGCGGACGGGGCGCCCGACCCTGAGATCCTCCGTCGTGCCATTGTGCACAACGTTGCATATCGCCGCTTCCCCCATCTGGCGGCCTATGACCGCCGTTACCGGCAGGGTGATCGAGTTCTCGGGTCTGGCTGTGTCGACTGCCTGGAATTCCGCCCTAAACGTAGGGTTGACGACCCAAGATGGCGACCCGGTCCACCAGTCCAGGCTCATCCAAGGCGGTGGGTGACAAACCAGGGTGCGCCAGATCCATGGCGACGAGTGAAAACCGTCGGGCCTCTGTAAGTCGAGAGTAAACGACGGAGGGGGGATTTCTGGCGGCAGCCCGTCCAGCCTCAACTGGAAGCCGACCCCGAGTGGGTTGAATGCGGGAAGGGTTGAGGTTGGGCCGATCGTGAGCGGGGTGCAGTTCCGGCCTCCGTCCCAACATGCCTGCGCGAAAGTCGGGTACCCGGTGTTGATTAGGGAAGGATCCATCTTCGTCATGGCCACAATATGCAAGCTCGAATCTCCTCTTTCGGACGGTTCCACGGTGCAGTCCGCGTCCTCAAGAGTGAAAACCGGCTGAATAATCGCGCGATCTATGAGCTCCTTCTCAATGTGTTTGAGATTATTCGCATCCTCATCCTCTTCCAGGACGAAATGAATCCAGGGGGCTTGGGCCCTCCCCAGGGGGTCTTTGGGGGATGTAGCCTTTTCCCACTCATCCCTGACCGACGGCATCCTCTCCTTGGTACCCGTATAGATTAGAAACAGGTCGAAAGGGACGGAAGCGTTTTCAAGCAGGTGACGAAAGGGGGCATCTTCCCGCGGCCCCTCGTCACGCGGGTCGTGTTCGCCATCGGTGATTAACCAGACAGCCTTGCGGGGAATATCCCTGCCTGTGTTCAAGAATTTGCCGACCGCCTCAAACGCCTTGGAGAAATTGGTTTTCCTGAGGTCCTCTCTATTGAAGCCGGCAACCTTATCCCGCTGGCGGCTCCGAAAAGCGTCGAGTTGGCGCGCCAGTTCGCTAACCCGTTTTTCCGCCTCGGGCTGGCGCGACGGAAGCGTCTGTTCGACATGTCCTGCCATCAGGTCGATCTCGTAGAGTACGGAACCGTCATGCACACCGTTGCAGTCGTCAAGCCTGCCGACTAGATCCGCTGCGATTTTCAAGGGATTCACGTGCTTCACGGACCCGGAAATGTCCACCAGGATCTGTACTTGTATCTTCGGATTCCCAGGCATTGGCGCTTGGCCATGCAGAACCGGGATAATTGCCAGGGTCCATGCCACGTGTTTTGCTCGCATACCGAATCCTTTCCTAGTCGCTCGACAAAATGTTCGCCCCAAATTAAAAGCCGGTGCCGGCGCAACACAGTAATCGCCGCCGGTTAGATTGCGCCTGCCTTGCACACCTTGGGTATATATTCTTACACGTTCTTGTGCAATAAATCACGATATTTATAAACTTTATTTGCGTGATGCGATTGCCAATCACCGGGCCGGCCCGGTGAGCCGCGTATTGGCATACCGGGGGCCCATTTGCAGGCGCACGGGATTCAAATTGCCTGGCAAACGGCCGGAGCCCCAAAGGCGGCATGCCGAGCGTGGCGATATGGTACTAAAAATGCGTTATAGAGAAACAGGATAAAAAGAGTCTAGTTTATCTTTTTACCCAAATGCAGTTGACTGCTCTCCGGCGATGCGCCCGCCACCACCGCCTGGGTCGCCGCGCGGATCGGCGCGGACGATTTCATCGCGGGCGCGCTTCCCGAACAGAAGGTCGCCACCATCCGCGATCTCCAGCAGCACGGCAATGTCGTGGCCATGCTCGGCGACGGCGTGAACGATGCGCCCAGCCTGGCGCAATCCGATGCGGGCATGGCGATGGGCAGTGGCGCCGATATCGCCATGCAGGCCGCTCCGATCATATTGATGGGGTCCGATCTAGACGCGGTGTTGGCTACGCTGGATCTCGCGCGCCAAACCATCCGCGCGATCCGGCAGAATCTGTTCTGGGCTTTCGTGTATAACACGGCGGGCATCACGCTGGCGGTGGCGGGCGTGCTGAATCCGATTGTGGCGGCGGGCGCTATGGTGCTGTCGAGCCTTTCCGTCATTGGGAATTCGCTGCGGTTGGGCCGGCGCCTGGCGCGATAGCTCCGCGATAGCTCAACGATGCATCCATCCGGCAAGCCGCCGGCAAGCCGCCGGCAAGCCGCCGGCAAGCCGCCGGCAAGTCGAGAGTTATCGCCCGAGAACGTCGCGCAAGGCGGCGATCGAGGGCACAAAAAAGTAGCCGCCGCCGGTCGGAATAATCCAGGGAGCGTCGGTCGCGACGCTGGCCTGCTGCACGCCGGCGCCAAAAATGACGCAACGCCGCTGGCGTCCCTCGCCCGGAGCGTCGTTCTGGCCGACGAGCAGGTCGTGGCCACCCGGCATCTTCGGGCGGGAAGGATCTCCCATCCAACGGGCCGTCAGGAACTCGAATTGATCGTCGATCGACGCTTGAATGCCGAGGAACAACAGGCCGCGTTCGCCGTGTCCAGGATCATCCTCCGGCTCGGCATACCGGTCCGCCAGAGGCTTGCCGAAGGCTACGCCGACACGCATTAGGCGGCGGGCATAGGACGAATCCCGGCCGCCCGTATCCGAGCCGGAATCGCGCGTGTTCACTTTACGGATATGGGCAGCCCAGGGGCACGTCACGCCGGCCGGGTCCGCCTTGGATTGCGGGAATTTGTCTACGTAACCGGACTGCAGCGGAATCGCACTGGCGTCGGAATCGAAGCGGAAATGGTTGTTGGCCAACGGTTGTGCGCCGAGGTCCGGGTCGTCGGCCAAGGGAACGCGATTCACCGGCGCTCCGCTGGGCCAGCGGCCGACGATCCGCGAAGCCAATACCACATCGGTAATGTCCTCGAAGCCCGGCAGTGCCGCGAGCCGCGCCGCTTCCTGCCGCATGGTGCGCCAGAAAAGGCCGACATCCTGGCGAAGGCGGCGGAACACGAGATACGAGCCGTTGCGCGACCACTCGGGTACGGCCGGACTCGGCAGCCCTGGAATCAGCGGGTCCGGGCTGGTGGCCGGATGTCCCAGCACCAGCACGCCGGGCCAAACCAGATCCTGCCCAGGGTAGCCGAATAAGGATCGCTCGGGTTGCGCGCTAACCGCAATGTGGCGCGTGGTGACGAAATCGTTAGGATCGTCCGACGCGCGGCCGCGGATGCCGGGCTGAGAGACGCCATCGTCGAAGCCAAATTGCTCATGGCCCGGCAAGTCCTCACGCACGTCTCCATTCTCGTTGTAAACAACTTGAAGACCGGCCTTCTCTATGCGGCCGGCCAATGCAGCCGCGCGCTCGTCGACCGCTGCCCGCGTGTCGCCGGCGACGATGAAGAGCACGTCTATGTCGCGTCCCGGTGCTCCTACTTTCCAATTCTTGGGATTGCCTTCGTCCGCTGGATCGGCCGGGTCCCCGAGAAACGCGGACCGCGCCGCCAGGCCCTGGCGGAAGGCTTCGCTCGGCAGGCTCACGGCGCCAGGCGTCAGCTTTTGCAGGCCTTGGAATGTGAATCCAATCCCAAGCAGGGCTTTCGCCGCGGGAGGCTTCGGCCCGGCCGCGGCTTTCGCCACCCGGAACCGGCGGCGGTCGGCTAATGTTTCGGCGGCCGTGGATATCTCTCCGGCCAAGCCGCGCAGAAATTCCTTGAATGCGACGACCGCGCCTGGATCGTTCGGCGTCGAGACGCCCACCAGTGTCTGGTGCGGCTTAAGGAACCCGGGCACGGCGATGCCCTGAATATCGGACATCGGGAGAACCGGCTCCGGCGTCTCCGCCTGCATTGACGTTGTCGCTTGCGTCTCACTCATATCGGTAGCCCTTTCGATTCAGTAGCGCCGTTTTCCGTGCCTGCTTAACTTGCCCCGATCCGCGCCCGGCGCCGCAGCCAGCTTGGCCCTTGCGGCAGCCGCTTCAGGAAAAACGGCGGACTCCACCGTCCCTTGATTGAGGTAGGCTTCGGCGAACCCTGGCGGAACGGGTTGACTCGCGGAAACGCCGCCCACCGTCCGCGGATAGAATGGATCGACGATCGGGCGGCTCCCATTGCCAACCGGCGGCCGGCTAATTGGCTTTGGCAGGATGTTCGCGATGCCCACCAGCTTGACCGTAATGCACTCGGCGATTTGCCCGCCGAATCGAATTGGTATTCCCGCAATGGTCAGGTCGCCAACATCGAAACCCCGGCTCGCGGGAACTTCGATAGACATGCGCTCGACCATCTGTGGGACGCCGCGCACGATGTGGACACAGTCGGCAATGGGTCTCTTGTCCGGGGCTTCCCATCCGGACAGATCGATGTGATCCATGTATAATCCCACCGGATTGCGCAGAGTCACATACGCGCCGAGCCGGGCCAGGGCGTTCACGGAAGCGCCGATGGTCGGGTCGCTGTTGCGGTTTGAGCCGCCGTAACCGGCGTAGCCGATCAACGCGTCCGGCTCCACCAGCAGCCGCCCCCGCGGATCGGTGTAGCGGACGGTGGCGTCGGCGCCCAATTGGATCTCCGCCACCAGCGAGTTCGGCGGAGAGTTCAAGTGGGCGATACCGAGAGTCGTGTTCCACTTGTTGTAACTGTTGTACTGGCCCTTCAATGCCCAAACCTGGCCGGCCGTGTCGACCACATCCTCCGCCGCTATAAGGTCGTCAAGCTGAACATCCGGGCTTACTAAGTCCCGGTATAGCCGGAGCAAGGCGTCCTGGTCCCCGGGAAAGTGCTGGTCCGGGTCGCCGGGAACCAGACCGAACATCGCCTGCCAGTACTCGGGAGGTTCGGAGCTAAAGGTGACGCGGCAAATCTTGTTGGAATCGGGTTGCCGCAGCACGTGCCACTCGCAATACTCCTCCTGCGGCCGGTAAAGCACACCCGCGGTGCCGGCAGTGTCATCGGGATCGGGCGAAGGCGAACCGTATCGCTCGGTCGGCCACAGGCGGTCGGCCAACACCAGGGCACGGTCGCGTCCGTACCGGCGGAGCATTTCCTTGGGGAAGGCGTTCCAGGTAATCGCTTGTTCGACAGCCATGCCGCCGGGATCGAAGTTCGGGGCGTTGTAATACTGCAACGGACTAGCACCGAACGCCGACTGGTCGTTGGCGATCACCTGGTCAAACCATGCCGACACGGCCCGGTGCCAAGCATCGAGTTGTCCAGGTATCGCGTTGAAGTCCGGCAGGAATGCCGGCGTATCATAACGGTTGAGCAGCGCCATATTTATATTGTCCCGCTTGAAACGATTCGGTTTGACTATCTCCGCTACATTATATAGCGCAAAATATAACGCAAAATCGCGCTGGATCGGGACGCGAGTGTTACCGAGCCGCGACATTCCGAGCCGCGACACACCGAGCCGCGACCGTCAGGGGGCGGTTTCACACATGCTAAGCTAGTCGTGCGCCATATCCGTTGTTTCCAAGATGAGTGACAAAGGCAGATCCGAAGGTCTGCAGGAATTGTGTGCCGCCACTCGCCGGAGCGGCAATGACGCCGGCGATCTCGACGCTTTGGGCGTTGTACTGACGGCGCGCGGCGAATATCGGCGCGCCGAGGTTTGCCTGCGCGCGGCAGTGGTGCGGCGTCCGCGCGAGTCCGGATTTCTGCACCATCTGGCAACCGCCCTGCTGGGATGCGGCCATGCCGAAGATGCCGCGGCGTATCTGGAGCAGGCGCTGCAGATTGAGCCGAACCGGGTGGAATCCTGGGAACTGCTGGGCAGCGCCTACTTGGATCACTTGACCCGCCCGGCGGACGCCTTCCGTAGTTTCTCCCGGGCCCTGCAATTGGCGCCCGGCGAGATCCGCAACTATGAGTCCGCCGCGCGTTGCCGGATCGACAACCGCACCGCGCCAGAGGCGATCGCCTGCCTCGCAGAATCGCTTCCCGGTAATACCGACCCTTTGAACCAGCGCCGCGGAGTCGCCCTGGCGCTCGCGCAAGTGGGCCGTTATGAGGAGGCCATGGCGGTGTTTCAGGAGATTGTCCGCCGGCTTCCGCTTGACCCCGCGTCTCTGCACGGATTAGCCAGAATGTACACGGGCCTGCACGATCTTAGCGCGGCGGGGCGTTGTTTCGCGCGCGCGATCCCTGTGGCGGAAGGCCACCGGGACTTGCTGCTCGGATACGTTCTGCACTTGTCGCGGATTGGCGATTTCGAAGGGGCGCGGCAATTCTATCGCTCGCGCATGCGCGAAATGCCGGTGCATTTCGGTCTCACGCCGTTGCCGCGCATTTGGGAGGGTCAGGACGTGCGAGGCAAGACGGTCCTGCTGATTGCCGGCGATCTCTATTTCGGCGACGCATTTCAGTTTGTGCGCTTCGCGCGCCTTGCCAAGCGGGCCGGCGCGACGGTGATTGTGGAGGGTCCAAAACGCATTCGCTCCCTGCTGCGCACGGTCCCCGGCGTGGACTTGGCTCTGGCTTATCGTGACCGAACTCCGCCGTTCGATTGTGGCGCGTCGGCATTCTCGCTTTCGTTTTCGCTACAGGTTCCCATCGCGGAGCTGCTGGATGGCTCGCCCTACATTGAGGCGCCGGCGGGCTTGCGCGCGGAGTGGCGGACGCGATTGCGCGCCCTCCCGGGTTTCAACGTCGGCATCGTCTGGCGAGGGTCGTCCTATAATTCCTGCAATCCCTATGCCTGCCGGTCCATGGCGCTGGAGGATCTGCGGCCGTTGACGGAGATCCCCGGCGTGAATCTGTACAGCCTGCAACGCGGCCCCGGCAGCGAAGAGCTGCGGCAAGGGAATCCGGCATTCCCCGCCATCGATGTGGCCCCCGATTTCCCCAAAGCGGCGGCGGCGATTGCCGAGCTCGACCTGGTGGTTACGATCGATACTTCGATCGCGCATCTGGCTGGAGCGTTGGGCAAGCTCACGTACGTGATGCTGCCCTACGACGCGTGTTTCCGCTGGATGATGGATCGCGCGGATTCGCCGTGGTATCCGAGCCTACGGCTGTTCCGCCAGACGAAGCCCGGGCAATGGTCCGATGTGGTTGCGGCAGTGACCGATAGGGTGTCCTGCCTCTGCCAGGAGAAAGCCGTCCTGTGATCCGGGCGAAAAATAGTGGATACGCCGCGATCGTGCCGATCGGTCCGGGAGCCGTCGAAGTCCGCCGCTTTCACGACCTGCTGGACAGCCTCTTCGCTTACGAACCGGAAGCCCGGCTGTGCGTGACGATCGATAGCGCGCGGCGCGCGCGCAGGGTGGCGCCGCGAGGCAACCGGAGCCGCGGGTGCCAGTTTGTCACTTTGCGTGCGCCTTACCAGGACCAGGGAGAACCATTAATGGGCCGGCTTTCCGCTGGAATTCTTTTGGCGTTGCGCACCGTGCAGCAAACCGGGCGATTCGAATTCGTTTTGCGCATGGACACCGACGCCCTGGCGATCGGCCGCTTTCAAGACGCCATCCGCGCGCTTCTCGCGGCGCATCCCGAAGTCGGGATGCTGGGAACTCTTGGTTGCACCTGCCGGCGCGAGGCTTGGTACTACGGCTGTGAGCGGACCGCAACTTCGGATGTCTTCAAGGCGCTGGACACCGTCCCGGCCGGCCACTCTGCCTTCGCGCGCATTCGAGAGCATGCCCGTCTGGCGGTCGAAAACGGCTATGCCGGCAAAGAATACTGCCAGGGCGGAGCTTATGCGCTCTCGCCGGCGATGCTGACCCGCTTGTCCTCGATGGGCTGTCTCGATCGGCCCGAGGACTGGCTGCCGCTGGCCGTGCCCGAGGATGTCATGATGGGCATGTATGCGCGGACGGTGGGTTTGCGCAGCGTGGATTGTTCGCTGCCCGGCCAGCCCTTCGGGAATCACTTTGGCGGGTTGGCCTATCGCCCGGGCGAGTTAGTGGAGCGGGGTTATGCGTTGATTCACAGCGTGAAGAGAGATCTGGAACATTCCGAATCGGAAATTCGCCGCTATTTCCGCGCCCGCCGGCGCGCCCTTGATGGCAGGCATCGGACTTTCATGCCAACAGGGGCTTGAAATACTCAAGTAGAGCTTTCTCCGTACGCGCCTCGGTGTATTGGTTGGCCGTTTCCAGACCGCCACGCCTTACTCTGCGCAACTCCGGTTGTATGTCATCGTAGGACGCCATCACTTCCAGCGTCCGTTCCAGCAGCGGGTAGGCGTGGTGCGTGGGAAAGACGTAGGCATTCGTGCCGTGGCGCAGATAGTCGCGCCCGCCGAATGCTTCGTAGCAGACCGGTATACATCCCGCGGCCATGGCTTCCGGCACCGTCGCGTTGAAGGATTCCTGGCAATTCACATTCACGAGAAGAGCCGCCCGGCGCAAGACCCGCGCCACCTCGCGGTGAGACTTGTTTTCCAACTCCGCGACCCGCCAGCCCAATGGGCCTGCGCGATCCCGCAATATTTGCCGCACAATCGGAAAGTCGCGGCACGCGACCTTGGGGCATAATACCACCTGCCGGCTACGCGGACGATTCCGCTTGACGCGATCTTGAAAAAAGTAAGGCGCGATGCATGGCGGAACCACAGGCGCCGCCACGCCGTAGTGCTTCTCGACAATCTCCCGCACGTGGGGCATCACCGCCATCGCCCCTATGTATCCAAGCTGGCGATAGTCTCTTGCGGACCCCAAGCCCGGCGCGATATACGAGCTGGCTTGCACGAAGACAATGCGTCGGCCCGCCCGGCGCAGTGCGTCCGGCTCCGCCGCAAAGACCTCGGGGACCACCAGGATATCCTGCGCGTGAGTCCGGAAAGAAGCCCGTTCACGATATGCGCGGGGAGCCTGAATGTCCAGCCAGCGGGCGCGGAAGCCGGGCTTCCCATGCAGCACGAAGGCGTCCACGCCGTGCGCGCACAGTATCCGTACATGGCAGTAGAGCATCCCCACGCCCCAACTCGGCGTTTGCGTGTCGGGAGCGTAATAGTAGACCTGCATGGACCGTCGAAAGCCCAGCATACATAATTCGCCGCGGATTTGTACGATTCCTGGTCTATAATCTTCGTTTCAATGCTAACCACCGAGTTGCGGGCGTCCGACGGGCGCCGCTGGCTGGCGGCCGGCCTTTTACGAACGGATTCCCGGACCGATCCCGCACCACGGGGAGTGTTGCCGTTGGCTGCCCTGGTAGAACATTCCACCGACGCCGTGTTGTTTCTGGACGACCGGCTGCGGGGCACATTCGACGAATCGCTGGGCACACTCTGGCAGGATATCCCCGCGGGCGAGGCCACCTTCATGGTCCTGATTCCCCGCCAGGCCGCGCCCCTGGTCGATCCCTATTTTGGCGAGCCGGCAACGTCGTTCGTATGCAGCGCCAGCGTGTTTTCCCAATATCTTGCCCTGGGCGTGGATTGCTGGCCGCAGTCCATTTGCTTCGCATTACTGCGCGCCATCGCGGACGGCGTCATTGCTGTCGATCGGCTCGTGGTGCGGCAGCTCCCCGAAACGGCGCATGGGGCAGGGCGCCATACCACCGTGCCAAAAGCGCTTTTGATGCCGCATCGCGGCAATCCACAGCATTTGGGAAGCGCCCTGCGCTATCTCCATCGCGCCGCCGGCGACAGTCTGTCGGTTTGCGTGGGCCTCGACGTGGACGATCCTTCCGCGTATGCCGGTTTGGTTGAAATGTATCCGCGGGTGAAGTTTTTCCAGTCCTGCCCGGCGCCAGTGGGTCCTTATGTCATCCGCCAGGAGCTTGCGGAACGATCCCGCGAGCCGTTGATTTGCCTGCAGGACTCCGACGATCTTTCCTGCTACGACCGCTTTACGACTCTTACCGGCGCACTGTCGGAAACGGGCTGCGGCATCGTCGGCTCCCATGAGCTTTGCCTGGACGAGATCCAGGTGACGGTGTATCCGGTGCGCTATCCCATCGATTCGTCGGCCGCGCTGGCGACGTGTCCAAATCATGCCCTGCTGCATGCCACGCTCATGGCGCGGCGGGAAGCGTTCTTCGGATGCGGCGGCTTGTCTACGCACCACATTGTGGCGAACGACACGCAGTTCATGTTGCGCGCGTTTTTCACGGCCGGCATCCGGAATGTGGATGAGTTTCTGTACATTCGCCGCCGCCATCCGGCGTCGCTCACCAACGCTCCCGAAACCGTGCACGACAATCCTCTGAGGCGCTCGCTGAATGCGCAGTGGACCGCCGACTTCGAGGCCGTCAAGCGGGGCGAGATGAAGCTGGAGGATTCGACTTTGCGCCCGATGCGCCGCCGCGAACCGTATCGCATGGAGCGTCTCTACCCGCAGTGTTGATCCACATGTGGGGCAGGCTCGCAGCCTGCGGCGGCCTCGCAGGCCGGCCCGCAGCGTCACAGGCACGCCGGCGGGATCCCAAAGTCTCGCAGCTCGTCGCCGAGCGCAAGAGGCCGCCCCCAGACACGGTTCGACAGGTTTCGCCCATGCACCACCTGCAGCCACGCCGCCGGCTCCGGGATCTGTACCACCGGCCCGATCCGGTCGAGATGCGCGTGGTTTCCACAATAAACCGTCGCGTAGTTTTCGGCCCGCTCCACAAGGCTGACGAAGGGATTGCATAAGTTCTGTCCGCGATATAGCCTTCCCTGTTGCCATATGTAGCCGTTGGTGAAGTTGAGAAACTCGAAATCCTGGCCCGTGAAATGCTTTTGAATCGTATCCACGAACGTCCGCGAAACCGCATCGTCGTTGTCCAAGCGCGTGGTGATCAGGTGCGAAAATCCCTGCACAAGATCGGCAATCGCCGCGCGCACCATGGCTTGGTCGAACACATTGAAGAAAAAGATGGGACGGAAGGTCTTCCACTCCGCGAGAGCCCGAACACGCTCCCGCAGAGCGGCGGGCATCTCAGGATGACAAAAAACCACCCAATCGAAATTGTGGTTCGTTTGGCTGCGCACGGATGGGAAACAGAAGCGCTCAAAAATAGCGAAGCGATGCCCGATCCAATCCGGGCCGGGTGGATCACACTGCTCGATCCGCACATTGAAGCGTGTCAGGATCAGATGCCGGAACCGGCTCATGAGACTTATATACTATAGAATGATTCTGTCCGGTCGAAGCATGCCCCGCTGGTCACTCGAGGAATTGCGCAAGGCCGCCGGTATTGCAGCCGCGATCGAAGGTTGCCGCGCGCCCCGCCGCCGCCGGGCAGTTGCCCAAGTGGACCTGTCGCTGCGGGCGGCGATCCCGCTGTTGGACGGTTTGGGCGGGGGCACGCGCGCGGTGCTGGTCCGCCAGCTCTTGCGAGCTTTGGGATTCGACGAGCGCAGCCACCTGGAATGGCGGCTCGAGCACAAACTGGTGCAGGGCCTCGTGTTGCATGCTTACCTGCCAGGCATGGTGCCGGTAACCCGCGGTCTGGCCGCCGCACTCTTCGGCCAGGATCCGGACGGTGTCCAAAATTACCTGGACTGCGAACTCCCCGGCGGCTATGTGGTCAAGACCGCCCTAGGCGATTCATCCGGTGAGTCGCCGGACGGTGCGGGAACGCAAGTCATTCCCAAATACGCCCTGGAAGGCGCGCGCGCCTTGCCGCCGCGGCTCATCGATGAGGAGTACGTCATCCAGGAGCGGATTCCCATCGCGCGGGAATATCGCGTTCACAGCCTGGAAGATCTGGTCATAGAGGACCTGACGTTCCGCAGGTACACGGGCGGAAGCATTCCAGGAGAACGCGATGCGCCAAACTGTTTTGTGCAGTCCGCGCTTGATCGTCTCCCGGATGCCCTGGTCGGCGGCTCCCTTCTGGCTTGGGACGTAGCTCTGACCCCAGCAGGAAGTTTCACGATCGTCGAGGTTAATTTCAGCGGATTTCATCCCGTCTTCAAACGCGGGTTCCACTGCAGCGGCTACTTCCACGATTACAATTGGGGAGCATGCGACACTGCCCGCCTGCTGAACCACGTGGCCCGTACGGACGGCGTCGATGTCGTGGTCCACGCGGACGCTCCGGATTATCCTGAAGAGAATTGTTTTTATGCGGATGTCGCTGCTTGGCAGGCGCGGCATCGGACGGCGGCACTGGCGCATGTAGGGCTGGAGAGACGTTATGCCACAAACCCCGATTGATCGCACGCGCCGCCCCGCGCCTGCGCCAGCGTGGTCGCCCGAGGAACTGGCGGAAGTCGCGCCACTGCTGGAAGAGATCGATGCCTTTGCGCCGACGCGGCCTCGGCCGCCCGTCGACGGCGAACTGAAGCTGGCGCTCTCGGATGCCCTCCCGCTGCTGCCCGAGCTCGCCGCCAGCACACGCCAGCTACTCACCCGGCAGCTCATGCAACGGCTGGGTTTCGATGAGCGGCGGCTGGCGAAGTGGCGCCTGGAGCACAAGCTGATCCAAGCCCTGGTGTTCGATCGCTACGCGCCGGGCAGCCTGCCGGTGACCTGCGGCCTGGATCGCATCGCATGGCGAACCGGCCTCGGGAATCTGCGCGTATCCTTGCGCGACCGGTTTCCTTCCGGATTTGTGGTGAAAACGGGCCTCGGCGATTCCTCCGGCGACAACTGCGATTTCCGGACCGAGGCGGCTCTTTCGTGGATCGAGAACGGCGGGCGGGGAAATCCCGCGCCTTCCCTGTTGACAAGCGAGGAGTTCGTCGTGCAGGAACGGGTCGCGATTCGGCGCGAGTACCGCGTGCATACAGTCGAGGACCGCGTCATCGAAGACCTGACGGTCCGCCGTCACCACGGCACCGTAGGTCCGGGAGAAAGAAGCGCGCCCAACCGGCGCGTGCAATCTATTCTCGACATGCTGCCTGCCGGACTGACGGCAGGCGCGATTCTGGCTTGGGATGTCGCCGTGACTGAAGATGGTTCGGTCTCTGTGATCGAAATTAATATTGGGGGCATGCATACGGTCTATAATCCAGGCTTCCATGCGAGTGGCTACTACCATCACAAGCACTATGGGTGCGTCTACACCGCCCGTTTACTGCTGTTCATCGAGCGGACTTACAAGTGCAGCATCAGCGTACTTGCCGATGCGCCGGATCGCGCTGAGGAACGCAGCTTTTATGAAGAAGTTAATGACTGGAAGTCGCGTTTTTGAAGAAATCTTGTCTTTTGTGGAACACGGCCAAGATAAACAATATAAACCAAATAAATACATTGACAATTATTAGGGCATCCGTTAGAATCGACCCACCGATACGGGATTGCCGGATCCCGAGACTCTAGCGCTGTCTGGCGTGAACGAAAGGTAGTCATGGGCAAGCCGAAAAAAGGCGGGTACCCCGCCGTGCAGCCAACGATACATTACGTAGCGATCTGGAACAACGAAATCGACAACGCGACGATCGCTTGGGGCGACTCGATCGTATGGATGAACAACGACCACGTGACGCATGCCCTGGCGGCGCTGGGCGGCGACGGCAAGCCAGATCCGGCGAAAGCGTGGGGACCGCCGATGGGTCCCGTGGGCTCCCCGACCGCGAATTCCCCGGAGTTCCAGTTCCCTTGGAACCAGCCAACTCCCCCACCGAAGGACCCGCAGGTTTATGCGTATGGCCTGCTCGACCACCCTACGTCGACCGCCAAAGTGACTGTGCAGATCAAGGTTTAAAGTGAGAGCGGCTCCCGGCCCGGTTGTACTTGAGAAAGGTGAATGTATGGAAGACTCTGCGAAACAGCTAAACGAAGCCGGGAACGGCAAGCCTGACGGAGTTCCGGCTAGCTACTTACCCTCGCAGACGCCGACGCGCCGCGGATTTCTGTCGCGGGCGTTAACGGCCGCATCGGGATTGGCTCTGGCCGACGCTCTGGTTGCGTCAGCGCTGGAAGCTGCGCCGCCGGGCACTGTGCCTCCTTGTCCCGCGTGTGACGAGAAAGCGCCCGCTTCGCCCGATTGCTCGACGCCGGGATTACCCTTCGTCCCGGTAACCGAATTCGTCAGTAAGAATGGAAAACTGAACGCCAATATCACGGTAGGGGTGGCGTGGAGAAACGTGGCCGTCATCGCGGAGGCCGGCTACCAATGCAACCCCACGCGGGTCCGCTATTACGAAGGACTGGATTTGAACAGCGGCAAAAAGTGGCCCGCCAACCGTCACGTCCCCGGCCCGGGGCCTACCCTCCGCGCGCGCGTGGGCGACGATGTTTCGATTCACCTGCTGAATGCCATCAACCCAGCCTGTTTTGCTCCCACGCCTCACAACGACAATGGGTGCAACGTGGTCAATCAGCTCGCGCCCGGCGGTGGGACTCAAGAGCTTTACCCGCGAACCGACACCGCCCCATCTTGCTTCCACGGAGACAACATCACCAATTTGCACTATCACGGCACGCATGTCTCTCCCGATGGACACGCCGACAACGTGATGATCGATGTCGTGCCGGAGTGTCAGGAACTGCCCGTCAAACCCCCACCTGGCTTCTACCGCGGTAGGTTCGATAACTATTTCAAGATCACTCCGCCGCCTGCCCCCGGTCAGAACGCGGACCCATCCAAGCCGTTTCACATGGGCCAGGCGCCCGGTACGCACTGGTATCATGCGCATAAGCACGGCTCGGTAGCTTTGCAACTGATGAATGGAATGGCCGGCGCTTTCGTCATCGAGGGCGAATTCGACGACCAGTTGGAAGCGCTAATCCCCGGTTTGCGGCGAACCGAGAAGGTCCTCGTAATTCAGCAGCTCGGCAGCGCCCCTAGCATCGTATTTTGCCCGCCGGCCGGGCCACTCGACACCGGGATTACCGGTAATCCGATTCCGCTCGTGAATGGACAAGTGCAGCCCACCATCGATATGCAGCCTGGGGAAATCCAGCGGTGGCGTATCGTCAATGGCACGATGCACCAGACCGCCTATGTCAAGTATTCGTTCCTTGCCGCGGACGTTTACGCCGGTTTGAAGTCGCAGGCGTCACCTGGCCGGCCCATCAGCCTCAACGTTTCCGATGTGGGATACGTACCCCAAATCCGGCAGATCGCTTACGATGGCGTCCAGCTTGCGCCGGAAAGATATGGCGATCCGGCTTTCGGCCAGTCGCAGCAGTTTAGCCTGGCGCCGGCAAATCGCGTGGACATACTGGTTCAGGCGCCGTCAACGCCCGGTAAGGCCGTGCTGGTGTTTCAGGCGAATAATACGGCGCCATGCAACGTGACGCCGCCCGGTTCGGGGCCGGAGCCGGTGCTGCTGCACGTGAACGTGGCGGGCCAGCCGAAGGCGATGAGCTTCCCAGCGCCCGATCGGTTCCCTGAAATGCCGGCCTGGTTGCAGTGGGACGAGAACGACCCGCGCAACGCTATCTATTGCCAACGCACTCTGAAGTTCGATAACGATCCCACCGGCAGGCCGGCAATCAACGGCAAAGCTTACGATGGTACGCCTAACATCGAGCTCTTGTTGAACACGGCCGAAGAGTGGACGCTCGAGAACTGCTGGCCAAGCTCCGTCCACCCGTTTCACATCCACGTGAACCCGTTTCAGGTTCTCGAGGTGTATGACCCGAACGCTGCGACGCAGACCCAGCTCACTGCGCCGTTCAACTGGCACGATACGATTGCGATCCCCGCCGCGAAGGACGTTGGAGGGCCGCACCCGATACCGGGCCGTGTGCGAATTCGCCATCGCTTCGTGGATTTTCCGGGCACCTTCGTGCTCCACTGTCACATTCTAGATCACGAGGACCGCGGCATGATGCAGGAGGTCGTTATTGTCGACCCGGCCCATCCTAAGTTTCCGCCCATAGGAGCGCACCATTAGTGCTCCCACGCCGCAATCGCCGCCACCCAGCGCGGGTTTGACACCATCGGTTCAGGATGGCAGCCCTCGCTCCATCCTCTTAACTTTTACCAAATTCTTTTGGATCTTTCTCTCCGCCGAGAACCTGTATGACACGGGTATCTATATCTTTGTTCTGCTTTATAACTTATACCTGCTGGACCTGGGTTACCGGGAAGACTTCCTTGGATGGGTGACCGCAGCCATGTCGGCCGGGAGTATTATCGGCTCGCTGCCGGCCGCCGCCATCGTGCACCGGCTGGGATTGAAGCGGACATTGATTTGCAGTTCGGCGGGAGTCGCGCTTTTGTGCATGGGCCGCACCGCTTCTCTCGGTGGCGCGTGGCTGATCGCGACCGCGTTCGCGGCCGGCGTGATCTCCGCCATTTGGGCCGTATCTCTGGTGCCGGTAGTTGCCGCGTTGACCACAGATCGCAATCGACCTTTGGGATACAGTTTGTGGAGTGGATGGGGTATCGGCTTAGGCGTGCTTTGCGGCGTCCTGGCCGGCGCCCTGCCGGGATGGATATTAAAGTGGGATCTGGCGGCCAGCCCCACCGCCGCCAAACGGCTCGCCCTATTGTTTGGCGCCGCGGTGGCGTTGTTTTCTCCGATTTTGCTGGTGCGCCTGCCTCTGGGCGGACGCGCCGCAACCGGGCCGAAGATTTTCCCCAGAAGCCCGTTCGTCGTTCGCTACCTCGTCGTGTCCACCGTCTGGAACATCGGGGTCGGCGTTTTCAATCCTTTTTTCTCGGCCTATTTCGCGCGTCAATTGCACCTTTCCGTCGAGCGAATCGGATTCATTTTTTCCGCCTCGCAACTGGCGCAGCTCGGCGCACTGATGGCGGCGCCCCTGGTGCTCAAACGGTTCGGTGTGGTATCGGGGACCTCCATGATGCAGGCGGGCGTGGCTCTGTCCCTGGCGCTACTCTCCACCGGCCCCTCCGCTGCGATCGCGGGAATCGTGTATGCGATGTATGGGTCCTTTCAGTATATGAGTGAGCCCGGCGTGTTCACGCTGCTCATGTCTCGCGTTGAGCCGGCCGAGCGCGCGGGAGTATCCTCCCTCAATTTTTTCGTGATGTCCGCTTCGCAAGCCGCCGCGGCGGCCATCGCGGGCACGGCGGTAGTGCGCTTCGGTTATCAACCAGTGCTGATTTTCGCCGCCGTTACCACCGCGCTTTCGGCGTACCTGTTCCGGCGCCTGCTCCAGGAATTTAATCGCCCCTGAACCGACCGTCTCCCGGCCGATCAAAACAGCAGCTTCAGAGCGAGCTGAATGCTGCGCGGGCCGCCGCTGTTGAACAAAGGCGACAGTAATCCGCCGCTGGACGCGTTGGCCATCTCCTGTGAAAGGCCGAAGGAACTTCCCGCGGTCAGCAGGTTGTTTCCCGACGCCGACGGTATCGCAAAATTCGGGTGATTGTAAATGTTAAAGAACTCCGCCCGGAACTGCACCGAAACCCGCTCGCTGGCTTTAAACGTTTTCAGCAGGCTCAGATCGAGTTGTTGCAGACCGGGTGCGCGCAGGATATTACGGCCGGCATCCCCGTAGGTGCCTGCCGCCGGAAGAGCGAACGCCGCTGCATTCGCCACGCGGTACGGCGGCGCCGAGGAAGCGATGTAGAGCGGTTGGCCCGGCACCAGGTTGGGGCGCTGATTATCGGCTGCGAACTGATCGCCGTTGCCGGCGATATCCTGGCCGTTCAGCGGCGTATAGGGCACGCCCGTTTGCAGGGTGAAAAAGCCTTCCACTGCCCACCCTGTCAGCAACGCCGCGGCCGCCTTTCCGAAGCGCGCCGATTTGCCGGGCAGATCGTAAGAGAAACCGGCCACCAGGTTGTGCCGGATATCGAAGTCGCTCGAAGCGTACTCCGCGTGAAAATCGTAGGGATTGGAGCCGGTGTATGAGGAGTTGATGGAAGTGCCGGTGGGGTTCGAAGCGTCGTCGAGCGAGTGCGCCCACGTGTAGGATGCGGTCAGTTCCACCCCGCGGCTCAGCCGCCGCGTTACATTTGCCTGGAGCGCGTTGTAATCGGAGATGGCGTTGGTCTCAATCAGTTCGAGCGCGCCCGTCGAAAAGTTCGTGTTGGGCGCCACTCCGGTTGCCGGGTCTATCAGGTTCAAAGGCTGCATATGAATCAGGTGCCGGCCCAGCGCTCCGACGTAGCTGGCCTGCACCACCGTCTTGCTATCCAGTTGCCTTTGCAAGTTCAGGCTGTACTCGTAAGTGAAAGGCGTGCGAAAGGTCGTGGGATCGTAGACCGTGGCGCTGCCGAACGGCGGCTGGCCGGTGATCGTGGTGATCAGCAACGAGGGGTTGACCGGCACGGTCACCGGGCCGCCCAGCGCGGCGCCCAGGAGGAAATTGGTGATCTTGAACGGCGGCCCAAATGCCAATTGCGTGGCATTTACAGTCGGCAGATCGTAATAGACGCCAGCGCCGCCGCGCAGGACCGTCTTGGCGTCGCTGGTCAGTTGGTAGGCAAAGCCGATGCGTGGGGCAAAGTTATCATGGTCGCCATTGTGTACGGGCGCGCCGGGAGTTCCCAAGGTCGCGGTGGCGATGTTATCCAGCCCGACGATGGGGCTAAAACGGCCGTGGGCCTCGGTCGGCACCGTATCGAGCTCATATCGCAAGCCGAGATTGAGCTTCAGCCGCGGCGTGATGCGGATGTCGTCTTGAGCGTAGAAGGCGTAATTGGTGAATCGCACGCCGAAATCGGTTTCCGCGGCTTGATTGAAGAAATAGACGGGGTTGTTATTGACTACGTCTTCGACTGTATTGAAGAAGTAGACGCCGCTCGAAAGCGGCTGCAGGTTGGGATTGTCCTGGACGCGCCGCACCCAAAAGCCGGACTTGAAAGTGTTCCGCCCTTGGATGTAAGTCACGTCGTCGTTGAAACTGAAAAGATTGTTGTTCTGCAGTTCCGGAGGATTTGGCGATTCGGCGTAGGGCAGGCTGAAGATATAGATCCCGGGCGGGATCGCATCGCCGGCGGAGTTTAATGGGATCGGCTCGGCGCCGCCAAAGCTGTCGGCGGCGCCAAACGAACTATTGGCGCTGCGCACGAATCCGAAGCGCGCCTCGTTAAACAATTGCGGCGTGAACCGATGCACTTCCGAGAGGCTCGCGCTCTGCACCCTGGAACGGTTGCGGGAAAGTGTGTTGAGATAAAATGCCCGCAGCAGGCCCAACGAGTCGCTGAACGAGTAGCGCGCGAAGAAATCGTCGCTAGCCGAAAAACGGTGGTCCACGCGGCCGCTGAAATCCGTTTCACCCACCAGGTTGGCGGCGGTGGCGAAGTAGGGGGCGGTTCCGTCACTACTGTCCGGGCCGGTAGGCAGAGGGTACTCATCGAGCAGGGCCTGCAGCGCCGGGCTGGCTTCCGCGCGGGCGGCCAGAGACGGCACGCGCCCGTTGGCATTCACGCCGACGCGCTGGCGCAGTCCTTCGAACGACGCGAAGAAGAACGTGCGGTCTTTGCGGATGGGCCCGCCCACGGTGCCGCCAAAGAAGTTATTGCGCGCGGGCGTCCTTGAAACGCCGTAGAGATTGTTGAAGAAATTGTTGGCGTCCAAGTCGCTGTTACGCAGAAACTCGTAGCCGCTGCCGTGGAACTCGTTGCCGCCGCTCTTGGTGTTCACATTAATGACGGCGCCGGAGAAACCGCCGAATTCCGCGGTTTGCATCTGCGTTTGCACTTTGAACTCATCCACCGCGTCCACCGACACCAGCGCCACGCTGCTGCCCGACTGGCCGACGGTCGGATCGTTGCCGGGCGCCAGGCTGATGCGTCCGTTGGCGCTGCCGCCCGCATTCGCATTGATGCCGTCGATCATAATATTGTTGGAAAGGTCCCGCTGGCCGTTTACGTTAAACGGGCCGGCCGCTGAAGCGGGATTATCCGTCGCGCCCGAGACCCCCGGCGCCAGTCTTGCCAGGCGCATGAAATCGCGTCCATTGAGCGGCAAGTCGGCGGTCATCTGTCCGCCCACAACCAGGCCTTGCTCGGAAGTCTCCGTCTCCACCAGTGGCGTCACCGCTTCTACGCTTAGGTTCTCCTTTACCGCCGGCAGCGCCAGCCGCAGATCGATGCGGCGCATCGCATTCACCGCCAACTGGACACCGGCCGCGCGCGCGGGGGAGAATCCGGCGGCGGTGGCTTCCACGGCATACACGCCCGGTGGAAGAAGATCGAGCGAATAGTCGCCTTGGGCTCCGGTCTTCACGCGCCACTCCAGGCCCGTACTGGCATTGGTGGCCTGCACCGTGGCGCCGTTGACGGCGGCGCCGGAAGGATCGGAAACACTTCCTACGATGCCGGCAAGCTGGGCCGCGAGCTGGGTTGGGTGGCAGATCGAAATGAGCAGAGCGATAGAAATCGCCGGCAGGATGGAGCACCCTCGGTTCGGTTTCATTATCATTCCGTTATAACCTATTCGCTGATGTACAGTGAGTTAATTCTGCGGGTCACACGCCTATGCTTTTATGTGACAAGTGTGACGCACTGCCGGTCCGGCCCGGAGATTGGATCATGCGCCGCTGGGCATCCAGCGGCTATTCGTACGTGTTCGTACAATTCATATTCCGGCGCCAATATTCTTTAGAATTGGCGTTTGAAAACGCCTAAATTTTAGCCTCTGCATACGGATACATCGCGACATCTGCTTCGATCGTGGGGCAGGACTCCAGTCCTGCGGGCCGACGTCCACGCCGGCCTGTGTGAATCCAGTGAGGGCTGATTTCGTTTTGCGAAGAGCGGGTCCTGGAGGACCCGCGCAGGACTGGAGTCCTGCCCCACATTCCCCGCGCTCAGAATGTTCTCAGGAATTGCCGATACGCGCCGCTGTTGAACGTAGTCCAGGGTTCAAAACCCCGCTCCGTATACAATTTGTGCGCGAAGTCGATGTTCGCTTTGCAGTCCAGCAGGTCCCGCAGATTGACTCCGGCGCGTTTCAAATGCACCGTATTGATCTGGAAGTAGCCCCAATCGAGCGTGCCATCGGAGTTGTAGTGATAGACCTCGCAAGCGCCGCGCGGGTTTTCGGCGCGTTGCACCGCCAGCGCGATGCGGCAAGCGGATCCGAATTTGTTACAAGCGTATTGCTGGTATGCCGTCAACCTCCGGCCTAGCTGATCGGCTCGAGCTGCGGCGGCTTCGTCGGGCGAGATCCTCGGGGCCATGACCAGGGGCCACTGGAATCGCATGCGGATTGGCGATTGCAGCGTGAGAGTGTAATGGGCCTGGAGCACGACCGCGGCAAGGCCGACTCCGGCAGCCGAGAGAATAAGCAGCCCCAAGCGCCTCCCCGGGATGCGTTGCGGCCTCGACCGCCGGCGCGCCCGCTTTGGCGGCGAAGGAGAAGGGCGTCGTTGAAACATTCTCCGATCAGATTACTACAGCGGCGTGGTGCGCGCCGCAGCGAGCAGGCCGGACCTACGCTATAATAAAGAAACCTCCTTGCTTTCAATTCAAAACATCTCCATGCGCTTCGGCGCCAAAATTCTGTTTGACGACGTTACCTGTACGTTCCTGGGTGGAAGGCGTTACGCCATCACCGGTCCAAACGGCGCCGGAAAATCGACGCTGATGAAGATTCTCTCCGGCGAGCTGGAGCCCGCAAAAGGGTCGGTCTCGCGTCCGAAGAAATTTGGCGTGTTGCGCCAGGACCAGTTCGCCTTCGACGGGTTTCGGGTGATCGACACGGTCATCATGGGAAATGCGCCACTCTGGCGGGCGCTCGAAGAACGCGACATATTGTACGCCAAGCCGCACGAACAACTCACCGATGCGGACGGCATGCGGTTGGGCGAGCTGGAAGGCATCGTGGGCGAGGAAGGCGGGTATACGGCGGAAGCCGACGCCGCGGTGCTGCTGGACGGCCTGGGCGTGGAATCCGCGCTGCACGAACGGCGTATGGGCGAGTTACAGGGCGGCCAGAAGGTGCGCGTGCTGCTGGCTCAGGCGCTCTACGGCAGCCCGCCCGCGCTGCTGCTCGACGAGCCCACCAACCACCTCGACCTGGAATCGGTCCACTGGCTGCAGGATTACCTCTGCGACTACCAAGGCGTGCTGATCGTGATTTCGCACGACCGGCATTTTCTGAACAGCGTTTGCACGCACGTCGCCGATATCGATTACGAGACCGTGATCCTGTACACCGGCGGCTACGACGACATGGTGGTGGCCAAGACGCAGGTCCGCTCGCGCATCGAGGCAGGCAACGCGCAGCGCGAGAAGAAGATCGCCCAGCTAAACGAATTCATCGCGCGCTTTTCGGCGGGCACGCGGTCGAGCCAGGTGACGTCGCGCAAGAAAGAAGTAGAGCGGTTACAGACCTCGGAGTTGGCGAAGTCGAATATCCAGCGCCCTTATATCCGTTTTGACATGAAGCGTCCCTCTGGCCGGCACCCGCTGGAGGTAAAGGGACTGGCCAAGAGCTTCGGCGATTTGCAGGTGCTCGACGGTTTCACCGCCAGCGTCTCGCGCGGTGAGAGGATCGCGCTGATGGGCCGCAACGGGGCCGGAAAAACCACGCTGTTGAAAGCGCTGGTGCGGAGCGCCACCGGCTTCATCGAGGATACCGACCGGCACTTCGACGTGGACGCGGGGATTGTGGCGTGGGGTCACGAAGTGTCCGTGGGATACTTCGCCCAGGACCATTCGGATTCGATTAAGCGCGGGACCACGGCGATCGAGTGGCTGCACGAATTCGATCCGCAGGCCTCGCAGGAGGAATTGCGCGGCCTGCTCGGCCAGATGCTGTTCAGCGCCGAGGACGCCCTGAAGCCAACCCACGCGCTCTCCGGCGGTGAGGCGGCGCGGTTGATCTTCTGCCGGCTGATGCTCCAGAAGCCTAATTGCCTGGTGCTTGACGAACCCACAAATCACCTCGACCTGGAGTCGATCAACGCCCTCAATATCGCCCTGCAAAAGTATGCGGGAACCGTGCTGCTGGTAACGCACGATTATGACTTGATCGATGAGGTAGCTACGCGGATCTGGCATTTCGACGGCGGACGCATCGAAGACTTCAAGGGCCCGTACGCGGAATACGCGGCATACGCGCAGGAGAAAGCGTCTTAAACCGTCTTAACCAAGCGTGGATTCCCGGGACTCGGGAGGCTCCACCCAGCCTGGTTAACCTCGCGGCTGCGCCCTGGCATGGCGCACAGGTGTACACTAATCGCTGGTGCGCTGGCTGGTCTGTCTGCTGATTCAACTCGCTCTCGCAGCGGCCGATTGGACGCAATTCCGCGGACCGAACGGCTCCGGCATCTCTCCCTCCAAGGGCCTTCCGGAGCGCTTCGGCTCGCAAAAGAACATTCTCTGGAGAACGGCGTTGCCGCCGGGACACTCTTCACCGGTCTTCACCACGGACCACATCTTTGTCACCGCATTCGAGGGCCGGAGTCTGCTCACGATCTGCCTCGACCGCGCCCGAGGCAAGGTGCTCTGGCGGCGCGCGGCGCCGCGCGAACGCGTAGAGAGTTTCCAGCCGACAAACGGCCCCGCGTCTCCATCTCCGGTTACCGACGGAGCCAATGTTTACGTGTTCTTTGGCGACTTCGGCCTGTTGTCCTACGGACCGGATGGCGGCGAGCGCTGGCGTTTGCCGCTGGGCCCCTTCAACAATCCAAACGGCCACGGCTCCTCGCCAATCCTCGCCGATGGAAAGCTGGTGCTCATCTGCGATCAGGACACCGGATCGTACCTGATTGCCGTCGATCCCAACGACGGGCGGGTGCTCTGGAAGACGATGCGGCCGGAATACACGCGCGGTTACGCGACGCCCGCGGTCTACCGCCCAAAAAGCAGACCGGCGGAGTTGATCGTCCCCGGCTCCTTCGAAGTGGCTTCGTACGCCCTCGATACAGGCGAGAAATTGTGGTGGGTGCGCGGCATGCCATGGCAGCTCAAGTCCGTGCCGCTCATCGACCGCGACCACATTTTTGTGAACGGATGGGAAACCGACGGCGATCGGCAACAACGCCGCGAAATCCCCGAATTTCCCCAGATTCTGGCGAGATACGACACGAACCACGACGGAAAGCTGTCGCGCGACGAGATGCGTCCGAGCAATACCGCGGAATGGTTTGCCGATAACGATCTGAACCACGACGGCTACATCGACGCTGACGAGTGGCAGCTCTACCGGGCGAGGACTGCGTCGGAGAATTGTCTAGTCGCAATTCGCGGCGGCGGCCGCGGGGACGTTACCCGGAGCCACGTGCTCTGGAGATACCGCAAGGCTCTGCCGAATACGTCGTCGCCGCTGCTATATGAAGGGGTGATCTATCTAGTGCGCGATGGAGTCTTTACGAGCTTGAACCCGGAGACTGGCGAGGTCTACAAGTTGGCGCGTCTCACTGGCGCACCCGGCCGTTATTGGTCTTCCCCTGTGGCCGCCGACGGCAAAATTCTTCTGGCCAGCGAAGATGGCAGAGTCGTTGTGCTGCGGGCCGCCCCGGAATGGGAGATCCTGGCCGTCAACAGCCTCGACGAGGATATTTTCGCCACGCCTGCGATTCTCGATGGACGGATCTACGTCCGCACGCGCGTCGGGCTGTACTGTTTCGCCAAGCGCGGCATGTGAGCTTTCAAAGACGCGCAGGCTCCATAAATGCCGTCCGCGACGGCGCGCCATTGCGAAGTGGATCACTTCTCAAATGCCCGCGTACCAGGCATAACCGCCTTCGGGCGATGCGGAACCCAGGCCCTTGCCGAACCCTTTCAGGCTATCGGTGACCGTCAGGCGCGCAATATATTTCACGCTCTTGTAGCCGAGTTGGCGGGGAACCTCTTTTCCCCAAAACTGACGGCTAGAGCCGGCTAAAAGCCGGCTGCGGGCAGAATTGCCCGCCCTCCAAATTATGCAGAATCGAGTCTCGTTGGAAAACTAAGCGGCATTGGGGTGCTCGCCCGCCCCAAAGTCCGGAAATGATCCTATTCCGCATGACGCACTCCACTCTAGTTCCGTATTAGTACACAGAGGCTCGCCGGGGTGGTCATGGCCTTGCCCGCAAGTATCCGGATCACATGTCCAGGATAAACAAGGCTGTGCTCGAAGGTCTTTCCACACGACTGTATAAGCTTTATGACTTGGTCGGCCCCAAAAGCCGCCTTGTGGAAGCCAGCTATCCCAATCAGCAGCGTTCGTATAATGGCGTAGTAGGCGACCATCAACATATATTGAGCCGCCATGCTTGTGGGTACAAGCTCATTGTAGAGCCTGCGGTTGCTTTCCGGGAGCCCCAGTGGGAACAACGTTCTGTGCGCGTAATTAACCAGATAGTGTTCAAGTATGTGTTCGTGTTGACGCATAAATGGAACATAGTATTGAGCGCACGCTTCGGCATAGCGCAACCCGATCTCCTCCATGGTGGATTGCGACGTCCATTGGATGCCGTCCATGAACTCCTTATAACATCCAAGAAACGAACGCGGGTTAGAGTCTGAGCCGATCCGGGCGACAATCAACTCCAACACCGCTTCCAGCTGCACGGCCGGAAGTGCGGAGCGCGTCGCCAATCCATCGCCGAGCATGCCGCCATCGAGGCTGTCGATATACATGTGAAGAACGTTCAGACTATTTCGGTCCAGGCCCCGGCCTTCCATTTCAGCTAGCTTCTCGCAAAGACATCCAAGCATAAAGAGACGCTTCCATATGGGATGCGAACGGTTTTGCAGCAGCGAAATCACGAGGCGCCGAACGTCCCCAAAAAAGCGATATGGCTCGGAAACATCCTTTAGGCTGGAGGTGTCGAGCGCGGGAAGGTTTCCAGGACGGATCGCGCCCTCTATGTATTCGCGTTCTTCAAACTCCATCGGCCGCGGGTCCAGAAGCGCTACCCTTGCCGCCTCGGGACACGCAAGGTCTAAAGATCGCTGCAACACATCGCCAACCTTATTCATGACGCGCGGATATGTCGCGCACATGTTTGGCAAGTATTCCTCTCCCATCCTTTGTTGGATGGAACAGAGCCCCCCGGACAAAAACGGGCAGGCTCCTGCAGTGAGCGCGATCATGGCATAATCGTCATCGTTTGAACTCTTTTTGTTGATCGTAACGAGATTACGCAGCGGCGGTCCAAACTCCGGCTCGGAGCAGTTTCGATATTTCTCGTAAGTTGGTTTGTCGACGTGGACAAGCCAGCCGACGCAGCAAGTGTCCTCGCAGGCGGAGCCGATGCAGCGGAACGCATCGAAATGACGAGGTTGGAGCACTTTCGCCGGCTGCATTCGATCAGCATAACACCGCGATAGTGTGATTCCGCCCGGCCGGTAGTGCGTGACTCATCCGCTGTTTCGCTGCCCGGCCTTCGCGGCAGGCCAGCTATGCCTGCGCCTTTGCCAGTGAGGCGATTTCATCGGGAGTATCTTTTACCCATCGAGTGCGGGCATCCGCCATCGCCAGTTCGGTCGCATTTTGACCGGCAGTGATTGCGACGATTTGGTCGGTATTGACAAAAAGGACGCCCACCTCCTCCCCCGCATCGTTGGCCTTGCGCAGTTTAATCAGTGCCATATTCGGGTTCCACCTTTCACGAGACGAGCTAAACCGGTATTTGCAAGCCGCCACCCTGGCCAGCATCGATTATACAGCCGATCCATCCATGCGATCGCGGACGCCGCTGCCGCTCACATTCCGTGGCCTGGAGTGGTTTCCCCGATATAATCTAGGTGCGCGCTTGCGCGGCGGCGGCCGATACGGGAGGGATTTATGAATCGACGGCAGTTTCTAGGCGGCGCATTGCTTTCGGGCGCGTCGTTGGCATGGCCGGATGAGCAGCCGGTAAAGCCAAAGGTGCGCACCATCACCGCATTTCTGAAACTGGACCGCGTCCGCTACAGGGAACAGGTGCAAGACACCTTGAAGATGTTGCGCGGGGCAAAGGGCGTGGTGGAGGCGGCCGGATATCCCGTAGAAACCATCCGCATTGCGACGCAGCCGTTCCCCGATTACACGCGCGGGCTTCCGCCGGCCGACGTGCTGCGGTTCTTCCGCGAATACGATGCGCTGGCGACCCACGAATCTTTCGCCGCGAATATTGGCCCCGCCATGATGGCCGATGGCGACGATCCGGCGCAGGCGCACCTGCTCGGCGAGATCCTGTCGGCGACTAAGAGCCTAAAGGCCAGCCTGATCGTGGCCGGCGAAAGCGGCATCCAATGGAAATGTGTACAGTCTGCCGCCCAGGTGGTGAAGTTCGTGGAGGAGCACAGCCCCGGCAGCGCGGGCAATTTCAATTTCGCCGCTACGGCCATGCTCGCGCCATACGGTCCGTTCTATCCGGGCGCCTATCACTTGGGCGAGGGACATCGCTTTGCGATCGGTACCGAAGGGGCCAACGTCGTGGAGCGGGTTTTCCGTCAGACCGCGGGC
>Ga0181526_10000678_pt1 | contig 35132 bp, 20 predicted proteins | sample PEATcosm2014_Bin_35_FD_119750 | JGI IMG/M metagenome (GOLD analysis project Ga0181526, IMG submission 119750) | Peatland microbial communities from MTU Mesocosm Facility, Houghton, MI, USA - PEATcosm2014_Bin06_30_metaG | ecosystem: Environmental > Terrestrial > Soil > Wetlands > Peat | place...
GGCCACGGGGCGCGGCAGGTCGAATGCACCGTCAACGGCATTGGCGAGCGCGCCGGCAACGCCGCCATGGAGGAAATCGTCATGGCCCTCAAAACGCGCGACGATTTCTTCGGCCGGTATGAATGCGGATTGAACACGCGCGAAATTGTCAAGGCCTCGCGCCTGGTCGCCCGCATGAGCGGCCTGATGGTGCAGCGCAGCAAAGCCATTGTTGGCGAAAACGCCTTTGCCCATTCCAGCGGCATTCATCAGGACGGCATTTTGAAAAAGCGCGAGACCTACGAAATCATGGACCCGCAAATCGTCGGCTGGGGCGGCACCCAACTGCCCTTGACCAAGCACAGCGGCCGCGCCGCGGTCGCTTCCCGCTTGAAACATCTCGGCTACAAAATGAGCGGGAACGACATCGCCGCCATCTTCACCCGATTCAAGGAGATCGGAGACAAGAAGAAATTCGTTTATGATGACGATTTGGCCGCGCTGGTCGAGGGGCAGATCACCGACATCCCGGAAACGTGGTCGCTCGCTTATTTGAGCGTGACCAGCGGCACTGGCGCCGTGCCCACGGCCACTGTCCGCCTGCAAAAGCTCGCCGGCAAAAAGACCGCGGCCTCCTTCGTGCAGGACGCCGGCATCGGCGACGGGCCGGTGGACGCCGCTTTGAAGGCGATTGACCGCCTGACCGCCACGCACGGCAAATTGCTGGATTATTCATTGCGCGCCGTTTCGCAAGGCAAGGACGCCCTCGGTGAAGTCACGGTCAAAGTGGATTTTGGCAAAGGCAAGGTGGTCATCGGCAAGGGCGCCAGCACGGACGTGATCGAAGCCAGCGCCCGGGCCTACTTGAACGCGGTCAACCGCTTTCTGTGCGAGGGCAATGGGAAGGCTTGATGTCAAAAAAAATACGAGGTCCAGTCGTTGAGCGCGACCGGACCTCGCCCAAACCGCACAAGCGGGTTGGTGAGACACGCACTTGTGAAGTATGCAGGAAGCGTGCCGGGATCAGATTTGCGAAAACATTTATTTTGTCCCGGCGCCGCCAAGATGCCGGTCGAGGCGTTTGGCAAAGGCGCGCGGTTTTTCGCTGTAAACCATTTTGCCAAGTTTAAAGGCCTGCTTCTGCAGTTTGGCGCGTTTGGCGGAAATGCGCCGGGCCAGCCCGGCGTAATCCCGGGCCGGCTGCGACTGGTTCTCCCGGGCCAGGGCCTGCAACACCATGAATAAATCGTGATCGTCCCCCAACGCGTCTCCTAATGTTTGACACAATCGCATCGTCCTGGCAATTTTTTTGGGGACCAGGCACGCAATCAATTCAAAACCGTATCCCAGCGCTTTGGCCTTTTTGCGCCACTCGTGCAGGTTCTCCGGCGAGGGGTTCTTGCAGGCGGTTTTCAAGGCGCTCCGCCCCTGCTTGTAAATGCGCTTCAGCCCGGCCGCCAGGGTCATCGGAGTCGTTTTGTCAAGGGGCCATGACCCGATCGTCCCGCGGGAATCACCCAGCATCCGGCGCACCGTCCTGCGCAGCGCGGGAATTTTTCGCGCGAAATTCTCCTGCCGGCGCAACAAGTCCCGGCGAATCTTGCCGCCGGCGCGTCCCCTGCCGTCCCGCAATTTGCCCAGGGTGCGCAGTTGGACATGGATATCGCGCAAGGGTGAAATGGTGCGCCCGGCCTCGGCCAGGCGTCGATTTTCCGTTTGAAACAATTTCTTGGGGAAAACCACCCGCAGCGAGCCCATCAGGGCGCGAAGCCTTTTGATCGCCTTGCGCGCGCTATGCACCGCCTTGCCCCGGTCCCGCCGGCGCAACTCCGTCAGCGCCAGATCCATCTCTTCCGCGGCGATGCGCCCCAGCGCCGCCGCCAGGCTTTCGCCTTTTTCGATGCGATAACTCATACGCGCCTCACGGGCTTAGCACAGTCCGGCGCCGAATTAAAGTTACATTTGGGTGACGATTGGCGGACTCATCCGGTCACTTTGATTCGGCCTTCGCGGTGGTCTTTGAGCAGTTGCATGTCCGCTTGCACCATTAATTTGACCAGTTCAGGAAACTTGGTCCTGGGCTCCCAGCCCAATTTCTTCTTGGCCTTGCTGTAATCGCCCATGAGAAAATCGACCTCGGCGGGACGGTAATAGCGCGGGTCAATTTCCACATGCTTTTTCCAGTCGAGATTCGCCTGGCCGAAGGCCAGATCGAGAAACTCGCGTATGGAATGGGTTTCTCCGGTGGCAACGACGTAATCGTCCGGCTTGTCCTGTTGCAGCATGAGCCACATGGCCTCGACAAATTCCCTGGCATAACCCCAATCGCGTTTGGCCTCGAGATTGCCCAGGTACAATTTGTCCTGCAACCCGGCCGCAATGTGGGCGACGGCCCGGGTGATTTTGCGGGTGACGAACGTTTCGCCGCGCCGGGGCGATTCATGATTGAAAAGAATGCCGTTGCTGGCGTGGAGGCCGTAAGACTCGCGAAAATTGACCGTAATCCAGTAGGCATAGACCTTGGCGCAGCCGTAGGGACTGCGCGGATAAAACGGCGTGGTTTCGCGCTGCGGCGTTTCACGGACCAGCCCAAACATCTCGCTGGAGGAAGCCTGATAGAAACGGGGGTTCAGTCCCGTTTCGCGCATGGCTTCGAGCAACCGCACCGCGCCGGTCGCCGTGATGTCGGTCGTATATTCGGGAGAATCAAAGCTGACACGGACATGGCTTTGGGCGGCCAAATTATAAACTTCATCCGGCCTGATTTGATTCAACAGCCGGCTCAAACCGCTGGCATCGCTCAAGTCGCCATAGTGCAGAAAAAGCCGGGTTTTCGCCTCGTGGACATCGGAATAAATGGAATCGAGGCGGCCGGTGTTGAAGGTGCTGGCGCGGCGGATGACGCCGTGAACCTCGTAGCCTTTGGCCAGCAACAATTCCGCCAGATAGGAACCGTCCTGCCCGGTAATGCCAGTAATGAGCGCTTTTTTGGACATCCAGAGCCAAAGATTCGGCAACCATAATGGCAATGGCAAGAACGAATCAAAAAAAACTGGCGCGAAGCGCCGTCTTCACTCAACATCACCCCGTGCCGCGCGGCGTCGTGCGGGCCGTTGCCATGAAAGCCAGGATTATCGTCACACCAAAAAAGGCCGTCCTTGATCCGCAGGGGAAATCCGTCCAAAACGCCCTCGAACACATGGGCTATCAAGGCATCGGCGCCGTGCATGTCGGCAAGTATTTGGAAATCGAACTGGCCGGCGCTGACAGGGAAAGCTGGCGCAAACAAATCGACGAGGCTTGCCATAAAATTTTGAGCAACCCGGTCATCGAAGACTACAAGTTCGAAATCGAGTGAGATGAACTTTGCCGTCCTACAGTTCCCCGCCTCCAACTGCGACCAGGACGCCCTCCATGTCCTCAAGGATGTCCTCGGGCAATCGGCCCGTTTTATCTGGCACAAGGAGAATTCGCTGGCCGGCATTGATGCCGTCATCATTCCGGGCGGTTTCAGCTACGGCGATTATTTGCGCACGGGCGCAATTGCGCGCTTCAGCCCCATCATGGAAGCAGTGCGGACCTTTGCCGCCAACGGCGGACCGGTGCTGGGGATATGCAATGGGTTTCAAATTCTGTGCGAGGCGGGGCTGTTGCCCGGCGCCTTGATCCGCAACCGGTCGCTGCAATTCCGGTGCGAGCATGTTTTTATCAAGACCGGCAACAATGACTCGCCCTTCACGAACAAAATTCCACCCGGGAAAATCCTGCGCGTGCCCATCGCCCATGGCGAAGGTTGTTATTTCGCGGAGGATGCCACGCTGGAAAATCTCAAGAGCAACGGCCAAATCCTCTGGCAATACACCGATGCGAAGGGCGAATTGACCGGGCCGGCCAATCCCAACGGGTCGCTCTGGAACATCGCCGGCATCGGCAATGAGGCCGGCAATGTGGCGGGCCTGATGCCGCATCCCGAAAGGGCCAGCGAGGCCATATTGGGCAGCACGGATGGACGGCTGATCTTTGAGAGCCTGATTTTCTGGCTGGAAAACAAAATGGCCAGGGCGGCGTGAACCCCTGTCGTCCGTCGTTCAATTATTCACGGTGATGCTTCCCTGCAAACGGATGTCCGCCGAGGAGGCGCCGACGAGAAGATCCACCTTCCCCGCCTCGACAACAAAGGAATGGCGGCTTGCCTCCCACTGACCCAGCGAACTGGCGGGCAAAGGCATTTCGACCGTCTTGGATTCGCCCGGCCCCAACGCAACGCGCTTGAATCCCCGCAACTCCTGCCTGGGCCGGTCCGCCGGCGCGTTCGGACGCCTCACGTAGAGTTGAACCACCTCTTCACCCGCGCGCTTTCCGGCGTTTTTCACGTCCACGCTGACGGTGACGGCGCCATCTTTGGCCAGTGTTGGCGCGCTGGTTTTCAAAGCGGAATACTTGAAGGTCGTGTAACTCAATCCGTATCCGAATGGATATAGCGGCTTGTGTTTGAAATACATATAAGTGCGCCCGTGACGAATGTCGTAATCCATCATCGGCGGCAATTGGTCGGGCGACTTCGGCCACGTCTGCACCAGGCGGCCCGCGGGATTGAAATCTCCGAACAGCGCGTCGGCCAGCGCGTTCCCCAGTTCCTCGCTGTTTTGAGTCATGTGGACGATGGCTGGCACATGCTGCTGCGTCCAGTTGATCGCATAAGGAAAACTGGAAATCAGCACGACGATGGTTTTCGGATTCGCGGCGCAGACCCGCTTGATCAATTCCTCCTGCTCCAGCGAAATGGATTCCCGGTCCACCGCTTCCCGGCCTTCGCTCGGCACGGAAACTTTTTCCCATTCGGCATCCGGCACGCCGACCGGATTGTTGCCGACGCAGACGATCGCGATGCTCGATGCCTTCGCCAGGTTCACCGCCTCTGTTTCGTTCGTGGAAAAATTGACCGTCACGCCGGGGCCGGCTTTGGCGCGAATGCCTTCCAGCGGCGTGACCCGATACGGCGGCGTGCCGCTGTACCAGTCGAGCAGGACTTCATCGGCGCGCGGGCCTAGGACGGCGATGGACTCCAATTTGGATTTATCGAGCGGCAAAAGATTTCCTGAGTTTTTCAAAAGCACGATGGATTTCTGCGTGACCCGTCGCGCGAGGGACTTGTGTTTTTCGGTCGTCCACGGCTCCCGTTCGCCCGCCGCGCCGATGCCGGCGTAAGGATTGTTCGCCGGCGGATCAAGCAGGCCGAGCCGGATGAAAATGCGCAAGGTGCCTTTGATGTTCTTGTCGATGTCGGCTTCGGTGAGGAGATTTTTTTCCAACGCGAGCCGGGTGGCGTTGGTGGAGGTGTTGTCGAGGAATTGATTGATGCCGGCCTTGACCATGCCGGCAGCGGCATCGGTGGCATTGGTGTAGTAATGCTGCGATCCCGTGAGATTCGCCGCGGCGCCGCCATCGGTGCAGATGATTCCATCCACGCCCCATTCCATCACTGCCACGTCATTGATGACCGGCTGTACCGTGCAGGGAACGTGGTTCCATTCATTGTAGGAAGCCATGAAACAGCGCGCGCCGCCTTCCTCGAACCCCATGCGAAACGGCACGGTGTAATACTCCCGCAAAAGTTGCTCGTCGAAGTCCGAGGATGTACCGTCGCGCCCATCTTCATTGCTGTTCGCGAAAAAATGCTTCAGCAGCGACGCGGTGCGCCAGTACTTGGGATTGTCGCCCTGCAATCCTTGAATGAGCGCCACCGCCATCGTGCCGTTGAAAAACGGATCCTCGCCGTAACACTCCTCAGTCCGGCCCCAGCGCGGGTCCCGGCCCAAATCCGCGTTCGGCGCGCGAACGATCAGCCCGCCGCGACGGCCGTAGTTTGTGCTCTGGGCAATGTAACGCGTCTCGTAACCTTCCACCTCGCCCACCTGGCGCAACAAGTCCGGGTCCCACGTTTCGGCCATGCCGATGGCCTGTGGAAAAATCGTCGTGGTAACCGGATTGCGCCGTCCCCAATTGCTTGGACCACCGCACGCCAGGCCGTGAAGTCCTTCCACGTGGCCCATGGCGCGAATGCCGAGCCGCGGCACGCCGGGCCGTGAACTCAGAAACGCGACTTTTTCCTGGAGTGTCATCAACGAAACGATGTTGTTCACGCGTTCTTCGACCGGCAGGTCAGGATTTTGAAACGGGTATTGATCGGTTTGCGCCGGGGCCGTCACGCCGGCGATCGCGGCGGCCAAAAAAATCAGACAGGCGGGTGGGGGGAATTTCATCATGCCAACAGGTTGTTTGCCGCCGCTCGGTGACGCAACATTTTTATGCCCGGAGAAATCCTTTGGCGCCCAGGGTTCCCATAACTTTAGCCTTCAGCCTTCAGCATTTAGCCTTGCCTCATCAAATGTCCACATGCTGGACAGTGAGCGCGCATTTAACAACAGCAAAACCATGAACCAAAGGAAACCTCGCCGGGGCACCGGGGAAACCCGATAATATGGACCTTGGCATGGTGGATGCTAATTCTGCGCCAGCACGCTGCGGTAATCAAAGGGCGTTCAGTGAAATGAGTGTATGAATGAGAGGAAAAAGACCTATGAATTGTAAATCCGGCGTGTCTTCGACAGCCCATCATCAGGACAGCTCCAACAGCAACAGCACCAACGCAAAGCCGCCTTCCGTCGTCGGCGGCTTTCCATTGCAACGTCATCCCGGCGGTGACACATCTTCTGCTGTGCGGCCGTCCTGCCTGCCGCCATCAGCCAAGGACTATGCGTGGGCCGCCTTCTGTCCGTTTACACCGGGCCATTACACCGAATTTTAGCCGGCGTCCTTATCATGAATGCCTGATTTAAAAGGACCAAGGCGCTGAACGACCTGACCACAACCACCATCAAGATCGGCCAAAAGCTGAAAGTGCCCGGGCCTAAAGCGGCTTGAGCGCTGGGTCTGGTTCCTAATCTTAATCCTAATCTTAATCCTAATCGCAATTTAATTAGCCGTCCAACCTGGTTACTCGCTGATGATCTTTGGCTGCGCTCCGAGAATCGTTTTAGAGCGCGGGGGTCGCGCGGTGTAAACGTGAGGACGCTTGGACATTAAAGATTCGTCGCTTCATTCTTGCTTGAACGGTGCCGGGTTGGTACGGTGCGCGAACATGAATCGGCTGCTCTTTGGCGACAACCTGCCCTGGCTTCGGAACAAGGAAATCTTCCCGGATGCCAGCGTCGATCTTGTCTATCTTGACCCGCCTTTCAATTCCAACGCCGATTACAATGTCCTCTTTCGCGAAGCGTCCGGCGAGGCGAGCCAGGCGCAGTTTCACGCTTTCACGGACACTTGGAACTGGGCCGATGCCGCCGAAATTTACAATCATTTCATTGACGAATGCCCGAATCTCGCCGTGGTGGACATGATGCAGGGGTTCTACAGCTTTCTCAGAAGTTCGCCCATGATGGCTTACCTCGCGATGATGGCGCCGCGCCTGGTCGAGCTTCACCGCATCCTCAAGCCGACTGGCAGCCTCTATCTCCATTGCGACCCGACGGCCAGTCATTACCTGCGCATGGTGTTGGACAGCGTCTTTAAACCGGAAAACTTTCGCAACGAAATCATTTGGAAGCGCACGACATCGAAGGCCCTCATGACCCGAAGGCTTGCGAGGAACCATGACGTTTTGCTGGCTTATCAAAAGTCGGACGCATCGACGTGGAATGAGGAAGTGATATTCCAACCATACGACAAGAGCGAGCTGGAAGAAAAAACAGAAAGCAAATATTCCAATACAGATCCCGACGGCAGACGATACACGCTGGGCGATCTGACAAATCCGAATCGGAACAGGCCGAATCTTACGTACGAGTTTCTTGGACATCGCAAGGTATGGCGCTGGACCCGCGACCGTATGAAAGCAGCTTACGCCGCCGGGCTCATCGTGCAGCCGAGCGAGGGAGCGGTACCACGATTAAAGCGGTACCTCGATGAACGGCGCGGAATACCCTTTGATGATGTCTGGGTGGATATACCTCCTTTGAATTCCCAGGCTGCCGAACGTTTGGGCTATCCTACACAAAAGCCACTTGCGTTGGTGGAACGCATCATTGCAGTCAGCAGCAATCCTGGTGACGTGGTTCTCGACCCATTCTGCGGCTGCGGCACGACGATTCATGCCGCGCAGAAGCTCGGTCGCCAATGGATCGGCATCGACGTCACTTATCTCGCCATCAACCTCATCAAACGCCGTCTCAAAGATGCGTTTGGCGAGGAGGTTCTGTTTCAAGAGCGCGGACAACCCACTGATTTGGGCAGCGCCAAACGGCTGGCGCAACTGGACAAATTCCAATTCCAACATTGGGCGCTTTCGCTGATTGGCGCCCGGCCATTGCGCGAGGGTAGCGGCAGGGGCGCGGATCGCGGGGTGGACGGGATGCTCCACTTTTACGAAAGCAAAGAGAAGCGTGAGAAACTCATCGTCCAGGTCAAGGGCGGCGGCGTCAAACGCAGCGACGTTGTCACCCTGCTCGGCGACGTGAACAACCAGAAAGCCAAAGGCGGCATCCTCGTCACCCTGGAAAAACCCTCCAAACCTATGCGCGAAGAAGCCGCTGCCGCCGGCCGCTACAGTTCGGCCCTCTGGCACGACAAGGATTATCCGAAAATCCAAATCCTCACCGTGGAAGGATTGCTGGATGGGAGCGAGCGGGTGGATGGCCCGCCGCAAATGAATCCATTCGCCAAAGCCCAACGCGAAGCCAAACCCGAGAAACAGCAGGACATGCTCCGAGAAATGTTTTAGAGCGCAGGGATCGCGCACGCTAAAAGGTAAGGATGCTCTCATGGACTAACCATTATGTGCGCTCGATGCGACAAGAAATGTCCTCATTATTCGACGCATTTGTCTCGATTCAGCCAGCAAATTAGAGGATGATCCCAGAAGTATGAAAGGGATATTCCTCGCTCTTTCGGGGTTGCTTCTATTGGCCGCGCCAGCAACGGTGCAAGCCCAATCAGGATCAGGCGATGGTTACGATTACAGCATAAATGCCGGTGGCTCCTCCATCACCATCACCGGTTACACCGGGCCTCCCTGGGCTGTGACCATCCCAACCATGATTAATGGTCTGACGGTTACCAGCATCGGGAATTCTGCGTTTTTCGTCTGCACCAGCCTGACCAGTGTCACGATCCCGAACGGCGTCACCAACATCGGGGATATGGCGTTTATTAATTGCTTTAGCCTGACCAACGTCTCAATCGGTAATAGTGTGATCAGCATCGGCGACTCGGCGTTCCTGTACTGCAACAGCCTGACCAACGTAACGATCGGCAACAGTGTCACAAGCATCGGGGACTCTGCGTTCTCTGGCACCGGTCTAACCAGCGTCACGATCCCCAACAGCGTCACCAGCATCGGGGACTCTGCGTTTTCTGGCACTAGCCTGACGAGCATCACAATCCCCAATAGCGTCACCAACCTTGGGGGTGGGGCATTTTCTGGCACCAGCTTGACAAACGTCACGATCCCCAACAGTGTCACCAGCATCGAGGACTCGACGTTCTCCGGTTGCTCCGGCCTAACCAACGTTATGATCCCCAACAGCGTCACCAGCATCGGGGACTCTGCGTTTTCTGGCACCAGCTTGGTAAATCTCACCATACCTGACAGGGTAACCAGCATTGGAGACTCTGCCTTCTCCGGTTGTTCCGGCTTGACGAGCGTCATGATCCCAAGCAGTGTTGCCAGCATCGGGGACGCCGCGTTTTCTGGAACCAGTCTGACGAATGTCGTGATCCCCGACAGTGTCACCAACCTTGGCAACGAAACATTCTATGCCACCCGCCTGACGAGCGTCACAATCCCTAACAGTGTCACCAGTATCGGGGTTGCAACGTTCCAAAACTGCTCCAGTCTGACCAACATCACAATAGGCGGCAATGTCACCAGCATCGGGGGAGATGCGTTCGCTTATTGCTCTAGCCTGGCCAGCATTACGATCCCCAACAGCGTCACCAGCATCGGATATGAGGCATTCATGTCCTCCAGCCTGACAAGTGCCGTGATCCCAAACAGCGTCATTATTATCTCAGATTGGGCCTTCTCTTTCTGTTTGGACCTGACCACTGTCGCGATAGGCAATGGGGTTTCCACCATCGAGTACGGCGTGTTTTATGACTGCCGAAGTCTAACCAACGTCACGATAGGCAACAGCGTCACCAGCATCTTGCAAGAGGCGTTTTTTGACTGTCCAAGCCTGACAGAAGTTTACTTCCAGGATAACGCCCCAGCCCTTGATTCGTTGGTGTTCGATCCAGAGAACAACACGACGGTCTATTATTCGCCCGGCACCAGCGGTTGGGGCTCAACTTTTGCCGGCATTCCCGCCGTTATGTTGAACCCACCGGCCCCAGCCGGTTCGTTGCAAGTAATCATCAGCCCGGACGGGGCAATCACCAATGGGACGCAGTGGCAGGTTGACGGCGGAATTCCTCAGCCCAGCGGAGCGACTGTTTTGGGTCTGATGGTGGGCAACCATACGGTGAGTTTTAGCGCCGTCAACGGCTATACAACCCCCTCCAATCAGATTGTCCTTATCACGTCAAATTCAACGGCTATAGTCGACGGAACCTACGGTGGCGGCTCTTTGCAAGTGATAATCGATCCAATAGAAGCGATTACTTCCGGAGCACGGTGGCAGGTGGACGGCGGCTCAAATGAAATTAGTGAGACAACAGTGAGCAATCTATCCGCGGGTAACCATACCATCTCGTTCACACCTGTTTTCGCTTGGTACACTCCTGCCAATCAAACTATTACGGTCGCGGATGGGTCAGCCACGACAGCCACCGGCACCTACGTTTCGCAATACATTTACACGACTAATGCCGACGATACTCTCACCATAATAGGCTATACTGGTCCAGGCGGTGTGGTGATTATTCCAGGCTCCATCAACAATCTGACCGTTACCAGCATCGGGGATGGTGTGGGTTCTGTCTTTGCCGACACAGGAGTGACAAGCGTCACCATTCCCAACAGCATCACCAGCATCGGAGACTATGCGTTCGCCTACGCCAGCCTCACCAACCTCATGATCCCCAGCAGCGTCACCAACATCGGAGGCGGTGCATTCGCTTCCGAAACCAGCCTGACAGCGATAAATGTGGATTCACAAAATGCGTTTTATCGCGCTGTGGATGGTGTGTTGTTTGACACAGGACAAACCATGCTTCTTCAATATCCGAGTGGTCTCGGCGGAAGTTACGCGATTCCAGGCAGCGTCAACACCATCGGAGAGCTGGCGTTCGGATACTCCGGTCTGACGAGCGTTACGATTCCCGGAAGCGTCACCAACATCGGAGACCAGGCGTTCGCGTTCTGCGCCAGCCTGACAGCGATAACGGTGGATACAAATAATTCATATTACAGCAGTATGAATGGACTGTTGTTCGATAAGAGCCAAACGACCCTCATTCAGTTTCCGAGCGCTGCAAGTGGAGCTTATGCCATTCCTGGCGGCGTGACGAGCATTGCGGACGGGGCTTTCTCAGACTGCATTGGCTTAAGCAGCGTCACGATCCCAGATTCCGTCGCCAGCATCGGAAGCAATGCGTTCTATGGTTGTACAGGATTAAGCGCCGTCACAATCCCCAACGGAGTGACCAGCATTGGGAGTTCAGCGTTCTATGGATGTTCCGGTCTGTCCAGCGTGACCATCCCTGGCAGTGTCACCAACATCGGAGATTATGCCTTCGCTTACTGCCAAAATGCGATTGCCGTTTATTTCCAAGGGAACGCTCCTGCCGCGGGTTCGTCCGTATTCTATTTTGACCCCCTTGGGTTCGGCAATTATGGGACTGTCGTCTATTATTTGCCTGGGACCACCGGCTGGGATGTCTTCTCCGCCAATACCGGTGTTCCGACCGTGCCATGGCCCGACTCGTTATATGTGACCATCACGCCAGCGTCAGCGATCACTTATGGGGCGCAGTGGCAGATTGATGGAGGAAAATGGCAGAACAGCGGGGTGACGGCGACCAATCTTTCCGTGGGCAACCATATGGTCAGCTTTAGCACGATTAGTGGCTGGATAACCCCTTCCAATCAAACAGTTTCCGTCAGCGCCAATTCAATGACCACTGCCACCGGCAATTACGTGCCCCAAACCGGCTCGTTGGAAGTAACGATCAATCCAGAAGAAGCGATCACGGCCGGCGCAACATGGGAAGTTGACGGCGGAACGTTTCAAAACAGTGGCGCGACGGTTGCCAATTTGCTGGTGGGCAATCATACGGTGAGTTTCAGCACAATCGGTGCTTGGACAACTCCCGCCAGCCAAATCATTACCATCACAAACGGGGCGACCTCGACGGCCAGTGGTTTTTACGTCCCTTCCACCACTCCCGCCAACGGGCTGATTCTCCTGACAAACGGTTTTGGAACCATCCGTCACGGAGATTGGCCAAAAGACTTGGTGATTGGAAAACATTACACGGTGAGGGCAGTGCCCAAGGCCAAAAACCTATTCCTGAGCTGGGTGGGCGGGACGAACCAGCCCTATTCCGTGCTGAGCGAGTCAGCCAGCTACAGATTTACCATGGAGTCCGATCTGGTGCTGGAGGCCAACTTTGTCACCAATGTTTTCCTGGAAGCAAAGGGAACATACAGAGGCCTTTTTGCCCCGACAAACTCCACCCGGCAGCAGACCAACTCCGGCTCGTTTTTGTTTAGCGTTACGAGAAGTGGAGCGGTTTCCGGAAAGCTCGATTTAGGCGGCCACACTGTGCCGCTTTCGGGGAAGTTCGAGCCTGACGGGACGGCGGCAATCGTTTCAAAACGGCCTCACGATGAAACTTCGTTGACCACGACTCTGCAACTGGATTTCGCAGATCAATCGGTCAGTGGGACTGTCAGTGAAGGCAACTTCAGTGCTGAATTGAACGGTTATCGTGATTTGTTCAGCAGGTCGGACAAAGCGGCCGAATTCGAAGGTCATTACACCTTGATCATCCCCGGCACAAACGATCCGGCCGTTGGCTCTTTTGGAACCAGCTATGGGACGGTGAAGGTGGACGAGCTGGGGAATATTACGCTGGTCGGAAATCTGGCGGATGGGACGGCGATCAGCCAATCAAGCGTGGTTTCGCAAGACGGCTATTGGCCGTTGTATGTGAATCTTTACGGCGGCAAAGGCTCATTGTGGGGTTGGGTTTGTTTCACCAACCACACCCTCACCAACGCCTCTTTGATCAGTTGGATCAACGCGACCAATTCAGCCAGGACGGCGGTGTATCGATCCGGCTTTACAAATCAGCAAGCGACGCTCACCGGAGGGATTTACACGCAGAGCCAGATGTTGCCAGCCAATCTCACCGCGATCTTGGACGGAGGCAATCTGCCATTCGCCATCACCAATGGTGTCATGCTCACAACCAGCGATAAGATCATTGTCACCAATTCGTTGGACGAGACCAACAAGCTGAAATTGAGGATCAGGAAGGACACGGGCGAGATCAGCGGCAGCTTCGCCAATCCGGACGAACCGAAACAGACGATCAAAGTCCACGGCGTGGTCCTGCAAGGCCAGGCAAGTGCGCAGGGCTGCTTCCTTGGAACCAACCGGAGCGGCACATTTCTGCTCGAGTCGCCAGGCAACGCCCAAGACTCCCAGTCGGAGCCCGGGGTCATCACTGATCCAGGTGATGGGGGTGGAGTCATAACGACCGGGGTGGATGCCTCGGCCGGGATGGGCAATTCAAATTAAAGCAAGGCAGGCGTCAGTCCCTCTGACTATGGACACCTTTCGCGTTCATGAACAGCTTCGCCAAGGCACGTGGCGCTAAGTCCTTGCCGCGCAAGGTCTTAAGTCCGATTTCGCCAAAAATCACACTTTTCCGAAAAATTCTTTCAAATATCTGTTGACGAAAGAATATGTTAACTGTAATGTTCGTCTAATGAATGGCCGGGGAATGCCAGTTTGGAAAGGCGGAATTATGAAGGATGAATTAAGAAGTGAATCGCAGGCGGAAATGGGAGGGGCAGGCTTGCCCGCCGTCTTGTCCGTCGTAGCCGCTGCGGCGAAGTCGGAAGCCTTCTCGCCCGCCATGGCCGCCACGGCGACGGCGGAGGCGGCGGAAGTGGGAAAATCAGGAAAAACCCATTTTTCTGCCCGGCTTATCTTTCTGCCATCACCGTCCATGTCGGTCCATGAAAGTCCATGTCAGTCAAAGTCAATCAAAGTGGATCAAACCTGTTTGGTTGGTCAAGCGGGCGGTCGGAATCCATGCAAATCATTAATAATGAACAGTTTGCAAAATAAGCAGTCTTAGTCCGGTCACACCACGGTAAACTTAGTTAAGTATGGTCAAAATAAGCCAATACGCCATTCGGATTAGAGCTTGGACATTGGCCGTTCCTTTTGTACAGTCCACTTATGGCTGAGGACATTCGTCCAGATCCCGATGCCTTGCTGGCCGCCATCCAGAAGGATGAGGCGGAAAAGAAACGCGGCAAACTCAAGGTGTTTCTTGGCATGGCCGCCGGCGTCGGCAAAACTTACGCGATGCTCCGCGCCGCCCAGCGCGCCCAACGCGAGGGCGTTGACATCGTCTCCGGCTACGTCGAAACGCATGGCCGCAAGGAAACGGACGCCCTGCTCGCCGGATTGCCCGTTATTCCGCGGCGCAAAGTCGATTATCGCGGCGTCACGCTCGAAGAAATGGATTTGGACGCGTTGCTGGCGCGTCATCCGAAGTTGGCGCTGGTCGATGAATTGGCCCACACCAATGTCCCCGGCTCGCGCCATGCCAAACGTTACCAGGACGTGATCGAGCTGCTCGATGCAGGCATTGACGTTTATACGACGATGAATGTGCAGCACGCCGAAAGCCGGGTGGATACGGTTCGGCAAATCACCGGCTCGACGGTGCAGGAGACGGTTCCCGACAGTGTGCTGGATGGGGCCGACATGGAGCTGATCGACCTGCCGCCCGAAGAACTTCTGAAGCGGCTGGATGAGGGAAAAGTTTACATGCCGGAGCGCGCCGAGCTGGCCATGATGAACTTTTTCCGTGAAGGCAATTTGACCGCCTTGCGGGAAATGGCCCTCCGCCTGGCCGCCGACCACGTTGGCCAGGACGTGCATGAGTATTTGCAGGCGATGCAAATCACCGGCCCGTGGCAATCCGGCCATCGCCTGATGGTCGCGGTCAGCGCCAGCCCTTTTTCTCCGCAAATGATTCGCTGGACGCGGCGGTTGGCCGATAATTTCGATTGCCCCTGGATCGCCGTTTATGTTGAGCAGGCCAGGCCGCTGGCCGAGGCCGATCAGGCTCATTTGACCCGGCACCTGGCGCTGGCCCGCGAACTGGGCGCGGAAGTCATCACCACCGCCGATTCCGACGTGGCCACCGGAATACTGCGGGTCGCTCGGCAGCAAAACGTGACGCAAATTGTTGTTGGCAAACCGGGCAGCGGCGGGGCTCTGGAATGGTTCCGCGGCGGGAAATTGCTGCGGCGCCTGGTGCGGGAGAGCGGCCACATTGAACTGCACATCGTCCGGCCGGAACACGCCGATAAGGATGCTCCGCCCCGCTCCAGGACATATTCGTTGCAGTCCCCCCCCTGGCAGTACGGCGCGGCCCTTGGCGTCGTCGCGCTTTGCACGGCGCTGAATGCTGGCTTCGACCGGATGGAGGTGGAGCCGCACGCGCTGGCTTTGGTTTACTTGTTCGGGGTCGTCTTGCTGGCCTTCTTCGTCGGACGCGGGCCGACGTTTCTGACCGCAACGGCCAGCGCCTTGCTCTGGGATTATTTTTTCGTGCCGCCGCGGGGCAGCTTTCGCATAATGCATATTGCGGATGCCATGATGTTCTTCATGTTCTTCGTCGTGGCCCTGGTGCTGGGGCAGTTGGTCTCGCGCATCCGCTGGCAGGAACGGGCCGAACGCCGCCGTGAAGAACGTTCCACCGCGCTCTACCTCCTGACGCGCGATCTGGCCGATGCCGCCAGCGTGGATGAAATGGCGCAGAGATTGGCGCGCCAGGCCGCGCAAGCCTTCAAAGCCAGGATCGCCATTTTATTGCGCGAGTCCGGCGGTGGATTGGCGGCCACGGCCCATCCCGCCAGCACTTTCCCGGTGTCCGAAAAAGAACAGAGCGTTGCGGCTTGGGCCTTTCGCTTCGGCAAAGCCGCCGGCCGTTTCACCGATAATCTGCCTTCCGCCGGCGCGATCTATGTTCCCATGCAAACCAACCGCGGCGCGGTCGGCGTGCTCGGCGTGGAATGGCCCGGCGACCAGCAACCCACCCTCGAACAACGGGACCTGCTCCAAGCCTTCGCCCGCCAATCCGCTCTGGTGCTGGACAGGCTCCGGCTGGACGCCGAAGGGCAGCAGGCCCGGCTCATCGCCGAATCCGAAAAGCTGAGCAAAGCGCTGCTTAATTCCATTTCGCACGAACTGCGGACTCCCATCTCGGCCATTACCGCGGCCGCCAGCGCCTTGACCGAACTCAAGGGCAATGAACCCCCTGCACTGCAAAAGAACCTGGCCGGGGAAATTCAGGAAAGCGCCTCGCGCTTGAATCGCTTGGTGAGCAACTTGCTGGACATGACGCGCCTGGAATCGGGCGCCGTCAAGCCGCGCATGGAATGGTGCGATGTCGCCGACCTCGTCAACGTCGCGCTGCGGCGCAATGAAAGGGAATTGGCCGCCCATCCCGTCAACCTCTCTCTTCCGCGCCCGCTGCCGCTGGTCAAAATGGATTTTGTGCTCATCGAACAAGTCCTCAACAACCTCCTGCTCAACGCCGCCGCTTACACCCCTCCGGGCACGCCCGTCGAGGTTAAAGCCTCGGCCGCTCCGGATGCGATGGCGATCTCGGTGGCCGACCGCGGTCCCGGCCTTCCGCCGGAAACTCTCCCGCATGTTTTTGAAAAATTCTATCGCGTGCCAGGCGCGCCGGCGGGCGGCACTGGCTTGGGCTTGTCCATTGTCAAAGGGCTGGTCGAAGCGCACGGCGGCCGTGTCGAGGCCCGGAACCGGCCCGGCGGCGGCGCTGAATTCACCATTTACCTGCCGCTCCAAGCCAGTCCCGAGCCGGCCCTCGAAGCAACCCTATGAGCGAAAACACACCTCATCTGCCGAACGTATTGATCATTGACGACGAAGTTCAGATTCGCCGCCTGCTGCGCGTGACCCTGGAAGCCAACGGCTACCGGGTCTTCGAGGCGGCCAACGGCCAGGAGGGCTTGGTCGAAGCCGCCCAACGCCGCCCCGAGGCGATTATTCTCGATCTGGGGTTGCCCGACATGGATGGAGTGGCGGTTTTGCAACGGCTGCGGGAATGGAGCCAGGCCCCCATTTTGGTGCTCTCGGTGCGGGAGGGCGAGGATGACAAGGTTTCCGCGCTGGACCACGGGGCTGATGACTTTATCAACAAACCTTTCAGCACGGCGGAACTACTGGCCCGGCTGCGCGTCGCCCAACGCCACGCCCAGCCGATTCCGGACAACGCCGTTTTTCGCTCGGGCCCCTTGGAAGTGGATCTGGCCAGCCGCATCGTCATCGTCCGGGGGCGCGAAGTGAAAATGACGCCCACCGAGTATTCCCTCCTGCGCTTGTTGGTGCGCAACGCGGGAAAAGTGGTGACGCACCGCCAGATTTTAAAGGAAGTCTGGGGTCCGAACTATGGCGATCAGACCCATTATCTGCGGGTTTATATCGCGCATCTGCGGGAGAAGATCGAAGCCAGCCCCGGCCGGCCCGAATTGCTCATCACCGAACCGGGAGTGGGCTACCGCCTGCTGCCGGCGGCGGCGGAACCGCCCGGGCGCCAGGCCTCCCCCCGGGCTACTTAGTATTGACTTATCCGCCGTGAAGGACGGCGGGGGGGGCCGTGGGTTGATGGGATTCCCGGAGGGGAAAACCGGGCCGTCCCCCCTGCCCGCAAAATTATTTGCTACAACTGCGTTTTTTTCGTTGATTTTAAAACTTTCCGGCTTAGAATTTAATGATTGATACGCGTGGCCGTCGTGACGATTCAAGCAATTACCGGCGGGCGCCTCATTTTGTGGACTGTGGCCCCATTGAAACAGGATCGAAGTTTGTCATTTGAATTGACTTGAAAGAGAACTATGAAAAAGAAGCAAAAGCGAAAAAAGAGCACATATACGCGAAAAAAAATCGTTGACGAATTCACAGATCTGCCGATTTCCCGGCAACAGAAGTGGCAGTTGCGCCGCGCCAAAGAAGGGCGTTGCGTGATTTGCGGCGAGCCTAAAGCGACCGCCTGGCATTGCTTGAAGCACGCCATTGCCAACAGGGAATGGGCCCGGAAGTATTCCGGTTCGGTGCGTCGCAACAAGACCCTGACCTATAAACTGGCCTCCAAGGCCAGGAAAAAGAAGAAATAAGCCCCGAAAAAAATGCGGCGTGGACATCGCTGCCCACGCCGTCCTTTTTGAAACGATTTGCCTCTGCTAAACGTCGTAGTAGAGGAAGAACTCGTACGGATGCGGGCGCAAGCGCAGGGCATCGACTTCCCTCCGTTTGTGGGTGACCCACATTTCCAGGAAGTCTTTGGTGAACACGTCTCCCTTCAACAGGAACGCGTGGTCGTCCTCCAGTAAATCCAGCGCTTCGCCCAAACTGCCCGGCACTTGCGGCACTTTGGCCAGTTCCTCCGGCGGCAACTCATACATGTTCTTGTCCAACGGTTCCCCGGGTTTGATCTTGTTCAACACCCCATCCAGCCCGGCCATGAGGAGCGCCGTGTAACATAAATACGGGTTGGCCGAGGTGTCCGGCGGACGATACTCGATTCGTTTGGACTTTGGGCTTTCGCTGTAGGTAGGTATGCGCACGGCCGCGCTGCGATTGCGCGCGCTGTAGGCCAGGTTGACCGGCGCTTCAAACCCCGGCACCAGTCTCTTGTAGGAGTTGGTTGTCGGACTGCAAATCGCGCACAGCGCCTTGGCGTGCTTCAATATCCCGCCAATGTAATGCAGCGCCAACTGGCTCAGTCCCGCGTATTCCTTGCCGGCAAACAAGGGCTTGCCGCTCTTCCACAAACTCTGGTGCGTATGCATGCCCGATCCGTTGTCGCCAAAAAGCGGCTTGGGCATGAAGGTCGCCGTCTTGCCGTGCCGGCGGGCGACGTTTCTGATCACGTACTTGTAGAGCATCATGTTGTCGGCCGTCTTGACCAGGGTGTCGAACCGGAAGTCGATTTCCGCCTGCCCGCCCGTCGACACCTCGTGATGGTGTTTCTCGACCTTGATGCCCAGTTGCTCCATGATCAGGACCATCTCGGTGCGGATGTCCTGCTGCGTGTCGTTGGGCGGCACGGGAAAATACCCCTCCTTGTGGCGGATTTTATAGCCCGTGTTGGGAGCCTCATCCCGCCCGGTGTTCCAGATGGCCTCCTCCGAGTCCACCGAGTAAAACGTGCCGTTGGACTTCGCGTCATATTGCACATTGTCAAAGACGAAAAACTCCGCCTCGGGGCCGAACACGGCCGCGTCGGCCACGCCGGTGGAGAGCAAGTATTTCTCCCCGCGCTGGGCGATGCCGCGCGGGTCGCGGGTGTAGGCTTCCTTGGTGCCGGTTTCGGTGATGGTGCAGGTGATCGACAGGGTCGGCACGCTGCAAAAGGGGTCGATGAAAGCAGTGTCCGGATCGGGCATTGCCAGCATGTCGGAGGCCTCAATGGATTTCCAGCCACGAATGGAGGAACCGTCGAAACCGAAGCCCTCGGTGAAAACATCCTCGGTCAATTCGCTGATGGGAACGCTGAAATGCTGCCAGATGCCGAATGTATCGACAAACTTCACATCAACCATTTTGGCCCCTTGCTTGCGGGCCGACTCTATAACGCTTTTTGGGGTGCTCATGATATATTATCGTTTGTTTATTTTCTGTTTTACGTTTCCGCTCCGTGTCGCCAAGCGCGTCTCTCGTCCACGTTTATTGGCGCAACGGCGCGGTTAATTGTTATGTTGTTCTTTGTTATGCCTGGTATCCTTCTTCGCCGTGTTCCGTGAGATCCAAGCCGCTGCTTTCCACTTCTTCACCGGGACGCAGCCCAATCACGGCCTTGACGATGTAGGCGATGACAGCCGTGCCGACAGTGGCCAGAACGAGAGTCACGCCAATGGCCTTTAACTGTTCAAAGACCAGTGGTTGAAAGATTGTGTCCTTGACGTAATCCTTCAGATTGGTGGCGAGGTTTCCATTGGCGGCGTTTCGAGCCAGCATGCCCGTCAGCAGTGCGCCCATGGTCCCGCCGATGGCGTGAACCCCGAAGGTGTCCAGAGCGTCGTCATAGCCGAACCAGCTTTTGACTTTGTAACAGAAGAACCAGGGAATCGCCCCGGCAAAAATGCCAATAATCATGGCTCCACCGGGTGTGACAAATCCGCAAGCCGGGGTGATGACCACCAAGCCGGCCACCGCGCCGGAACAAAAACCAAGCACACTGGGCCTGCCGCGGATTGTCCACTCGATCATCGGCCAGACAGGAGGCGACGGCTGTGGCCAGGGTGGTGGTGGTGAAAGCATTGGCCGCAATAACGTCGGCCCCCACCGCGCTGCCCGCATTGAATCCGTACCAACCCACCCACAACATTCCCGTCCCGATCATGCAAAGGACCATGCTGTGCGGCGCGAAGTTTTCCTTGCCGAAGCCCAGGCGTTTGCCGAGGATGATGCAGAGGACCAGGGCCGACCAGCCGGAAGTCATGTGTACCACCGTTCCACCGGCGAAGTCTATGGCCTTGATTTTTGCATTGGGATTGGAGAGGCCATTCATCATGCCGTCGATCCCCCAAATCATGTGCGCCTGGGGAAAATAAACGACAAACATCCACAGGAACATGAACAGGAAAATGGCCGAGAATTTCATGCGTTCGGCAATGGCCCCGACGATCAAGGCCGGAGTGATGATGGCGAACATTAATTGATACATGGAGAACACGTTCTGCGAGACCCAGTAGGAGTAATCGCCGTTGGGGCTGGAATCGACTCCCTTGAGGAACGAAAAGCCCAGATTCCCCAGGAGGGCGCCGCCTTTGTGGAAAACCAGACTGTAACCGCAAATGTACCAAAGGATCGTGACCAGACCGGCAATCAACATACATTGGGCCATGACGGATAGAACATTCTTGCGACGAACCAAGCCGCCATAAAAGAGGGCCAACCCGGGCAGCGTCATGAACAATACCAGGGCAGCGGAGGTCATTTGCCAGGCGTTATGACCCGGACCTGGATTGGGGGTGAAGTTGCTTCCATCGTAGGTGCCCAGTTTGGACCCCACGTTGTTGGTGTTGTCCGCCACCCGGGCGCCGTTGTTGACATAAGCCTCCAAATCCGCCACTCGTTGTTCGAGGGTCGGATCGGCCCGTTTAGCCTCGGCGGCGACAGCGCCAGGGGCGAGCAGGCCAGCCATTAAAATGACTAATAGGATGGCGGGAAGGAGACACATCTTTTTCATATCAAATCGAAGTAATTGAGCGTGGGTGGTTTTAGATCGCTGCGTCGCCCTTTTCGTCCGTGCGAATCCGAATGATTTCTTCAATGTTGGCCACGAAAACTTTCCCGTCGCCAATCTTGCCGGTCTTTGCCGCACCGACAATGGCGGCCACCGCAGCCTCGACCCGATTATCTGGAAGGACAATCTCGATCTTGACCTTGGGCAGGAAATCCACCTTGTATTCGCTTCCCCTGTAAATTTCCGTGTGGCCCTTTTGACGGCCAAATCCCTTGACTTCGCTGACCGTCATGCCCTCGATTCCAATTTCACTCAACGCATCTTTAACCTCTTCCAGTTTGAAGGGTTTTATAATCGCTTCGATTTTCTTCATTTTTTTTGACCCCAACTCTGAATGAACCCAATCAGGAGTCAAGCAGTAAACGGAACCTTTCTGCGATCAAGCAGCAGACATGCCACAAGACAGGCTGACATCTTAACCGCTTACATAAAATGCTTGATTTCAATAAGATACAACGAATGAGAAATTATTGCGGCAAATAAGGAATCTGTTAAAAGTGTCTATTTATGCTCATTGTGGACAAAAACCATCGGTATATTAATCACCATTCGCTGGCGCGTGCCTTAACGAGTTTTTTACGCGGAAGACAATCGTTTTTATTAACGCTCCCCGGCGGGGAGTCGTAGATTTGGGTCGTGAGAAAAAACGAAAAGGGAACTGGAAGAAATGAAAAGGGAACATAATGAAAATGAACATTAAAAATATTCTGATACCGCTGGATTTGATGCGCAGCCCCTGCGATGCCTTGGTTTACGCGCGAAATATGGCCGCTGACTCTCCCGTTTGCGTGACCTTGCTCTACGTGTTGAATTTGAACATTGTTTCGCACGGACAGCGAATTTATGACGAATTGTGCGCGGAAAGCGAAGCGGCTTTGAAGAAACTGGCCAGGTTCTTCTTTGGAACGGACCTGGCGGCGCGCGTGGTTGTGCGCGTGGGCGCGCCGCATGAGGAAATACTGGCCGAAGCGAAGGCGGAATCATCCGATCTTATCATTTTGTCGGGTCCGGAACGACGCGCATGGAAACACCTTTTGGGCCTGGGCACGACACAGAAAATAATCGACGCATCTCCTTGTCCCGCCATGGTGCTGCCGCGCGGCCGGAAAATAGCGCCGCAAAGGCCGCCCATTCCGTCGGTGGCGGAGGCTGCGCCCGCCGAAGCCCTTTTGCCGGCGGCTTGACCTCCGGTCATCCTCCCGGTCGTTCGGGCTTCTGGCGATTTCCATCACCTCTGTTTTAGGCAGAGTGGGCAAAAAGCAACTTCTGCCCGCCTGCTGTCGCCGCCCATCCGTTTCTTTTATTAATACTTTCTTAACGCGCTGATTGAGAGGGATTAGCCGCAAAATCACCTCCCTTTGGCACCCCTCGCTGACGCCCATCAATAACGGGTGGCATCTCAACTGCTTAGAGCCTGAAGGATTCAAGCACGACAACAAAAGAATCAGAAATGAAACGAACGAAATAAATTAAAATAGAATAAAAAAAGATATGGCTACACCACCAACATCACCACCGAAGACAGAAATGAAGCCCACACTTGGGCTGACGGGCTTGACGATTAATGCGATGGCGCTGATTGCGCCCGGGGCATTTCTGTGGCTCACATATCAAGAGCAGTCCCTCTACGGCGCGCCGACCGCCGGCTGCGCCATGTGGATCGGAATCGTGTTCGCGCTGCTTTTGTGCTTCGCCACCGCGTTGAGCTATGCGGAGCTGTCAAAACTGTATCCCGGCGCCGGCTCTTCCTATCTTTACGCCGAGCAGGCCTTCCTGTCCAAAGCCAAAGCGTTCAAGTGGGCGCGCCTCATCAAGTTTTTCACGGGTTGGAACAGCCATTTGTATTACTGGATTTATACGGGATTGATGGTGGGTGTGACCGCCATCCTGGCCGGCTGGCTGGCTGGCCAGTTGTGGCCGGACACCTTCAGCGGAACTTACAACAGTCCACTGTTCATGTGGCTCTTCTGCGTCGTGTTCGCCCTCGGGGTTGGCTATATCGCCTACCGCGGTGTCAATGGCACGACCGCTGTCAATATGGCGATTAACGTCATCCAGATATGCGCACTGATCACCTTCTCCATCATGGCCATTGCCTATCGCTCCAGTCATCCTGACGGCTCCGTTGGCTGGCACCTCTCCAATGGAACACCGGTCAACTACAATGTGGCTCAAGTCGTTGTCACCGATGACAAAGGCAAACCGGTGCAAGACACTTGGGCCGACAACACACCCAAAGTGGATGACAAGAAGCAACCCATATTCAAGATGCAGGACCGCCAGGTGGCCAAGGATGACTTGGACAAGACCAAGAACACCAACGCCGTTGAGCTGGCCAGTTTGACCGCCCTTGGCCTCGGCGAAGGCGACCCCTATCCAGCTTGGAAGGCAGACGACAAGGGCAATGTGATTGTGAAAGATGGCAAAGAAACCCCCGATCCCTTCATCCTGAGCTATAAACCTGCGGACGCCCTTAGTGGAGCGGGGACCGCGCAAGACCCAAAAACGTTTAATTTCCATACAACTGCCGGGTCCGTCGTGGCGCCGCATTCGTTCAGCGCCGTTCTGGTCCAGGCGTGCGTGGCAATTCTTCTGCTGGTTGGATTCGAGTCGGTCTCGGCCATGGGTGAAGAGGCCAAGAATCCAAAGAAAGACATCGGGCGCGCTGTCTTGCTGTCCCTGGCGATTCAAGGCGCGGTTTGTTACCTGTTCGAGTATTTCGCGGCCAATTATTTCTTGAATAGCGGTTACACCATATCCAATGCGGGCGCTTCCGGCGCGCCGCTCGGCGACATGATGGTACTGGTCGGCACTTGGGCGTTTGGCAGTTATTCGGCAGGAAAGGCGTTCATGTTGATAGAGGCGTTTACCGTATTTCTCGCCCTGATTGGCACCACCCTCTCCTGCATGAACACGGGGGCGCGCGTCACTTATGCCATGGGCCGCGACGAGGAAGTTCCCCAGCAGTTTGGCCTGTTGCATGGCAGGACACTTTCACCGCATCGCGCGGTATGGTTCCTGGCGTTTATCTCGATTGTTATCGGCATCATTACGACCATGGTCTATCTGGGAGGCCAAAGCTCGGACCTGGCGGCCTTGGACAAGCATAATTTCTGGTACAGCATCGGCATCTTCTCGCCGCATGCTTACGTGACGCTGCCCAATACGGTGCTCATCATCACGCTGATCAGCAACTTTGGCACATTCCTGCTCTATATGACCACCTGCATTGTGGCCATTGTGGCCTTCCGCGAGCACCACAGTTTCCACGGGTTCAAACATGTGGTCGTCCCGGTGTTCGGTTTGCTGGCCAACTTTGGTTGCATGTTGTTCTACCTGCTTGGCCCGATTCCAGCGTTTGGTGTCGCTGGCATGAGCATTAAGGAGCCATACATTGCGCTCGGTGTGTCCTTGCTGTGGATCATCTTCGGGGCCATCTACCTCGCCACAACCAGCAAGTCGAGAGGCAAGGAGATTATTTTGACCGTCAAACCTGGCATGGCATAGACTCAAGGCTGGTTATTAGCAAACATCAACAAGCCGGCTGCCTTCGACGAGGCAGCCGGTTTGCCGTCTTGACGAGGCAAGCATTTATCAATCAGGATGCGAAATGGATTTGACTTACGCCCAATTGTCCGTAACCGGCCCCGTCCGCGAAAACAACGAGGACAGCATCGGGTTTTGGCAGCCGGAGACGCCGGAAATGGTGCGCACGGTGGGCATTGCGGCAGTGATTGCCGACGGGGTGGGAGGCACCGGACAAGGCGAAGTCGCCAGCCAGCTCGCGGTGCAAACCACGGTCAACGCCTTCAAGGGAACCGCAGTGGAAACGGAGCCGGCAGATTTGCTGCGCAAAATCTTCAACCAAGCCAACAAGCTTGTCTATGACGCCTCGATGCACCATCGCGAGGGAGGACGGATGGCGACGACGTTGACGGTTTCGATTTTTAGAAATGATGAAGTCTCCATCGGACACGTGGGAGATTCACGGGTCTATTTGATCCGCAATGGGACGCTGCGGCGATTGACGTCCGATCACAGCTATGTGGCGCTCCAGGTCAAATTGGGGCTGGTCAAGGAACGCGACGCCATGGCCAGTCCGATGCGCTCAATGATTACACGCAGCATTGGGCAGGATTTGATCTGCGGCTACGACGTCTTCAAAACCACGCTGGCCAAGGGAGACGTGCTGGTGCAATGCACCGACGGACTTTATTCCGTTGTGCTCGACGATGAGATTTGCGATGTTGCCGAGCATCTTGCCCCGGCGCAGGCCTGCGCGGAATTGATCGCGCTGGCCGAAAAGCGGGGGGCGGAAGACAATGTTTCAGTTCAACTGATCCGAATTAATGAGATCGAACACCGCCATTTCTATCGCGGCGCGCCGTATTACGTCAAGGCAAGCACGCCCGCTGTGAGCAACGAAATCCAACCCGGCCAGATGCTGGACGACCGTTTCGAGATCACGGACCTGATCAACCGAAGCGGCATGGCCTCCATATTCAAGGCGAATGACCTTCAAACGGGACTGACCGTGGCCATTAAAGTGCCGCACATGCAATTTGAGAGCGACTCCGCCACTTTCTCCCGTTTCGAGCGCGAAGAGGAGATCGGCATGATGCTGCACCATCCCTACATCCTGAGAATCTTTGCCGTCGAGCCGGAGAAAAAGAGCCGTCCCTATATCGTGATGGAATACTTGCAGGGCCAGACGCTGGGCGCGCTTATGCGGGAAGTCCATCCGTTGCCGGAGCGGGATGCGGTAAAAATCGCCAGCCGCATTTGCGAAGCTCTCGATTACATGCACTTTCATAAAATTGTCCATCGCGATCTCAAACCGCAGAACATCATGATCTGCAATGACGGAACCATTCGCATCATGGATTTTGGCATCGCCAAATCCCTGAAAATGCGCCGCATCACTTTCGTCGGTTTTTCTCCCAGCATGGGGACCCCGGATTACATGGCGCCGGAGCAGGTCAAAGGCAAACGCGGCGACGAGCGGTCGGACATTTATGCGCTGGGCGCCATCCTTTATGAAATGTGTGCTGGCGCGGCGCCGTTTGAAGGGGAGAGTCCTTACGCGGTGATGAACGCGCGGCTGACTGGTGATCCTGTTGCTCCGCGCAAGATCAATCCAAAGCTGACCCCGGCAGTGGAGGAAATCATACTACACGCCATGGAACGCAATCCGGCGGACCGCTATCCAGCGGCTGCCGCAATGAAGGCGGAATTGGACGATTACGAGAAAGTTGAGCTGGTCGAACGTTTCAGGCGTCTGCAAAGGCCGCAACTGTGGAAAAGCCGGTTTCGCGCGTTGCCATTAATCTTGTTTTTTGCCTTTACTTGGATAGCCGGTTTCTTGCTGATTTTCTGGTATTTGAAGCACCATGGAAGAAAATGATCCATTTGGCTTGGCGATAATTGAACATGAACACGGTGTCTGAAAACATAACATGGGTGCTCCTGGCAGGGGTCCTCGTCATGCTCATGCAAGGGGGATTTGCCCTCGTGACATCCGGCTTGTGCCGGGCCAAAAATGCCGGGCAGGTCGTAACGATGAATTTCATGATTTACCCCCTGAGCGTCCTGGGATTTTTGGCTGGATTTGCCATCATGTTTGGCAGTGCATTGCACAACCCAGCCGTCGTGGTTGCCCCTCCGTGGGTTTCAGTCCCGCGCAAGCTGATTCCATTGGGTTTTGATCCAGAGGCTCTCAGGTTATTCTTCTTCCAAGCCGCAGTCGTAGCAGTGGCGGTGGCCATTCCAGCCGGCGCCATGGCCGAGCGGTGGAGGTTTCCGAATTTTATACTGTACGGCCTCTGGGCCGGGGCGCTGCCCATTGCGCTGTTCGGCCGCTGGGTTTGGGGAGGCGGCTGGCTCTCTCAGTTGGGGCAGAGTTTTGGCCTGGGCCATGGCTATGTGGATTTTGCGGGGTCTTCGGTTGTCCACATGGCTGGAGGCGTCATCGGATTGGCGGGCGCGGCCATGCTGGGGCCTCGCCTCGGCAAATACGCCCGCGACGGACGGCCCCGCCCGATGCCGGGGCATAATCTGGTTTATGTGGCGTTGGGAACATTGATCCTGGCCTTCGGCTGGTTCGGCTTCAACTTGGGGCCGGCGCTGGCCGGGGCCCATGAGCGCGTGGCGGCCATTGCCGTCAACACCCTGTTGGCGTCTGCAGCGAGCACGGTCGGCACATACATGGTGGTGATTACGAAGTTTCGCAAGCCCGATCCCTCGATGCTGTGCAATGGGATGCTGGCCGGATTGGTCGCCATTTCGGGGCCGTGCGCGTTTGTCAGCCCGGCAGGAGCGATGATCATTGGCGCGATCGCAGGCATTCTGGTGGTTTATTCCGTCCTCTTTTTCGAAGGGAAGTTGAAAGTGGATGATCCGGTAGGGGCCATTTCGGTGCATGGGGTCAGTGGTGCCTGGGGCGTTCTGAGCATCGGCCTGTTGGCCAATGGCAGTTACGGAGCCGGCTGGAACGGGATACACACCCTGGAAAAGGACGGTTCGGAAATGGGCGTTGCAGGCGCCTTTGGAACGCTTTTTGGCAGTCCGGCCAATGACTGGCCGCAATTGGGCGCGCAAGTCGTGGGCGCGTTGACCTGCCTGATTTTTGTCGGTCTCTTCGCGTTGCTGTGGTTCAAAATATCCAGTTTCATCATCCCGTTGCGTTCCAAGCGGGAGGACGAAATTGCCGGGCTGGACCTTCCCGAGATGGGCGCTGAAAGTTACCCGGACTTTCACCTAACCGACAAAGGCGCGACGCGCAGCGATTGATCCGATTTGCAGTGTAAGTTGCATTCCACCTGATGATTGTAACAAGTACTACTCGACGGCCCCGCAACGTGGATGCGCCCCGGGCCGCCGCCATTCTTTACGGGGATTGGGGCACGAGCAAGGCCTACGTCATCGGGCTGGCCTTCGCCGTTGGCGGATACGGTTCCTTCTGGCTCATCGCCGCGATGTGTGTGCTCACCGCCTTGGTGGGGCTCAATTACATGGTAATTTGCCGGCATTATCCTGACGGGGGCGGAGTCTATGCCAGCGTGCGGCACCGGTCGGAGATTGTCTCCATTGTGGGCGCGTTTCTCCTGATCGCCGACTACATGGTGACGGCGGCCCTCAGCGCGCTCTCGGCCTTCGATTACCTGAAAGTGCCGCATCCTGAGATTTTCGCGGCCCTGTCGATTGCGATAATAGGGGCATTGAATATCCTGGGACCGCGGCATACGGGAGGTCTGGCGTTCCTGATTTCAGTGCCGACGGCGGCGGTGGTGGTGCTGCTGGCGCTTTTCTCCATTCCGCACCTGGGCGCGGCGGTGCATAACTTGCAACCCTTAAGCGGCGGCTTTGCAAAGAACTGGAAAGGGTTCGTCGGCGTGGTTCTCGCCTTGTCCGGCGTGGAGGCCATCGCCAATTCGACGGGCGTGATGAAACTCAACAAGGGATGCAGCGATGCCAGCCCCAATGTTTCAAGAACATCCACGCCCGCCATTCTTTGGGTCATGTTGGAGGTGTGCATTTTCACGGCCTTGCTGAGTCTGGCGATGAACGCGATCCCCAACCTGACGATTGACCCCTCCGCCGACCCAATCCATCCTAATGTCAATGCGCCCGGAGCCAGCGGCGTGCGTGATTACATGTTGCGCTACATGGGCCAGATATTTGTGACCGGCGCCCTGGGCCACACCGCCGGTTTGTGGATGGGCATATTGGTGGCCTACACCTTCGGTTTTCTTCTGCTTTCGGCGGTCAATACAGCTATCGTAGATTTGATTGCCATCTCGTTTCTCATGTCGCGTGACGGAGAGCTGCCGCCGCGATTTCAAAAACTGAATCAATTCGGCGTGCCCAACCTGGGTCTGATAGTGGCAACAACCATTCCGATTATATTGGTCTTGGTTGTTAAAGACCTGAGCGGTCTGGCGGATCTTTACGCCGTTGGCGTGGTGGGCGCAATCGCGACTAATCTGGGCGCTTCAAGCACCGACCGCAAGTTGGGTCTGGGGACATGGGAGCGCACACTGATGTTCGTCACCTTTCTCATTATGCTCGCGATCGAGCTTTCGCTCTTTTGGGACAAGCCCTCGGCCAGGATCTTCGCCGGGACAGTGCTGCTCTTCGGCTTGCTTTTGCGCGGTTTGGCCGCCGAATATGCCCAGCGGTCGAGAGCGGCCCAGATCGCCGCGGCGGCCCTGGCAGCAGGGTCGAAACCAGCAAGTTCGATCACGACATTTACCTATAAGACGGAAGAGGCCCCGGGACCGCCGATGATGTGCGCCATTCGCGGTTTGGGAAAAACGCTCGATTTTGCAATTGATGAAGCCAGGCAAACGCATCGTCCGCTTTATTTGCTCTACATCCGCACCCTGCCCGTTCTGACCGCGCAGGACTACAGACGGAAATGGCAGGAAGACGAACAGGCGCGTGAGATTTTTCTTTATGCAAAAAGCAAGGCGGAGGGACACCCGGTCTATCCGTGTTACGCGGTGAGCGATTCGGTGGCTGACACGATTGTGGATATAACGGCCACGATGGGAGCGTCCTATCTGATCCTGGGCTCGCCGGAACGCCGGGGTCTGGTTAATCTGCTGCGCGGCAATATTATTCGCGAAATTTCGGACAATTTGCCCGATGACATTCATTTGCTGGTTTTGGCCTGAGTCCAAAGGGCCATCGTGTCGGGAGCCCCCAGGCTGCTCAGGCCGCTTAAAAACCACCCGTTTCCTCAGGAGACTCCTTACGCGATCTCCTGCTTTTATGCGCTTAGCCCGTCTTCCGCAGGTTAGTTTGACATATGGACGGCAGACGAGAGCGGGTCCAGAAAAGGAGGGACGCTGTTTGAGGAACCATTCAAACAGGTGTTCCCCTCAAGGAACCAACCGAAGCTATCCGTATAAGGCAGTTCCACGTGGAAACTGACGCCTTGGCCAAGAATGTTGTTGAAGATGGCGGCGTTCCGAAGGGAACCTCCACCCCCCGCGAGGCCGACGCCACGATAGGATACGTTGGCAAAATCGTTGTTCATAACCACCGCATTACCGCAACCGGAAGCGAAGACGACACCATGCCCGCCTGAAACGAGCGTATTGCCAAAAACATTGGCTGATGTGGTATTTTGAAGGCTCACTGCCGCTCCTGGATAATCCGCATGAGCGAATGGGGGGTAAAGAATTAATTCATTTCCCGAAAAATTAAGGCAATATACGGGCATGGAATTCCCTTGACCTTGCGGTGATTGGCCGTTTCGGCCGCCATAGACGGAATTCCCGATGAAACAGGCGGAATAGTTTATGGCATTGGTGCCGATCACCGCAAGGGTCCAAGCGGCATTCATAGCCAGGGCGCAGCAAGCCCCGACACTCACCAAGGTGTAGTAAGTATTGCCAACAACGGAGCTTGGGCCTCCGCTGAGTTGAACTCCTTCCAGTTCATAGTTTAGGATAGTGTTCCGGGCAATAAAGTAATTGCCGCCACTCTGGAAATATACGAACCCATTGGGAGCAAGCATTTGAGTGGCATTTGTGCTGACGTATCCAAATGGATTGTTGGTGTCAGGCGCAAGGTTTGTATTTCCATTGTAAGTGTTATCCAGGATGTTTATGTTGTAATCTGGTGTGCCGTCGCCGAAAATACCCACACTGCCATAAAAGCCCGTTGTGTTGGGAGTGTTTGCGGGAGAGCTGTTTGTCGCCCCTGTATAAACATTTGTCCCGCCCCACACGTTGAAGTCGCAATGACTGATGAGACAGTTACTCGCATAGCCGCCAAATGTGATCGAGAAGTCGCCGAATAAAAACTGGCAGTTCGTGATGAGGATGTTATGCACGAACTCGCATGGATATCCCCAGTACCCGTCGATAAAAATCTGAGTCCCAGCATAACCAGTGGGAAATAATTGCCCCAGTTCGAAAGTGGTGTTTGTCACATCGAACACGGCCAAATGCGGCTGTGCTTCGATTGTCATGCTGCGAATTACGAGGTTGGAGTATGGCGCGGGGTGAGACCAATCTCCTCCCAAAGAAAAAACGGTGGTGGCACGGTTAAAGGCTATTAGCGTGGTGTTGGTTTCGCCTGCGCCAGCGATCTCGATATTATTTGTTAAAATGGAAACCGCCGCATTTGCCCAGGCATCATTTGTTTCATTTGGGGAAGCCTGGGCCACGTAATAGGTTCCGGAGGGAAGCGAAACAGTCCCGCCGCCGGCGGCCCCAACGGCGTTCACGCTGGATTGAATGACGGCGGCATTGTTTGCGGCGTCCGCCCAATTGTTGTTCGTGCTCAGGTCCGCTTGGGTGATTGTGATTCTATTTGTGCTGGCAAAGCCTGCCTGCCACCAGGGATAAATGGAGATGTAATTGAATCTGCCCACATGCGCGCCGTCAGTCCCATTGCCCAGGCAATGAAGCTTCATGGTGTAAATGCCGTTGGTCAAAAAGACAACGGCTGAGACGTTAGTCCAGTTGGTGGTCGTGATCGTGAGCGGGCCGGTGTTGGTGTAAAAGTTGGTTGCAGTGAACTCGCACTCGAACACGCCGTCGGTGCCGATGCCCCCGACACGCGTTTCAATGGTGTAGGTCTGTGGGACGAGGACGTTGATCGTGTACACCGCCCATTCGCCGGCACGAGTCTGGTCCAGGCAATAGCCCAAGCCAAGGTCATCGCAGTGGGTGATAAACATGCCAGTGGGCCGGTACGAACTTGGCGGGTTGGAGGCAAGGTTTTGATAGGCGATTCCGGGTCCGCCCATGTCGAATTGTTCGGCTTCAATCGTGCCTGTGATGACCACCGGGGTGGGCAGGAACGGCTTGGAGGCGGGCAGGACAATGTCTTCCAGCAGGTCGGGGATGCCGTCGAGATCGCTGTCAATGGCTTGAACCGTTTGGAAATTGCTCAGAATGTTCTTCGGGTCGAGCTGGTAATTGAAGGTTTCAATCTCGTCAAATTGGCCGTCAATCGAGTTGCTGTAAGCGGTGGTGTTGCCGATGACCATGCCGCGGTTGCGATCCGACAGATCCGGCCAGAGGGTGACCGGACTCCCCGTGGCGGCCAGCGCTCCGTTTGTGTATAAAGCAGTCCCGTTTGGACCGTAGTTGAGGACAATTTGCATCCAATGGCCGGGGTCGAACGGCAGAGAGGCCGTGACCAGGTTTTTTTCGACGAAACTGTTGCTTGCGGTTACAAAAGTGATCGCGCCACTGGAGTTGACGCTCAAAGCCCATTGGCTTAACGCGGAATTGGGATTGCCGAGATAAACAAATGGGGCGGACGAACCGGGGGCATGTTTCCAATTCGGTTTGAACCAAAACCGGAGGCAACCTTGCCGGCAATTGATGTTGGCCCAGCCGTTGGTGAAGACGTCCCAATAGGTGACCTGGCTGGCTGGATCGCTGTTGATGTCCAGGGCGGTCCCGCTCCAGCCCGGCACGAGGCTGATGTCATTAAAGGACAGCGGCATCTGCCCCTGTTCGGAGTACATCTCAGTCGAATCAAACCGCCAATAGCCGAGCCGGCATTGCGCCACATTGGCCGGACTGCCATCCACGTACTGTTGCAGCATGTCACTCCGGCCCACATAATTGGAATCGGCCATGACGGTTTCACTGGAGACGCCGGCGAACGCCGGAAAGCCTGCCGCCACCTGTTGGGCCGTCAGCGGATAATTGAACGTTTCCAGTTCTTCCAACTGGCCTGAAATCTGTAGTCCACCGAAAGCGCTGCCGAAAGAAAAGCCGGCGCCAAGGTCGCTGGCTGGCGGATAAAAAAGATTGCCATTGCCCACATCATAGACGCAATCGTTATTGGTGTCCTCCGGCGCCCAATTGGCCGTGGCGAGTAACACTCCGTTTGTGTAAAGCGCCACATTGGTGGGGCTATAAGACAGCACAATCTGGTACCACAGGTTGGATTGAAAACTGACCAGCGCGCCATTGACAGGTCCGCTCTTAAACGACCACGGCTGATGATACTGATCGTTTCCACTGGCAAACTGGATATAGCTAATGCCAAAGGTTTCGTTCCACACCGAAATTGACCAGGACCGTGCAGCAAGAAAGACCATCTGCTGGTTTTGGCCCGCCAGCGCGGCGGAGTTTGTCGTGCTCCAATTGGGCTGAAACCAAAAACGAACCGTGCCATTGGCACAGTCCAGATAAGTCTGGCCGTTGCTGGCGACAGGGTAGATCAATTGACTGCCGTTACCGATGGTATTGGTCATGGAAATGGCGTTGCCGCTCCAAGCCGGCGCCAAGCCAACATCGCTGCTGGTGTTTGGAGAAAGGCCGGCCTGATTGGTCAGGGCCAGAGTGTCGAATTGCCAATAACCCAGCCGGATTTGCGGCGCGTTCGGGTAGTCCTGCTGGTCATAAATGGCGAATGGATTCGAGTTGCCATAGTCGGCGTTGGCATTGGTCACACTGCCCACCGCATTGGAGACCGTCACCGAAGGGATGATCGATTCGGCGGGTGTCGTCGTATTGGAAGACTCGGCACTATTGGCGGCGACTTGCATTCCTATTATGCCGTTGCTTGAAAGAAGCACGCTGCCGCTCTCGGTTGCGCCGAGGAATACTCCCGCGCCAAAGTTTTGGTTCTGCAACACAACGCCGTTGACGACTATCGGTTTGCCCGTCTCCGGATTCACCACGCTGCCTTTGAACAGGCCCGATGCAGTCCTGAAGGTCAGTTTGTCGGCGCTCTGCGGCTTGGCGCCCGGATCGGCTGCCTGCTTGTCCGGCCCAAGGCCGATTTGATTGGTGATGCTTTGCGTGAGATTGCCATTGGTCAACGACAGTTCCCCCTCGCTGAAGCCGAGAAGCGGAAGACCGTTGGTGTACTGGTAAACCGATCCGATGGTTTCACTGCTGTTGGTGAAGCCGCCGGGATAAAGCCGGGCCGTGGCCTGCGGCAGTTTGAACCAGCCCGTCTGGCCGCTGATGCCGCCCGCGTTGGTGAAGGATAGCCAGCCCAGTATCGAGCCTTTGCCGCCATAAAGGGAAACGTAAAACGGCCACTGCCCCTCGCTGGAAACGATGCTGGCGGAGGTGACTGCTGTTCCGTCGCCCAGGATGCCGCTGAAGGTCACTGTGCCCGAGGCGCTCACGGTCACGGCGCCGAAGCCATTGCCGCCGGGTTGGGCGGAAGCATTCTCACTGCCCGGAATGAGCAACGTGTATTTGCCGGCCTGCGGGGCGGGATTTGCCTTTGAATAAACAGCGGCGTCGGCCACCAAGTCCGCCGTCCACGTGCCGTCGCTGATCGCCCCGGTCAACGGGCCGTTGGTCAAACCCAACTGCAGCTCCACTGTGAGGGGAGTCAATCCCGGGCGCCGGATGGATTTGGAGGCCACGCCGGTGACGGAGAATTTTCCGGCATAGGAGTAGCTCCCGGTCCCCAGGCGAAGTTTCGCGGTGAAGGCCCCGGTTTTGGTCACGGTGGCAACAAAGGAGCCGGAACTGTTTTCAGCCGCGTCGTTGGTGACGTAAAACAGGCCGTGGTAGGTGCCCACGACGGGGAGGAAGGGGTTGGGTATGAAATTGGCCTGCAACACCACGTTGGACTCCACGATGAAAGTGTATTTTGGGGTGGTCGCCACCTCAACCCCGTTGCTGACC
>Ga0181526_10000679_pt1 | contig 35129 bp, 31 predicted proteins | sample PEATcosm2014_Bin_35_FD_119750 | JGI IMG/M metagenome (GOLD analysis project Ga0181526, IMG submission 119750) | Peatland microbial communities from MTU Mesocosm Facility, Houghton, MI, USA - PEATcosm2014_Bin06_30_metaG | ecosystem: Environmental > Terrestrial > Soil > Wetlands > Peat | place...
CGTCGCTTCGACGGCGATTTCCGCACCGTCGTCGATCTCCTGGGTCGCGACACCCTGGGCACGCTGTACACCTTCGAGTCGCGCTACGAGCGCTGGCAGCCCGACGTGTCGCCGCGGGCGTGGAAGAACAGCCCGGGGCCAGGCGCCGGGACCGGCCTCCTCTACGACCTCGGTTCCCATCTGATCGACCAGGCCGTCGTGCTCTTCGGCGGGCCGCAGTCCGTCTACGCCGACCTCGCCGTGCGCCGGGCCGTCAGCAGCGTCGACGACGACGTGTTCGTCGCGCTCGGGTATCCGGACGGGCCGCGGGTCCACCTGTGGATGAGCGCCGTCGCGACCGACCTCGGCCCGCGCTTCCGTCTCCTCGGCGGCACGGCCGCCTACGTGAAGCGCGGCATGGACGTGCAGGAGGCGCTGCTCGTCGCGGGGCACTCCCCGGGCGGGCCCGGGTGGGGCGAGGAGCCGGAGTCCTCGTGGGGCGAGCTGGTCGCCGGCGACGAGCGCCGGCCGGTGCCGACGCGGCCCGGTGCCTACGGGCTCTTCTACGCCGGCATGGCCTCGTTCCTCCTCGACGGCGCGCCCCCGCCGGTCGACATCGACGATGCCGTGCTGACGGCGGAGATCATCGAGGCGGCGCAGGCCTCGGCGCGCCAGGGCGCGGTGGTGGCGCTGCCGTAGCCGGTGCCCGGCGGGCGCCCCTCAGGAAGGGGTCCACCTCGTGAGGGGCGAGCCGAGCCAGTCGAGGACCTGGCGCCGCGTCGTCGGCCCGTGCGGTCGCCACGGCGACGGGAGTGCGCCCTCGGCGCGCAGGAAGGCCGTCTCGGCGATGTTGGCGCTGAGCGGGTCCTGCGTCAGCGCGCACCGGGTGGCCGTGGGGTCCACCCCGAACAGCGAGGCGGCGTTGAGGCCGAACAGGTCCGCCTTCACCTCATCGGTGAGCGCCGGGTAGCCGTAGGCCTCCTGGAACTGGGGCGTGATCTCGAAGGCCCGCATCGCCATGATCTGGGGCTCGGGGCTCCCGTACCAGATGGCGTCGGTGCCCCACATGACCCGCTGCGCGCCCACCCGCGTGAGGAGCTTCCCCATGGCGTGGGCGGCCTGGTCGGGCATGGTGAGGAGCTGGCGCCACAGCGTCGCCACGTCGACCCACACGTTGTCGTTCGGCGGGACCCCGTGGCGGTCGAGCGCGGCGAGGAGCGTGTCGATGCCGATGGTGGCGGTGGGGTCGTAGGGGCCTTCGACCTGCGAGGGGTCCCAGGCGGCGTGGTACACGACGAACTCCATGTCGGGGAACTGGCGCGAGACCGCCACGACGTCGTCGGGGTGGTTGAAGGCGGGATCGAAGTTGACCAGCGGGAGCCCCTTGTGAGCCACGAACACCTTCACCCCGAGGTCGTGGGCGTGCTGCACGGTGGGGAGCCCGATGGCCGGGTCCTCGAGCGAGTACCCCTGGCCGCTCGGGCTCCACGCGGTGTACACCTTGAAGGCGACCGGCGGTCCGGCGGCCACGGCGCCCGACATCTGGTCGAGCGTGGCGGACAGCGGCCCGACGTTGGGGGCGAGGATGTTCTCCACCAGGAGCCGGCTCGCCCCTCCTCCGGTGAGACCCGCCGTGATGTCCTTGGTGCCGAGCGCCTCGGGGAACGGGATCGGCGCGTTGGAGGGCCCCGAGTTCGGGACGTCGGTCAGCACGGCCATCGTGGTGTCGCTGGCCAGGAAGAGGTCGTGCAGGTACGACGCCCGGTCGACGCAGTCGAGCTGGTCGGTGTCGCTGCAGCCCGCCGGCAGCATGGAGAGCACGAGCGAGACCGTCTCGGGCGCGCTCTGCACCCAGGCCCCGCTCGGAATGACGTGATGGGTGTGGACGTCGAAGACGAACTCGCTCCCACCGAGCGCGTCCTGGCAGGCGGCGACGTCGGTGGGGGCCGGCGTGCTGAAGCGCCCACCCTTTCCCTTCGGATGGGCGATGCCCTCGGGGTGCGTCGTGGTCGAACAGCCGGCGAGTTCGAAGGCGGCCAGGGACGCCGCCACCGCCCCCGCCCCCTGCAGGAAGCGCCGGCGGTCGAGGCCGCTCCGTCGCGCCGCGTCGTCGACGGACGCCCTGATGAGCGCGTTGACGCTCCGGTCGCGCGCGCTCGCCGGAGCCGGGACGAACTCGCCGTTGGACACGGGCCCGGCCGGGAGCGGCAGGTCGTCGTCCCGGCGGTCTCGCAAGCGACGGGAGAACGGGCCGATCCCAGCCATGGGGCGAGGTTACGCCCGCCGCCACCCGCAGCGTCGGTCGGGCGTGGGCCCGACTCAGCGGGCCGGGCGGGTGCCGATGACCGAGGCGCGCTCCATCGTGCGGCGCTGCGGCCAGTAGTCGCTCGAGGCGTAGTGCTGCACGGCCCGGTTGTCCCAGAACGCCACCGCGTCGGGGGTCCAGGAGAAGCGGCACTGGTGCTCGGGCGCGTCGGCGCGGCGGCACAGCCGGTCGAGGAGCTCGAGGCTCGCCTCGGGCTCCAGCCCCTCGATGTGGCTGACGAAGGGCCGGTTCACGTAGAGGTGCCGCTTGCCGGTGGCCTGGTGCGTGCAGGCCACCGGATGGCGGACCGGGGGGTACTGCGCCTGCGCGGCGCGGCGCTCGTCCGCCGTCATGGAGTGCCCGAAGGTCTGGGTGAAGTCGTGCACCGCGTCCAGCCCGTCGATCTGCTCCTTCGTCGCCTCGTCCAGCGAGTCGTAGGCGGCGTACATGTCGGAGAACAGGGTGTCGCCGCCCACCGGCGGGACCTCGAGCGCGTGCAGGACCGCTCCCATGGACGGGCACTCCCGCCAGGTCACGTCGTGGTGCCACGAATTCTCGTAGCCGCCCACCTCCGCCGTCTTCTCGAAGCGCACCAGCTCGGGCTCCCCGGTGTTCGACGCCAGGAAGGGGTGGATCTCCAGCTCGCCGAAGCGCCGGGCGAACGCGACGTGCTGACCCGGGGTCAGGGGCTGGTCCCGGAAGAAGATGACCTTGTAGTCGTGCAGCGCCTGGCGCAGCTCGGCGACGACGTCGTCGGGCAGCTCGCCCGCCAGGTCGACGCCCGAGATCTCCGCCCCGCACGTCGCGCCCAGCATGCGGGCGTCGAAGCCGCGCCAGCGCAGTGCGGCCAGGCGGTCCCGCTCGGCCGCCACGTGCGTGAAGGGGCCGACGACGATCGGATACCCCGGCAGGGGGAAGGCCCGGGGCGGGTCGGCCTTCGTCGTCGTCATGTCGGTACTGTACCGAAGGGTCCTCCGTCGTCGCCCCGGCGGTTCCAAATCCCGCACAACGTCATTCAACCTCGCCCGTATCCGCGACGAGTGATAGACCTAGGTCCTGAATCGAAAGGGCGGCGTGTCAGACGTGGCAGTGGCTGTGACTCCTTCCGGCTCCGCAGACCTCGGGGGGCGTGCGCGCCCGCGCCCGGAGTCGCCGGTCCCCGACGGCCGCCAAACCTTCGTGGCGGCCCCCTCCGCGGTCACCACCATGAGCGACACCGCGCTGCAGCGCGCCGTGCGGGCCGCCGTGGACGAGGTGGCGAACCCCGACGAGCGCCTCCGCGTGAACCAGACGATCGCCTCGCTCGGCTGGGGCGACGTGCTCTTCGTCGACATCTACACCAAGTCGCGCGCCGAGACGCTCGAGGACCTCGACCAGGCGCTGCGCAAGAACGTCGCCGTGTTCACGAACCAGGCGTTCGAGCGCACGACCATCAGGTGGCGCGTCAGCAGCTGACGCCGTGCGTCAGTCGGCGGCGATGGCCGCCAGCACGTCGAGGCGGGCGGCGCGCCGGGCCGGCCAGCTGGCGGCGAGAAGGCCGAGCAGGGCGGCCAGGATCAAGAAGATCACCAGACTCCTGGCCGGGACCACGGTGTTGGTGATGCCCTGCGAGTGCAGCGCCGACACGAGGGCGATGCCCAGCCCCGTCCCGATGATGATGCCGATGATGGCGCCGAACACGGCGAGGATCACCGACTCGGAGCGGATCATGGCGCGGACCTGGCGCCGCTTCATGCCCACGGCGCGCAGCAGGCCGATCTCGTGGGTGCGTTCGAACACCGAGAGCATGAGCGTGTTGACGATGCCGATGAGCGCGATGAGCACGGCCAGGGCGAGCAGGGCGTAGACCAGGCCGAGCAGCTGGTTCACCTGGGCCGACTGGGACGCCTCGAACTGGGCCCGGGACTGGACCTTGACGTTGGGGTAGGGGGCGAGGGCGAGGGCGACCGCCCGTTGCACCCCGGGGCTGCCGTCGGTCTTCAACAGGACCGCGCCGGGGAGCGGGTTCTGGAAGTGGCGCACGAAGAAGGCGTCGCCGACGAGGAAGTGCCCGACGAGGGCGTTGGGCTGGTAGATGCCCCCGATGCGCATGGTCTCGGCGCCCGTGAGCGCGAATTTCACCGGGACCGCTTCGCCCACCGTGAGGTGGTCCGAGTTGGCCGTCGTCGTGTCGACGAGAAGGTCGCCGGCGGCGAGCGCGGGAGCACCGCTGCCCGACGTCGTGTTCAAGATGACGGTCTGCGACATCTCCCTGGTGTCGATGGCGAGGAGGGACTCGAGGGAGGAGCGGAACTCGAACTGGTCGCCGTAGACGGTGGTCGAGGCGGTGACGCCGGGAACCGAGGACGCCACCTGGGGCACCGACTCGCTGAAGTTCCCGTTGCCGGCGTTGTTCGTCGTCGAGACGATGAGGTCGGCGCTGATGGCGTTGTCCACGCTGGCGGTGGCCGAGCGCGACAGGGAGGCGCCGAACACGGCGATGGCCGAGACGAGGGCGAGCCCGACCATCAGGGCCGACGAGGTCTGCGCGGTGCGCCGGGGGCTGCGCATGGAGTTCTCCCGGCCCAGCCGGCCCGAGGTGCCGAGCAGGCGGGCGAGCGGGCGTCCGATGACGCTGGACATGGGCCGCGCCACGGCGGGGGCCAGCATGGCCACGCCGACGAAGATGAGGACCGCACCGAGGCCGACCAGCGCGATGGCCGGCGCGGTCAGCCCCCAGGCGAGGAGCGCGACCCCGGCCACGGTGATGATGCCGCCGCGGGTGAAGCGGCGCCGCAAGGGGACCTCTTCCTCGGTCTGCTGGGCCGCCACCGCCGCCACCGGGGCGATGCGGACGGCGCGGCGGGCCGGGCTGATGGCGGCTACGAGCGTCACCCCCACGCCCACGACGAGGCAGACGATGACCGTGCGCGCCTCGAACACCAGCGGTCCCGACGGCAGCGTGACCCCGAACCCGCTCAGCAGCTTCTCCAGGCCGATGGCGGCGAGCACCCCCAGCCCCAGGCCGATCAGCGACGACACCAGCCCCACGATGGCCGCCTCGCCCAGGACGGAGCGGAACACCTGGCGGCGGCTGGCCCCGACGATGCGCAGGAGCGCCAGCTCGCGCGTGCGCTGGCCCACCGTGATGGAGAAGGTGTTCAAGATGGTGAAGCCGCCCACGAAGAGCGCGATGAAGGCGAAGACGAGCAGGGCCGTGTTGAGGAAGCCGAGCGCCTGGCCGATGGCGGTCGTCGCCTCGTTGACCACGGTCTGGCCCGTGACCACCTCGACGCCGCGCGGCAACGCCCGCGCGATGTCGCGCTGGACCGTGGCCTTGTCCGCGCCCGGCTGGGCCACGACGTTGATCGCGTCGAACCGGCCCACCTCGCCCATGAGCGCCTGGGCGGTGGGGGTGGCGAAGGCGGCCAGGGTGGCGCCGGCCAGGTTGTCCGCCGTCCCGAAGCGCGCCAGGCCGACGATGGTGAACGTGCGGGTCGGCCCCTGCAACAGGATCCGCACCGACTGACCGACCTTGAAGCCGTACTTCTGCGCCGTGCCGAGGTCCATCACGACCTGCTGTGGTGTGACCGGGTCCTTGCCCTGGACGAGCCGGAGCGCGGAGATCTGCGCGTTGGGGTCGAAGGAGAGGCCGATGGTGGGCGCGCCGCCGGTGGAGATGGCCTTGCCGTCGGGCGCGATGTACTGGGCGTAGCCGGTCACCGAGCCCTCGGCCGCCTCCACACCCGGGACGCGCTGCACCGTGGCCACCAGCGTCTCGGGGACCGGGTTGCGCGTGGCGGTCCCGCCGCTGCCGAACTGCGCCACCCCGCGCACCTGGAAGTCGATGTTCTGGTAGACGTTCCCGAAGAGCGTGTCGAACGTGTTGTGCAGCGTGTCGGTGAGGACGAAGGTCCCGGCTATGAACGTGACGCCGAGCACGATGGCCAGCCCCGTCAGGGCCAGGCGGAGCTTGTGGGCCAGCAGCCCCTTGATCGTGACCCGCCACACGTCAGGCGCCCAGTCTGCCGATGCGCTCCAGGACGGATTCGGGAGTTGGGTCGCGCATCTCGTCGACGATGTTGCCGTCGGCCAGGAAGACCACCCGGTCGGCGTAGGAGGCGCCGCGGGGGTCGTGGGTCACCATCACGATGGACTGGCCGAACTCGGTCACCGAGCGCCGCAGGAAGGCCAGCATCTCGGCGGAGGAGTTCGAGTCGAGGTTGCCGGTGGGCTCGTCGGCGAAGATCAGGTCGGGCCGGTTGATCAGCGCCCGGGCGCAGGCGCAGCGCTGCTGCTGGCCGCCCGACATCTCGGTGGGCCGGTGGGTGAGGCGGTCGGTGATGCCCAGCTGGCCGACCAGGTAGTCGAACCACTCCTTGTCCACCTTCTTGCCCGCCAGGTCGGCCGGCAGCGTGATGTTCTCGCCGGCGGTCAGCGTGGGGACGAGGTTGAAGGACTGGAACACGAAGCCGATGCGGTCGCGGCGCAGCTGGGTCAGCCCCTTGTCGTCGAGCTTCCCGATGTCGAGGTCGCCGACCCAGGCCTCCCCCGACGTGGGCCGGTCGAGGCCGGCCATGCAGTGCATCAGCGTCGACTTGCCCGACCCCGAGGGGCCCATGACGGCGGTGAAGTGGCCCCGCTCGAACGTGACGTCGTTGCCGGCGAGCGCCTGGACCGTCGCCTGCCCGGTGCCGTAGGTCTTGCGCAGGTCCACGGCGTGGGCGGCCGGGGTGGCCGCCCGCGCCGCGGGGGGTGCTTGGTCGGTGAGCGCCACACTGCCTCGTTTCGTCGTTCGGGGATGGAGGGCGGACCCCATGCTGCCAGCCTGGCGGCAGGCCACCCGACCGTGAATCCGGCAGGACCCTGGTCCGACCCTGAGTGCGTCGCGAAGTTCTCGGGGATGTCCCCGGGCGCGTCCTCAGGGTGGCGGTGGCCCCACCTCCGGCCATCTACGGGACAACGGCAGTGTGCGACGACGGGATCGGTCCCTTGGCGCGCCAGCGCCGGACCACTACCCTGAGGCCCGCCACGAGCAGGACCAGCAGGTGCAGATCGGCCAGTGAGCTACCCGGGGGGGCACGTTCGCCATGTCGCACGAGGCATGACCCGATGAGAAGGGCCTGAGTCGCTGAGGGCCGCCGCGGGGCTCCCGGAGCGCAGCGCCACGGCGGTCGCCGCTATCGCGTCAGTGGCGGCGGTGCTCGCCGTGCAGCTCATCCTCTTCCCGGTGCCGCTGGGGGTGTGGATCCAGGGCGCCGTGCTCGGCCTGCTCGGCTCCCTCATGGCGGTCGGACTGGGGCTGACCTACCGCCTGAACAAGGTGATCAACTTCGCCCAAGGCGACCTCGGCACGGCGCCCGCCGTCCTGGCCGTCGGCCTGGTCGCCTTCTCCGGCGTCAATTACTTCGTGGGGCTCGCCACCGGCCTGGTGGCGTCGGTCATCTTGACGGCCACCGTCGAGTTCCTCGTGGTGCGGCGCTTCCGGCGCTCGCCCCGGCTGATCCTGACTGTGGCGACCATCGGTCTGGCGCAACTCCTGGTCGTGCTCAGCCTGCTCATCCCCCGCATCTGGGGCCAGACCCCGATCGGCAGTGCGGTGGTGACCTTCCCCTGGCACCTGGCCTGGCACCTGGCGCCCGTCGTCTTCGACGCCAACGACCTGGTGGCGGTCATCGTGTCCGTGGCCTGCCTGGCCGCGGTGTGGGCCTGGTTCACCCGTAGCGACGTCGGCATCGCGGTCCAGGCGGCGGGCGACCGCCGTGACCGCGCCTCCATGCTCGGCATCCCCGTCGGGCGGTTGCAGTCGGTCACCTGGGTGGTGGCGGGCGTCCTGTCCTTCGTGAGCATCTTCTTCCAGGCAACCATCCTCGGCCTCCCGCTCGACCCGACCTACGGGCTGACCGCGCTCGTGACGGCGCTGGCCGCGCTGGCGCTGGGCAACTTCAGCGAGCTGCCCGTCATCGCCGCCTCGGCCGTCGCCCTGGGCATCTTGCAGCAGGGGGTGGCGTGGAACTACCCGACCAACCAGGCCCTCGGGTTGGCCGTCCTGGCCGGCGTCGTGTTCGCCGCCATCGTCGTGCGCCAGCTCCTGGCGCGCCGCACCGACCGCGAGGACGAGTCCACCCTGGCGCTGGCCGGCAGCGTGCGCGACCTCCCCGCGGCAGCGCGCGACCTCACCGACGTCAGGGTCGGGACGTCCGCCATCGGCCTGATCGCCTTCGGCGCCGCCTGCACGCTGCCCCTCTGGATGGGCGCGGGCGAGCTGATCCGCGCCTCGGTGCTCGTCGTGCTCGCCATCGTCGGCTGCTCCGTCGTCGTGCTGACGGGGTGGTCGGGCCAGGTCAGCCTGGGCCAGATGTCCTTCGCCGCCGTCGGGGCGGCCGTCGGGGCGGTGGCGCTCCTCGACTGGCACTGGGACCTGAGCCTCGCCCTGCTCCTGGCCGGCGCCGTCACCGCTGCCGTCGCGGTCGTGGTGGGCCTCCCGACACTGCGCCTCGACGGCATGTTCGCCGCCGTCACCACGCTCGCCTTCGCCCTCGCCGCCTCGGGCTACCTCCTGGTCCGCGCCGAGTTCTCGTGGATCCCCCAGGGCCAGCTCGGCATCCCCTACCTGTTCGGGCTCTCGCTCACCTCGCAGTCCTCCGTGTTCGAGCTCTGCCTCGGCGTCCTGGTGCTCGTGATGGTCGCCATGCAGGGCCTGCGGCACAGCCGGACCGGCCGCGTCCTGCGCGCGCTGCCCACCAACCAGCAAGCCGCGTCGGGATACGGCGTGCGCGTCCTGTGGGCGAAGCTGACCGCCTTCGCGCTCTCCGGCTTCATCGCCGGGCTGGCCGGCTGCCTCTTCCTCGTGGTGAACCAGTCCTATGAGGAGACGTCGTTCCTCGTGCCCGTCAGCCTGGTCGTGTTCACCGCGACGGCCGTCGGCGGGCTCGGCTCGGCCCTCGGTGCGATCCTCGGCGCCGCGCTGGTCGAGGGCAGCACCACCTTCCTCCCCCCGAGCTGGCAGCTCTTCCCCGCCGGCCTGGGCGTGCTCGTCGTTCTCATCCTCTTCCCACGGGGGCTGGCCGGCCTGTGCTTCGACCTGCGGGCCTGGGCCGTCGATGCGCTGATCCGGCGCAAGGAGGCGGCCGTGCCGGGAGCGCGGGGCCCGGTCGACCCGGCCCTGGCGCCATGAGGTTCACGAACCGGATCTCCGATCTCGGCGGGGGCGTCACCCTGTTCCCCCTCGGGGTGCTCTTCGGCATCGAGTTGCTGGACCAGGCTACCCAGAGCGCCTTCAACGTGCTCACCCCGAACATCCGCGACGCGTTCGGGCTCACCAACGCCGGCATCCTGCTCATCGTCGCCATCGCCGGCGCCGCTGCGCTGCTCTGCACGCTCCCGGTCGCCGTGCTGGCCGACCGCGTCAACCGGGTGCGCATCGCGCTGATCGGGGCGCTCGTGGGCGCCGCCTTCTCCATCGGCCTCGGCGCGTCACAGGGCGTCGTGGTGGCCACCATCATGCTGGTCGGCGTGTCCATGGGGCAGGCCGTCATCTTCCCCACGCACAACTCGCTGCTGGCCGACTACTACCCCGTCCCGGCCCGACCGCGCATCTACTCGGCCCACCGCTCCGGCATCAGCATCGGTGCCATCGTCGGCGTCCTGCTCGGCGCCGGGCTGGCCTCGGTCTGGTCGTGGCGCGCGCCCTTCTTCTTCTTCGCCGTGCCCATCGTGATCGTCGTCGTCATCGGCCTGCGGCTGCGCGAGCCCGCGCGGGGGCGCCACGAGCAGCTCGAGCTGGCCGAGCAGATGCTCGCCTCCGAGCGGGGCGAGCCGGCTCCGCTGGGCGACGCGCCCGAGCCGGACCCGGCCGCGGCAACGACCGGGACCGGCAGCGCCGTCGACATCCCCGTCGAGGCGCCGCCGTCGCTCGGCGAGGCCTGGCGGACCGTCTGGAAGATCGGCGTGCTGCGCCGCATCTTCATCGCGCTGCCCTTCCTCGCCGCCGCCATCGCCGGCTTCACCTCGCTCGCCTCCCTGCAGTACCAGGAGACGTTCCACCTCGATGCTGTGCAGCGCGCCTACCTCATTGCGCCGATTCAGGTCTTCGACCTCATCGGCCTGGCCGTGGGCGCGGTGATCGCCACCCGCCTGGCCAAGCGCGACATCGGCCTCGTCTTCCGCATGCTGGCCGTGGCGTCGGTCATCGCAGCGGGCTTCGCCGTCCTGTTCGCGCTGGCGCCGAACGTGCCGCTGGCCTTCATCGGCAACGCCGGCATCGACGCGTCGCTGGCCATCGTCGGCCCCGGCGTCCTGGCCTCGCTCTCCCTGGCCATCCCGTCCCGGGTGCGCTCGGTGGGCTTCTCCATCGGCGCGCTCTTCGTGCTGCCGGGCTTCCTCGTGCTCCCGAGCGTCGGCGCCATCGGCGACGCGGTCGGGTTCCGCTACGGCCTGCTCATCCTGGTGCCCATCTTCACCGTCGGCGGCCTCATCGTGGCCAGCGCGGGCGGCCTGATTCAGCGCGACGTCCAGAACGTGTGGACCTCCATGCGCACCCGGGCCCAGATGCTCCGCGACCGCCACGCGGGGAGGCTGCCGCTCCTCGCCGTGCGCGGGCTCAGCGTGGGCTACGACGGGGTCACCGTGCTCCGCGACGTGGCGATCGAGGTCGGCGAGGGCGAGATCGTCGCCCTCCTCGGTACCAACGGGGCGGGCAAGTCGACGCTGTTGCGGGCGATCGGGGGAGTGGTCGAGGCCGATCACGGCGCCATCGTCTTCGACGGCCGCGACATCACCCACCGGCCGCCGGACGAGATCGCTCGGCTCGGCGTCGCTCAGGTTCCCGGGGGCGAGGGGATCTTCCCCAACCTGCGCGTCGAGGAGAACCTGCGCGCCGCGGCCTGGCAGGGGCGCCGGCGCGGCGAGCGCGACGCCGACATGATCGAGGAGGCGATGACGGCCTTCCCGTCGCTCGCCTCGCGCCGGGGCGAGCGGGCGGGGAACCTCTCGGGTGGCCAGCAGCAGATGCTCGCCCTCGCCATGGCGACCATCACCCGCCCCAAGCTGTTCCTCATCGACGAGCTCTCGCTCGGGCTCTCCCCGCTCGTGGTCGAGCAGCTGCTCGGGGCGGTCGAGTCCATGCGCCAGGCCGGGACCGCCATCCTGCTCGTCGAGCAGTCGATGAACGTCGCCGTGTCGGTGGCCGACCGCGTCTACGTCATGGAGGCCGGTGCCGTGCGGTTCTCCGGATCGGCCGACGAGCTGGTGGCGCACCCCGAGCTCCTGTGGTCGATCTACCTGCAGAAGGCGTCGGAGTCGCTCGGCGGGCCCGGCGCGCCCGCGCCCGGAGCGCCGCCCGGCGGCAACGAGCTGGAGGTCCGCGGCGTCTCGATCGCCTTTGGGGGCAACGCCGCGCTCGACGACGTCACGCTGCACGCCGCCCACGGCGAGATCGTCGGGATCATCGGGCCCAACGGCGCCGGCAAGACGACGCTCTTCGACGTCGTCTCGGGCTTCCTCCGCGCCGACGCGGGCCGCGTCGAGCTGGGCGGCGTCGACGTGACCGACCGCACGGCGTCGGCCCGCGCCCGGCTCGGGCTCGGCCGCTCCTTCCAGGACTCGCGCCTCTTCTCGGGGTTGACGGTGCGGGACGCGTTGGCCGTCTCGCTCGAGCGCTTCACCGACGTGCGCGACCCGTTCAACGCCGTCCTCCGCCTGCCCGCCCAGGTGCGGACCGAGGCGGCCGTCATGCACCGGGTCGACGAGCTCATGGACCTGTTCGGCCTCGGTCGCTTCGCCGACAACCTGGTGGGCGAGCTCTCGACCGGCTCGCGCCGCCTGGTCGACCTGGCCGCCGTGGTGGCCCACCAGCCGACCGTGGTGCTGCTCGACGAGCCCTCCTCGGGTGTGGCCCAGCGCGAGGTGGAGGCCATGGTGGAGCTGCTGCGCAACGTGCGCGACCGGCTCGATGCGACCATGCTCGTCGTCGAGCACGACATCGCGTTCATCGCCGAGCTGGCCGACCACCTCGTCGCCATGGACCGCGGCGCCGTGCTCGCCAGCGGCCCGCCGCGCGACGTCCTCGAGTCGCCCGAGGTCGGCGAGGCCTTCCTCGGCTCGGACCCACTGGCACGCTCACGCTCGGGCCCGACCTCGGCCCGGGCCGCCACGACCACGGAGGTGCACCCCGCATGAGCGACCCGGAGCCCGAGCCGCGACCGAGCGAACGGCCCTGGCCGCGCGTGAGCCGGTTGCGCATCGCGGTCCCCGTCGTGCTCATCGTGGCCGCACTGGTGGCCGCCGGCGTCTCGGCCACGATGCACGAGAACAACGGAGCCTCGTCAACCACGGCGACGAGCACCGCGAGCACGCATCCCTCCACGCGCTCGTCGGTGCCGATCACCTACGCGGTCGCCGCCAAGGAGGGCAAGGTCGCCGCCTTCGACTGGGGCCCCGGGTGCGACCACAAGACGGGCCGGCTCAAGATGCCGAGCGTCTACTCCCCGCCCTGCGTGCCCGTCCCCACGGGTGCCAACGGCGGCGCGACCTCGAGTGGCGTGACGGGCAACACGATCAACGTCGTCTACTACCAGGCCCAGCCGGGAGGGCTGGCCTCGACCGTCTCGGGTGCGGCCGGCACCAACGCCCAGGCCCTCGCCACGGCCCAGGCCTACGTGGCGATGTTCAACCGGGTCTACGAGCTCTACGGGCGCCACGTGAACCTCATCCCCTTCACGGCGTCCGGGGCCGACACCGATCCGGTGGCGGCCCACGCCGACGCCGTCACCGTCGCGCAGCAGCTCCACGCCTTCGCGTCCATCAACGGCCCCGGTGAGACCTCCGCCTACGAGGAGGAGCTGGCCCGTGAGCACGTGTTCTGCATGGCGTGCGGGGACTCGTCCACCTACGGCGAGATTCAGCGCAACGCGCCCTACCAGTGGGCCAACCTGCCCACCGCCGACACGTCGCTCAACGAGACCGTCGGCTACGTCATCGCCAAGCTGAACGGCAAGGACGCGATCTGGGCCGGCGACACCGCCCTGCACACCCAGAAGCGCAAGTTCATCATCGTGAGTGAGACGTCGGAGCCGCCCGCGCCGGGCTACGCCGAGCTGACCGCGTCGCTCATCAAGAGGCTGCAGGCCGGCCACGTCGACCTCACGCAGCAGATCGACCTGCAATACACGCTCGACCTGACCACCCTGCCCACGCAGGCCGCCACCCTCGCCGAGAAGCTGAAGAGCTCGGGCGCCACCAGCGTGATCTTCGCCGGCGACCCGATCATGCCGATCTACCTCACCAGGGCCTGCGCCGACATCGGCTACTTCCCCGAGTGGATCATCACCGGCATCGTGCTGACGGACACGTCGACCCTCGGGCGCTACTACGACCAGTCGGAGTGGTCGCACGCGTTCGGGGTGACCAGCCTGGGCGTGCCCACGCCCGTCGCCTCGGGCGACGCCGACCGGCTCTACCACTGGTGGTACGGCGCCGGCACCTCGCCGGCCTCCCTGGCGGCGCCGGCGATCATCCCGCCCATTCAGCAGTTCTTCGAAGGTGTCCAGGTGGCCGGTCCCGACCTGACGCCCTCGACCTTCACCACGGGCCTGTTCCGCGCCCCGCCGACCGGCGGCGGGCCGACGTCCCCGCTGTACGCCTTCGGCTACCAGGGGGCGGCACCGCTCCCGAGCTACTCGTCGCCCGCGGACTACACCTTCCTCTGGTACGACGCCACCGCCAGGGGGCCCGACGAGGAAGGGGTGACCGGGAGCGGGCTCATGCGCTACGTCAACGGCGGGGCGCGCTACAAGGCGGGCACGGTGCCCGCCGGCGCGGTCCCGATGTTCTCGTTGCCGGGGTCGGTCACGAGCTACCCGTCGCCCCCCGACCGGGCGCCGTCGTACCCGGCCTGGCCCGGGTCCCCCGCCGCGCGCTGAGCGGGCCGCGCCCGGGAACGGGGGGCTAGCACCAGCACGGGGACGCCCGGTAGCGGCATTCCACCGGTGCGCGTCGCACCGCATGCTGGCAGTGCAGCCGGCACGGGCTGCGGGAGGAGCCAGCCACCATGATCGTCACCGACGGACTGACCAAGCACTTCGGGCGCAAGCGCGCCGTCGACGGCCTCAGCTTCTCGGTCACCCCGGGCGTCGTCACCGGCTTCCTCGGACCGAACGGTTCGGGCAAGTCCACCACGATGCGCATGATCATGGGTCTCGACGCGCCCGACGCCGGCCGCGCCATGGTGAACGGGCTTCTCTACGACGAGCTGCGCTGGCCGTTGCGCGAGGTGGGCGCGCTGCTCGATGCCACGGCGTTCCACCCGGGCCGCAGCGCGCGCAACCACCTGCGCTGCCTGGCCAGGACCAACGAGATCCCCGACCGCCGGATCGACGAGGTGCTCGACATCGTCGGGCTCACGGCCGTGGCCGACCAGCGGGCCGGGAAGTACTCGCTCGGCATGGGCCAGCGCCTCGGCATCGCCGCTGCGCTGCTCGGCGACCCGGGCGTGCTCCTCTTCGACGAGCCCGTGAACGGCCTCGACCCCGAAGGCATCCGGTGGGTCCGCCACCTGCTGCGCGACCTGGCCGGGGAGGGCCGGACCATCCTCGTCTCGAGCCACCTGATCAACGAGATGGCGTTGACGGCGGAGCGCCTCGTCGTCATCGGGCGCGGCGCCCTGATCGCCGAGACGAGCGTGGACGAGTTCGTCGCCCGCCACCGCAGTGAGGCCGTGCGGATCGTCACGCCGACCCCGCAACGTTTCGTCTCCGCGCTGGGGCGGGCCGGGGCGCGGCCCTCGGTCGACCCCGACGGCGCCATCATCGTCAGCGGCCTGGCCTCGTCCGTCATCGGCGAGCTGGCGGCAGAGAAGGCGCTCACCCTGCACGAGCTGACCCCGGTCCACGCCTCGCTCGAGGACGTCTTCATGGAGCTCACGAGCGAGTCCGTCGAGTACCGGTCGCTCGCCCCCGACGCCGAGGCGGCGCCGAGCGCGCTCGTCGCACGTTGAAAGGACCGACATCATGACCATCGCCGTCCCCACCACCACCCGACACTGGCGGTCAGGGCTGAGCCACGCCATGCGGTCGGAATGGACCAAGCTGGTCTCGCTCCGCTCGACCAAGGTGACGCTGCTCGTCACCGTCGCCGGCACTTTGCTCGTCACCTACCTCTCCTCGAGGAGCGCTTTGCACCACTCGCGGCAGTGGTACCAGGGGTTCGACCCGACGAACCAGTCCCTGACCGGACTGGCCGTGGGCTCGCTCGCCATCGGCGTGCTCGGGGTGCTCGCCATGACCGGCGAGTACGGTGCCGGCACCATTCGCTCGTCCCTGGCGGCGGTGCCACGCCGGGAGGTGCTCATGTCGGCCAAGGTCCTCGTGGTCGGCCTCTGCACCCTGGTGATCGGCGAGGCGCTCAGCTTCGCCTCGTTCTTCTTCGGGCAGGCGATCCTCTCGGGCGGCGCACCCACGGCGACGCTGAACCAGCCGGGCGTCGTGCGGGCGGTGGCGCTCTCCGGCGCCTTCCTCGCCCTCTTCGCACTGCTCGGCCTGGGGCTGGGCGCCATCATCCGGCACACCGCCGGTGCCATCGCGGCCTTCGCCGGCGTGACCCTGCTGCTGCCCATCCTGCTGCACGGGATCTCGGGAGACCCCGCCCGCTTCGCACCCGAGATCATCTTCGCCAACTCGGTCTCGGCCGTCGTCGCACAGCAGGCGGGTGCTCTATCGGCCACAATCGGCACCGTGCTCATGGTGATGTACTGCGCCGCTGCGCTGATCATGGGCGCCGCAGTCCTCAATCGGCGCGACGCCTGATGGTCGAGCCGGCCGAGGACACGGGGGTGCACGTGCGCATCCGGGGCAAGGAGCTCTCGCTGGCCATCAGCGAGGAGCACGCGCTCCGCCTGAAGGCGCTGGCACAGCAGATCATCCGTGAACCGTTCACCAAGCGGCCCTGGGCCGAGCTGGCCTTCTTCCTGGTGTCGGGCGGCCTGGCCGTGGTGGGCCTCGGCTTCGTCGGCGTCACCATGGTCGCCGGCGTGGTGCTCGCCATCACCTTCTTCGGCCTCGCCCTCCTCGCCCTCTCCATCCGCAGCGCCCGCGGCATCGGCGGCTGGCAGCGCGGGCTGGCCCGGGCCATGCTCGACGAGACGGTCGAGGACCCCGAGCCCTTCGTCGGCCGCCACGGCTTCCTCGGGTGGCTGCAGGCCTCGCTGCGCGACCGGGTGGGGTGGCGCGCCGTGGCCTACCTCGCCATCAAGGTGCCCTGGACCATCCTCGGCGTCTTCGTGGCCGTCAGCCTGTGGTGGGACGCCTTCGCCTGCCTCACCGGGCCCGTCTTCAGCCGGGGCGGCGGCGGCCTGGCGGTCTGGGGGCTGGTCCGCGGCGTCTTCCCCGACAGCCCGTTCTGGTTGCAGGAGGGGGGCTTCTTCCACGGGATCGGGCTCTTCATCCTCGGCGCCCTCTTCCTCTTCGCCGCTCCCTGGGTCACGCGCGGCTTCGTCACCGTCGACCGCCTGCTCATCCGCTCGCTGCTCGGGCCCGACCCGACCGCGGCGCGGGTCCGCACCCTCGAGGAGGCGCGCACCCACACGGTCGACGCCTCGGCGGCCACGCTGCGGCGCATCGAGCGCGACCTGCACGACGGTACCCAGGCCCAGCTCGTCGCGCTCGCCATGCGCCTGGGCATGGCCAAGGAGAAGCTCGAGGACGCCGACACCGTCGACCTCGACCGGGTGCGCGAGCTCGTCGACGAGGCGCACCGGGGCGCCAAGGAGGCCATCGCCGAGCTGCGTGACATCGCCCGGGGGATCCACCCGCCGGCGCTCGACATCGGACTGGAGGGCGCGCTCACCACGCTCGCCGCCCGCAGCGCCGTCCCGACCGAGGTCTCCTTCGACCTGCGGTCGCGGCCGACGCCCGCCATCGAGGCCATCGCCTACTTCTGCGTCGCCGAGCTCCTGGCCAACGTGGCGCAGCACGCGCAGGCATCGCGGGCGTCGGTCTCCTGCGCGCAGCAGGGCACGTGGCTCCGCCTCGTCGTGCGCGACGACGGCCTCGGTGGCGCCGCGCTGTCCCGGGTCGGATCCTCGTCCAGCGGGCTCAGCGGCCTCACCGACCGGGTGCACGCGGTGGACGGCCGGCTTCACCTCGTCAGCCCGCACGGCGGGCCCACGGTCGTCACCGTCGACCTCCCGTTGACGGCGTGATGGTCGGCGCGCTGCGGGTCGCCATCGCCGAGGACTCGGCCATCCTGCGCGACGGCCTCGTCCAGCTGCTCGTCGACCGCGGCTTCGTCATCACCGGTGCCGTCGGGGAGCCCGATGCGTTGCGCAGCTCCGTCGCCCAGCACCCGCCCGACGTCGCCGTCATCGACATCCGGATGCCGCCCACGTTCACCGACGAGGGCCTGCGCCTGGCGCTGGAACTGCGCGCCCGCTACGAGGGGTTGGGCATCCTGTTGTTCTCGCAGTACATCGAGACGCGCTACGCCGCCGACCTGCTGGCGGACGACGCCGCCGGCATCGGCTACCTCCTCAAGGACCGTGTGGCCGACGTCAGCGACTTCGTCGAGGCGCTCGAGCGCGTCGCCATAGGAGGTACGGCCTTGGACCCCGAAGTGGTGACCCAGCTGATCGGCGCCACGCGCCGCACCGGCTCGCTGTCGGTGCTCACGCCACGCGAGCGCGAGGTCCTCGCCCTCATGGCGGAGGGCCGTTCCAACGCGGCCATCGCCAGTGCCATGGTGGTCAGCGAGGGTGCGGTGGAGAAGCACGTCGCCAACATCTTCACCAAGCTCGATCTGCCCGTCTCGGAGAACGACCACCGCCGGGTGCTGGCGGTCCTGCGCTTCTTGGAGTCCTGACCCTCAGACGGATGCGCCGTGGGCCTCGTAGGGCAGGCCCCGCGCGGTCGCCAGCTGCCGGCCGGCGTTCATCTGGAAGGGGCTGATCCCCCCGGGCTCCCAGGGCCCGACCGACCCTGCCGCCACCGCCGACTCCGACTTCGACACGATGCGGAATCGTGCCCGCACGTCCGCGCAGGTCCGGTCGGCCACGGCGAACCAGTCCATGCGGAGGAAGTCGATGCTGTCGGACCCCGTCTCGCAGTCGTGGCACAGGGCGCCGCGCCGCATGGCGTCGGCCAGGCGGACCGCCATGTCGGGGCTCGCCGAGAGGTGGCCGGGCGAGGCCTCGAACAGCCCGGCTCCCGTGGCGAGGTAGCCGGTCTCGAAGAGCGAGATCACCATGGCCAGGAGCGAGAAGGCGTGCATGTCGTCGTTGGCGCGGGCGATGAGGCCGAACACCTCCACCTCGGCCTCCACCGTCGTCCCGTAGTCGGCCAGGACGTGCACCCAGTCGTGTTGGGCCAGGAGCGGGGGCGCCGATCCGGGCGTCCCCGGGAAGGTGAACCCGCGCGCCTGGTACAGCTCCCACACCTTGCGGCCGAGGGTGTCGGGGGGCAGGGCCTCGAGGGCGGCCCAGCGCGCCGCCAGCTCCGGATCGGCGACGGAGAACTCCCAGGCCTCGTGCAGCACCCGTGAGGTGTGCAGCGCGGCCGAGGCCTCCTGCTCGTTCCACGTGCCCTCGTAGCCGTTGCGGGTGAAGTCGAAGGCCGCCAGGCCCAGTGAGCCCTCGGCGAACTTGCGCGCCACGTCGACCATCCCGTCCCGGACCCCCATTTCGCTGGCGTAGGCGGCCACGCTGTCGGCCACGTCGTCGGGGATCGGGTGCCGCACGAGTGCGCACAGGAGCATCGCCTGCACCATGCGGGAGCGGAACCCGAGGTCCCGGCGTTCGAGCGCCACTGCGAACTCGCGTGCGCTGACGGTGGGGCGATCGGTCAACGTCACCGGGTGGCCCGTCATGGCCGGGAACAACGCCTCGATGAGCGTTCGCTGCACGGGGAGCAGCCCGTCGCGGCCGGTGACGGCGGACGCGACGGCGTCCGTGATCATCTGCGTCTCCGCCGCATCGGGCGGGACCAGGTTGACGGTCGCGGCGCTGGGGAGCGGGACGGGCACCCGCGCTAGCCCCCCGCCAGCAGGGCCAGGCCCGCGCGCAGGAACGCCGCGCAGTCCGCCACGTCGCCGGCCCGGGCGCGCGGCACGAACGCGCCGAACGGCGCATTCCAGTAGGCGGGGTCGCCCGGCCGCTCGGGGCCCCAGGGCCCGACGTAGGCGTACGGCTCCTCGCAGAAGGCGTCGCCGCCCGAGAACCCGAGGTTGACGCCGGCGCCGGCACCGAGGTCGAGGGCGCTGGCGGCGTCGAAGTGCTCCGGCCAGAGCTGCACCGTCGCCCGACCCGGCGCGGCCGCGTCCGAGGTGACGGCGTCGAGCACCCGCCACCCGAGGTCGAACCAGTGGAAGAGCCCGTCCAGCTCCGCGGCATCGAGTCGCAGCGGGACATCGACCGCGCCCAACGGGGGCGTCGCCGGGCCCGCCGAGAAGTCGGCACCGAGGTCGGCTCCGGCGAAACAGGCCAGCTCGGTGAGCGTGGCGCCGTCGAGGGGCATGGAGCGGCACTGCGTCCCCACCTCGCGGACGAGGAACGCCCCCGCCAGGCGCAGGACCTCGGGCTCGGGCCCGTACGCCGGGGTGGCCACGCCATCGGGACTGGCGCGCAGGCCGAAGTGGCCGCTCACCGCGGCGCGGCGGCGGCCCAGCACGTGCGCCGCAATGCGGTGCAGGTCGTCGCGCGTCGCGCCCATGTCAGCTCCGCAGAGTAACGGCGGGTGCGGCCCGACGGTGCGGCCCTCGTGGACCCGGGAAGGTCGGCCGGGCCAGTCAGGCCCGTGAGAGGCAAGGAGAAACACACGGCCCCACCAGGAAGGCGAGGCGACGAGGCGGTGACGTCGCTGCGCACCGCCGGACGAACGGGTAAGAAGAGGGGTGGTGAAGCTGATCCGTGGGGGACTCGGAGGCCGCAGGGCTCCGTCGATCGGCCTGGTGCTCGGTGCCGGCGGTGTCGTGGGCCAGGCCTACCAGGCGGGCGTCCTGGCCGCCCTGCAACGCGAGATCGGGTGGGACCCGCGCCGCGCGTCCATCATCGTCGGCACCTCCGCCGGCTCGGTCACCGGTGCGGCGCTGCGCGTCGGCGTGCCGGCCACCGACCTGGCGGCCTCCCTCTACGGGATGCCCACCTCGCGCCGCGGCGGCGCCATCCTGCAGCGCATCCTCCCGGCCGACGCCGGGCCCCTGCCGTCCCCGTCGGTGCGGTCGCTGCTGCGGCCGTGGAACCTGCCGTCCCCGGCGCTCCTCAACCGGGTGGCCCGACGGCCGCTCGCCTTCCGCCCCGAGGTGGCCGCCGTCACCCTGATGCCGCGCGGCCAGGTCGACATCACCGAACGGGCCCGCGGCCTCGACGAGCACATCGGCGACCGCTGGCCCGACGGTCTGCGGATCTGCGCGGTGCGGCGCACCGACGGCGCCCGCGTCGTCTTCGGCCGGTCCGGCGCACCCCCGGCGCGGCTGGCCCCGGCGGTGCTGGCGTCGTGTGCCATCCCCGGCTACTTCCGGCCCGTCACCATTGAGGACACCGAGTACGTCGACGGTGGCGTGCACTCGGCCACCAATGCCGACGTGCTGCGGTCCGAGGGCCTGGACCTGGTCGTCATCGTCTCGTCGATGTCCACCGCCCAGGGCAGCGCGAGCGGGGCCGACGGCCTCCTGCGGCGCACGGTGCACCGCCGGCTCGAGCGGGAGGTGGCACGGCTCCAGGAGGCGGGGACGGCCGTGGTCAGCCTGGAGCCCGGGGCCGAGTCCCGCCGCGCCATGGGGCTGCGGGCCATGGCGGAGGACCGCAGCACGCGGGTGATCGAGGCCGCCTACGGGGAGGTCATGGAGCAGATCCACGACACCCCCCTGCTGGCCTCGCTGGGCGATCCCGCCGCCGCCGCCAGCGCCGGCTGACCCCGGGGGTCCGCGGCCGCCCGGTAGTAGCGTTCGGGCCGGAACTGCCCTGAAGGGAGGGTCGGTGAGGCCTGATCGATTGAGTCCCCTGGACGCATCGTTCCTCCACATCGAGGACCACGTGTCCCACATGCACATCGCCTCGGTCGCCATCTTCGAGGGGCCGCCGCCGCCGTACGCCGACATCGTGGCCATGGTCGACACCAAGCTCGACCTCGTCCCGCGCTATCGCCAGAAGGTCAGGTTCGTCCCCTTCGAGCTGGGGCGGCCGGTGTGGGTGGACGACCCGCACTTCAACATCGAGTACCACCTGCGTCACACCGCGTTGCCCGCCCCCGGTGGCGAGAGCGAGCTGCGCAAGCTCGTCGGACGCGTCATGGCGCAGCAGCTCGACCGCTCCAAGCCCCTCTGGGAGATCTGGGTGGTCGAGGGGCTCGAGGACGGCCGCTGGGCCATCCTGGCCAAGACGCACCACGCGCTCGTCGACGGTGTCTCCGGGACGGACCTGCTCGCGGTGCTCATGGACCTTAGTCCCGACGCCCCGCGTCCCGACCACACCGAGTGGGTCCCCCAGCCGCTGCCGTCGGGCTTCCAGCTCGTGGTGGACGCGCTCGAGAACATCGTGCGGTCGCCCTACGAGCAGCTGCGCGCGGCGCGGGCGCAGACCCGCGTCGTGCGCCGCATGGCCCACGCCGCACTCGAGGTGGCCGGCGGCTTCGTCGCCCTCAGCGGGCTGGTGCGCCCCATGCCGGTCTCGAGCCTCAACGGCCCGCTGGGCCCGCACCGGCGCTACGCCTGGGCCACGACGTCGGTCGACGACATCAAGCGGGTCCGCAGGGCGCTCGGGGGCACCTTCAACGACGTCGTGCTGGCCTGCATCACCAACGGGTTCCGGGAGCTGCTGCTGTCGCGCGACGAGGACGTGGACCGGGTGGTGCGCACCCTCGTGCCGGTCTCGGTCCGGCCGCGCGACGAGTCGGGCAGGGCGGTGGGGGACGGCACACTGGCCAACAGGGTCTCGGCGATGTTCGCCGAGCTCCCCGTCGACATCGAGGACCCGGTCCTGCGGCTCCATACCATCACCGAGCAGATGAAGGACCTCAAGGACTCCAAGCAGGCCGTGGCCGGGGAGGCGCTGACCTCCATGTCGGGCTTCGCCCCGCCGATGTTGCTGGCCCTCGGGATGCGCCTGGCCACCAGGGCCGGGCAGCGCAACGTGAACACGGTCACCACCAACGTGCCCGGGCCGCAGTTCCCGCTCTACGCGGCCGGGCGGCGCATGATCCGTGCCTTCCCCTACGTCCCGCTCGCCGGGCAGGTCCGGCTCGGGATCGCGATCTTCTCCTACGACGGCGAGGTCAACTTCGGCATCACCGGTGACTACGACTCGACGCAGGACATCGACGTGCTGGCGGGCGGCATCGAGGACGGGATGACGCAGATGCTCAAGGTCTGCGAGCAACCGGGGGCCTGAGCGTCACGGCGACAGGTCGGCGATGCGCGCCACCTCGTCCGCGATGTACTCCTGCAGGTCGGTCACGATGACCTTCTCGACGGAACGGCCGACGATCGGCACCCGCACCAACAGGTCGCCCTCGACGTGCACGACGGTGCTGTCGGGGCCGTCGTCCCCCTGTTCGAAGCGGTAGCCCCCGCTGGCGCTGAGGCGGTCCGGGTAGTGGTCGGGCAGGACCTCCCAGCTCGTGCGCGCCTCTGCCGGCCGCACCTCCGTCCGGGTGACCCACGACAGCTTGTCGGGGTCGATCACCCTCCGCACCGCACCCGACAGCGAGCCCGTGAACGCCATGCGCACCTCAATGAGGGTCCGCTCGCCCTGGTCCTCGTGGCGCACGACCTCGACCACCGCGATGTCGTCGCGGCCCGGGCGGCCCACGTAGAACGCCGGCGTGGCGTAGGCGGCGACGGCCCGCGCCGGCGGCACCGCGACCGCCTGGCGGACCGCGATCTTCACGGGGTCGCCGGGCGCGTCGGGGGCAGCCCCAGCTTGCGGTGATCCCAGCTCACGGTGCGCTCCACATTGAGCTTTATGGCCACCCGCTTGTGCAGCATGGTCTCGAGGAACGGCTTGAGGTCGTCCGAGTAGGCGCCGTAGTAGCGCTCGAACACGCTCACACCGAGGGTCCAGAGCCTCTCGGGGTCGTCGACGATCTCCGCCTTCCCGACCAGCTCCACGCCGCGCAGCTCCTCGTAGTAGTCCCCGTCCTCGAACAGCAGCGTGAGCCGGGGGTCACGGCGCAGGTTCTGGGCCTTCTGCGACTTGGCCTTGGTCTCCACCGTGACGCATCCGTCGAGGAAGCCGTACCACATCGCCACGGCGTGGATCGACCCGTCCGGGGACATGGAGCACATCGTCATGGCACGCCGCTCGTCGAGGAAGGCCTCCACCTCGCCCGCCGTCATCTGTATGGACTTGCGCTGGTTCACGCCATGACCCATGGCCTCGGTCATCGGGCACCTCCCACTCGTGTGTCAACGGAGGTTAACGCCCGGCGCACGAACGCAGCGTTGAGAGTTCATCTTTAGAACACCCGCAGGTTGCACCTGTTTCACGGCACGTTCACCTCAGATCCGTAGCGTGAACCCCGATGGCGATCGCTGATCAGCACACAGATCACACCGGCCGGGTTCCCCGTTCCGAACCTGCCGCCGGCCGCCATCACGGCCAGGAGACCCTGGCCGAGGTCATCATGCTCCGACCGGCGCGCTCACACCGCTCCGGGCTCATCGGGGCACTGATCACCCTCGCGCGGGTAGTCGCCTCCCCGCGTGCCCAGGCGGCGCCGGTGCGATCAACCCCCCATCCGCCGTCGTCGCCTGACCTTCGCACCCTGACACCACCCCGGGCTCCCCACGACGCTGCCTGACACCGAGAACGTCGTGGCGATCGCGAATGCACCGGCAACCAGCGGCCGGACCCCTGTCATCGGGCCGCCGCGCGACAACCGCCCCCTGGTGCTCGTCGTCGACGACGAAGAGTCGTACCGTCAGGCCCTGGCATCGGGCCTGACGCGGGAGGGGTTCACGGTCGAGAGCGCGGGCGACGGGCACGAGGCACTGCGCCTCTTCCACCGGGTGCACCCCGATCTGGTGCTCCTCGACGTCATGCTGCCCGACCAGTCCGGGATCGAGATCTGCCAGCAGATGCGCAGCCTCAAGCCCGTCCCCATCATCATGGTCACCGCACGCGACTCCGAAGTCGACATCGTGCTGGGCCTCGAGCTCGGGGCCAGCGACTACGTCGCCAAACCATTCCGCCTGCGCGAACTGGTCGCCCGCATGCGCGCCGTGCTGCGCCGCGGCGTGGCCGTGGCCGAGCACCACGAGGAGGTCCTCGCCGTGGGTCCCGTGCGCCTCGACGCCGGGCGGCGCGAGGTCACGGTCGACGAGACCCAGGTCGACCTGTCCCGCAAGGAGTTCGACCTGCTCGCCCTCTTGATGTCGCACAGCGGCCAGGTCGTCACCCGGGACTGGTGCATCGACCGGCTGTGGTGGGACCAGGAGCTGACCGACACCCGCACCCTCGACACCCACATCAAGCGCCTGCGCCGCAAGATCGAGCCCGACCCGGCCAACCCGCGCCATCTGGTCACGGTCCGTGGTGTGGGCTTCCGCTTCGAGCCCTGACGGGGTTCGACCACCAGCCCGGCACGCCGGCGTCACTTCGCTCTACATTGAGCGGATGCGCACAGGCGATGTCGTCCCCGATTTCACGCTCCCCGACCAGACGGGCACGCCCCGCAGCCTGAGCGGGTTCCTGGCGGAGGGCCCGGTCGTCCTCTTCTTCTACCCCGCCGCCATGACGTACGGCTGCACGAAGGAGAGCTGCCACTTCCGTGACCTCGAGGCCGAGTTCGCCGCCGTCGGCGCGCAGCGGGTCGGCATCAGCGCCGACACGGTCGACAAGCAGAAGCAGTTCGACGAGAAGGAGTCGCTCGGCTTCCCGCTGCTGTCCGACTCCGACTTCAAGGTGGCGGACCAGCTCGGGGCGAAGCGGGGCGGCCCCAAGTGGGTGCCCAACAAGCGGGTCACCTTCGTCATCGACACCGATCGCACGCTCCTCGACGTCATCCACACCGAGGTGTCCATGGGCGCCCATGCCGACAAGGCGCTCGCCCTCCTGAAGGCGCGCCGCGCTGCCTGACCCCGCCGTCGTCGTCACGGGCGCCGCATCGGGGATCGGCGCCGCCACCGCGGCCCGGCTGCGTGCCGCGGGGTGGCAGGTGGTGGGCATCGACCAGGCCGCGGCCGACGTGGTCGCCGACCTGTCGACGCCCGAGGGGAGAACCCGTGCCGTCGCCGAGTCGGCTGCGCGCTGCGACGGGGCGCTGTCGGGGATCGTGACCTGCGCCGGGCTGGCGGGCGAACCGAGCCGCGCCGGCTCCCTGCTCTCCGCCGTGAACTACTTCGGCACGGTGGACGTCCTCGACGGGCTGCGCCCGCACCTGTCCCCCGGTGGCGCGGCGGTGGCGATCAGCTCGAACTCGACCACCGTGCAGCCGGCCGTCCCCGCCGACCTGGTGGAGGCCTGCCTGGCCCACGACGAGGAGCTGAGTGCCCGCATCGCCGACGCCCGGGGTGCCATGGTCGCCTACCCGGCGACCAAGCTGGCGGTGGCCCACTGGGTGCGACGCCAGGCGACGGGCCCCGAGTGGGCCGGGGCCGGGCTCCGGCTCAACGCGATCGCGCCGGGAATGATCGACACCCCGATGATCGCCAGCATGCGGGCCGACCCGGAGGCCGGGCCCCTCCTCGACATGCTCCCGATCCCCGTCGGGCGCCCCGGCCGGCCCGAGGAGATCGCCGCGCTGGTGGAGTTCCTGCTGGGTCCCGACGGCGCCTTCTTCTGCGGTTCCGTCGTCTTCTGCGACGGCGGGAGCGACGCGCTGCTGCGCACGAGGGACTGGCCCGCCGCCTGGGACATCTCCGTGCGCGACCTCGGCCAGCAGCTGTCCTGACCACGGGCGCGCCCCACCCGGCGCGCCCCGGGCCGACCGTAGGCTGCCTGCATGCCGGGCCGGATCCTGGTGGACACCACTCCGCTGCGCGAGAGCCGCGACTTCCGCCTCCTCTTCACGGGGCAGCTCATCTCCATCATCGGGACGCAGCTGACCGTGGTGGCCATCCCCTATCAGGTGTACTCCATGACGCACTCCACGCTGCAGGTGGGGGCGATCAGCCTGGCCCAGCTCATCCCGTTCCTGGCCGGGGCCCTGTCCGCCGGGCCGATCGGCGACGCGGTCGACAAGCGCCACATCATGGTGTGGACGGCGGCCCTCATGACGCTCACCAGCGCCGCCATGGCGGTCAATGCCGCCGTGGCCCACCCGTCCCTCGTCGTGCTCTACGTCGTGAGCTCGCTGGCCGCGGGCCTCATGGGCTTCTCCAACACCGCCCGCATGGCGGCGGTGCCCGGCATGGTCGAGCGGCGGCACTTCGCGGCCGCCGCGGCCATGATGCAGGTCGTCTTCCAGCTCGGCGTCATCGTCGGCCCCGCGCTCTCGGGCCTCCTGCTCGGCATCGGGCTCCCCCTCGTCTACGCGCTGGACGGCGTGTCCTTCGTGGTGGCCACCGTCGCCTCGGCCATGCTCCGACCCATCCCTCCGGCGGAGGGCGCCGGAGGCCTCTCGCCCTGGCAGTCGACCAGGGAGGGGCTGCGCTACCTGCGCTCGCGTCGGGTGCTGCAGGGCGTCTACCTCATCGACGTCAACGCCATGGTCTTCGGCATGCCCCGCGCCCTCTTCCCCGCCATGGCGGGCTCGGTGTTCGGGGGCGGCACGATCACCCTCGGCTTCCTGTACGCCGCGCCCGGTGTCGGCGCGCTCATCGGTGCGGTGACCACGGGCTGGGTCGCCAACCTGCGCCGCCAGGGGTGGGCGGTGATCGTGGCCGTGTGCGTCTGGGGCGCCGCCATCGCGTGCTTCGGCCTGGTCGACACGCTCTGGGTCGGGCTCGTCCTGCTGGCCGTGGCCGGCTGGGCCGACGTGATCTCGGCCGTCCTGCGCAACACGATCCTGCAGACCTCCATCCCCGAGCGGTTCCGCAGCCGCATGTCCTCCATACAGATGGCGGTCGTCCAGGGCGGGCCCCGCGTCGGCGACATGGAGTCGGGAGCCGTGGCCACGCTCACCAGCGTGGAGTTCTCGGTGATCTCCGGCGGCCTCGCCTGCATCGTGGGCGCCGCCGTGATCGGCGCGCTCATGCCGGTGTTCCGCCACCACTTGGCGGGCGAGATCGACGACGTGCCCGTATGATCCGGCCGTGACCCCCACCTTCGCAGAGCCGACCTGGGGCGAGGTCGATCCGGGGGCGCTCTCGCGCATCGTCGTCGTGTCCCCGCACTTCGACGACGCCGCCATGGGGGCCGGCCACCTCATCGCGAGCTACCACAACACGACCGTCGTCACCGTCCTCGCCGGCCGCCCGCCGTCGTATCCCGAGGAGCCGTCGGACTGGGACGCCCTGGGCGGCTTCGTGGCGGGCGACGACGTGGTGGCGGTGCGCCGGGACGAGGACGTGGCCGCCATGGCGGTGCTCGAGTCGGGCTACCGCTGGCTCGACTTCGCCGACCACCAGTACCTCGCGCCCGAGGAACGCCCGACGCCCGACGAGGTGGCCCCCGCCCTCGGGGCCGCCATCGCCGAGCTCGATCCCACCGCCGTGTTCTTCCCCATGGGCCTCGGCAACCCTGACCACGTGATGGTGCACGAGGCCAGCCTCCTGGTCCGCACCGAGCAGCCCGACCGGGAGTGGTTCTGCTACGAGGACCACGGCTACAAGCACATCCCGGGTCTGCTGGCCTGGCGGGTGGCCAAGCTGCTGCGCTCGCACCCCTGGCCCACCCCCGCCATCGTCCCGCACGTCCCCGACGAGGAGCGCAAGCGCCGCGCCATCTGGTGCTACACCTCGCAGATCGCGCCGCTCGAGCGGGATCACGCGCTCTCGGCGCGCATGGAGGGGCGCGTCCCCGAGCAGTTCTGGCGCCTGGCGGCTCCCCCGGCGGGCTGGGAGGGACTGGCCGACTACATCTGAGCCCGGGCGCGAGACGACCCGCCCGGGGGGGGAGTCGGGCGGGTCGTCTACTGGCCTCAGTGACCGCTGAGGTGCTGCCGATCCGGCGGTTCTGGCTCCACCGCAGGTGGCGGGGGCCGTCTCGGGCGACTCGGCGCTCCCCTCCCTCTCCGAGCGCGGGCTCCCGTGGCCTGATTGTGGGCCGGTCTGCGCCCCGGCGCAAGGACCCCGGACCAGAGTTCACGAGGCCGCAACGTGACCGACACGGGGGCGAGATCCGTCGCCGTCCCCGGGGCGCACGACGACCCGCCCGGGAGAGCGCGGGCGGGTCGTCTGCAGAGCCCGGTGCACCTGCGGGGATGCGGATGATCAGGCCATGACCGGTTGCGGCGAGAGCTCGGGGATCTCGACGTCCTCCCCCATGAGCTCGGGCGCCCGCTCCAGGTCGGCCTCGATGTCGGAAAGGATCCCCGGCTGGCGGCGGTTGACCAGGAACAGCCAGCCGGCCCCGGCGGCCATCCACGCCAGGAAGATGTAGGGGAACAGGTTCACCGGCCATGCCGGCTGCGGATAGAAGCTGCCGATGGTCGGCACCATGAGGCAGAGCACGGCCACAGCGGCGAGGACCACGTTGCGCCAGCTCAGCTCGCCCAGCTTCTTGAGGTACACCGGCGCCGCCACCGTGATGAGGTAGTAGGCCACCAGGAAGCCGAAGGCGGCCAGGGTGCCGGCGTCGCCGAAGGCGGTGAGCGGGTTGGTGAAGATCATGAGGAACGCCGGGAGGGCGAAGATCATCGCGATGTACACGGTCACCGCCACGTGCGGCGTGCGGTTGGTGGCGTGCGCCCGGCCCAGGTGGCCCGAGAAGATGCCGTGGCGGGCCATCGGGTACATGATGCGCGACCCGGCGTTGAGGCACGACAGCGAGAGGGAGAAGAAGCTCACCATGGCGCCGATGGAGACCGGGATCCGGAACCAGCTGACGTTGTAGGCCACCGCCAGGTAGTTGAGCGGGGCCGAGGTCCAGCCGGCGCCGTAGTTCGACGTGCCCCCGACCTCGACGTAGGCCATGAACACCATGAACGCCCCGGTGATGAGCAGGCTGGCGATGACGGCCCGGGGCAGGTTGCGCCGCGGGTTCTTCGCCTCGGCGCCCATGGTCGTCGCCGCCTCGAAGCCGACCAGGGAGAAGATGCAGGCGACGACGGCCAGGCCCATGCCCCGCACGTTCACGCCGCTCAGGGACAGCTGCTTGGTGTCCACGCTGAACCCGTGCTTGAACAGGATCACGCAGGCGAGGGCGGTGATGCAGGCCACCGACGCCCCCTCGAGCGCCATCGTCAAGATGGAGGAGACGCGGATGTCCTTGTAGGCGATGACCCAGCAGGCCACGGCACTGATGGCGAAGAAGACGATCGGATGGACGGACCCGTGGTAGCCGAGCGCCGAGAGCAGCTGGCCACAGAAGACGGCGAAGCCGCACAGGCCGGCCACTGCAATGAAGTAGTAGGCCCAGATGAGCGTCCAGCCGGAGAACACGCCGGAGCTGGGACCGAGGCCTTTGGCGGTATAGGCGTACATGGAGCCGGCGAACGCCGACCGCTTGGCGAACTGGTTGAGGCAGAACACGACGAACAGCAGCATCACGGTGCCGAACGCGTACGCCAGCCAGGTGCCCTGGCCCGCGCTGGCGAAGGCGAGCGGGATGATGAGGACTGCCGTCATGGTGGGCGAGATCACGGCGAGCGACTGGGCGAACAGCGCGGGGAGCCCCAGCGCATTTGGTCGCAACCCGTGCATCTTGTTCATGGCCGAGGCATCCCTCGTGCCGGCACTCGTGGTCATCGTCTCTCCTTTGTGGTGGCGCTCGGGGGTTCGGGGCAATGGGTGGGCGGCATGCTCAGGCGGAGAACGACTGGTCTTCGAGCAGGAGGTCCTCGTAGAAGGCGCCGAAGTTCCGCTCCGGGTGCGCGATGGCGATCTCGAGCACCCACAGGTTCGGGTTGGGGCGGAAGGCCACCTCGGCCAGCGGCCCGTCGTAGTGCGCCGAGTGGGGGAAGTCGGAGAGCCGGTGGCCCGACAGGTCCATGTTCAGCTTCCACCCGTAGCCGGCGGCCACGTCGATGGCGTGGTCGTAGAGCTCCTTGCCGGTGATGCCGTCTTCGAACCAGGTGTCGCGCACCCGGTCCCAGATCAGCCGGACCTCCTTCTTGGCCCGCAGGTGGTCGGGGTCGCCGCCGAAGACGAAGGTGTCGCCGGCGTCACCCTCGGTGTCGCCGTAGATGGGCCCGATGTCGACGAAGAAGATGTCGTGCTCACCGAGCACCACGCCCGGCTCCGACCGTTCCATGAAGTCCTTCGTCGTGTTGGGCCCGCAGCGGACGATGATGTGGTGCCACCCCCGCCGCATCCCCATCTCCTTCAGGGTGTCGCGGGCGATGGCCTTCGCCTCCTCCTCGGCCATGCCTGGCTGCACCTGGTCGGCAATCAGGTGCACCGCCGTGCGGGTGCGCGCCCGCACGTCCATCAGGCTGTCGAGGGAGAACTTCTCCCCCGTGCCCTCCAGCTCGGCCATCGTCATCGTCATGGTGCGTCTCCTCGTCGTCGCTGCGTCAGTGGTCGGTGATGGATGCGGAGAAGAGAGGGTGGTTGCGGAAGTCGTTCGGCGCGTCGGCCGCCACGACGAGGACCTCGGCCGGACCGCCCTCCGCGCCGAGCCGGTGCGGCCGGTTGGCGTCGAAGTGCGCGGTGGCGCCGGCGTCGAGGAGGTGCACCTGGCCGTCGAACTCCAGGCGCAGGCACCCCGCCACCACGAAGATCCACTCCTCGCCGCGGTGGCGCGCCGGTTCGGGGGGCTCGCGGTCGGGGCTGATGCCGATCTGGAGCGCCTCGAGCGTGGTGGAGCCGGGGAAGCCGCTGCACGGCGCGATCGTCAGGCCGTTGGACTCGTGGGTCGGCGTCCCGCGCTGGTAGGTGGCGATGGCGGGTGCGCCGCGCCGCTCGCCCAGCAGCGTGCTCATCGACACCCCGAGCGCCCGCGACAGCGCGATCAGCGCGGCCACCGACGGCTGGCGGTCCCCCGACTCCAGGCGGGAGAGGTGGGCGGTGGACAGCTCGGCGCGCTGGGCCAGCTGCTCGAGCGTCAGGCCGGCCCGGGTGCGCTCCTCCCGGAGGCTGGCGGCGATCGTGGTGAGGGCCTCGCTCAGCTCCATCCGCCGATTGTGGGCGGGACTTGCCTCAGAGGCAAGGGGACTTGTCAGAGTTCACGGTTCGGAAATGTGCGCGAAACGGCGACGAGATCCATCGGGTGCCGCCGCGCCGGTCCCGGCGGCACCAGGGCGGCGAACCGGTCGGAGACCGGGCCGCGCCAGGGCATCAGGGTCCCGGGCGACCGGGCGGTGGCGCCACGAGCTCGCCGGGCCCGCACAGACGGTACGGGGGCCGCAACCCGGGCGGGGGGGCCGCGCTGCGTTAACATCGCCGAAACAGGCTCCCAGCAGCCCGGGACCGGAGCGCAGCACATGTTCGATCGAATCCTTCTCGCCCTCGACGACTCGCCCGCCGGCGAGGTCGCCACCGTCTTCGCCGCGGCACTGGCGCGCCGGACGGGCGCGACGGTGCACGTGCTCCACGTCAACGAGCGCCTCGTCGGTGGCAACGGCCTCACGCTGCGTTCACGACACGAGGCGGCCGAGCTCGTCACCGCGGCGGTGGAGCAGCTCGTCGACGCCGGCGTATGTGCCGGCGGCTCGGTGCGGGTGGCGGCCTACCGGGGCGTCCCGAGGCGGATCGTCGAGGCGGCGCAGGACCGCAAGTCCGACGCCATCGTGCTCGGCTCGAACCGCAGCCGGCATCTCGGGCGGCTCTTCTCGGCCCAGGTGCGCGAGCGCACGACGCGCCTGACCGCGCTGCCCGTCCTCACGGCGCCCTCGCCGCTCAAGGTGACCTCGCTCGGCGGCGTCACGGTCTGGGAGGACGGGCTCGGCCAGACCCTCGACTCACTCCTGAATTAGGGGTTTTCCGTCGCCCTGAACGAAGGCCTCTTCGCAGCGAAACGGGCCTCCAATGGCCGTTCTCGGCCCGAAATGATGACGTTGTGCCCTATCGGCGTCGGCCATGGACCCGGCACCATCACGAGGTGGCCATGTACGTGGACCTCCTGAGACGGGCCCTCGGCAGCGATGAGGAAGGGCGCAGATCCGATGGCCTGCTGTTGGCCGACCTCGTGTGTTCTCGGGCCAGGCTCCACGCGATGGACGGACAGCACAAGACACCCGTCGCCGAGGCGCTGGCCCGGGAGCTCGCTTACGACGGCGCCCTGATCCGGCTCTGCGAGTCGCTCGACGTGGCGACCGCCCCCGACCGGTTCGCCAACCCGGTGCACGAGCGCGAGCGGCTCGAGCGCGAACTCGCGGCGCGCGGCGTCGCTCTCCCGCCGGTGCGCGAGCTCCAACCGCTGCATTCCTGAGACGTCGGCTGGCCGGGGAGCGCGACCCTACGACGCGGCCGCGGCAGCCCTGACCGGGAGCCCGATGCTCAGCGAGCGGACGAGCACCCTCGAGCTGAGCGGTCCCGCGACCACGCTGCAGTCGGGCAACTCCTCGCTCCAGCGCGCGGCCGACCTCCGCGTCGCCACGACCACCACGGGCTTGGCCGCCGCCTCCACGTCGTTCAGCGCCCGCACGACCTTCTGGTCGAGCGGGTCCGCCAGATCGAGCGAGCTCACGACGGCGTCGGCGTCGTCGACTAGTGGGCAATGTCCCGTGGCCGCCAGGGCGCACTCCGAGGAGAAGCCGCCCTTGGGGCCCGGGCACCACGCCACGCGGTACCCGTAGCGGCCCAGGACCTTCCAGACCGCGTGCGCCTCCGCGCCGTCGGAAGACTCGAAGAGCACCCGGGGGCCCTGGCCCACCTCACCTGGCTCCTGGGGCCAGGCACGGGCATGGTCCTCGCCCAATGGGCGCCGCCGCACGCAGTTCCCGAGCATGGCGGCCTCCCTTCCCGTTGCGCCGAGGCCGGAAGGCCCCGCCTGTTCTTGTGTTTCTACAGTTACGATATAGATAATGGGGCCACGGGTCAAGCCTCCGACCGGTCCCGGGGGAGAATGAGACGGTGAAGCTGATGCCGACGAACCGGACGGACTACGGCATCCGCGCCCTGATCTATCTGGCCAACCACCGGGGGTCGCACGCCAAGGCAGCGGACATCGGCTCGGCCATGGGCATCCCGACCGGTTTCCTGCAGCAGGTGCTCCAGGAGCTCCAGCGCGCCCGCCTCGTCAGCTCGCGCTCGGGGCCGTCGGGCGGGTACCTGCTGGCCCGCGCCCCCGAGGACATCACCATCCTCGAGATCGTCGAGACGCTCGAGGGCCCCATCGGGACGTCGGAGTGCGCGCTGCGCGGCGGTCCCTGCCACTGGGACGACGTCTGCGCCATGCACTGGGTCTGGTCATCGGCCCGGACCGCGTTGAGCGACAGCCTGCGCGCCGCCACCCTCGCCCGGGTGGCCGACGACGACCGCGCCCTGGCCGAGGGGCGGGCCAGCGTGCCGGCGGACTCGCACCGGCGCCGGCGCTGAGCCCTCAGGGGCCCTCGTCGCCCCGGGGCGACACGCCGAGGTAGTCGATCAGCCCCGTGACCGTGAGGAGGTCCCGCACGAAGGCGGTGGGCGACTCGATGCGCAGCGTCATGCCCGAGGCGGTGGCGCGCTGCTGCTCGGCGACGAGCGGGGACACGCCGGCGGGGTCGAGGTAGCTGAGGCCCGAGAGGTCCACGGTCAGCTCGGACACGCCGGTCCGGTTGACGGCGGCCAGCCGCTCGCTCAGCACGGCGGCGGTGGCGACGTCGAGCTCCCCGCGCAGCACGATGCGGGCGCAGCCCTCACCCTCGAGGACCGTGATCTCCAATTGCGGGGAATCCTCTTCCACCCCAGCCCCCTGCGACACCGGCACGCACGGGGTGCGGGGGTACGCCCCGCGGGCGGCATCCCTCCCATCTTGGGTCCCTCCCGGCCGCCTGACAAGGGGCTCCTGCGACCGGCGTCACTAGAGTCGACGATGGTGTCCGGGGACGACGAGCGCACGGTGGAGGTCGATGGTCGTGAGCTGCGCGTCTCACGGCCGGACAAGGTGTACTTCCCCCAGCTCGGGGCGACCAAGTTCGACCTCGTCTCGTACTACCTCGAGATCGGCGCGCACCTCCTCAACACGGCCGGGGGCCGCCCCGCCATGTTGCAGCGCTTCCCCGACGGCGCCGCCGGCAAGTCCTTCTACCAGAAGCGGATCCCGGCGGGTGCCCCCGACTGGTTGGAGTCCACCACCGTCTCGACGCCGAACGGCACCACGTCCAACGCGCTCGTCGTCGCCGACATCGCGCACGTCGTGTGGGCCGTGAACATCGGCTGCCTGGGCCTGCACCTGTGGCCGTATCTCGCGGCCGATCCCGCCCACGCCGACGAGCTGCGCATCGACCTCGACCCCACGACGGGCATCGGCTTCGACGAGGTCCGGGCGGCCGCCCTGCTCTGCCGGGACGTGCTGGGCGAGCTCGGCCTGCGGGGCTACCCCAAGACGACGGGCAGCAATGGGCTGCACGTCTACCTCCGCCTGGAGCCGCGCTGGGACTCGGTGGAGGTGCGCGCCGCCGCCGTCGCACTGGCCCGCGAGCTCGAGCGACGCTACCCCGAGCAGATCACGGCCAACTGGTGGAAGGAGGAGCGCGGCAGCCGCGTCTTCGTCGACTTCAACCAGAACGCCCCGCACAAGACGGTCTTCGGCGCCTGGTTCGCGCGGCCCCGCACCGGCGGCCAGGTGTCGACGCCGCTGACGTGGGAAGAGGTCGAGACGGTGGCACCCGACGAGCTGACCATCCGCACCGTCCCCGACCTCGTCCGCCGGCGCGGCGACCCGTGGGCCGACATCGCCACCCTCCCCCAGTCGATC
>Ga0181526_10000680_pt1 | contig 35062 bp, 31 predicted proteins | sample PEATcosm2014_Bin_35_FD_119750 | JGI IMG/M metagenome (GOLD analysis project Ga0181526, IMG submission 119750) | Peatland microbial communities from MTU Mesocosm Facility, Houghton, MI, USA - PEATcosm2014_Bin06_30_metaG | ecosystem: Environmental > Terrestrial > Soil > Wetlands > Peat | place...
CGCTTAATCAAAGTGATTTCAGTGCCGGGGTTCAGCTTGCGGAACCGAACCTCATCCATGAATGCCCGTATCAAGAATATGCCACGGCCGGAGTCCTTCAACAGATTCTCCGGTGCCAGGGGATCGGGAACTTCCTCCGGAACGAAGCCTTTGCCTTCGTCGGTGATGGTCACGATCAACTCCTGATCGTTCTGCTCGAAGCTTAAATTGACCCGCTTGGCGGGGCTGTAAGCATTGCCATGCAGCACGGCGTTGATCATGGCCTCCCGCACTGCCATGGAAAAGCCGCCGCGCGTGTCTTCGTCTAAACCCGCCCGCGCCGCCTGCCGGTCGGCCATTTCCTCCGACTTGTTCACGCTTTCCAGCGTGGACTCCATGCGGTACGAAACGCGTTGTGGCGCGGTCATCAATTCGCTCGTGGGTTGCCGAGATCGAGTTCGCGTACCTGGGCTCGAACCAGAAATGCTCAGGATGCAGCAGTTTGCCTGTTCGCAGCCACAGTTGTCAACGGACGAGTGACCGGGAACGGAAATGCAAGCCAACGCGTCAATCGTAGCATCCCCTTTCCCATCTCGCCGGTGCACTCTATTTCCGCGAGCCGAGGTGGGCAAATGTTCAAGAAAAAAACATCCATCACTACTGCCTAGGGCGGAGAGCCTGATCCGGCGAAAAAATATCTGCGGGTGGCTTGCACAAGGCTTCCTCCGGCGTATAAAATTAGAACGAACGTTCGACAGAATTCGGATCTTACCGAACCGTCGCAGGCCCCCATGTCCGCTTCCTCTACAACTCGAGCCCTCGAACAGGCTTCGCCTAACGATACACGCTTTGACCGCCGTCTGGCTGAGATCCTCGATTTTGCCACCGAAGTCTTCGCCGACAAAGGATACGATGGCGCCTCGATGCGCGACCTGTCGCGGCTGAGCGGCATCTCGCTGGCTGGTCTTTATTATTACTTCGAATCCAAAGAAAAGTTGCTGTACTTCATCCAGCAGCACACGTTTGCCACCATTGTAGGGCGCTTGCGTGAGCGGTTGGCCTCCAGCCGCGATCCCGAAGCCCGCATTCGCATCTTCATCCACAATCATGTGGACTATTCGATCGCCAAGCAGAAGGCGATGAAGGTGCTGTCGCACGAAGACGACGTGTTAGCCAACGGCTACGGCGTCGAACTCGCCGGCATCAAGCGGGAGTACTACCGCATCTGCGTTGGACTGGTGGAGGAGTTTGCCAAAGCCCAAGGCCTGAAGTCGGTAGGCCCCAAGGCCGCCGCTGCAGGCGGGATCAGCACGCGAACGGCGGTGATGGGACTCTTCGGCATGATGAACTGGCTGTACACCTGGTACAAGCCGCAAGTCGATCCTGACGCAGATGTCCTGGCGCGCGAGATCAGCGACATCTTCCTGCAAGGCATCCGCGGTGAAATCAAGGCAGGGCGGGCTGATCACGGTGCGGCTAAAGCGAAGCGCTCCAGGCAGAAAACGCCTTCGTCAAAGTTGCCGGCAACGAAGAAACGGTCATAAGGACGATGAATACCACTGTAACGAACGCAGGTGTAATGCATAGCGCGTCCGCGGCCGGTGCGAGACAGCTTGTCCGTTACCGCGTGGAGTCGGGCGTGGCGGTTATCGAACTCAACGATCCGCCTGCCAACACATACAGCTATGAGATGAACCGTCAGCTCGATGACGTCATCCTCGGGGCGCGCATGGACAACGACGTTCATGTGATGGTGCTGACGGGAGCGGGCGAGAAGTTTTTCTGCGCAGGCGCGAACATCCAGATGCTGACGGAGGTGGATCCCACCTTTAAGTACTACTTCTGCCTGCATGCTAACGAGACGCTGTTGCGCCTGGAGAATACGCCCAAGCTGGTGATTGCAGCGCTGAATGGGCATTGCGTGGGTGGTGGCCTGGAGATCGCCATGGCGGCAGACCTGCGCATTGCCCGCAAGGATGGCGGCAAGATCGGATTACCAGAGGTGAATCTTGGAGTGCTGCCAGGAACCGGCGGAACGCAGCGCCTGTCGCGGCTGCTCGGAAAATCGAAAGCGATTGAGCTGATGGTGACCGGCAGGACATTCTCGTTCGATGAGGCGAAACAGCTTGGACTCGTGAACGACGTTTTCGAAGGCGCGAACTTTATGGATCGCGTGCTGGAGTATGCGCGCCAGTTCTGCCCGCCGAACAAGGCTGCCAAGGCAGTGGGCCGGATCAAGCGCGCAGTACAGACCGGCTGGGAAATTCCGATTGAAGCTGGATTGGCCCTGGAGCGCGAGAATCAGCAACTGCTGTTTGAGAGCGAAGACGCGAAAGAAGGCCTGGCAGCCTACGTCGAGAAGCGTCCAGCAAAATTTACGGCGAAGTAGGTATGACGACAACGGCAACCAGCTTCTCGCGCATCACGGTGGAGTTACAGCCTCCGGCGGCGCGAGTGACGCTCAACAATCCGCCACTGAATGTTATCGACATCCCGATGATGGAGGAGCTGCGCGCCGCACTCGAGTTGATCGAGACGCGAGCGGAGATCAGCGCCATTGTTTTCGCCGGCTCGGAGCGCGTGTTTTCCAGCGGAGTGGACATCGCTGCGCACACGCCGGACAAAGTTCGCGACATGCTGCCAGCGTTTCACAGCGTCGTTCGCTCGGTGGTCAGCAACAGCAAGTTGACGATTGCCAGTGTCCGCCGTCACTGCCTGGGCGGAGGCGCAGAGCTGGCGCTGATGTGCGATATCGTGTATGCCTCGCCTGACTCGGTGTGGGGGTTCCCTGAGATCAAGCTGGGCTGCTACCCGCCGGTAGCCTGCATTGCATTGTCCTCCATTGTGGGACAGAAGCTTGCAGCAGATCTGGTGCTGACCGGAAGAACGCTGACCGGCGACGAGGCTCTTGCTGCTGGTTTGGTCAACGGGCTGGCTGACGATCCGGAGACGCTGGTCGCTGAATGTCTGCAGCGCGTCTCGCAGTTGAGCTCGGCGGCGATTGCCATGGCTAAGAAGGCGCTTTATTCATGGGACGCGATCCACTTCGACAAGGGGCTCGCCCGCGCCGAGCAGATTTACTGCGACGAACTGATGAAGACGGCCGACGCGCAAGAAGGCATCGTGGCCTTCATGGAGCGGCGGCGGCCGAAGTGGGTGGGGAAATAAGTGGATTACGAGATCGCACCCGAAGAGCTGAAGTCGTTGCTGGAGAGCAACTCTGACATTGTGGTACTTGACGTTCGAGAGCCGTGGGAAGTTGAGGTGGCAAATATGGCCCATCACAAGCACATCCCGATGAATGATATTCCGGCACGATGCAATCAGGAACTCGATCCAGAAAAACATATTGTGGTGATTTGCCACCACGGTGTGCGGTCGATGAATGTCACCGCATGGCTGCGGCAACAGGGATTTGAGAAGGTGCAGTCGTTACGAGGCGGAATCGATCGCTGGGCAAGACAGATCGATCCCAAGGTGCCGGCGTATTGAAGGCGGCACTTAGCACTTGGCATTTAGCATTTGGTTTCCGAAGAGGCTTGGGCCAAATGCTAACTGCTAATTGCTAAATGCGGGTTTCCCATGAAAAAAGAACTCATCGAACTTCGCGTCAACGGACGAACTCACGAACTGGCAATCGAGCCGAGCAAGCTGCTGCTGGACGTGCTACGCCAGGACCTTGATTTGACTGGCTCCAAGCGCGCTTGCGACGACTCGTCCTGCGGCGCTTGCACAGTACAGGTTGACGGCGTGCCGATGCTTTCCTGCACGATACTGGCGGCCAGCTGTGAAGGTCAGGAGATCACCACTGTTGAAGGCGTCGCCGATCACGGCAGCCTAGCGGCTTTGCAAAAAGCCTACGGCGACTTTGGGGGCGCGCAGTGCGGTTTCTGCACGCCGGGATTCATGATGACGATCAAGTGGCTGCTGGCCAACAATCCAGACCCCAGCGAGGCCGAGATTCGCGATGCGCTCAGTAGCAACCTGTGCCGTTGCACCGGATATTCGCAGATGTACCAGGCGATCCGCGCGGCGCTCGATGCTGAGCAAAAGGGCATGAAGCAGGAGTTGGTGGAGGCGAAGTAGCCACAAGCTGCGAGCTTCGAGCTCCAAGCCGACCGGATACCAACGACCACGGGCGAACCGGGCGCAGAATTTGAAGGAACTGAAACCAAGGGCTCGGAGCTAGTTGCTAATTGCTAATTGCTAAAGGTTAATTTTAATGACTGATTTTTCCGTTATCGGCAAGTCCATTGCGATGATCGACGCGGCGGGCAAGACCACTGGCGCGGGCAAATACGCTGACGACTTCACGCTCCCCGGCATGCTGGTGGGCAAGATCCTGCATTCGCCGTATCCGCACGCGCGCATCAAGAGCATCGATACTTCGCGCGCTAAAGCGCTGGACGGTGTGGTTGCGGTGGTGACGGGCGAAGACGCGCCCAATCCTTATGGCATTCTTCCGGTCGGACATGATGAGACGGCACTGGCCGTCGGCAAGGTGCGTTATGTCGGCGACCACGTCGCATGTGTCGCCGCAGTGACCGAGGAGATTGCGGAGCGTGCGCTGGAATTGATCGATGTGGATTACGAGCCGCTGCCTGCCTATTTCGATCCGGAAGAGTCGATGAGAGCGGAGAGCGATCTCATCCACGAGAACCGCCCGCACAACCTTGAGAAGGATTATCACCATGTCTTCGGCGATCCGGAAAAGGGTTTTGCCGAGGCCGACTATGTTGCTGAAGCGCGTTACATCGCGAATGAAGTGACTCACGCGGCGATGGAGCCGCACTGCACGCTGGCCAACTTTGAACTCGATCCGCACACCGGCAAGCTGGGACGACTGACGGTGTGGTCGTCGACACAAGTGCCGTACTACCTGCAACACAAATTGTCGCTGGTGCTGGAGATGCCGATGTCGCAAATCCGCGTGATCAAGCCGCTGGTGGGCGGCGGCTTCGGCGGCAAGAGCGAGATCATCCCGCTGGAGATCATCGCGGCGGTAACGGCGCGCGCGGCGAAGGCTCCGGTGAAGATCACCTACACACGCGAAGAGGTTTTCTGGGCGCATCGCGGACGCCCGCGCACGATCATCGATTTGAAGACCGGGGTAAAGAAGGACGGCCGCGTGACCTCGGTCGCGTGCAAGGTCATTCAGGACGGCGGCGCTTATTGTTCGTACGGCGTGGTCACGATTCTGTACTCCGGTGCGCTGATCGGTGCGCTGTACGACATCCCCCACATTCGCTACGACGGCTATCGCGTGTTGACCAACAAGCCCGCCTGCGGCGCCATGCGCGGACACGGCACGGTGAATGTGCGCTTCGCCTTCGAGTCGCAGATGGACGAGATTGCCGCGACCCTCAAGCTCGATCCCGCCGAGGTGCGGCGCGTCAATCTGCTGAAGCCGCCGACAGTCACGGTGAACGGCCTTCGCGTGCTGAGCTATGGGCTGCCGGAGTGCATCGATCAAGTAATTACGCGATCTGGCTGGGAAGAACGCAAAGACAAACTGCCCAAGGGGCGCGGGCTGGGGATGGCGTGCAGCCATTATGTGAGCGGCGCGGCCAACAGCATCATCCGGTCCGACATGCCGCACTCGACGGTGAACATCAAGATCGATCGCGATGGCGGCGTGGTGGTGTACACCGGCGCGTCGGAGATTGGACAAGGCTCGGACACGATGACCGCGCAGGTGGTAGCGGAGGTACTGGGTTGCGATCTGGCGCGCGTCAGGGTCATCGCCGCCGATACCGATCTGACGCCAATCGATCTCGGGTCGTATTCCAGCCGCGTGACCTTCATGGCCGGCAACGCCTCGCTGCGCGCAGCGGAAGAAGTGAAGAAGAACATCGTCAGCGCTGCGGCAAAGCGCATGAACTGCGCGCCGGAAGACATCATCATGCACAGCGACCGCGTGTACAAGCGCGGGACTATTTCGGACGACAACGGTTCTGGCGTAGGGGATATCCTTGAAGAAAAAGAAGCGGCACGCGGCCACGTGGACGGGCAAATTCTTCGCGGTTCGGTGTTGCAGACACGCAAAGAAGAAGGTCCCAAAGAACACATGAGCTTCGAAGAGGCGGTGGTCTCGGCAATCGACTTTCATGGCGCTCTGACCGGCACGGGATCGTACGCTCCTCCAGTGGAAGCGCGTGGCGGCAAGCATAAGGGCGGCGGAGTTGGGCCCTCGCCGGCGTATTCCTATTCAGCTCAAGTGGCCGAAGTCACGGTTGACGAGGAAACCGGTGAAGTGACGGTGCATAAGATCTGGGCCGCGCATGATTGCGGACGCGCGCTGAATCCGGTAGCCGTCGAAGGCCAGGTAATTGGCTCGGTATGGATGGGGCTGGGTCAGGCGCTGGAAGAAGAGATGGTGTGGAAAGACGGACTGTTGATGAATCCGGGATTGCTGGAGTATCGCAGCCCGTCGGCGGCGGAATCGCCCGATATCGAATGCATCATCGTGGAGAGCATCGATCCGGAGGGACCATTCGGCGCGAAGGAAGCGGGTGAGGGATCACTGGCGGCAACGATTCCCGCAATCTCGAATGCGATCTACCACGCTGTGGGAGTCCGACTGCGTGAGAGTCCATTTACGCCGGAGCGCATTTTATCGGCTTTGCGGGCAAAAAAAGGCATGAAACGCATTGAAATGACGGAATCGGTCGATCCCACGGCTCCTGTGAAGTTTCGCGAACATGGAGGTTCGCTCTGGTTTCGCGGCAAAGGGCCGACGCGGCATGCGCTCGATCCGGCGCGACAGGGTTCTCAAGCAGGGTCGGTCGCGGGAGGCAAGCAGTGAGTCTGCCCAGCTTCCAATTGCTACGCCCCAAGACCCTCGACGAAGCTGTCAGTCTGATGGCGAAACACGACGGCGAGGTCAAGATTGTCGCCGGGGGAACCGACCTGCTGCCCTCGATGAAGCAAAAACTCTTCACGCCACCGTATGTGCTGGACTTGCGCGGCGTAGGCGAATTGCGCGGCATCCGCAACGTTCCGGGCGATGGGATAGAAATTGGAGCGCTGACCACGCTCAGCGTCATCGAACATTCCGCGATCATTCGTAAGGAGTACCCGGTATTTTACGAAGCGGTAAAGACGGTGGCATCGCCGGTGTTGCGGAACATGGGTACGCTGGGCGGCAATGTCTGCCTGGATACGCGCTGCTTGTGGTACAACCAGTCGCTGCTGTGGCGCAAGAGTTGCGGATTTTGCCTGAAGAAGGACGGCAACTTGTGCCACGTGGCACCTGGTGGAAACTTTTGCTGGGCGACGTTTTCCGGCGATACTCCACCGGCGCTGTTGTGCCTGGGAGCAGAAATCGAAATCGCCGGGCCGCAGGGATTGCGGCGTACCCCATTGTCAGAGTTCTACATAAACGATGGCATTGTCCGGCTGCACCTTGCAGCGAACGAGATCGTTACGCGTGTGCACCTGCCGGAGACGACAGCGGGATGGCGCGGCAGTTATCAGAAATTGCGGATTCGCGGCAGCATCGATTATCCGCTGGCCGGAGTTGCGGTCGCGTTGAAGATGAAGTCCGGACGCGTGGAAGATGCGCGAGTCGCGATTACGGCGCTCAACCCTGCGCCGTTCCTGGTGAAGGACGCCGATGCGCATCTCATCGGGATGGTGCCGAGCGAGGAGATTGCTGAACGCATTGGAGAGCTGGCGGCGAGGACCGCGAAGCCGTTGACTACGTCCGCGCTGACGCCGGAGTACCGGCGAGAGATGGTGCGAGTGTTTGCGAAGCGAGCTGTGATGGCTTGCGCGAACTGACTAGCCACTGACAACTAGCCACTAGCTACTGACTATGATCACCGACTGCCACATTCATATCCAGCCGATCGAATTATTCAAGCCGGAAGCGCTGGCGCTGATGAAGAAATCGCGCAAAGACTTCGACCGGGTTGCGGAATACTGCCGCTCGCCGAAGGCGTTTCTCAAGCATCTGGATGAGATCGGGATCGATCGTGCCGTGCTGATCAACTACGTGGCGCCGGAGGTGATCGGCTTTACGCCGGCGGTGAACGAATTCATCGCCAACTACGTAAAAGAAGATCCCAAGCGGCTGATTCCCTGCGGCAGCGTTCATCCGCGGCACACGACGAACGTTCTGGCCGACATGGAGCAGATCGTGCGGCTGGGGATCAAGCTGATGAAGATCCATCCGCCGCATCAGTTGCTGTATCCCAACGATTATGTGCACGGCGTGAAAGAGCTGGAAATTATTTATCGTGCCGCCGAGGCGAACGGGATTCCGGTCATGTTTCATACCGGCACGTCGATCTTTCCCGGTGCGCGCAACAAGTACGGCGACCCGATGTATGTTGACGACGTCGCCGTGGACTTCCCGCGGCTGAAGATTCTGCTGGCACATGGCGGGCGCCCGCTGTGGATGGACACCGCGTTCTTCCTGGTGCGCCGACACCGCAACGTCTACCTCGACATCAGCGGGATTCCACCGAAGACGCTGCTGAAATATTTTCCCCGGCTGGAAGAGATTGCGCACAAGACGCTGTTCGGGACGGATTGGCCGGGACCAGGCGTACCTGAGATTGCCAATAACCTGGTGGAGTTTCGCAAGCTGGCCATCAGCGATGCCGCGAAGGAGCAGATCCTGAGCAAGACGGCGCTGGAGATCTGGCCGTAAGACAGGGGCCAGGGGCCAGTTAGCAACTGGCATTAGCAGTTAGCAATCAGTCAGTCCGACCGAACTGCACACCGACCGCCGCTCTTAATTTCTCTCCCCGTTCAGAACCCCGACGACTAATCTGGAGCCACTCGGCAGGTCTTGCCTACCTGAATTGGGCAGGATCTGCCGGGTAGCCCTCATTACGCCAGAACGGATCCAAGTTTGCTGAGCTAAGTGCTGGCGGATGTGTGGACTCGGCAAATGGTACGGGCCGCGTGTTTTGGCGAGAGGCTTGCCTTATGCATTGTGAGGCAACCGCTAGCTGAAGTTCAGTGGAGTCTTGCCGATGAGAGCTTAAGACAAGCCGTTCGGTCAAATCGAGAGGAGCCAGCAATGTCTGTAGCAGGTATCTCCAGTAGCAATCTGTTTAATATTAATGACAGCCGGGAAAGCGTGCAGAGCGAGATGCGGCAGGAGTTTGCGCAGCTCGGGCAGGACTTGCAGTCGGGCAATCTGTCGGCCGCGCAATCCGACTTTGCGACCTTAACGCAGCTCGGACCGCAGTCGACAACCAGTTCGTCTTCCAGCACGGCGGCGAGCACCAGTCCGATGGCACAGGCTTTTGCCCAGCTTTCGAAGGACCTGCAGTCGGGCAACCTGTCGGCGGCGCAGCAGGACTTCGCCACCATTCAGCAGGACATGCAGAGCAATGCGGTGCAGGTTGGGGGTCACCGTCATCATCATCATGGCGGCGGGGAAAGCGGACAAAGCACCATCAGCAGCTTGTTTAGCCAGTTGGGTCAGGCGCTGCAATCCGGCGACCTCTCCACCGCGCAGCAGGTTTTCAGCACGATGCAGCAGGACTTCCAGCAGGCAGGCCAGAGTATCAGCGGAACCACTGAAGTGCAGCCAAACGCGGTTTCGGTGAACGCCTGAGAGGCTACGGAAAGCTCTGCACGTCAGAAGATACACAACAGGGCGCTAGGGAGTCTTGTAGGCCTGCTTGAGGTAGTGGCGGGCCAGGTCGGCTGAGTTGGAGGTGGAGTTCTCGGCGATGACCGCTTTATACTTCTGCAGGGCCGTGTCGCGCTTCTGCAGCACGTCGTACATCTCGCCTGCAGCCAAGGTAGCCCGCTGCTGCAAACTGGGATCCTTGCTGCTGCTGGCGGCAAGGTCATAGGCTTCGGCAGCGCCGGCATAATCTTTCTGGCCGCGCATGGCCTCGCCCAGTCCAAAGGCTGGGATCTCGATGCGACACTGGTTATAAGAGTTAGCCCGGCAACCCGCCAGGACCTTCTGATAGGCAGCGATGGCTGCCTGCCCGTGACCGGCGGCGTTCAGCAGGTGGGCGTATTCGGTAGCCATCAGGAAGTTGCGGGGGTATTCGTTTTGCATGCCATTGACCACCTGTAGAGCTTCCTCATACTTCTGCTCGCGTCGCAGAAACAAGGCGAGCACGATCTTGGCATCGGTCGCGACTTCCACATGGTTGCTGGCGGTAGCCTGACGTAGATAATCCAAACCCTTCTGCTTGTTGCCGCTGAGTCCGACGACCGAGGCAGCGACCTTCGCAGGCCAGCTCAGCGAACCGACGATATACAGGTCGGTGCCGACTCCGACCTTGGCGTCAACGTACTTAGGATCGAGTTCCAGAACCCGCTCATTATCGTGGCGGGACGCCACCGCATTGCGTAGCGCGGCGAACCAGGCTTTATCGGCGAGGCCAATGTAGGTGGACTGCAATGCCCGCGTGGCGCCACGGGCATAGAGCGCGTCCGCGTCGTTGGGATTTTTGTCGAGCTTAGCTTGCGAGAGCGCCAGCGACTGCGCGGTAAGCTGTTTGACCCGCTCGCGAACCGCGGGGTCAAGCGGCTCGAGCGGCTTCTTGGTCAGAAAGTTGTCGGCGGCGTAGGCCTCGGTATCCAGCGCTCCAATGCGGTACAACTCCTTGAAGGTAACGGCAGCCAGAGTGTGATTGGCGGCGAAGGGATCGTCGGGATGGGCTTGCTGGGCGGCTTCGAAGTCGCGGATCGCCTTGTCGTACTCAAGATTGTAGAAGTGGTCGAAGCCTTTGCGGGTGTTGGCATCGGTATCGGGCCGGGTCGGCACCCACGAGGCCCCCGGGTCAGCCGCCCCATACGACACCAGCGCTGCCAGCAAAAGCGCACAACAGAGGAACCCATGAAAGAACAGTCGATAGTAAGGTCTCATCGCGGCCGACTTATGAGAAGTTTACCTGATATCGCGACCCCACCCACAGCAGGTACAAGAATATTAAAGGAAATAGCAATGCGCCCTATGTCTAATTCCAATCGTTCGGCCAATGAGCTTTACAGTGAAGTGGAAACCGCCGCCGCGGTTGGCATCAGCATCGCCCGGCTGCACGCACTGCTCGACAAATACGTTTTCACAGGGCAGCACAGGCGTCCGGAACCGATTGAGTTCACCTCCAGCGATCTGCTTCTGTTGAGCTATTGGAATACCTGTAGCAGTCCAGCCACGGGCGACAACGTGATCGCAATGCCACAACGCAAATGAGCCGACTAGCACGCGCTCCCCGGGCGCGAGTCTTTACCGGGTGAGAGAAATTACTGCCTAAGGTCAGGCCGTCGTCATCTCGCGAGACGACGCAATCTCTTTCATTCGCCAAGACTTCTGCTTGCGGCGGATTTGGTTGGCTGGTTGCACTGCAACTTGGTAGAACGCCAGGAGAGCTTACATGGGCCGAGTGGCAGGAAGTACCAGCCAGGAGTATTGGCGTCCACCGAATCCGGAGGTTATGCGTCTGGTCATCCCAGTTCCGCCGGGAACTCCATGCGGTCGTTGCGGAACGGACTACGCGCAGGGCGCGCACTTTTGCCATATTTGCGGCACGGAGAGGGAGGCGCGAGCTACGAATCAGCAGCGCGGGAGTTCGCCGCATTCGCTAGGGCTGCCGCTCACTTGCCTGGTGTTCTTTGTCATCGGCATCCTTTGCATGATGTGCGCCGCATTGACCGGCATGATCTACAAGGCGCAGACAATGGTAGATTGGCAGGCGATCCAGACTTGGCGTATCGAGTGGCTGCTGGGCGCGACGGCAGCGCTGCTGGCGGGAATTCTGCTGAAAAGAAAAGTGTAACCCGGGGCCTACGGAGGGCCTTCTTGTTATTGCGCCTTCGATTCTTCCCCTTCTGGCTGTTTCGAGCCCTCAATCCTGACGTTATTCGCGGTGTATTGCTTGCCATCGAAGGTGGTCCTCGCCGTAACTTCCGAGCCAATCTTCAACGCGCGCGCGTCGGACGCGGCTGCCGGAGAGAAGTGAACTTCGTAGGTCTGATCGTCGCTCTTGTTGTCGACAAAGAAGGAATTGGTGCGCATGTCGAGGTTGGTTACCACACCGGAGAAGATGTAGTTGTCACCGGGCTTGGCGAGCACGATGACCTCTTCGGCCACGTCGCGGTCGTCCCGCCGGGGTGAGAACTGCACGTCGATCAGCGAGCCCGGCTGCACGTCGGCGGCGGTGGCCGCTCCCTTCGAAGAACTGTACTTGGTGGCCCCGCCGACGGCGAAGGTCACCGGCCGCGCAGAGAGCTGGTCGCGGACACTAATGGTGCCCTTCTCGGGATTTGCGGAGATGACCTGTCCGCGCACTTCAGCCAATCCGGTTTGTGTAATCACGCGCACGTTGCGGGCGAATATCTTGTCGCCGTCGAGCATGGTGTCGACGTAGACGCGATCGCCTTTGTGAATGCCGAGGACCGTGGTCTCGACACCGTTGCGATAGATGTGCGAGCGTTCATCGACAAACACCTTAAGCTTGCGCCCACCGCCGAAGGGCTGGACGGTGAGGTGGTTGCGAACGTGATCCACTGTGGTGGCCGTGCCCCCGACAAGCGTCGTCCTGCCTTTCGGCAGAGGCGGAGGCTCGAGCAGCGGATCGTAAGGATTGTCATCGGCGTTCGCGCTGTTTTGCAGGACGGTAGTCGGCCTCGTCAAGACAGAACTCGTGCCGGAGGCTGGCGCGCTCGTATCCGTAGCGCCGGCAGCATTGGCCGCTGGAGGGACGGTATTACCAGACGGCGCTGTCGCCGAAGGTATATCTGCTCCGCCCGTGCCCGGTCCGTTGGAAGCGGCCGCAGGCTGCGAGGCTTGTCCCGCATTCTGCTGCACGGGGAGAGTATTCTGCTGCGCCAGTACGGCGACAGCCAGCGCCAGCAGAAATGCCGGCGTGACGACAGCGCTTCGAATGATTGCCATTTGCATAATCTCCTGACTGCGCGAACTTCCAGCACGCTCCCGCTGGAAAGCCCACCCCAAGCAGAGTTGGATGCACTTTGCGGGGAGAGCATTCATTCGGAATTGAACGAATGTCGCGATCGAATTTCGGCTGAGCGTTTACTGGCTGAGAAGCGCGCGGCAGGTCCCCAAGGTTGAGACCGGAACAGGTTTGTGGAGCAAGACAATCTGGAGGTAATCAGACTTTCCGCCAGGGTGGCGTTAGAAACCGGCGAAGGCGGATTAAACGGCGATGACAACCCCTATTTACGATAATCACAGACCTAGAAGTATCCAAGCTGATTTATCCACTATTAACAAGAAACTTACGGTATTTGTCACAGGCTTGTGAACAACCTATTGACGACGAATTGCTCCTAGTCCGTAATGGTCAAGAGGCTAGTGAAGTAAGAGCAGAAATGTACTTTTCAGACTAAGGAGTAAGCTGTGAAAAAGAATATTGTCAACAAGCAGACGCCAGAGCCATCCACTAACTACCAAACCAGATTTAAGAAGTTTGCCGTCATGGCTGGCGCCTTAAGCTTGATACTGATTGCCGCTCCGGCACTGATCGCACAATCTCTGGGCACCCCGGCGTTTCTTCCCAGCCCGGTCCAGATTGTCTCCACCATCCCGGCGAACGGAGACGTGAATCCCTATGGCGTGGCCTTTGTGCCGACGGGCTTCTCCAGCGGCACGCTGGATCCGGGAGACATCCTGGTATCGAACTTCAATAATAGTCAGAATCTCCAAGGTACAGGCACGACGATCGTTCGGGTGCGACCGGACGGACAAGTGCTGTTGTTCTTCACGGCCCAGTCAGGACAGCAAGGACTGTCAACCGCGCTGAACATATTGAAGGAAGGCTTCATCATTGTCGGGAACTTCCCGTCGACCGATGGCACTTGCGGCACGGCCGGGAACGGAAACCTGCTGGTCATTAACAGCGTGGGCCAGCAAGTACAAACCATCACGGACCAGACCTACATAAATGGCCCATGGGACATGACCGTTTTATGACTTCGGCGGAGGGAAGGTTGATATTTTTGTCGCCAATGCTTTAAGTGGCAACATTACCCGCTTCGATACAACCGTCGGCAGCGGAGGTTTGACCGTGACCAGCAAGACCACGATCGCCTCCGGTTATATGCATCAGTGCGATCCGGTTACCTTCGTGGATGCGCCCACGGGGTTGGTTTACAATCACGCGACGGATACTCTGTATGTTGCATCGACGGTGAACAACGCTGTCTTTGCCGTTTCCAATGCCTCCACCAGAACCAGCGATGGCGGGACTGGCCAGGTCATCTACCAGGACTCGACCCACTTGCACGGCGCTCTGGGCCTGGCTGCATCGCCCCTGGGCGACCTGCTGGTCAGCAACAATGACGCTATCAATCCCGATCCGAACCAGCCAAGCGAGATTGTGGAATTCAACATCGAGGGCCATTTCGTAAAAGAGCTTTCGATGGATCCGAATCAAGGTGGATCATTCGGATTGAATGTCCAGACTATCGGGCTGGTTTCCCGCTTCGCGGCAGTTGACGACAATCAAAACACACTTAATGTTTGGACCCTGCCTAACTATTGAGGGGCTCTATCGCCGCTCTGCGGCTCGAGTCAATTTGCCGCTAGACCCGGGGCTTACGCCCCGGGCTAACTTCATAGCCGCCGCTGGCGCGGCTAGGTTGAGGCAAATCTCGTGCGATCGTTCCACCGCATAATTAAGACTCAAGCTACGACTCTTGTGTCGGGCCCCGATACGAGGAGAAACATTTGTGAGATGACTTGTAAGATGACTTAGTCATCAAGGCCAGCGACAATCCAATGCCAAGAGCTTCTTCCTGGCACGGACATTGACCACCTCGGGCTGCCAAGCGTCCATAAGTAGAAAGGGCTGTGATCGACAACAATCACAGCCCAGTTCCCAGCCATTGCCGCGCGATAGTAGTTGGCCGGAGAGTTCCTGCCGGCACAGCGCCTATTGATTCAGGTACCGGATTATTTTGAACGCGGTGTCGACACCATGGTAGGGCACAAACACCGAATAGTTTCCGGCGGCCACAATCTTGCCATCCGACTGGATTCCCAAGGCATTGACGCCGATGGAAGGAGTCTGGACTCCACCTCCGAATGTGGTAATGACCGTGCCGTTGTTTCCGAATGTGGTGTCGAGTTGGCCGGTCGGCGTGTATCGAGCCAGCGAAAACGCCGTCTGCGGAGAGTGGGAGGCTGTGCCCACGGTCACAATGTCACCGCTCGCCTGTACCGCCAGCCCCGAAGTTGTGATGCTCTGGTAGCCGGGAACAACGGTGAATGTGCCACCGTTGGTGCCGAAACTCCCGTCCGTGACCCCCGCGGCCAGGTAACGAGATACTGCAAAGCCTGAACTCCCAAAGCCGCCGACCGGGAGAGTAGAGTTGTTGGCCAGGGTCCCGCCTGCCAGAAATTCTCCGGTTGCCAGAAGCGCCAGACCGGCCGCCGTTCCGGGACTGGCCACCTGGCCGCCGATTCCGAAGGTGGTGTCGAGAGCGCCATTTGAGTCATATTGAGAAATGAAGCCGCTTGATCCCGAAAAGGACGACGCAACCAGGATCTTTCCACTCGGAAGAAGCGCCAATCCAGTGGCCGGATAACCAGCGGTCCTCGCCGTGCCCCCGATCCCAAAGCTGGTGTCAAATTGCCCGTTCGACAGAAGACGCAGCAGGTATCGGTCAGCCACCAAAATGCTGCCGTCTGGTTGTATCACCACACCCTGTGGGGATGTGCCAATGAAATCGGTACCTAACGACGCGATTCCGCCGGTCCCGAATGCGGAGTCAAGTACCCCTGTCGAGAGGTAACGCGCCACGAAATTTTCGCCGACGGCTACAATCTTGCCGTCGCTCTGTAGGGCGAGCGCCATAATCGGGACGCCTTCTATGCTCGCAATGGACGTAATGCCGTTAGTCCCAAACGTTGTGTCCAGGCTGCCGTTGGTGTTGTAGCGGGCAACCGCGGGAATGGCAAAATCATTGTTGCCCGGGATTCCGCCACCAACCACGATTTGACCGTTGGGCTGAATGATGACCGCGTTCGCGGTAGCCATGTTGTTGGTTTGGCCTTGGTCCCCGAAATCCGTGGTGACAACGCCGCCATTGCCGAATGTGGGATCGAGGTGGCCAGCTTGTGCAGCCGCCCCCTGGGAACCGACGAGCACGACGGAGAAAATAAACAGCGAAGCCCGGCTTACTTTCGAGCGGAACATTGATGCCTCCTGATCGACTTCGTCGCCTTGGAAGCGAGAGTCAACGGCGCCTCAATCCTACCTGCGTCCAGGAAAGCACTTGTCACGAAATTGTCACCGGTCAGTCAAAAGCTGGTCAAAGCAGCGACGGCGGGATTGAGTGCGCTTTCCCTGCGAAAGCCCATCCTGCCGGTTGCTGGGCCTTTAGGCTTGACAAGGGAGTACTGCGTGATTAAATGTCTGGGTGAGTTCCCGGCTGCGGCGGGGATAGGGGCCAATACCGAGAATGGGAGCCAGTTCAAACGTAAACCAGCCGTTCCCAGGAGCACTCTCAAGTTCTATTTCTCCGACCGGCAAGCAGATCTCCGTTAGCACAAATGTCGAGGCTGTTGCTGACAGGACAGCGCTGCGCACCAAGACCGTTGTGGTGGTGGGATTTGCCGCCGGCCTAATGCTATCGCCAAAGCTGTGGGTCAGTACCCGCTTCTATCCCCTGGTTCCCGTCTTCCACTGGTTACCGCATATTCATTTTCCGGTGGACTACATCTGTTATGGCGTTTTGCTGCTGCTTCTTTTCGCAATAGCCTTCGCTGCCAGACCCCGGCCTTATATCTTCACGTTTGCCGGATTCATCGCGGCGTATTCGCTGCTGGACCAGACGCGGTGGCAGCCGTGGGCCTATCAATACTGGGTGATGTTAATTGCGATCGGTTGCTTCTCCTGGAAAGCAGGCGACGTCGTTGGGCGGCGGGACATGCTGAACATTTGCCGCCTGATTATGGGCTGTACCTACGTTTATAGCGGCCTGCAAAAGTTGAATGGCAAGTTCGTTTCCGAAGGCTTTCCGTGGGTCTTGGACACACTGCATCTTCCCATTCCTATCGCCTACTTAAATTACATCGGATGGATTATCCCCTTCATAGAGGTAAGTATTGGCCTAAGTCTGCTTACACGCAGGTTCCGCAAGGTGGGGATAGTAAACGGCATCGTGATGCACTTATTCATTTTGTTCAGCTTCGGGCCATTGGGTCGTAACTGGAATAGCGTGGTATGGCCGTGGAACGTTGTCATGATCGCTCTTATTCTTATCTTGTTTTGGAATACTGATGTCACTTTTGGCGATATCGTATGGCGGAACAGGTTACTCTATCAAAAAGTGGTCCTTCTGCTTTTTGGAGTGTTGCCCGCTTTTAGCTTCATTGGCCGGTGGCCTTCCGATCTTTCCCTGGCGCTCTATACCGACAATTTGACCGAAGCCAACGTACTGGTAAGTGAACAAGTGAAGCGGGACTTACCTGTGTCCGTCCAACGCTACGTGAAATCACAAACTGGTCACCTTGTTCTCCGAGTTCAAGACTGGTCCTTTGGGGAGATGAACGTGCCTCCCTACGCGGAGATACAGAGCTTTACGAGCGTGGGCTCCGTTGTATGCCAGTGGTCACACAACTCCCCTGACATCTTGCTTTCGGGATACGAGAAGAACACTCTGCTGGGCCCGGGAAAAGAGATACGCGATACCTGTTTTGGTACACTGGTCGTCCATCCCTGATGCCCTTTGCCTGAATCGTCATGCGGGTCGCGGGGCCATTCTGACACTTGATGACAGCATCGATGCATAGCAACGATTCCGCGCGGCCGGGCCTGAAGCGCAAAGCCATCCACGAGGCGGTGGAGTTTGCCTGGATTTTCGCGTTTCTGGCATTTTTCTTTTGTGCTCTCGTAACTTACAGTACGCTCCTGTTGAGGGAATTTCACGTCAAGTATTTGAGCTATGCCTTTGCTCTAATCAACGCCCTTATAATTGCCAAGGTCATTCTCATCGGAGAGCTCGCACACTTCGGTAAGAAGTACGAAGCCAGGCCGGTGCTTCTGTCAGCCATTTACAAGGCTGTTCTATTTAGCTTGCTTGTGTTCGGATTTCACTTTGTGGAGGAAGGGATCAAAGGACTTCTGCATGGAGTAAGTATCGCAAGAACGTTCCATGAGATACGCATCGATGATCTGCTCGGCCGCAGCATCGTTATATTTTGCGTTTTCATTCCTCTGTTTGCCTTCAGGGAATTTCGGCGCGTGCTGGGCGAGGACCAATTTTACAATCTACTTGTTCGGTCGAGAGAGACGTAACCGCTAACTGCTGTTCCACAAGAATCGGAGGAATGACGTGGCAAAGAAGAAAGAGAAAGATAAGGTCAAGGAAAGCAAGCACGACAAGGTCAGCAAGAAAGTCAAGGAACCGGCGTCGCCGGCAGCGACATCGGGAGCAGCCTATGCCGACGGTACGCCCTTGGATCGAGTGACCTATCTGGAAGCCAAACTCATCCTGAAGCCCGACCGATTCACCTCGGTGCAGAGCTTTCGCGACTTCGGAAAGATCGTGCGTCAAACGGCCAAGAAGGTAGGCGTTGGTTTCATTGAGGACGAAAAGGCGGGGCTAAGACCGGAAATCAGAGAGATCACTTTTGGCGACACGCCCGACTTCCGCCTTTACAACAACGCTTTTATTTTGCGGCGGCGCATCGCCTACGTGGATGGCTTTCCGGTAGGCGACCCGGAGATCGTTTTCAAGTTTCGCCACCCGGACGAGGAGAAAGCGACGGCCCTGGATGTGAGGCCTAAGATCGCCGGAAAGTATCGCATCAAGTTCAAGGCGGAGGCGCTGCCGCTGAAGGACCAGGTGGGCGGCTATCGCATCCTCTATTCGCACAACTGCCAGTTTGGATTGAGCCAGATGCACGAAGGCGATCGAGCCTCCATGGCCACGCTGGTGAGAGTGTTCCCCGCGCTGGCATCCATCGAGAGAGAAGAGAACGAGAAGATATCCCTGGTCAACGAGGGCATCGTGGAGGAGGTACTGCTCCCGCTCGGGCAGTTGGACTTCGGAAAGGGCTTGGTTGGCAAGTGCGACATCGGGTTGTGGCGCACTCGCGGCGAACATAAATCCTTAGTGGCTGAATTTGCTTTCCAGGTTCAGTTCGATCGCAGAGAAGAGGTAGCCGATAAGCAGAAGAAGCTGGCGGCACAGTTTTATGTGACCCTGCAGCGGGACGTGGCAGACTGGCTTGCGCTGGGCGTTACGAAGACGGGCATGGTCTACCGCCTGAGGGGGAACGAACCGCAAAGCCATGAGTGAGCCACAGCCCTCTTGAAGTTTCACCCCTGTGACGAAAATCCCCACCCAGGCAAAGCCTGCTTGGGTGGGGCACTCTAAAGTTGGTAGGATGAGGTCCCCGCCTGGGCCGCCCCACCCACCAGTTGTCCTCGCTTACGGCGTCCGGATAAATCCGTGCGTATTGCCCGAGGAGTCAGTAAAGATGCCAACAACAACTCCAAGGGCATTGATTCCGGTGGCTTCCGTGAAGGCGGCTGCTGGGTAGTCGAACGACGTGTAACTGCCGTCGCTCCACAAGAAAGCGTGCCCGTTGCCAGAAGAATCGGTGTAGATCCCAGCAGCGGTATTCCAAACATTAGCGCCGCCCGCAAACGTAAACGAAGAGCCAGGATAATTTAGGGTAGTGTACTTTCCCTGGAACAGGACGTATCCCTGACATGCGGTAGTACAATGTCGGCTCCGATAGAGTGTCGTAACTACCGACCACCACGCCAAGCAAGCTGACGGTGCTGCTGATGCTGCCGGTTGCTCCGGGCGGATCGAAGGTGGTGAAGACACCTTTCCGGGACACTACGAAGCTGTGGAACGTTGCGGAAGTATCACACGCAGCATCACTACAGAAGGACCCTGAAATTTCACCGAGGTCGTTGATACCACTGAGTTCGCTACCAGGCTCATCCGGGTAGTCCAGGGCAGTATAGGTTCCTCCCTTGAGAACGAAACCGTGGCTGGTACCGGCCGAGTCGGTATAGCTGCCCACAATGACTCCCTGCAGGTTGATGAAGTTGGGAATCGTGTTGGTCGCGCCGGGAACGTCGATCGGCGTAAATGCACCATGTGCATTTAACGCGAAACCGTGAAGAGCGCCGCCCACGGTAAGGCTATAGGCGCCGACACTGGTGCCTTCCAGGTTAGGACCGCCGGCGATCTCGGTAAGAACCGCGCCGGGGTAGTCAACCTGTGTATAGGTGGTATGCGCCCATGCGCTGGACAATGTTGCAAACGCAACACTGATTGTGCAAATTGCAAGGAGCCGAAATACTTTGGTCATGGAATCATCCTCCGGATTTTTGTACGAAGTTGCGGCCCGATGAGGCTGACGGGCGATGGACCCGCTTCAGACATTCCCGTGAGACTATGTGCGATTTCCTGGTTGGTTTGTGATTTGTTTCTTAGGTGACGAGATGGGCAGGATTCTACACCGGTCTCGCCTACCGGAAAGGCTATTGACCTGGTTATGTTCTAGAGTGCTTGCGACTGGGTGCGAAGTGCTGGAAAAAAGCTTGGATCGTCTATCTCATAACCACTACATTTGAGGCCAAGAGCTCGGAGCGGACGGAAACCCATCCTCCCTCGCCGAACCGGCGTTTTTACCCCCAATTCAGCATCCCACATTGTGGGATACGGCTCGTAAACCAGCTACTGGCCAATGCTTCTACGGCGTAATCTCCCACACCGTGCCCCAGCCATGGGCACCGCCTCCTCCGGCAGTTCCGTAGAGATTGCCCTGCGCGTCCAGCACGAGATTGCCGCTCGGGCCATCGCCCCCATCCCCGACCGCGAATTCGTAGAGCTGCGTATAGGACCAGCCGCCAGTCGAGGGAGTGATCTTAAATGCCAAACCTGTATTGTCCGGTCCTAACTCAAACCCGGTGCCGTAAAGGTCACCGGCGCTGTCTCTAACCAGGCCGGCAATGGGACCATCCTGCAGGAAGCCGGGAAGGTCGTATCCCCCCGTTCTCGTCCATCCGCCGCCCGAGGGACTCAATTCAAAAACTGTGCCGCCCTCGTTCGGGTATACTCCTCCGAACTCTGTGGTGCCATAAAGATTGCCTGCTGGCTCGAAGATCAAGGTGCCTCTGGGAAAATTGCCGCTGCCGGATAGGAACGAGAGTAGCGTGGTCAAGGTCCAACCCGAACCAGAAGGTGACAGCTCAAAAAACGTGCCTTCGCTACTGCCCGCGCCGTTGGCCATCGTGACTCCGTAGAAATTTCCGGCCGCGTCGAGGGTCAGCCCGGCCACCGGATTTGCCCCATCACTGCCGCCAGTAAAGATATAGGGGACACTTTCCGTCCAGCCACCATTGGAGTGCGTTAACTTGAAGATGGTGCCACACCAGTCGTACCCGTAGTAGCAGTTGGTTGTGTAGACACCGCCTGAGAAGGTCGTTCCGTAAATGTTCCCTGCTTGGTCGAAAGTAACCGGGGCGTATGGAAAGGCGCCATCGTTGGCGCCCCCGGTGAAGCTATAGAGCACCGTCTCCGTCCAGGGACAGAGCGCGCTTTTGCACTCTGTGGGTTGCGGCGCCAGCCTGAAGACCGTTCCACATCCGGATATGTGGAACTGTCCGTCGCTGGGGCAGTTCACCCCACCATAAGTCGTTGTCCCGTACAGAGCGCCGTCGGGGCCGAAAACAACCGTGGCTGCCGGAGTAGAGCCATCGCTACCTCCCGTGAACTTGTATAGAGTAGTCAAGAGCCAACCCTGCCCTGTGGGTTTCATCTTGAAGACCGTGCCGCATTGGCTGCCGCAGGGCTGGGCGTAACCGGCCGTGGTTCCATAGAGGTTTCCGGCCGCGTCCATCGTCAGTCCGCCTTCGGGACCGCCGCCGTCGCCTCCGCCGGTGAAGGTGTGGATGACGGTGTAGGTCTGGGCTCCGACTGATGGGACGCCGATCATGGCCAAAACGAACATTCCGGTAAGAGCCGCAATCGTCCACCGAAACCCGGCTGCGAAAAATCGATGCTGTCCCGAGAGCGTCATAACAAATCCTCCTGTGCCGACAATTTCCGCGTCGGCGCTCCATTGTGTGCCTGCACGTGGTGACATCACCGCTACTCTCGTGTCTTCCGGCAATCAATGTCAACTTAATTTCATATTACGGTGCAAGCTGCTCATAGCGGAGGCTTTAGGAGTTGCCTTTCGGGCACTCGGCGACGAGTCGACAACTGTTACAAGATCGCCATTACACTTTGTCGACCCCTGGCGGAGCGTTGTTTACGCGATGGCCTGATAGCGACAGTTAGGTTCTGAATAGCCCGCAACTCGAGCGTTTCAAAAGACCTCACGCTTCTCGGAGCGCCACGAGCTGATCACTCCAAATCGAGTGGTCAGGAACCGCGAACCGCTTGTTATTGGACCAAGCCTATTCCTTGGGAAGATCAATCATGACGACCTGCGAGTTTTCACGTAGGCGGTCGAAGACGATTTGTTTCCCGTCGCTTGTGACGTCGAAGGTGCGCATGGCGGCACGGTTTTGCAGCCTGGTGAGGGGGCGCGACTTCATGGAGGCGAGATCGAGTAGTCAGAAGTCCTGTGATGCGAGCAGGCCCTGCATGTAGATCAGACTCTTGCCATCGGGCAAGAAGCGGACGCGCTCGCCCAAGCGCCTGACGCTGATCTTGGGCAGTTGAACGCTGGTTCCGTCCGGGCGTACGGCAAGGAGCGGAGCGAAGCTGCCCTCATTCGTACCCGCATATACGATCATGCTTCCATCCGGCGACCAGACTGGATTGAGTGCTTGCCCGGCGACCAAGCGGACTGGCGATCCGCCCTCCAACGGAATCTTGAAAAGTCCGGGATCGGCGGTGTCGCTGCCGCCAGTGACGATCCACTTGCCATCCGGCGACCAGCAACTCGAACCCAGGGCGACAACGCCCTCCGCGATGGGCTGGAGCTCGGCGCCGTCCGAAGATAGGACATGTAGTTGGCTTTTCCCGTTCCGGCGGAGCACAATGGCCACGCGACCTCCATCCGGGGAAACAGCGGGCGTTTCCAGGAGAGCGCCATCGGCGCCCTTCCAGACCTCAGTGGCCTGCCCTTCCCGAAGGCGCCACAGTCCGTCGCCCGTCCCGAGGGAAGATAAATAAAACAGCGAGGAGCCGCCGAAACGGGGCGCCAGCACCCGGACGTTCGGCACTGTAAACGGTTTTACGTCGTGTTCTTCGGCGACGCGATCAAGAATCGGAACAGTCCAAAGTCCTGCGACGGGATTGCTGATAGTGGCCACCAGCTTACGGCCGTCCGCGCTGGCTTGCACGGACGTATATTGCTCGAGACCGATGCTCACACGCCGCGAGTCCTTCCGTTTTAGATCAAACGCCCACAGCTACGGCCCGGAACCGTCGCTATCCGGCGCCACATAGAACACTGTGTTATTGCCGGAGGGCGTCGGATACTTGATGTCCGTATTGCGTTGCGTGAGGCGCTCTGGGTTCCGGCCGTCCGGCTCTATGCGCCATAAATCCATCTCCCTCGTCGCCGGCGTTCCATGAACGAAATAGATCCAACGGCCGTCAGGCGACCAGGTTGGAAAATGGTTGTGAAATACCGGCTGGTCCCCGAATATCTTCAGCGCATTGGCGCCCGTGCGGTCCGCAACGAACATGGGGTCGCCATTACCGAAGTTATGATAGGCAATGTGCTCGCCGTCCGGTGACCAAGCCAGGTTGGCGGCCTTCTCGCCGAGGAAATTATGCGGCGTACCTCCTGTCAGGGGCATCAGGCGCAGCCGCAGCCCCACATCACCACTGCCGATCCAAATTTCCGAGCCGTCGCCCGAAAAACCGACGGTTCGTAAGGGCCCAGGTAAAGGGCCCGCCTTCCCCTCTGTCAGATTAATCAGCCGTCCGGTGCCCAGCTGGGTGAGCCATACATCGAAGGGGCCGTCATGATCCGAGACAAAAGCCACGAACCTGCCATCCGGCGAGATTGCGGCTTCGACGCTCCCGAAGTCGGTCACGCGCGTGAAATGGGCTTTTTCGAGTGGGTTGGCCGGTGCAGGCGCCGGGCGAGCCATTTCCCAGACCGCCGTTCCCACCAGCAGAGCGGCGGCTATGACCCACGGCATCCACGCTCGCCTTGACCTGGGCTGCGGCACACTCTTGGCCGTCGACGTCCCGCTCAGCGATTCAATGGCAAAGGCCAGATCACTGGCCGACTGGAATCGCCGCTCGACATTTTTTTCCAGGCATCGCAAGAGAATCCGTTGCAGTGCCAGCGGACCTTGCCAACTGGTGTCGCTGAGTTCCGGCGGCTCTTCGCGTAAAATTGCGGTCATCGTTTCTGCGGACGTCGCGCGTTTGAAGGCGCGTTTGCCGGTGAGCATCTCGTACAACACTGCACCGAAACTGAAGATGTCCGATCGCGCGTCACTCGGTTCGCCACGCACCTGCTCCGGCGACATGTAGCCGACGGTACCCATCACCATACCCGGCAAAGTCACTGCAGGGCCGTCACTCTCACATTTGCAGGCAGCCCTGCCAACGCAAAAGTCGAAACCGCCATCTAACAACAGTGGCTAGAGGTCAGTGTCTAGCGGGCGAGGGAGAGTGTTTTCATTCACTCTCCCAGGGTGTTTCTATCGCTACCACAATCGCTTCCATTCGTTAGCCACTATTCGCCCGCCACTGCTTTGGAGGATGAATGCCTGTTCCCCGGCGCTCGATTGCGATTTCACCTTTGCTGGCTGGGTTGGCTGTGTCGGCCAGCGCCGGAGATGTCCGCATCAGCATTCCCAAACGCACCAAGCCCACTCCGGTGCAGAAGCTGAACCAGGAAGGCGTGAAAGAAGTTGAGAAGCACGCCTACAAGCGGGCCAAGGCGCTGTTCTACAAGGCTTACCTCATCGACCCTAACGACCTTTTCACGCTGAACAACCTTGGTTATATAGCTGAGCTGGAAGGCCAGGCCGACCGCGCGCAGCGCTATTACGATCTGGCTCAGGCGCAGGGGTCGGAGGCCGTGGTCTACAAGTCGACGGAGCGGGCAGCGGTGGGCCAACCCGTGGACAAGATTGCCGGCAACGCGGCCGATGCCAAGATGCAAGTGAACCGCATCAATGTTTATGCGATTGGGCTGCTGCAAAAAGATCAGGCGCCGGAGGCCGATCTGGCGCTGCAGAAGGCGCTGCGGCTTGATCCGACGAATCCCTTCACGCTGAACAACCTTGGCTTTGCGCGCGAGAAAGAAGGCGAGCTGGAGGACGCTTACAAGTATTACGTCGAGGCCGCGAACCAACATTCGAACACGCCGATCGTGGTGAGCTTGAAATCGTCGTGGCGCGGCAAGAGCATCAGCGATGTGGCTGCCGGAAACTCAGAGAAGGTCCGCAGCCTGATGGCACATGAGCAGGATGTCCGGGCGCAGGTCGCGCGCCTGAATACCCGCGGCGTGGCGGCCATCAATCGCAACGATTACAAATTGGCGCGGCAATACTTTGAGCAGGCATACAAGCTGGAGCCGAGGAATGCTTTCGCGCTAAACAATATGGGCTACCTGGCGGAGATGGATGGCGACCGCGAAACCGCCGACTACTATTACGACAAGGCCAAAGAGGCCGATCAGTCGAGCATGAAGGTAGCTTATGCGACGCGGAAGGACGTCGAGGGCATGAAGTTGGCTTCGGTGGCGGGAGACAGCGACGACGCCGTGATGAAGGCGACGGAAGAGGCTGCCTCGCTGCGCCGGGCGGAAGGCGGTCCCGTGGTCTTGCGATATCGCAACAATCAACCCGTCATGGAGCCCGCAACCCCGCCGAAGCCGCTGCCCGAGAACCCAACTCCCGCTGCGCCGTCGAGCGACAATCGATTATTGCAGCCGTTGCCGGATAACGAACAACCCGGAGCTGTACAACCGTCGGGTGCGACGCCCAACGCTGCTCCGAATGCTTCACCTGATGGGGCGCCGAACGGTGGATTGCTCGAGCCGTTGCCGGACAGCCAACAGCCTCCTGCAGCGCAGCAGCCTGAGGCGCCGCAGTCGCAGCCGCAATCTCAACCCAATGTTCCGCGTCCTCCGCAATCGCAGAACGAAGTCCAGCCGCAGCAACCCAAAATGGTCCACCGCCCCCCGCCGGAGCAACCGCCGGACAATAGTGCTCCGGCAAATTCCAATGGCGGACTCCTGATGCCGCTACCCGACGATCAACAACCTCCGGCAGCCCAGAAGCCGCAGTAAAGACGCGAAATCGCAGTTCCGGTTCTCCTCAAGAAATGTTCCACGTGGAACAAGAACGCGAATTCGCTTTCGCGTTTTTCCCACTTTGGGAAACACGCCCCCCAAACCCACCCAATTTCAGATATTTCAGCCTCCCTCGCGATTCGTTTTTCCCGGAACGTTTTCTTGAGAACAATGCGCGAACGCCACAACGCCGTCACCTTGGCAACGTCGGGCAACGGGGTGGAAGGTCGAACCGGGGTAATAGGATGCTTATTCGATGGCCGGTTGCACATCGGTATCGCAAGCCCAGATGAGGGCGACGAGCCAGCCGATAAGGGTCCAGCCCAGCCACAGGTCGAGGATCATGATGTCCAGCGAGGCATTGTGCTTGCGCAGCGCCGCCACGCCGATGGGCAGCAAATACAACAGGAAGAGGAAAAGCGGCCCTAGATCGAACGAATGCTTCTCGACTAGAAAGATGGCCAGGTAGTAGCAGGTCCCAGCGCAGAGCAGGATGGCGAGAGATTGGGCCAGTGACGATGCAGCGGTTCGCAACATAACATGACGCGCGAAGAGTATCAGATTACTTTGATCGAATACCCCACAGTATCCACGAATTGCAGATAGCTGTGAGTGGCCAAAATCGCGCGATTATTGTGTTGAGGATAACCTTGTCTTGGCCAAAGGTAAAGAGCAAAAAGCGTCCTCACCCAAAATGGTTCAACGGCCCAATTCCCTTTCCCAGCGGATAGGCCGCGAGCATCGCCTTGCGCACATACTCTTTGGCAGCGCGAACGGCTTCCGGCAAAGTGTCGCCCAGTGCCAGTCGACACGCGAGCGCGGTCGCGAAGGCACATCCGGTTCCGTGAGTCGAACGCGACTCAAGCCGCTCGCCCAGGATGATCTCCTCGTACGCAAGGCTCGCCATGTCGCCGACAGGCACGTCCCGAGCGGGTTCTGAAGGGGCACGGCTTCGAGCCGCGCCGAACGACGTCGCACCAAAGCGGGGCTTTAGCCCTTGAGGTACTTCAGCTTCCGTCGCGCGCGGCGAAGTACTTACGTAATCGTTGGCCGATTGCAGATGGCCGCCGGTGATCACTACGGCCTTGGCGCCAAGCGTGTGCAGCCCGGCGGCCATTTCCCTGATCCGGGGCAGCGCCGAGTCCCACGAAGTCCCGGACGCAATCGGCTCGGCCCCTGCCAGCACGGCGGCCTCATCGACATTGGGCGTCACAACGGCGCACAACGGCATCAGCCTCGTTCGCAACACCTCCCCTCCGTGTGCATCCAGCAGCGCAGCTCCTGATGACGACCGGATCACCGGATCCAGCACGACATGCGGCAGCCGCCGGGACCCAAGAAAGCCCGCAACCGCCGCCGCAACCGCTCCCGATCCCAGCATGCCCAGTCGCACCGCTGCGATCTCCACATCGTCCGCCAGCGCCTCCAGCGTCCGCGCGACCAGTTCCGGCTCCAGCGGTTGCACCCCGAAGACGCCCTGCGTCGACTGCACCGTCAGCGCGGTAATGCAGGTGACGGCGTAGCAGCCCAGCGACGCCGCTGTCTTGATGTCGGCGGTGATTCCGGCTCCCGACGAGGGATCATAGCCCGCGATGCTCAGCACAACCGGTGGCACCCGCATGCGAGGACTCTACCGCAAACCGCTATTTTGCGGTACTCGACGCGCGCCTAGGGTCGGGTGCCCCGGGTCTCGCGGGTTTCGAGACCCGGGTAGCATCAGTGTGGGAAAGCTTTTGGTTGAATAAACTTCATCTTCAGCACTTCCCGCTCGTTGCCATCAGAGTAGAAGACCTAGGCTCCTGCGGTGATGGAGGACACAGCGGGGACACTGTTGGCACGGAGTCCCAGGTCTCGAACAGCGCGAGACCCGGGGCACCCGGCATGACTCGTTGCGCAGCCCGCTTTGTATCAGGGCGCGACTTCAGTCGTGCCGTAGCGTCACAAAACAACTTGAGCCTTTAGGCCCTGCGGTTTTCCCCGCGACACAATCCCTCGCCTGCTCTAGAATGTGATCTTCAATTCGGCGGCGGCATACAACAGCCGGCCTCCAGAGTCGCTCTAATCTATTTCGCGGCTGAGTAGCCATATTTCACTCGAGGTGATCATGCAGAACTGGAAGAAGGCAGTCATATTCGGATCGATCGGCGCTGGCGCAGTATTAATTGTTACGGGACGCCGCCCGGTCGGCATGGCGTGTGCCGCAGCCGGCCTCGCCGTGCTGGCGTCGGAGTATCCCGAAAAATTCGAGGCCGTATGGGAGAGCGCTCCTGACTACCTGCGGAAGGGAATGCAGATCTTTGCCACGCTGCAGAAGGTAGGCGAAGGCTTTGCCGAGGAGGCCGAGCGCCGTAGTGTCAGCGCCTGGCGCAATGTCCGTTCCGAGTACGGATCGTAACTGCAGCGAGGAAACTCTGGCTCTCTCAGGAGATGGCCTCCGGAAACTCGGTCGCTACTACGGCTGAGATTTCCTGGTGAGACAACCTGGCCTGTAAGCGCTCAACCTAGCCGCACAGCGGCGGAATGATGTTAGGCGGGGGCGTAAGCCCCCGCGCAAGTGGGAATGCTGACCTGAGCCGCAGAGCGGCGGCACGAAGCTGCGGAATCCGAACCTCGCCTTGAATCAATTGGGACTTCCTACGACTCCTCCGCTCGCGGTCCCGGATGGATCGTCTCAATGCGGCGCTTATGTTCGGCGCTGCTGGGAACACTCCAGCCGTTCTCCTGCTCCACTACTCGCACGATCGCCAGTCCGTTGGCCGAGGCGGAGAACGCGTCTTCTCCTATTGGCGTCTCCCACACTCGCTCCAGCATGCCATCGCACACCTTTGCCGTCATCGTTGGGGTTTCGCCTGTTCCGATGACCACCCCCCGGTCCGCGCGTCCAGCGGGTATCAGGGCTACGAAGCGGGCATGCAGAACGCGCTCGTTAAAGCTGCCGAAGACAAACTGAAACGCTTCTGAGTGCTCCGGAATTCCTCCGTCTCCAGAGTAGTGAATAACATATTCCTCATCGACAGCGTCGCCGGCCACCAGTGCGGAAAGCACGACCGCAGATCCTTGTATGGCGCTGTCGATTCGAGTGGCCGAACCGTCCGCATGGATTACGCGCAAGGCAACCAACTGAGACCCCTGCGGAAGTCTCACGCTACCGAACTGTTCCGCGGCCCGTGGGTTGAGCACGCGTCTGGCGCTGTGAATGTAAAGGGACACGCTTCCGTCGGCGCGCGAGATGGCAACGTGATCGTCCAGCAGCAGCACCGTGTCTCCGGAGTAGGGCACACTGGCGCTCTCGCGGGCGATCGCCGTTGCGTCCCGCCGGTAAGTTGCGTAGAAATCCGCAACCGGCAAAATGCTGCCCGCGCCGCTCTCCGCAACCGCCGGGCCGGCCGCCAGCCGATGGTAGTCTCCCGCATTCGGCGCGATGCGCAACCACTCCGCGGCCGCGGCCTGCGCGGCGGCATCGTCTCCGGAGAATTGCAACTCCCGCACCAGCATCTCCCGTGCCGCCCGATTCAGCGGCGCTGCGGCCAGCAGGCCTTGCAGACTGAACGCCGCCTCAGCGTGGTTTCCTTCATCGGAAAGCGATTGCGCGTAGTCCAGTGACTCGGGGGCGCATCCGTTGAGCCGCTGCTGGGCCGCCCGCGCCTCGGTGAACTGCCCACGCTCGCGATAAAAGCCCATCGCACTCCGCAAGGTCTCACACGAGGGATGGGCTGCGATCCGTCGCGCCCACAGGGACGCTTCGTCGTCGGCAGCCGCACCACGGACCCGCAGCTTGTACCACGCTGTGGCATACTCTGACATTGTGGGAGAAGACCGCGTCCGTGACTGCGCCAGAAGGAATTGCAATGCAGCGGAACTGTCACTGGAAGGTACGGACGTGATCTGTTGGACCGCGCTCCCATATTCTCCGGCTGCGTAGTGCTCGGCGGCCAGCACGTAGGTCAATTCCTGCAGGGACGACTTCCTTGGCGGCAGCACCTGGACCTGCTCCTCGGCTTTGGAGACTGCAATCCGCAGCGGCGTGGTAGAACCAACAAATTTCAGCAAAATGCGATGCGGACCGGCCGACACCTCAAAAATGGCTCCGCTCCGCCCGCGGCCGTCCGTCCGCAGGACCCGTCGCCCGTCAGCATAGACTTCCACAGCTCTCGCACTCTCCATCCGGACCGCAAGGCTTTCCGCACTGAGAGACGCAAAATTCGTGGCGGCATAGAAGACACCGCGACGGGAAAAATAATTTGGCAACAGGATGCGGCCGTCGGGAAACTGGAAGTTTTCCACCAGCCGGTTCTGATAAGAGGCCTGCGCCAGGTCATCTGTGGGCGAAATCGGCTGCTGGTCGAGTAGAGGATGAAGACCCAGCGGCCCTACGATGCGCCAGTCCGTCAGAATGCCGGCGCCCCGCGAGATCGCATAAGGATCAAGTCTGGGGGCGCCGTCCATCGCGGCGTTCAGCAAGGCTTCATGCAGGCCGGCCCATCCCCCCTGCGAGTTCGCCAGCAGCGCTTGCAGACGCGGGAGGGCGCTGCGGAAATCCGGGGTGTTGGCGGCCGACTCGCGCACACGCGCGACCGCAAGTTGCATGCGCGGATCGCTCTGCGCATTGGCGCCAAGTTCGCACAGCCGGATCGCCGCGTCCAGCTTGATCGCATCGTTGGCTTCCATCCCCGCCACTTCCATGCGGACGAAGAGCGCTTCGGCGTCCTGCGGATCGCTCTGCAATGCCCGGGCTGCCAGCAGGCGCGCACGACCGGGATTCGAGTCCACAAAAAGCGCCCGCGCCGCCAGTCGTGAAAGCTGTGACTCCGGCAACGCTGCCCCGCGCGTGACGCTGGGGTGGTGCGGCCCGTTCGAAATTGTGCCGCTGTGCGGGAGATCGGGCGTGGCTTCGCGGGCCAGACGAGCCAGCGTCTGCGCCTGAGAGATCGTCGCTGTGGTCAGCGCCAGGGCGCTGCCGGCCAGAAACATTGCGAAGCGGCGGTTCATATTGTTCATGCCCCGCAAGCTGCTGGAGCAGTTTCGCTCCTGCGCTCTGAGGGGCCTGCCTGTCATCACTGGAGAATGCGAAAGAGTAACTGAGAAACGGACGTTTGGAAATACTGTTTTTCGCTAATGCCCTACAACTTTTGGGCGGCATCAGCAGGTATACTTTTTTCATCCGTGCCCACCAAGCTGGAAGAGATTACCGCTGCCGCACGCCGCAAGGTTGCCGCTGCCAAAGCGACAGCCGACGTGCGCGCTCTCGATTCCAGGGCGGGGCGTCACCAGCCAAGAGGCTTTCGTCGATCTCTCCAGGAGCGCGCTGCCGCCGGCACTGCCGTAATTGCCGAACTGAAGAAAGCGTCGCCGTCAAAAGGGCTGATCCGCGCGGATTTCCCGGTAGCCGATCTCGCTCGCGAGCTCGAGACGGCACGCGCTGCAGCCCTTTCCGTGCTGACCGACGAGGAGTACTTCCAGGGCTCATTGCGGAACCTGGCGCTCGCTTCGGCGGCGACCAGACTTCCCTGCTTGCGAAAAGACTTTATCGTTGACGAGTTCCAGATGCTGGAGACGCGCGCGCACGGGGCCGACGCCGTCCTGCTGATTGTCGCCGCGCTGACTGAGTCCGAGTTGACGAGTTTGTACCGGAGTGCGCGCGAGGCCGAGCTGGATGTGCTGTGCGAAGTACGCGATGCCATGGAACTGCAACGCGCTCTGGACGCCGGCTTCGACACTATTGGCGTCAACAACCGCGACCTGCATACCTTCCGCGTCGATCTGAACACATCCTTGCAGCTGGCTGAACTTATGCCGGCAGGCATATTGAAGATTTCCGAGAGCGGCATCGACAGCGGCAACGACATAGCCCGTCTGCGGCAGGCTGGATTCGATGCCTTCCTGGTCGGCGAGTCTTTGATGCGTGCGCCCAGTCCCGGCGAAGCGTTGCGCGAATTGCTGACGCAGGCGGTTGCCGCGAGCTGATGTTGGCGGACAGGTTATGACGTGGGTCAAAGTTTGTGGCACGACGAACCTGTACGACGCGAAGCTGGCTATAGCCGCGGGAGCCGATGCGCTGGGCTTCATCTTCGCTCCCAGTCCGCGTCGAATTGAAATAGCAGATGCGGCAGAAATCGTCGCTCAGCTACCGAATGGGATCGAGAAAATCGGCGTCTTCGTAAATGAAACTCCGGCGCGCGTGGCCGAGGTGACGCAGCAAGTGGGTCTTTCCGGCGTGCAGTTGCACGGCGATGAGCCCACGGAGCAGCTGCCGGAATTCCGGCAGGCATTGGGCGAGCGCAAGATCATTAAGACGTTACAGGCGCGCGATATCTTGAACGCAGGTCAGGAGCGGCTCGCGGAGTACTTGTCGACGCATGGCAGCATTGACGCCATCCTGCTCGATTCGGGTTCGGCACGCCAGCGCGGCGGAACGGGAATTCCCTTCGCGTGGGAGGAAGTTGTGCCCGTGGCATCTGCGATCCGAGAAGCGATGCCGCTGATTATTGCCGGCGGCTTGAACGCGCAAAATGTTTCCCTGGCGCTCCGGCTGTTCGATCCCTGGGGAGTCGATGTTGTCTCCGGCGTGGAGCGCGAGCCCGGGAAAAAAGATGAAGCGCGACTGCACGATTTCGTGGCTGCTGTGCGCCACACGCGGGCCTCGGCAAAGCTAAGGGAGTGATGGAAGACACCAGCATCAACGCTGAAAGTTCACCGACAGCTGCACGGCCTGCTGAAGGCAGCGTGCCCAAGCGCGTCCGCAACGTGCCCGGACGCTTCGGCGCATACGGCGGCCGCTACGTTCCCGAGACGCTGATGGCAGCGTTGCAGGAGTTGGAAGCTGCCTACGCCACGGCGCGAAAAGACAAATCATTCCGTGACGAATATCATCGGCTGCTCGCTGACTACGCCGGACGACCGACGCCGTTGTTCCTGGCTGAGCGGCTTACCAGACAGTTGGGCGGCGCGAAGATCTACTTGAAGCGCGAAGACCTGCTGCACACCGGCGCACACAAAATCAACAACTGCATCGGGCAGGCGCTGCTGGCGCGGCGCATGGGCAAGCACCGCATCATCGCCGAAACTGGCGCGGGCCAGCACGGCGTCGCAACAGCCACCGTGTGTGCGCTCTTCGGGATAGAGTGCGTGGTTTACATGGGCACTGAAGACATGCGGCGCCAGGAGCTAAACGTCTTCCGCATGAAGTTGCTGGGCGCAGAGGTGCGCGGCGTGGAGTCGGGCTCGCGAACCCTGAAGGACGCAATCAACGAGGCCATGCGCGACTGGGTGACCAACGTTCGCACCACGCATTACTTGCTGGGAAGCGTGCTGGGGGCGCATCCTTATCCCACGATGGTGCGCGACTTTCATCGCGTCATCGGCCACGAGGCGCGCAAGCAGATTCTCAAAGCAGAAGGCCGGCTGCCCTCGGCGGTGATCGCCTGCGTCGGCGGCGGTTCCAACGCGATTGGCGTGTTCTACGAGTTCATCAAAGACCGCGAGGTGAAGCTGATCGGCGTTGAAGCCGGCGGCCGCGGCCACTCTTTGGGCGAACATGCTGCGCGCTTCGATGGGGGTGGTCCCGGCGTGTTGCAGGGAACATATTCGTATGTCCTGCAAGACATGGCGGGCCAGATTGCGGCGACGCATTCGGTGTCCGCGGGACTGGATTATCCGGCGATCGGCCCGGAGCATGCTCTGCTGCACGATCAAGGCCGCGCGGAGTATGTATCGGCGAGCGATCAGGAGGCGCTGGACGCCTGCAGCACGTTGGCGCGGATGGAGGGCATCATTCCGGCGCTGGAGTCGGCACATGCGGTGGCGGAATGCATAAAGCGTGCTCCCACAATGTCAGAGTCTGACATTGTGATAGTTAATATTTCCGGCCGCGGCGACAAGGACATCGGCATTTTGCGCGAGCGTTTGGGGTTCTGACGCGTTTCGGGATCATTCATGGCGATTCGATTCAAACGGCGGCCGGGGCTAGTAGCGTACATCACGTGCGGCGATCCTGACCTTGATACCTCGCGCGAGGTCGCGCTGGCGGCCATTCGCGCGGGCGCTGATGTTATCGAGCTGGGTGTGCCGTTCAGCGATCCAGTCGCCGATGGGCCGGTGATTCAGCGGGCCAGCGAGCGCGCTTTGCATCACAGCACGAATCTGGCTGGCGTGCTCGATATCGCCAGGCAGGTCCGGCAGAAGTCTGATGCTGGGCTCATCATCTTTTCCTATCTGAATCCCATCCTCCAGTTTGGGCTCGACAAATTTTGCTTGGCCGCGGCCGAGGCTGGCGTCGATGGAGCGCTGATCACGGATCTTCCGGTGGAGGAAGCGGCCGACTATCTCCGGTCGATGAAGGCGCACAAGCTCGCGCCGGTTTTTCTTGCCGCGCCCACCAGCACCGACGAGCGGCTGCGGCAGATTGCGAAGCATTCACGCGGGTTCGTGTACGCGATTTCGCGTACCGGAATCACCGGCGCGCGGCAGGAACTGGCTGGCGATGCTCGATCGCTGGTGGAGCGCCTGCGGGCCCACACCAAATTGCCGATCGCGGTTGGCTTCGGTGTCTCCACGCCGGAGCAATTTGCGGAAGTCGGCGGCTTCGCCGATGCGGCCGTGGTGGGCAGCGCCATCGTTCAATGTATCGAGCAGAATCGCGGGCGGGAAGCCGCCGCTGTTTCAGAGTTTCTGTCTTCCCTGACCGCGAATGTGCAACCTGCGCGGGCCAACGGATAAAGTAGTGCCGGATGTATCCAACATTGAAGGGGCACGGCTTCAGCCGTGTCGTCAGGCCGCGAAGAAATTGGCCTTTAGGCCCTGAGGGCTTATTCCCTCAGCGGCTAAAGCCGGGTTTCTTCTTGGCTTCGGCGGCACGCCTGAAGGCGTGCCTTTTCAAGGAAGGCTAAACTGATC
>Ga0181526_10000682_pt1 | contig 35043 bp, 25 predicted proteins | sample PEATcosm2014_Bin_35_FD_119750 | JGI IMG/M metagenome (GOLD analysis project Ga0181526, IMG submission 119750) | Peatland microbial communities from MTU Mesocosm Facility, Houghton, MI, USA - PEATcosm2014_Bin06_30_metaG | ecosystem: Environmental > Terrestrial > Soil > Wetlands > Peat | place...
GACCCACACCTGGCTGACGGCAGTCAAGGAGGGCAAGGGCTTCGAAGGCGAAAGCATGGTCGAAATGGCCCGCGAGGCGATGGACACCTTCGTTCGCACCCAGAAGAAATTCCTTGACGTGATCGCCGAAGAGACCACTAAGGCAACCAGCGGCAAGGAAGTGAAGAAGATGAAGAGAACGGAGCTCACCGAGCTTGCCAAAGAAGCCACGGAAGCATTCATCGACGCACAGAAGAAGCTGATTGACGTGGCCGGCAAGCAAGTGAACGTTGCCATGCGGGCGGCCGGACGAACCGTGAATCTGGTCGCGCCGTTTCCGTTCATTCCGATACCCGATCTAACCCGGGAAGGCGTCAAAAATTTTGTCTCGGCGGAAAAGGCCCTGATCGATACCGTGATGCATCGTCCCGAAACCAAGCACGCGAGCAAACCTGCACCTCATCGCAAGCGTCCGACGCGGACGATCAAGATGCCGGCGCACGCGGCTGTGTAAGTGAGCGAGCCTACGCTGTCAGGTGTCGCGCTGACTCCGAACCAGGAGGCGCGAACACCTAGTTGACGTGCCGTCAGCGAGGGCGGCACGTCATCTTGTTTTTGCTTCTAGCGGTCGAACCGCTCGGGCCGCCGGCTGCCTGCCAAGCAGCCCCGGTGCCTTGAGGGTTTCAGAGGCATTAAATTCTTGTTGGCAACCCCCGCCCCCTGTAACTACACTTATCACCCGGAAGCTACCTCTGGACCGATTGCTCTCCAAGGAGTTTTTTCGGTGGGGTGGGCAGTTCCAACCGAACCAGACAGGGAGAGCGCAGACTCGTCTATGGCCCCGCCCCCAGCCCGAACCTTTCAGCAGGAGAACGCCGAAGCCGACATCACCATCTGGAAAGAAGCTCTGTTCGCAGCCGACCTTCTGCTGCTGCATGCTTCTCCGGTCTACTACGGCCTCGGTATTCCCCGCGGCGACGGCTCCGCTATTGTTCTGGTGCCGGGCTTTCTGGGAACGGATGCCTATCTCACCCAGATGCATTCATGGCTTGGCCGTATTGGCTATCGGCCATACTTTTCGGGAATCGGGCTGAATGCGGAATGTCCCAATCTAATCATCCAGCAGCGTCTGAAAGACAATGTTGAAAAAGCGCTTTGCGACACCGGGAAAAAGATCCATCTGATCGGACACAGCCTCGGTGGCATTATCGCGCGTTCTGTGGCGGGCCAGCGCCCCCATGACGTCGCCTCGGTGATTACTTTGGCGTCGCCATTTCGTGGCACTGTCGTTCATCGAACCATCCTGCATGCAGCCGAATCCGTGCGCAAGCAGATTTTGCAAGAACACGGCCCCGGCGTCCTCCCGACGTGCTATACCGGACGCTGCACCTGCGATTTCCTTTCCTCACTCCGCCGCAAGCTGCCCAGTTCAGTGCTGGAAACGGCCATCTACACCCGTAACGACGGAGTGGCCGACTGGCGATACTGCATGACCGGCGATTGCAAGAACGACTTCGAGGTGCCCGGTACGCATATCGGATTGGCGTTCAACGCATCGGTCTATGCCATCATCGCCAAGCGGCTGGCGATGGCCCAACCAGCGAAGTAGCGGCAATTTTCGCGCCAGCGACCGCAGAGCCGCTCTGCCACAAAAGTCGCACGACTCTGGCTATATTCTGTATTGCGACTAAGCTACGTTGCGGTACGCTTGGCTGGATTCGCGCTCGTACATGCCGGACCGATTCGGGAATGTCTGGGAACATTCCCTTTTTGTTACTGAATCCATTTTGGTAATAGGGCATACTGAATCAGGCTCAGTCGATTTTGGCTGGTTTGTAATCTTGCGAACAAGACCGTGTGCCAGATCGGGAGCTTAACCTAAATGTTTTTGGCCGACTCCCCGAACCTAGGGCGATTGGCAAGGAGATTTTTTTCATGCGGCCTAAGACTTTCTCCGCCGTTGTTATTGTTTTTGTTCTTCTAACCGCTCTTACCTGTTTCTCACAACAAACCGACGTCACGCAGTTCGCCGCTTTCGGCGGCTATTCGTACCTGAGCACGCCCTCGCTGAATCTGACGCAGCGCGGGTTCGATGGCGACTTCGGATACAACTACAACAGCTGGTTGACGCTCGGTTTTGATTTCAGCACCTTCACCGGCCACAGCTCCCTGGTGCCGAACGATCTTAATTTGGCTACACAGGCGAAATTAGCGCCGTTTCTGCCGTTTCTCCCGCCGGGGTACACCATTGCCGTGCCTTACAACTCTTCCACCCAAACCTACGAGGGCGGGCCGCAGTTCAATTATCGCCATTTCAAATACGTGACCTTGTTCGCGCGTCCGGCCCTCGGGGCCTTGCACGCAAATTTTTCGTCCACGTCAGACAACCCGCTACTCCAGGAAATTGTCAAGGGCCTGCTGAATGGGGGCTTGTCGAAATCCGACACCGTGGTGTTTTACGGCGTCGGCGGCGGAGCAACATGGGAGATCAATCCGCACTTTGGTATACGTGCCACCGTCGACTATGCTCGCTATAATTTTTTCTCGAATGTACTGAATGGCCCGCGGAACAGCGTGCGGTTGTCGATAGGAACGAAGTTCGGGTTCGGCAAGAACATCATCAAGTAAAAACTGGTCTGATCGGACACCGTGAGCGCGCTCCACTAATCAGGAGCGCGCTTTTTATTGGCTCGAGGTTTGGCGATTGACGGACGATGCCAACTGGTCTCGCGTCAGCCTTCTGCGCGCTTCCGCAAGAAAGCCGGAATCTCCAGATCATCCGCATCGTAGCGAATTTCTACGCTGCTGCTCACCGTATCCATCGGCTCGGGCGCGGCGTTCTGCCGTCGCAAAGTTTCTTCTAACGGTTCGGCGTGACGCACAATCTCCGAATCGATGTCGTCGAAATTGTCGGGAAGATAGGAAGCCGCGCGCGGACGTTCCGGCACTGGCATCTCCGGCTCTGGTGGTTTGACAGGTTCGGGATTCGCCGGTGTTTTCGTCTCTCGCATCGCCGCCACTTCATAGGTCGCATTCACGCTGGCTGACGCTGCCCGTGCGTTGTGAAGCACTGTCGCTGGCTCGGAATGCTCGCGCCGCGGACGAACCTCCTTGAAGCCGGTGGCGATTACCGTGATCTTCACTTCGTCCTTCATCTTTTCGTCGAGCACGGCGCCGAAGATGATGTTCGCATCCTCATGGGCCGCGCTCTGAATGATGGTGGACGCTTCATTCACCTCGGCCAGCCGCAGCGAGCTGGAACCGGTGATGTTGATGAGGATGCCACGTGCGCCATCGATCGCGCCCGCCTCCAGCAGCGGCGACGCAATCGCGGCCTGCGCGGCCAGCGTCGCACGGCCTTCGCCCTTCGCGGTCGCGGTGCCCATCACCGCGTAACCCATGCCTGCCATGATGGTCTTCACGTCGGCGAAATCGCGGTTGATGATGCCGGGAATGGTGATGATGTCCGAGATGCCTTGCACAGCCTGCCGCAGGATGTCGTCGGCCACGCGAAACGACTCGAAGAAGCCGGCGTCTTTGGCGACCGCCAGCAGCTTCTCGTTCGGGATGACGACAGTGGTATCGACCGAGTCGATCAGCTCCTGCAAGCCGCGCTCTGCCTGGTTCTGGCGGCGCTTGCCCTCAAAGGCGAACGGCTTGGTCACGACCGCGACCGTCAGCGCGCCCATCTCGCTTGCCAGCGAAGCGATGATCGGGGCCGAGCCAGTGCCCGTGCCACCGCCGAGACCCGTGGTCACGAACACCATGTCCGCGCCCTCCAGCGCCTCGATGATCTTGTCGGCATCCTCCAGCGCAGCCCTGCGGCCGACCTCGGGATTAGCGCCTGCGCCGAGGCCATTGGTCAGCTTCACGCCGAGTTGGATCTTCACCGGTGCCTTGGAACCCTTTAGCGCCTGCAGATCGGTGTTGGCCACGACGAACTCCACGCCCTCCAAGCGCGACTCGATCATGCGATTGACGGCGTTGCCGCCACCGCCGCCGACTCCAATGACCTTGATCTTGGCGCTGTTCAGCAGCTCTTCGTTGAAGTGAATACGAATGTCGCTTTCCGGCTGGTTCTTGTCGTTGAAATCTTCAATCATCGCTAAACCCCATTCAGCGCTGCATGGCAGCGCTTTTGATCGGAAGGTTATTTACACGCCCTGCCGGGCAAACAGTGCTTTGATCTTCGCGCCCAATCCTCGATCGAGATTCATTCGTGCCTGCCGCGCCCGATGTCCATACAGCACCATGCCGATCGCGGTTCCAAATTCCGGCTCCAGCAGCTGCGACGGCAGCTTGGCGATGGGCACGGGATAACCCTGGCGAATCGGCCGGCGCAGTATGTCTTCTGCGACTTCGAGTAAGCCGTTCAGTCGCGAGCCGCCACCGGTGATGACCAGTCCTGCGCCCAGTAATTCGGAAATGCCCGCTTGCCGCAGATGATCGCGCAGCAGTTCCATCAGTTCGCGGGCGCGCGGCTCCAGGATCTCGCCCAACATGCGTTGCTGCATCAGTCGCGAAGGCCGGTCGCCGACCGAAGGCACTTCAATCTCGTTGCCCTCGGGAATACGAGTGACGATGGCGCAGCCGAACATCTTCTTGATGTTCTCCGCGTCGGGCAGCGGAGTTTGAAAACCGACTCCAACATCATTGGTGAAGTGATCGCCGCCAATCGGAATGGCGCCGGTATGGATCACGACGCCCTCGTAGTAGACGATGAGGTCGGTTGATCCTGCGCCGATGTCTACCAGGCAAACGCCCAACTCCCGCTCGTCAGTTTGCAGCACGGAGTCAGCGCAGGCCAGCGCTTCAAACACCGTGTCATTGACATGGATGCCGGCGCGGTTGACGGCGGATATCACGTTCTGGGTCGCGGTGCCTCCTCCGGTGACGATGTGGACCCGCACTTCGAGCTTTCTTCCCATCAGCCCGGCAGGATCTCTTACTCCACCCTGACCATCGAGGATGAACTCCTGCGGCAACAAGTGCAGCACCTCGCGATCTTCGGGCATCGCGATGCTGCGTGCCTTCTCCACGGCTAAGCGCACATCATCGCGGCTGATCTCCCTTGAGCGCGAGCCCAGAGTGATGCCTCCGTGGCTGTTCACGCCGCGAATGTGCGATCCGGCCACGCCCACCACGGCATGTTCCACCGGCACTTGCGCCACGTTTTCGGCCTCTTCCACCGCCTTCTTGATGGAGTCCACCGCTTTATCGAGATCGGCAATCACACCTTTGCGCATGCCGCGTGAATCGGAGATGCCATGCCCGCGATAGCGCAGCGCGTAGTCATTCACTTCGGCGACGATCACGCACGTCTTGGCGCTACCGACGTCGATCACCGTGAGCAGATTCTCTGTTTGGCTTCCCATGGTTTACGTATGCTTCTTCGTCTTACTAGGCGCTGTCTTTTTGTTCTGCGCAGGTGGCTGCGGCGTCGCAGTGACGGCGCTGGCCGGAGTATTCGCTGCATCCTGCGGGACTTCAGCGCCCGGCGAATCCGGATTGACGATTACCTGGTGGTCATAGCGCAAATCCACGGACTCCAGTTTCTTGAACTGGGTGCGCCACTCCTGCACGTGAGCGACGTACACCTTGAAGTGCTCCAGGAAATTCGCTGGGCCAAGATGCACCAGCACCGCGCCGTGCGGATCCGTGACCGTTGCCTTTATGTCGTAAGGATCGGACAGATCGACGTCGCTGATGTCCGCCGAATAATGACCGCCACTCGAATCCAACTCCTTCGCGAATTGCGAATAGATTTTCATGCGCGCCGCGCGCGTCGAAAGCGGATCGCTGTCTGAGATGCCGACCACAACCGGAAAAGAATATTTCGTTGTCTGGCCTGGCGGAAGTTCCATGATCACGCCGCTGGCATCGATCAGCGCGATATGCGAACCAATCTCGACGAAGGCTATCGGAGTGCGTTCCGTGATGTCGATCTTCAGCCGGTTGGGCAGCAGGCGCATGACCGACGCCGACTGCACCCACGGAATCTGCTCCAGTTGCTTCTTGCGCTCCTCCAGCGGAACAAAGAATACGTTGCGATCGATGTCGCTGGCCATCACATTTCGAACCTGCGCGCGGCTCACATTGTTGGTGCCGGAGATGGCGATGTTGTCGCTGGAATCGAGGCGAAAGCGCCACGATTCCGCCCCGTATCGGCGCATCGCAATGCCGAGCACCCCGATCGCGATCCCGACACACAAGAGAATAAGAAGGATCTTGACGCGGCTCGCGGCCTTACGCGGCAGAGCTCCACGGCGCACGGGAACGCGTTTCTGCCCGCGCAGAAAGGGCGACTCGGCTTCGTCGTCGAGGTCGAACATGCGTGCATCGAGCGGCGACTCGTCGTCGGGCCGGGCACGACGGGCAGACCCGCCCGGAGCTTCTTCAAGCTCGTCTTCCGATATTACCGATGAATTCTTGCGCGCCATGAAAACGGAAATGAGACGGCAACGGCGTCGTCTATTCGCCCACTATAACTGTTTTGTGATGGATTGCGGAGACGCTTTTCCACCTAGACGCGCGCATGTGAGCGAGTGAACCACAAAGGTAAACGGAAGCAGCTTGATTAAAGATCGCCGCACTTCGTCATCCTGCTCTGCAAGTGTTCCAGCACCTGCGGCCCAAGTTGCGAGATGCTTCCTGCGCCGAGAGTCAGAATCATGTCTCCCGGCCTCGCCGCGCCGGTCGCCAGTTCCACCGCTTCGGCGAATGAAGAAACATACAGCGCTTCCTGGCCGCCATCTTCCGTGATGCGGTTGGCCAGCAGCTCTCCGGTAATTCCCGGAATCGGAGGCTCGCTGGCAGCATAGATGTCGAGCACCAGCACGGAATCGGCATCGCGAAAGGCATTCGCGAATTCATCCAGCAGCAACTGCGTTCGGGTATAGCGATGCGGTTGGAAGATGGCATGCACTTTCTGGAATCCGCATTGCCGGGCTGCCGCCAGGGTCGCTCGAATTTCAGTGGGATGATGTCCGTAGTCGTCGATCACCGTTACGCCATCGGCGCTGCCAATCAACTGGAAGCGGCGGTCAACACCGTTAAAGTGCGCCAACGCACTCCGAATCTGCTCCACCTGCATGTCGAGACCGACCCCCACCGCAATTGCCGCCGTCGCGTTGCTGATGTTATGTGCGCCCGGGACCCGCAGTTCAAACTCGCCGAGATCGCTGCCGCGATAGGTCACGCGAAAGCGGCTCAAGGCCGCGCTCTCTTTACTGGGGCCACAGCGCACACTGGAGATACGGAAATCGGAGTCTTCGCGCAGGCCGTAGGTGATTGTCCTTCGCCGCACTCCGGCCAGCAGACGCCGCAAATCGTCGTTGTCATTGCAGGCGACAACCATTCCATAGAACGGCACCGAGTTCATGAACTGAAGAAAGGTCCGCTCCACGTCCTCCATGTCGCGGTAGCAGTCCATGTGCTCGCGGTCGATGTTGGTCACCACGGCGAGAATCGGCGACAGCTTGAGGAACGAGCGATCGCTCTCATCGGCCTCGGCAACAAGATATTGTGACTTGCCCAGCCGTGCGTTCGAACCCATGGCATCGACGCGGCCGCCGACGACAACCGTGGGATCGAGTCCACCCGCCGCCAGCACCGCTGCCACCATCGATGTCGTAGTGGTTTTGCCGTGCATGCCGGCGATGGCGATCCCGTACTTCAGCCGCATCAGTTCAGCCAGCATCTCCGCACGCTGGATCACTGGGATGTGCTGCTCGTGGGCCGCGATCACTTCCGGATTGCCCTGCGCAATCGCTGAACTGACAATCACAACTTCGGCGCCGGTAACGTTATCCGCGCGATGTCCCTCGCAGATCACTGCGCCCAGGCCGCTCAGCCTCGCCGTCACGGTTGACCGCCGCAGGTCGGAACCGGACACCTTGTATCCAAGATTGAGCAACACCTCGGCGATGCCGCTCATGCCGATGCCACCGATGCCGACAAAATGGACGCGCTGAATCTTCGCAAACATGGAGTTTCAGGCCACCGCGCGCTGGCGTTCGACGCTAGCCACTCTTGCCGCAAGAGAGGCAATGGTAGCAGCCGCGTCGGGATGAGCAAAACCATGCACCGCTTGCGACATTCTTATCAGGGCCGCCGGATTGCCGAGCAGCGAAACTACGTCGCTCACCAGACGCTCGGTCGAAAGCTCCGACTGAGGCAGCAACTGCGCCGCACCGGCTGCAGCCAGGGCCGCCGCGTTATGCCGCTGATGATCGTCGGCCGCGGTCGGAAGAGGAATAAAGATTGCAGGCTTTCCAGCCGCGGTGACTTCGGCAACGGTACTTGCGCCCGAGCGGCATATCAGCAAGTCGGCACGAGCAAAGGCTCCCGGCATATTGTCGATGAAGGGCGAAACCTCGGCAGAAACCATTTTGCTCAGATAGGCGGCCTGTGCCGCGGGATGATCTCGTTCGCCAGTCTGGTGAATGATGTGGATCGTGGGCAAGGCTGCCATCAAGTTGGGTAAGGCATCGATTACGGCGTGATTAATGGCATGTGCTCCCTGCCTGCCCCCAAAGACCAGCAGCGTGGGACGCGCATCTTTCGGCCGCGCTGGGACGTTGAAGAATTCCCGCCGCACCGGGACGCCCGTCACGTGACAGTTGCGGAAGTAATGGCAGGTCTGCTCGAAGTGCACCGCCGCTGCCCGGATGGTCGGCGCGAGCAGACGATTGGCGAAGCCGGGAACCACGTTAGGCTCAAACGCGACAGTGGGAATGTTCATCAGCGCCGCGACCAGCATCGCCGGTCCCGACGCGTATCCGCCTACGCCGATCATCACGTCAGGGCGGAATTCGCGGATAAGCTTTGCCGATGCCATCGCCGCACGCGGCAGGTCCAGCACGGTACTCACTCGCGTCGCAAGGTCAACGCGGTTCAGTGCACCGATCTCGATGAGCTGCAGCTCGAATCCAGCAGAAGGTACCAGGCGCGTCTCGATTCCGCGACGTGTACCAACGAACACCACTTCTGCGTGGTAGCGCGAGCGCAGTTCCTGCGCGATCGCCAGGGCGGGAATGACATGTCCGCCGGTACCGCCTCCAGCCACAATTACCCGCATGGCTATTCCGCTTGCTGCGATATGTTAAGCAGAACCCCGACGCTGGCCAGGGTGATGAACAGCGATGAGCCACCGTAGGAGATGAATGGCAGGGGAATGCCCTTGGCCGGAACCAGCGCGAGCACCACGCTGATATTGAACAGCGCCTGCACCACCACCATTGCCGTGATGCCGGTGGCCAGGAATTTTCCGAAAATGTCGCCGGTGCGCAACGCCGTCCGAATGCCGCGATACAGAAAGATGCCGAACAGTCCGACCATCAGCAGTGAGCCCCACAAGCCCAGCTCTTCCGCCGTGACCGCGAAAATAAAATCGGTGTGGGGCTCAGGCAGGTAAAATAGTTTCTGCTTGCCTTCCATCAGACCCAATCCGGTTAATCCGCCGGTACTGACTGCAATCATCGACTGGATGATGTGGAAGCCCTTGCCCTGCGGGTCCTTGAACGGATCGAGAAAGGCCTGCATTCTGGCCCATCGCCACGGCACGCGCACAATCAGAAAGTAGAGCGGCAAGACTGACGCCGCCAGCCCATACCACAGATACTTCATGTTCATGCCGGCAACGAACAACACGGCGGTCGAGATGGCAACGCAGGCCAGCGCTGTCCCCAGGTCGGGCTCCTTCACGATCAGCAACGCGAACAGCAGCGTCGGCGCGACAGCGGGAATCAGGACATTCTTGACGTCGGTGATCTGCTGCCAGCGCGATTCCAGGAAGTAGGCCAGGTAAAGAATCAGCGTGGGCTTGGCCACCTCAGAAGGTTGGAACGATAGACCGGCAAATTTAATCCAGCGATGCGTGTTGTGCGAGTCGCGAAACAGAAACACCACAATCAGGAGCAAAGAGGTAATGCCCAGGAAGCTGAACACCACCGTCGGCCGGCGGAAATTCTTGTAATCCACGTTCATGATGACGATCATGAACGCGATGCCGGCGACGGCCCATGCCATCTGCCGCACCAGGAAGCCATAAGGCGAGCCAAAGCGCTCCTTCGCCATTACCGCCGAGGCGCTGAACACCATTACCAATCCGATGAAGACCAGTAACAGCGTCACGGTGAAGAGCCACTTGTCGACGCTGACCCGCTTCGCCATTATTCGCTGCCTCCAGGAACGCCGCTTCCTACGCGCTCGCGTTCCTGCGTTCTCGCCAGCAATTGCCGGACGAGGTCTTTGAAGACCTGCCCACGATGTTCGTAGCTGTCGAACTGATCGAAGCTGGCGCAAGCCGGAGCCAGCAGCACGATGTCACCTGCGGTCGCGGCCTCGCTGGCGCGCCGAACCGCAGCCTCGAGCGTGCCCGCACTGACAATCTCGGTCCCGCTCGCCTGGGCCTCAATCTTCGCCGCCGCCGCGCCAATCGTGTACACCCGCTTCACCCGCTCCTTCAGCAGGGGATTCAGCAGGCTGTAGTCGCTGCCCTTGTCCTTGCCGCCGAGGATGAGGTGAATCCGCCCGGAAAAAGACTCCAACGCCTTGATCGTCGCGTCAACGTTGGTCGCTTTCGAATCGTTGTAGTATTCCACTCCGCTAACCGTCGCAACATATTCCAGGCGATGCTCGACGGCCTTGAACCCGCCGACAGCCAGGCGAATCTGCGCTGGCTCAACTCCCGCGATCATTCCAATGCAAACCGCAGCCAGCACGTTCTCGACGTTGTGCGCGCCCTTCAGTTCAATCTCGCTGACGGGCACAATCTCACGCTCGCCCTTCTCGTCGCGCCAGACGATTTGATTCCCGCGTAGGAACGTGCCACTAGCAACTTCTTTCAGGCGGCTGAACCAGCGGACTTGGGCTTTGGTACTTGACGCCATGGCCACACACGGCTCGCTGTCGGCATTCAGAACAGCGAAATCGGCGGCAGTCTGGTTCTCGAAGATGCGAGCTTTGGCAGCGACATAGTTCTCGAAGGTGTAATGACGGTCAAGATGATCGGGCGTGACATTCAGCACAACCGCGATGTTCGCATGGAAGGTCTCGATCGTCTCCAGTTGAAAGCTGCTGATCTCCAGCACGATCCAGGTGTCATCTGTAGAACGATCCACAAAGGTTATCGCCGGCGTTCCAATGTTGCCGCCAACCAGCGCCTTGAGGCCACCGGTGGAGATAATCTCCCCGGCCAGAGTCGTCGTCGTGGTCTTGCCGTTGGAGCCGGTAATGGCGACGATGTGGCCTTTCAGGAATCGCGCCGCCAGTTCCACTTCGCCGATCACGGGAATACCGCGCTCGCGTGCGTGTATGAGCTGTGGAACATCGAAAGGGACGCCTGGACTGACGACGATCAGGTCCTGATCGCGAAATGTGCGCTCGCCGTGCTGTCCGGTTTCCACGCTGATGCCATGGTCGAGCAATAACGGGATTTCCTCGCGGAGTTGCTCTTGCGACCTGGCGTCGGAGACGGCAACCTTGGCGCCGCGCTCGGCCAGAAAGAGAGCGCTGGCCGCGCCGGATTTGCCCAGCCCCACCACCAGCACGCGTTTGCCTTGAAGGTGCATCTTCACCGTTGGAGAACCGCAGATCCTTCGACTCCGCGTGTTCCCACCCCGCAAAAGACGGGGGCCGGGAACACGCTCCAGTCAGGATGACAAGAAAAGGTACTGCGACAAAAACTAGGGCCCCATTTTACTCGTTCTTGTCCACCCGCCATTGTGCCACGTTCCTGGCGTTGCTACCTCAACTTCAATGTGGTGAGAGCAAAGAGTGCAAACACCAGTGACGCAATCCAGAAGCGCACAATCACCTTGGATTCGCTCCAGCCCAGCAGCTCAAAGTGGTGGTGGATGGGCGCCATCTTGAAAATTCGCTTGCGCCGCAGCTTGTACGAGCCCACCTGCAGAATCACTGACAACGCCTCGATGACAAACACGCCGCCGATGAAAGGCAGCAGGAGTTCCTGTTTGACAATGACGGCGACGGTGCCGATGGCCCCGCCCAGTGCCAGCGAGCCGACATCCCCCATAAAGATCTCCGCCGGATGGGCGTTGTACCAGAGGAAGCCAATCGCCGAACCCACCATCGAGCCGCAGAACACGGTCACCTCCGAAACCTGGGGCATCTTGGACAGCTCGAGATAATCCGCAAAGACGGCGTGACCGCTTACGTACGTCAGCACCGTAAGCGCGCCGGCGGCAATCACGGTGCAGCCGATCGCCAACCCGTCCAACCCGTCGGTCAAGTTCACGGCGTTGCTGGAACCCACAATAACGAGAGCCACGAACGCGATGAACGGCAGAAAGGCCAGCGGCGCCAAATAACCGTGATGCCATTTGCTGATCACCAGGTCAGGACGGAAGTGTTTCAGAAAAGGCACGATCAGACGCGTCGAGTACAGGCCATGCGTTTCCAGTCCGCTGAGCGTCGCTCCCACTGCGATAGCCGCCAGGAACTGGTAGAGCAGCTTGGCGCGCGCGGTGAGTCCCAGATTGCGGCGATGCACAACCTTCAGATAATCGTCGGCGAAACCGATAGCGCCGAAAGCCAGAGTCGCAACCAGCGCGATCCACACGAAGCGATTGCCGAGATCGGCCCACAACAGTGTGGGAATCACCATGCCCACGACAATAAGAAGGCCGCCCATCGTCGGAGTTCCGGCCTTTTGCTGGTGGGCCTTAGGGCCGTCCTCGCGAATATATTGACCGATCTGAAATTCACGGATGCGGCGAATGACGGCCGGCCCAATGATCAGTCCGATGAAGAGCGCCGTGAGGCTGGCGAAGGCGGTGCGAAACGTGAGGTAGCGGAAGATTCGGAACGGGCCGATATGAAAAACTACGAATCCTTTCTGATACAGCAACCAATAGAGCAAAATTCGTCCCCGTTCTAATCGTTGAAGGGGCGCACCTTTAGGTGCGCCGTTGCTGCATTCTATTCAATCCGAGTCGGTTTCAGCTGACGTCATAAAGCTATGCTGCACAAAGTTACTGCCCAGATTCACGCTTCCATACTTCCAGCGCCCGCTCCAGCCGTACGCCGCGCGACGCCTTCAGCAAAACCACATCGTCAGGCTTGATCTCGCGGCGCAACCATTCGCCGGCTTCCTCTGGCGTATTCACGAACTCGGCGCGCATTCCCGCCCGCTTCGCGTCCTCGACCATGGCTTGCGCCAGTCCGCGCACGCCCAGTAGCAGATCGACGCCGTATTGCGCCGCGTGCAGGCCCGCCTGGCGATGCATCTGTTCAGCCGCCGGGCCCAGTTCCAGCATCTCGCCCGCAACCACAATCCGGCGCTGCGCCGGAATCTGCGCCAGCGAGCGAAGCATGCTGTCGAGGGCCTTCGGATTCGAATTGTAGCAATCGTTGATGACCGTCGCCCCAGCGATCTTTAGAATTTCTCCCCGCTTGTCACCAGCTGATAACGTGGCCAACGACTCTGCCGCAGCCTGGAGCGGCACGCCATATTGCAGCCCTACGGCCACCCCTGCCAAGGCGTTGTAGATGTTGTGCTCGCCAAGCATCCGCAAGGCGGCGCCCGCCCGCTGGTCGTCGACAACGATGTCGAAGGCGGATCCGTCGGGACCGCGGGACTCAATGTTTTGCGCCGCGACATCCGCCGTCGACGTATGCAGCCCGAACATCACAACCCGCCCGTGAAAGTCGCGGCCAAACTGCGAAACATATTCGTCGTCGGCGTTCAGAACGGCAAGGCCGCCGGCATGCAGCGACTGGATCAGCTCATACTTGGCGCGCGCAATTGCGGCGACGGATTCGAAGAACTCCAGGTGAACGGGCGCGACCATCGTCACCACGCCGCAGTCTGGCTGCGCGAGTTCGGCCAGCGCCGTAATCTCGCCCGCGTGCGACATCCCCATCTCGATGACGGCGATATCGTGCTCCGGCTCCAGCTTCAGTAACTGCAACGGCATGCCGAAGTGGTTGTTCAGATTGCCGTGCGACTTCAGCACATGATGACGCGTTCCGAGAACGTGCGCGATGGCTTCTTTGGTGGTGGTCTTTCCGGCTGAGCCGGTGACGCCAATCAGCGGCTTTCCCCACATTCGCCGCACGGCAGCGCCCAGACGTTGCAGTGCCACCAGGGAATCGTCAACCACTAGCAATTGCGATCTGGAAGGAAATCGCGGGACTTGCGCCCGCTCCACGACTGCGGCGACTGCGCCCTTGGCGAGCGCGGCTTCGACGTAGTCGTGGCCATCGAGCCGCTCACCGCGAACGGCGAAGAACAAATCGCCAGGCTGCAAGGTCCGTGAGTCAATGGAGTAGCCGGCGGCAACCGCCTCATGAGCGAACTCACCGGTGGCAGGCATGAACTCGGCGGCGCGTGAGAGCGTGAGCTTCATAATTTGCCGGGATTGGCCCCAGCCGCTCCATAGCCTGCAGCTTGCAATGCTCTGCGCGACTCTTCGATGTCGTCGAAAGGAACGGTTCCGGCGCTGGTGACCTGGATTTTCTCGTGCCCCTTGCCGGCAATCAGTACGATGTCGCCTGCCTGCGCTTCGTGAACCGCGAGCGCGATCGCCTGGCGCCGGTCGGGTTCCAGCGTATAGCGCGTGCCGCTGCGCTGCAAGCCGGGCAGCGCGTCGTTCATGATGTCGAGAGGATTCTCGCTGCGCGGATTGTCGCTGGTCAGGATGATGAAATCGCTGCCTGCGCCTGCGGCCTCGCCCATCAGCGGACGCTTGCTGCGATCGCGATCGCCACCGCAGCCGAAGACGGTGATGATGCGACCTGCGCCTCCTCGTTGCGCCAGAAAGTCTTTAGCCGCTGCAGTGAGATTACGCAGCGCATCGTCGCTGTGCGCGTAGTCCACTATCACGGTGAACGGCTGGCCTACATCCACCCGTTCGAAGCGACCGGCCACGCGGTCAAGCTTATAAACGGCGTCAATGATTGCGCGCGGCTCCACATTGCGCGCATAGGCCGCCGCCGCCGCCGATACCAGGTTGAAGACGTTCACGCGGCCGAGCAACGGACTCCAGATTGAGATCTCTCCGGTTGGAGTCACCAGCTGGAACCTGGTTCCCGTGCTCGCAATGTTCAGGTCCTTCGCATGGAAGTCGCCGCCGTCCACCCCGTAGGTAATCACTTCCTGCTGTTTCTTGCAAAGCTTGATCAGCCGTTTCCCGTAATCATCTTCGATGTTGATGACCGCGGCGCGCGGCGGCTCGGTGCCCGATCCCTGGAAGAGAATTGCTTTCGAGGCAAAATATTCCTCCATTGTGCCGTGATAGTCGAGATGATCGCGGGTGAGATTGGTGAAGATGGCCACATCAAACGGCACGCCGTAAACGCGCTGCTGCTGAAGAGCGTGGGAGGAAACTTCCATCACCGCTTCGGTGCAGCCCGCTGCGAGCGCGCCCGCGAAGAATTGATTCAGCTCCAGCGGCTCCGGAGTGGTGTGGGGAGCGGGATAAACTTCGTCCTCAATGCGATATTCCACAGTGCCGACCAGCGCGGCCTTGCGGCCAGTGGCGCGCAGCATCGCATTCAACAGGAACGATGTCGTGGTTTTTCCGTTGGTACCCGTGATTCCAGTGATGAAGAGCCGCTCGGCAGGGCGGCCGTAGAAGTTGGCGCTCAGCCGCGCCAGCGCGCGTCGTCCGTGCTGCACCTGCGCCCATGGCACATCGGGCCGCGGAGGCAGGGAATCGCTGACGACGGCGACTGCACCAGCCTGCAAGGCCGTGTCGATGTACTCATTGCCGTCGGCGCTGCCGCCGCGCATAGCCACGAAACACCAGCCCGGCTTCACCCGCCGGCTGTCGTAGTCCAATCCTGCGATGGCCGGATTGCCTTGCTGTGCAACGTATTCCGCACCATCCAACAACTCGAGGAAGTTCATCTGAGCCGATTATAGTTATCGCTGTCGGGACGAGTGTGGGGCTGCATCAAGGCGGTCACGTGAGATTGCCCGGCAACCTGAGTTTCGGTACCGCAATTCTGGGTCGCGATCCATGCTCTTTCTTACATCAAGATTTGCGATACGATGGGCGAAGTGCGCCGTAGCTAGGTTTCGGCGGGACAACTATGAGCGGCAGTCTGGAAGTGCTTCGCGTCACGATTGGCGAGCGGTCTCTGATCATCGCCGGACCGGGTGACATCACGCGCGAGGAAACCGACGCGATCGTCAATGCCGCGAACTCCTCGCTGTTGGGCGGAGGCGGCGTGGATGGAGCGATTCATCGCGCCGGAGGTCCGGCGATTCTGGAAGAGTGCAGGCGAATTGTCGATCGCATCGGGCGGTTGCCCGCCGGACAAGCTGTTGCGACGTGTGCCGGCAAGCTTGCGGCGCGTTATGTGATCCACACGGTTGGGCCGTTCTGGAGCGGTGGAGGGCGCGACGAACCGGAGACGCTGGCGAGCTGTCATCGTGAGTCCATCCGCATTGCCGACGAGCTAAAGCTTGCCTCGATTGCGTTTCCGGCGATATCGACCGGGGCGTATCACTATCCGGTGGAGCAGGCGGCGCAAGTGGCTGTTAGCAGCGCTGCCGACGCGCTGGAGAAAGCGACGCACCTGCGCGAGGTGCGGTTTGTGCTGTTCGATGAGCAAACCGTGGAGCATTATGCGAAAGTTGCGCGGATGCTGAACAAGGGGATCCTTTGACTGATCGTCTCTACTACAACGATTCCTTCCTGCAAGAATTTGAGGCGCGGGTGCTGGCTGTCGCGGGCGCGACGGGAGGGATTTGCGTCACGCTCGACCGCTCAGCCTTCTATCCCACGAGCGGCGGTCAGGTGTTCGACACGGGATGGCTCGAGGTCATCGCCGATGCGAGCGGCGTCGCACGTCTACGAGTGCGGGATGTCGCCGAAGACGAACAGACGGGTGATGTGCTGCACATCGTCGACGGCGACAGTTCAGCACTGCTGGCAGGAGCGGTCGTACGCGGCGTGATCGATGGCGAACGCCGGCGCGACCACATGCAGCAGCATTCGGGCCAGCATGTGCTGTCGGCGGCCTTCGAGAAGCTGTATGACTTCGCGACGGTGTCGTTCCACATGGGCGACGAGAGCTGCACTATCGACCTGGCGACCGAGATAATCAGCCCGAAACAATTGCTGGCGGCGGAACGGCTAGCCAACGAAGTCATCGCGGAAGATCGTCCGGTGGAGATTCGCTTTGCCACGCCGGATGAGGCTCGCACGATGGGCGTGCGCAAGATACCTCCTGCCGAACGCGAGAAGTTGCGCCTGATCGACATTCGCGATTTTGATTTGAATGCCTGTGGAGGTACGCATGTCGGCAGCACGGGACAGATCGGGAGCATCCTGCTGCGTAAGACGGAGAAGGTGAAGCAAGGCGTTCGTGTGGAGTTTTTGTGCGGGCTGCGCGCGGTAGGCACAGCTCGGCGCGACTTTGAAACCTTGACCGATGCGGCGACGCTTTTCTCCACGCACATCTGGGAGGTTCCGCAGCAGATACGCAAAGCGCAGGAGGAGATCAAAGCGGCGCAGAAGGCGCAGCACCGGCTGCTGGAGGAAGTGGCTGAGCTACAGGCGGCGTCGCTGCTGCAATCGGCGCAGGAGCGCGGTGGTCAGAAACTGGTGGTACAGTACTTCGCCGATCGCGACCTGGGTTTCATCAAGATGCTGGCGCAGAAGCTGACGAAGGCTGGCCAGGCCGTCGCACTGCTGGCTTGCGGTGGAGAGCAGCCATCGCTGGTGTTCGCGCAGACGTCCGGCCTGCCCAACGACATGGGTGCGTTGATGAAGCAGACAGTGCAGGCAATGGGAACTCGTGGAGGCGGCAATCGGGAAATGGCGCAGGGCGGTGCGCCCGATGGTGACAGGGCGGAGAGCGCGATTGTAGAGGCAGCGAAGTTGGTCGCGCGGTAGCCTAACCTGCGCGTGGCGGGACAGCAGGTCCCTCCACTCGGCCTAAAGTCCTCGGTCGAGATAACACTTCTGATAGGGCAATTTCGTTATTCTCGAAGCTGACAACTGATAACCTGCAGCCCACAACTGGCGACTGACTTTGGACCAACGGCTCATTCTCGTTACCTTGCTCATCCGCCTCGGCGTTGCCGCGGCGATCAGCAGCGTGCTGGTGCGCGCGCGGAGATTCCGCGTGTTGCTGTTCCGCGAGGCCCGCACCTTCGGCGAAAAGCTGGAGATCGTCCTCATCGTGGGGACGCCGATTGCATTGGGTGTGCTTGCCCGCCATTGGGTGCACAACTTCTACGCGGCCGACATCGCGTTCGAAGGTGCGATCCTGATGGGTGTGATCGGAGGACGTTTCGCCGGCACCGCTGGAGGGATCCTGGTCGCCCTGCCGTCACTCTTCTGGGGCGAGTGGCTCGCGCTTCCCATGTACGTGTTTGCCGGAGCCGCTGCCGGCATGCTGCGCCACATTGCGCAGGACCGCGAAGCCATCTGGTCGTTCTCGCCGCTGTTCGATCTGAGCATCTATCACTGGATTAGACGAAGCATCCGAAAATCGTTCATCGACTGGCAGACGTCGTTCTTCTTTCTGATCCTCGGTCTGGAGTTTGTTCACATCCAGCTGCATCTGGCGTGGCCCAGGCGCATCTTCGCGCTGTATTCCCCAAACCTGTGGGTGAAGTTTGCCATCTATGCGGACACGGTGATGGCCGTGGCCATCGCGCTGAAGGTGCTGAACAATGTTCGCATCGAGATGAAGCTGGAGCAGCAGGAACGGCTGCTGCTGCAGGCGCGCATGGAAGCGCTGCAAAGCCAGATCAATCCGCACTTCTTATTCAACACGCTGAATTCGATTTCGTCGCTGGTGCGGGGCAATCCGGATTCGGCGCGAGACATGATCGTGAAGCTGGGTAACATCCTGCGGCGACTGCTGCGCAAGGGCGATTCGTTCGTTCCGCTGCGCGAAGAGTTGGAATTTCTGGACGATTATCTCGACATCGAAGTGGCGCGCTTTGGCCGCGACAAGCTGAGGGTAGTGAAAGAGCTGGAGCCGGCCTCGCTCGACCATCTTGTGCCCAGCATGATCCTTCAGCCGCTGGTGGAGAATGCGGTGAAGCATGGCTTCTCGACCAAAGTAGAGAGCGGCAGTATTTATCTGCGCAGCCGCACCGCAGATCAGCGCCTGGTGATTGAGGTGGAAGATGACGGAGTGGGCATGCCGCTGAATGGGGCGAGCGCTTCCTCGGGGACCGGCATCGGAATGCAGAACGTCACCGAGCGGCTGCAGGTGCTGTACGGAGATGCGGCAGAGATCACGGTTGAGAGCCAGCCCAACCGCGGTACCCTGGTGCGGCTGGTGCTGCCCGTGCTGAACGCCGAGGAGATGGGCGGCTCAGTGGTGGGCGCGATTTACGAAGAGCGATCCAAAACAGCGCGGTAGTGCTTCTCATAGAGTGGAATGATTTTGCTGGCGCAGAACTTCGCCTGTGCGCTGGCGCGTGCCTGCTCACCCATCTGCTTCAGCTTCGCATCATCGGACAGGACTTCGATAGCGTAGTTGGCCATTGTCTCCACATCGCCGACGGCGGCAAGAAATCCGGTCCTGCCGTGATCGATGACCTCGGGCACGCCACCCTCGTTCGTGGCGATGGGGACCACCTCGCAAGCCATCGCTTCCAACGCTGCGAGCCCGAACGACTCCAGTTGGCTGGGCAGAAGCATCACATCGGCGACACCCAGCTTTTCGTGAATCTGGTCCTGCTTGCCGAGGAATTCGACTTTGTTGTGGATGCCTTTGTTGACGGCCAGCCACTCGGCGCGTGAGCGTTCCGGGCCGTCGCCGATCATGAGCAGTCGCGATGGGACCTTCTTCTGCACGCGATCGAAGATCTCGATGACATCGGGAATACGTTTTACCGGGCGGAAGTTCGACAGGTGCACCAGAATCTTCTCATCAGCGCGCGCATATTCGGAGCGGCGCTGCACAACCTCCGGCGTGCGCTCGTAGAGATCGCAATTCACGAAGTTGTGGATGACTTCGATCGGGGTTTGCACCTCGAAGACCTCCAGCGTACGCTGCTTGAGATAGTTGGAGATGGAGGTGACGCCGTCGCTCTGGTCGATGGAGAAACGAGTGATGGGCAGATAAGACGGATCGGCGCCGACCAATGTAATGTCCGTACCGTGCAAGGTGGTGACATACGGCAGATGGCGGCGATTGCGGGCGTGATCGCAACCAAGCATCTGGCGGGCCAGCATCGCGCTGACGGAATGCGGGATGGCGTAGTGCACATGCAGCAGATCGAGATCGTAGATCTCAGCGACCTCGGCCATGCGCGTGGCCAGCGCCAAGTCGTATGGGGGATACTCGAAAAGTGGGTAACGCGAGACTTCAACTTCGTGGTAATGGATGTTGGGCTGCGGTTCGGTCAGCCGGATGGGCTGCGAGTAGGAGATGAAATGCACCTGGTGACCACGCTGCGCCAGCTCGAGTCCGAGCTCGGTGGCAACCACGCCACTGCCGCCATAGGTGGGATAACAGGTAATTCCGATTCGCATGTTTGGTGTGTGCCTTTGGAGCGCGGTTTCTCCGCGAGTTTACGGCTACCGAAGATTGGATGGATTTGTGACGAAGGGGATTCAGGGGCGCGTCACGGGATTGGTTGCGTCTTGCTTATCGGAAGCTGGCAAGAGCCGCGCTCGGTCGCTTCGCTCCTTCGCGCGAAATATTCATAGATGGCCTTGACGGCGCGGCTGAAGCCGCGCCCCTTCAAAAATGCGACGATGGTGATTCTTGCCGCAGGCTGTGAAGCCGCGCCCCTTCAAAATGCGACGATGGCCATTTTTGCCGCAGACTGTGAAGCCGCGCCCTTTCAAAATGCGACGATGGCGATTCTTGCCGCAGGCTGTGAAGCCGCTGCCCCTTAAGAGATACGACGATGGCGATTTGTTCCGTAGCCTGAAAAGCCGCGCCCCTGCACAGAGAGTGGTTGGAGCAGGTCAGCTTTGGGGAGGAGGCTTTTCAAGAATAGCGGGAGGGCTGAGGATTCTAAGTAACGTTCGTTCGAATTTCGGTCCCAAAACAACTATCTGCTTGTTCTGGGCGGGCGACCAGGCCGGTTAGCGCTGATCGTCTGCTGACTGCCCGTGGGGCTAGGGTTTGCCCGTGCGGGTAGCCGTGCGCTTCTCGGCGGGCTCGGTTCTGCCGCCGAAGCGCTCGACAACGGCTTGCTTCATGTCCTCCTTCTTGATCTTTGACATCATGTCCGGCGTCAGTGCTGGGGCTGCCGCTTCATCTTCCACAACAACGTTATTCTTCCGCATTTTTCCTCTCAATTCACTTCAGTTCATTGGTTCGAGCCGCGGCTTGGCCGCCCCGAAGGGTCAGCACCGGGCATGACGACTCGCACACAAGCTCATAAGCATGGGGAAACATCAGACGATCCAGCACGCTGCTGGACCGGTGGACGCCGATCACCAGGAGATCGGCGCCCCTCTCGTTCAAAGTATGAAGGATGGCCGGAACCACCGGCCCAACCTCGACTTGGACCGCGTAATCTACGGCGTCGCCTTCGGCCCCGAGCAAGTCCGCCAGCCGCCGTTCGATTCCACGCTTGACGGCGGCGGGATCCGGGACATGTTCGAGTTTCTTACGATCCACGACGTGCAGGAGGGTCAACTTAGCTTTGTTTTCGCGCGCCAGCATGGCGGCGTAGCGGGCGGCGCGCGCGGAAGCCGGGGTGAAGTCAGCCGCTACCAGGATGTTCTTGGGCCCATTGTCCCGAGTGGGGCGAAGCAGGTGCGGCCCGAGGGTCAGCACCGGCACGGGCGATTGCCGGAAGACCCGCTCAGCCACCGAACCCATAAGGGCTTTGCCCAATCCGCCGCGGCCATGCGTGCCTAGCACGATGAGGTCAATCCGCTTCTGCTGGGCGAAATCCAGGATGGACTGGGCCACGTCGCCTTCCAATAGATAAAGGTGATAGTCCTCGCCCTGAACCTGCAAATGGGTGCGGTGCAACTCGGCCTGAAGTTGTTCCAGGTCGCGGCCAGCAGCGTCCTTGGCGGCGACGTAGGCCTCCGGGCCGGCCAGCAGGAACTGGTCGGTGGGAATGACGAAGACCACGTGAGCCTGGGCGCTATAGGCCTTTGCCACTTGCAGACCGAAGTTAAGGGCAGTGTTGGAGTAGCGGGAAAAGTCTGTCGCGATGAGCACATTCTGAATGCCCACCCCGACCGGTGTGAGCTGCGCTGTGGCCATGCTGCGACCATTTCTCCCCACGCGGTGGGGACGTTTGCTGGAAGCTGTGTCCGGCCGCCCCGACAAAGAGCAGCCGGCAGCTTCCATTAACCTTGCACCTATATTGTGGCGCGAACCGGACGGAAACGATGTGATGCAGATCAAGTGCGGGAGTGATGCAGTACCTTTCGGGGAAAATGGCGTGAGAAAGGGCAATTAAGGGCGTTATGGTTGTAATCCGAGCGGTAGGGTGCAGTTTTGAAAAAGCGCGGGTACAATCCGGACGCACGCGAGGTCAACGAAGCCACTAATTTTGCGGATTCTTAGTTACGCTGCTGTGGCTGGGGCTTTCTCGCGTTCCACCATTGACTTCACGATCACGTACAGCACGGGAATAAAGAACAGGTTCAGGGCGGTGGAGACGATCATGCCGCCGAAGACGGTGGTGCCCACGGAGTGACGGCTTTCCGATCCTGCGCCACTGGCGAAGACCAGCGGCAGAACGCCGAGGATAAACGCGAACGAGGTCATCAGAATGGGACGCAGGCGGATGCGAGCGGCCTCGACAGCGGCCTCTTTGACCGACAGTCCCTTGTGGCGCAACTGTTCGGCGAACTCGACGATCAGAATGCCGTTCTTCGATGCGAGGCCGATCAGCATTACCAATCCGATCTGGCAGTAAACGTCGTTCAACTGACCGCGTAGAGACTGCGCGATGAGCGCGCCCAGCATTGCCATAGGCACGCTGAGCAGAATGATGAAAGGCAGCACCCAGCTCTCATACTGCGCCGACAGCGTGAGATAGACGAGCAGCAGACCCAGTCCAAAGAGGAGTGCCGATTGTTTGCCCGACTTAATTTCTTCCAGCGAAAGACCTGACCACTCGTAGTTGAAGCCGAGCGGCAGTTTTTCGGCAACCTTATCCATGGCCTGGATCGCCTGGCCCGAGCTGTAGCCAGGCGCGGCGGAGCCATCGATTTCAGCCGAGCGGAAAAGGTTGTAATGATTGATGACCTGCGGTGATGTGGACTCGGTGATGTTGACGACGTTGTCCAGCGGGATCATCTGGCTGGTGTCAGAGCGGACGTAGAACTCGCGAATGTCGCGAGGCTGACGGCGGAAGGTCTGATCGGCCTGAACGTAGACGCGATAGGCGCGATTGTTGAAGTCGAAGTCGTTGACGTACGACGAGCCCAGGTAGACCTGTAGAGCGTCGCTGATCTGCTGGATGGGCACCTGCAAGCTGCGCGCCTTGGCACGATCGATGTTGACCACGAATTGCGGATCGTTGGCGGTGAAGGCGCTGAACAGGCCGCTGAGATCTTTCCGCGAGTTGCCATCGCGCACCAGGCCCTGGGTCACGTTGTAGAGCTGTTCGACGGTGTTGCCGCCTTCGTCCTGCACTTCAAAGGTAAAGCCGCCAAAGCTGCTGATGCCGGCAATTGGCGGCGGTAGAAACGGAAAAGCCTGGACATCGGTCAACTGCATCAATGGTCCGCGAAGGCGATTGACGACAGCCGCGGCCGAATCCTGGTCGCCCTTGCGCTTACTGGCGTCTGCCAGGTTAAGGAAGGTCATGCCTTTGTTGGCGCCGCTGCCGGTGAAGCTGAAGCCCACAACGCTGAACGCGCCGGTAATGTCCTTCTCGCGAGAGAGCACGGCCTCGACCTGGCGCATGGCCTGCGAGGTGTATTCGACCGATGCGCCCTGCGGAGCCTGGACGGTGATCATGAACCAGCCCTGATCTTCGTCGGGAACGAAGCCGGTAGGCACGGTCTTGTAGATAACGTAGGTGGCGGCCAGCCCGCAGAAGAAGACCACCAGGACGAGGTAACGCAGCTTCAAGGCTTTCTTCGCGCTGTAGACGTAGAGGCCGGTGGCGCGGTGGATGACGTGCTCGACGCCGCGGAAGAAGATGTTCTTCTTGCCCGTCTCAGGCCGCAGCAGTAGGGCTGAAAGCGACGGCGTGAAGGTCAGCGAGTTGAAGGCCGAGATGGCGATGGAGAACGCGATGGTCAACGAGAACTGCTTGTAGAGCAGTCCAGTGGTTCCAGGAAAGAAGGCAACGGGAACAAACACCGCGACCAGCACGAGAGAGGTGGCGACGACCGCGCCCGTTACTTCGCCCATGGCTTCCGACGCGGCCTTATGGGAATCGCAGCGCTCCTCGGACATGTGGCGCTGGATGTTTTCGATCACCACGATGGCGTCGTCGACGACTAGGCCGGTGGCCAGCACGATGCCGAACAGCGTGAGCGTGTTGATGGAGAAGTTCAGCAGACTAATGAAAGCGAACGTACCGACCAGCGAGACCGGAATGGTGACTGCCGGAATCAGCGTGCTGCGCCAGTCCTGGAGAAAGAGGAACATCACCAGCATGACGAAGATGATGGCCTCGACCAGTGTCTTCAGCACCTCACGGATGGATTCGCCGACGAAGGTCGTGGTGTCGAAGGCGACGGCGTATCGCAAACCGGGCGGAAAGCGTTTGGAGAGCCGCGCCAGTTCGGCGCGAACAGCCTTGTCGACATCGAGAGCGTTAGCTGTTGGCAACTGGCTGACGCCGATGCCGATGCCGTTGTAGCCGTTATAGCGCAGCTTCCCGCTGTAGTCTTCGGCGCCAAGCTCGGCGTGGCCAACATCGGCCAGGCGCACCAGCGCGCCATTGCTGCCAGGCTTCAGGACGATGTTGTCGAACTGGGCCACTTCGGTCAGCCGGCCCAAGGCACGCACGCTGATCTGGTACATCTGCGTAGTCGCAGTCGGCTCGGCGCCAACCTGGCCGGAGGCGATCTGCACGTTCTGCTGTTGCAGCGCGTCGACGACATCGGAGGCGGTGAGACCGCGCGCCGCCAGCCGCGCCGGATCGAGCCACAAGCGCATGGAGTATTTGCGCTCACCGAAGATCTGTGCGTCGGCGACGCCGGGGATGCGCTTGATCGCGTCCTTTACATAAATGTCGATGTAGTTGCTGATGAACTCTTCGCTGTAGCGATTGTCGTTGCTGTAAAAGCCGGCGGCCAGGACGAACGAGGTGGAAACCTTGTTGATGGTGACGCCGGTATTTTTCACGGCGTCGGGCAGGCGTCCCATGACGCCCTGCACGCGGTTCTGCACGTCGACTGCGGCGAGATCGAGCGGACGGGTCAACTCGAAGGTGACGTTGATGGACGAGCTGCCATCGTTGCCGCTGGTGGAAGTCATGTAGCGCATGCCTTCCACACCGTTGATGGCCTGCTCCAGGATGGTGGTCACCGAGGATTCGACCGCGGTGGCGTTGGCGCCGATGTAGAAGGCGTTGACGGAAATTTGTGGCGGGGCCAGGTCAGGGAATTGCGCGATCGGAAGGAACGGAATGCAGACCGCGCCCGCGATCACAATGAACAGCGAGGTGACGGTGGAGAAGACCGGACGCTTGATGAAGAAGTCGGAAAACAAAGTAGAGTCCCTTTGATATAAGGCGATTCGAAGCAGCCCGAGAGGGGCGACTGTGCCGTCCCTACGGGACTCAGTTCAATTTTTTCGCTTTCGGCACGACTAAAGTCGTGCCCTGATACAAACCATTCGCGGCGTAACTGACTGCAAGCAGCCCTACTGTTCAATGCGGATGGGCGAGCCATCGGCAAGGTTCTGGCCACCGGCGACGACGACCTGATCGCCGGGCTTCAATCCGCTGAGCACTGCATAGTCATTGCCGGTGATCTCACCCAACTCCACCGGAACCTGATGGGCCACCAGCTTGCCATTGTCCTGCTTGGCGACGAAGGCGAAGAACTGCCCGCTAATACGAGTGACCGCGATCACCGGTACGGTAGCGCCGGAATGCGTGCTCCACACAATACGGGCGCGCACCAGCTGCATCGCGCGCAGCGCGTCGGCGGCCTGATCGGCCGGGGCCTTCACCAGAATCGATTGCGTGCCGGTTTCGACTTGGGCGGAGATGAAGTCCACCTTGGTGCGAAGCAGCACTTTTCCGGCCTGATCGACGACTTCGACCGGCGCGCCCAGCTTGATATCACCCGAATGCTCCGAGGGAATCGAGATGTAGACCTCCAGGCCACTGCGCTCGTCGATGGTGGTGAGCACCGTGGTATTGGTGACGCGATCGCCTACGTGGACGGGAACGTCGCCGACAATGCCATCGGTGGGAGCGAAGACGCTGAAGTACTTCAACTGCACCTGCTGCTGCGTGATCTGGGCTTCCATCGCCTTCACGTCATTCAGGGCGCTGTCGTAGTTCGATTGCGCCTGCTGCAGGTCCTGCTGGCTCATCACGCCGCTGGCGGCCAGAGCGCTGACACGATCAAACTGGGCCTTCGCCCAAGCCAAGGCCGCTTCCTTGGACTTCCTCTGGGAGTCGATGTTGGAGACCATTGCCACCTGCCGCCGCGGGTCGATCTCCATCAGTGTGTCGCCTTTATGGACAAACTGACCGGAGTGCGCGTGGATGGCTACGATCCAGCCTTCCACGTCAGACATGATGGTGGCGGAGTTGCGCGACTTGATAGTGGCTTCGTACTCAGAGGCATTACCGATGGATTGGTCCTGCACGGTTTGCACCTTGACCGGCATGGCGGGAGGGCCCTGAGGAGCATCGGCGTTGCTGCGGCTGCAGCCGGCGAGCGCCAGCACCAGCGCGAGAGCTAATCCGAGAATTGGGGCACTTCCGCGCGAAGCGCGCGAGGATGCCCTGAGACTGTGAGATGCCATAAGTTTTCGATTCGCGGGAAAACGAAATGATCCCGCGATGACAGGATTTTCGATCCTCAATTCTACTCTGAGCTGCGCGATTGCGGGGGTTGTGGCTGCGAAGATGAGACCAAGTCTTGGTTCAGTTCGGGAAGGCGCGTTCGTAACGTGTTGAAATGCGGACGGTCGGCAGGCTCGCTCGGCTCCGCGGACGGGTTTTCCTCACGATCCACAGGAATCCACATAACTGCACTATGAATAGGCGTTGAATACGCCGGGTGGCGGGGCTAGAGTCGGAGGACGGTCGGCGCGGCGCCCGGCGAAGACGGTTTTGAAGATGGGCGCTCGCATGGGCCAAATTCGAGGCCGGAATTCGAAGGCAGAGCCGGGCGGGGGTTACTAGTTAGGTCCGGCCTCCAGGTGGTAAAATAACAATATGTGGTATTAGGCTCTTGACATCCACAAGATGTCGGGAGTAGTGTTCGTCAACAGCTTGGTTGCGAAGGCGGCCAAGATTCCTCCCCCAGGAAAAGCCGATGTGGGCCAGAGGTGACCGCAGCGGCAATTGGTTGGGCCCTTAAGCGAAGCGTTTTCTCGAGTTTTGCGAGAGAGTTGTCGGGCCCCTAAGCGGTGGCAGTAAACAACCGACGAAGTCATCGCCTAGACGATGGCATCTGCGGTGTTCCTTTCCAAGTCCGATCAGCCCGTCGCGCGGCCCGTGCCGCCGGCGAATAGTTTTGCGGTGACATCAACCGGGGGCTTCTTCTCTGCCAGCGATTGCGCGAGCGAGAGAAGAGGCCCTCGCAGTCTTGCAGGCAGCTTCTTGATTAGGTAGGGGTCCTTCGACTCGGACTGAAGTCCTCGCTCAGGATGACACAGGGATCAGGGCTAGGACATATATAACGGCATCTATATAGAGCAAGAATAGCAATACATAAATATCGATCAGGAGCAAGGACAATGGCCGAAACAACCACGACGACGACGAGCGCCGCAGTCTCCACGACCAAGAATCAGGCGCCCGGCCAACCATCGCAACGCTCGAAAACCGCGCCCGGCCTCGGCTTCAAGCGCTACTTCACCAAAGCCGGCGTCTCGCCCTATGACGAGCTCGAGTGGGAGCTGCGCCTGGCGCAGATCACCGACTCGCAGGGCGGCATCATCTTTGAGCAGAAAGATGTTGAGGCCCCCAAGGACTGGTCGATGACCGCGACCAACATCGTGGCCAGCAAATATCTGCATGGCCCGCTCGACACGCCGGAGCGCGAGAGCGGCGTCCGCGCGCTGGTTACGCGCGTGGCTGAGACCATTCGCGACTGGGGTATCGCCGGCGGCTACTTCCGCTCGGCCGAAGACGCGGCCATCTTCCACGACGAGCTCGCGCACCTGCTGCTGCAGCAGAAGGCGGCGTTCAACTCGCCGGTGTGGTTCAATGTGGGCTGCGATCGCATTGAGCCCGACTCCGACGCGCGCAACTGGCACTGGAATTCCGAGACGCAGCGTGTCGAATATAGCGCTGTCGGCTACAGGAAACCGCAGTGCTCGGCCTGCTTCATCAACTCGGTGCACGATTCGCTCGATTCGATCCTGACGCTGGCCAAAACAGAAGGCATGCTGTTCAAGTGGGGATCAGGCACGGGCACCAACTTGTCGCCGCTGCGCTCGTCAACTGAGTCGCTTTCCGGAGGCGGCACGGCAAGCGGGCCGCTCAGCTTTATGAAAGGCTTCGACGCCTTCGCCGGCGTCATCAAGAGCGGCGGCAAGACGCGGCGCGCCGCCAAGATGGTGATCCTCAACGTCGACCATCCCGACATCATCGAGTTCGTCGACTGCAAGCAGAAGGAGGAAGCGAAAGCGTGGGCGCTCGTCGAGCACGGCTACGATGGCAGCGGTCCAGACAGCGATGCCTACTCGTCTATCTTCTTCCAGAACGCCAACAACTCGGTGCGCGTGACCGACGACTTCATGTACGCGGTGCTGCGCGACAGCGACTTCTCCACCCGCGCGGTGAAGGACGGCAAGCCAGTGCAGACCTTCAAGGCGCGCGATCTGCTGCGCCGCATCTCCGACGCGACGTGGCATTGCGGCGATCCCGGCATGCAGTACGACACCACGGTCAACCGCTGGCACACCTCGAAGAACACGGCGCGCATCAACGCGTCGAATCCGTGCAGCGAGTACATGTTCCTCGACGACTCGGCCTGCAACCTGGCCAGCCTGAACCTGATGAAGTTCGCGCCCAACGGAACATTCGATGTCGAAGCCTATCGGCATGCCTGCGCCGTCATGATCACCGCGCAGGAAATTCTGGTGGACAACAGCGGCTATCCCACAGAAGCCATCGGCAAGAACTCGCATGACTATCGTCCGCTGGGATTGGGCTACGCCAACCTGGGCGCGCTGCTGATGGCCGCGGGCCTACCCTACGATTCCGATGCCGGACGCGACTACGCCGCCTGCGTGACCGCGATCATGTGCGGCGAAGCATATCTGCAGTCGTCGAAGATTGCCGAGCTTTGCCAGTCGCTGGATCCGGCAACGGAACCAACCGCGGCGGCGGAGATCGCGGGCGCGGCCTGTCCTGGCTGGTACATCAACCGCGAGCCGTTCCTCGATGTCATACGCATGCATCGCGCGTCGGTGAACAACATCAACCGGACCAACGTTCCAGCCGCGCTCTATGAAGCCAGCAAAGACACCTGGGACGAAGCCCTGAAGCACGGCGAGAAGTTTGGCTATCGCAACGCGCAGGTCACGGTGCTGGCGCCCACGGGCACCATCGGCTTCATGATGGACTGCGACACCACCGGCATCGAGCCTGACCTGGCGCTGGTGAAGTACAAGAAGCTGGTGGGCGGCGGCATGATCAAGATCGTGAACAACACCGTGCCCACCGCGCTCTTCAAGCTGGGCTACACCGCCGACCAGACCAACGCGATCGTCAGCTACATCGACGCGACCGGCACCATCGAAGGCGCGCCCGCCATCAAGGACGAGCACCTGCCGGTCTTTGACTGCTCCTTCAAGCCGACGAAGGGCACGCGCACGATCCACTACATGGGACATCTGCGCATGATGTCGGCGGCGCAGCCGTTCATCTCCGGCGCAATTTCCAAGACCATCAATATGCCGGAGAACGCGACCGTGGAAGAGATCATGGAAGCCTACATCCAGGCGTGGAAGCTGGGACTGAAGGCGGTCGCGGTTTACCGTGATGGATCGAAGAAGGCGCAGCCGCTGAGCTCGATGGGATCGGCGACGGCGAAATCTTCGAACACGGGTGCGGTTGCGGTCGCTGTTCCGGCCGAGGTGGTCGACGAATCTGCCGAGCCGCCGCGTGCCGTGCGGCATCGTCTGCCGGACGAACGGTTGTCCATCACGCACAAGTTCAATGTCGGCGGACACGAAGGCTATCTCACCGTCGGGCTCTACAAGGAAGGGATGCCGGGCGAGATCTTCATCACCATGGCGAAGGAAGGCTCGACCGTCAGCGGCCTGATGGACAGCTTTGCCTGCGCGGTGTCGATCGGGCTGCAGCATGGCGTGCCGCTGAAGCTGCTGTGCGAGAAGTTCGCGCACACCCGCTTCGAGCCCAGCGGCTGGAGCCGCAATCCCGACATCGGCTTCGCCAAGTCGATCATGGATTACATCTTCCGGTGGCTGCAGCTGCGCTTCCTCACCGGACAGCAGCAGGCGCTGTTCGACGGACTGCGTCCGAAGTACGTCAACGCTCCGCCGCCGGGCACGCCGGATGAAGCCATGCCGAGCTACAGCGGTCCAGCCGCCGAGCAGACGTCGCTGCCCGGGATCGAGATAAGGACAGGACACGTGCACGCCGCAGATGCGCTGAAAGACCTGATCGACATGGGGGATGCGCCTGTCTGCACCGTTTGCGGCGCGATCATGACTAGGAATGGAAGTTGTTACCGTTGTGTTGAGTGTGGCTCTACCAGCGGATGTAGCTAGGAAGGGATCAGGGGCTGGGGGTTAGGGACTGGGGATGGTAGAGCGGGGCATTAGCCCCGCGTCCCACGTTCCCTATTGATTTGTCATCCCGAGCGAGGACTTCAGTCCAAGTCGAGGGATCTGCGGTTCGTCGTAGTAACGAAAATTTGTTGGGCCCAGGTTAGACGTACTGTGAGGGGGCACGGCACGCCGTGCCCCCTCACATTTTGGAGACCGCTGCCGAAAATGAATACACAACAGAGCCACGTACATCATTATGTCCCGCAGTGGTATCAGAGGAGGTTCCTGACTCCCGGTAAGACTACTTTTCACTATCTGGACTTGCACCCCGAAACGATAGTGAGCGGCAACGTGCGATATCAGCGGAGGGCGTTGCTGCATTGGGGTCCTGCACGGTGCTTTTACAAGGATGACCTATACACGTTGAAGCTCGGCAGCTGGACCAGTGATCAGATGGAGCAACGGTTCTTTGGAACGGTAGACAATCTCGGGCGTAAAGCCGTCGAAGTTTTGGCCGACTATGGCGGGGACTTCACGGGCCTTACGGAGGGTTTTCGCAATATCGTCCCATATATGGATGCGCAGCGATCTCGCACGCCTCGAGGGCTTGATCGGCTAAAGATGCAAGTTGGAGTCCGAGACCACACCCAATCTCTCATAGTGATGCGGCGACTTTTTCAACTGCACACAACTATGTGGGCTGAGGGTGTATGGGAAATTGTCAGGGCGGGAGATAGTCCGACCAAGTTCCTCCTCACCGATGAACCAGTCACCTTCTTCAACCGCTGTTTGTTTCCCAGTGAATGTGTTTATCCGGGGCAGTTCGAACTTGACCTCGTCGGTACGCGAACGATGTTCCCGCTTGGACTCGAGTCTTGTCTGGTCATTACGCACCTTCAGCTTGCCCGCAATCCCAGAGCTATTCCCACAAATAAGCGCGTAAATGCGCGCGTTTACGAAACCGTCCTGAAGTCCATGCTTGACATCCAATTCGGACGTGAGCTTCAAGAGGATGAAGTACTTCGCATCAACTACATCTTGAAAAAGAGGGCCACCCGCTACATTGCAGCGGCCCAGGAGGAATGGCTCTACCCAGAAAGGCGTGTCTCAACCAAGAACTGGTCAAAGCTGGATGACGATTGGTTTCTTTTTCCCAATCTATGGAAGGTTCCTTTCACCAGCGAAATAATCGTGGGCTACAACGACGGATCTGCGTGGGCTTCCGATGAATATGGCAGGTACTCTGGAAACCCGAGCTACCGTGACCAGGCCTTTCGAGATCGGGAATGGCGGTCGCGTCTGCTGGCGCAAAGAGAATGGGCAAAGAGGCGCCTTGGGAAATCCCTAGCCCACGTTTCTAAAGTCGATCGCGACGACGAGGTTGCTGACCGTTTGATGAACGAATACCTAGAACATGAGTCCGGCACATAGTCGGGCCGGGTGCCCCACTCATTCCTGCGTTTGGAATGAGTGGGAGCCGGTCGATGTAGAGGCACTTCTCGCAACGTTCCGCGTCCACAAGGCGTGGTCGGATGATCCCTGGCCTCCCACGCATTCGAAAATCGCGAATGTGTGGGGCACCTAGAGGCTCTATATAAATATTGTCTTTCAGAATAGCTGTGAATTTCATTGTGGATAGCCAGCATTCTATAATTCGAGCTTGAGTTGACAATGCTCCGGCTATCATGTATAGTTTGAATTGAGGTAGTTTCCACCCTCACCTCTTTCAGGTTCCCTGAATATAAGTCAGCCCATCTGAAGCTTTCTTTCCCTTATATACGTCGCAACCTTTGGAGGTTGAACTTATGTATGCACGCAATATCTCTTTTCGCCTGAAGTCCAATATGCAGTCCGATTACACGCGCACATTCGAGAACCAGATTCTTCCTTTACTGCGCAAGCAGAAGGGCTTCAAGGACGAACTCACGTTGTCAAATTCCGGTAGCCAGGATGCGGTTTCGATCAGTCTGTGGGATAACAAGAACAATGCAGACGATTACAACACCAATACCTACCCGGAAGTGTTGAAGACCTTGGCGAAGGTAATCGATGGAACGCCGCGAGTCCAGAACTTTGAGACGGTTATGTCGACCTTCCATAACGTCCCCGTAGCTGTGTAGTTTTGCGCGCCCGTCGCACGGACGGGTGGCCCACTCAAGCGTCTTTCGCCTGAGTGGGCTTTTTGTTGTGCGAATGAAAATCCTTGAACCGGCCCAAACCAGTCGCACCGAGGCCTGGGCGGCGCAGCTTGAGCGGGTCTTTTTCGGTTGTACCCACGACAATCCAGTGGTACGAACGAAAACCCCCACTCAAGGCCAAAGGATGGCCTTGAATGGGGCACCCGCTCTGTTTCGAGTGGCGCCCGAATTCTGAAATCATCCTTCCACCAAGTTCTTCAACGTGATTGCCATTCGTTCACGCTTGCGGGCGGTCCGTGGCGACGATCTCGACGACTCCTTCTTCTCCTGTCACGTGGCGTCGGTGATTAACCGGCAGGAGTGAGCGGGCGTCGCTGAGCGCGCCCTAACGAACGTACGTTAATTAGCATTAAAGTGCGGAGGACTGCTTGTTTTCAGGCGCTTGGCAGGTTACTTTGTGATATTTTGCAAATGTTCCACGTGGAACATTTTGCCTCCAGGGAAGGGAAAAGCCAAAACTGCGAGGAGCGGCCGGCCTCGACTTCGCTGCGCTCGGGATGACAGAGCCAGCCGCGAGCCGTTTGAAAACGGTGAGCGACTCGGCCTAAGATGAACGCGACACCAGCGCAGGGCTCGGCGCATCGGGGAGGTTATTGTGGATTATCTCCTGCAAATTTTGCGTTTCCAGCCGATGATGATCACGGCGGGTGGTTTACTTGCGATCCTACAGTTCACGACGAACAAGTTCCGTGCCCGGCAATCCATACAAAGGAAGCAGCAGCTCCGGGAAAGAGTGATCGCGCTGAATGCGTTTGTCGCCAGCATGAACCAAGTCTCCGATGCGGCCGACTTCCATGCTGCGTGCCTGCACGATGCGCTGCGTGAGCGTGATCTCGTCCTCAGGCAGTTGGCAGCCCATGGGCAAAGGCCGTCTCACCGGCTCTTCTCGCGGAACGCGGCGCAACGGCTGTTTCTCCTGTATGCACCTTCTAGTACGGCCGGATGGCTTCTGCATTGGGCATTTTTCACGCTGCTAGCCGCGATGGTAACCAGTACTGCTCGGGGGCTTCTTCACATGAGCCATCTTCCACTCCGTGTTCGCGTGACGTTCCTGATAGTCACCTTCGTTTTAGCCGTGCTTGTGCGAGTGGCCGCGATTCATGTTGAAGGTGTGAAGCCTGAAGAGCGCATTATTCATCAGCCTGGGCAGGTGCTCGGATAAACACTCGGTTGTAACCGGTTGTCAGTTAAGAACCGAATCTTTCTCTGCCCCGTCCAGCATCCAAAGCGAGAGACGCGAACCTTGGCGTCCCGGGCGGATGACCGCTCCCACTTCTGACCTCACTAAACTTTGGCTTCTGGAGACGAGACATGAACTATTGGAAGTTTGCCGCTGTACCCGTGCTCTTACTGGCGATGGCGACCGGAGTCTCCGCGCAGGATGTCCAGATCTATCCGGCCGCAAAGCAATTCACTCCTCCCAGTGACGAAAAGGCCATGCAGTCCATGCCTCCGGGCGCGACGGAGACCATCTATTTCACCCACGATCCGTACTCGAAGGTAGTCGCCTTCTACCAGAGTCTGGGCAAGGTACACACGCCGCGGTGGCTGAAAAAGGGCGCGACGCTCCCTAGCGGCCAGCCGCTGAAAGAGACCTTCTTCATCTTCGATGGTTCCACGACTCTTACGTTCTCGAAGAGTTGGGCGAAGATTCAGCGGCCGTATGTCGGCGCCATCGACATGGAAGGGTCGACGCCGGACTACCATGACGTTCGCGATGTGACCGCGATCTTTATCATCCAGAAACAACCGGGCGAGTGGCCCGAGAGGTGATTCGTTCAGACGAGGTTACCCAATCCGACGTCGTGATAGAGCTCGAGATAGTGACAGCGCGGGCACATGACTAAGCGGACCGGCACGGCGCAGTTGGTGTTGACGCTCGCGCCAATTTCTTTCTGGGAGCGCGGTTCCACATATCCGGGGACGCCAAAGCTGGTATCCAGCATGGTTCTGTCGGCGTGGCATTTGGGACACTCGATCTTGACTCCCACTGACATGAACACTCCTCCAATCGCGGGCGCGATGGCCCACTTTATCACGCGATTGCGCAGCGAGC
>Ga0181526_10000684_pt1 | contig 34973 bp, 28 predicted proteins | sample PEATcosm2014_Bin_35_FD_119750 | JGI IMG/M metagenome (GOLD analysis project Ga0181526, IMG submission 119750) | Peatland microbial communities from MTU Mesocosm Facility, Houghton, MI, USA - PEATcosm2014_Bin06_30_metaG | ecosystem: Environmental > Terrestrial > Soil > Wetlands > Peat | place...
ACCAGCCCATGCGCACGCAGCGTCCGGCGCTCCTCGCTGCCGGAGTTGACCAGCGCAAGGCCTTTGAGGAAGAGCACCGGAAAGACGCAGGGCATGAGGTTGAGAAGCAATCCGCCTACGAAGGCGAGGCCAGAGGCACGCGCCAAGAGCGCCCATGAGAGCGGCGGCGCGCTGGTTCGTTCTTGAGTCGAAGACGTTTCTGCACCGACCGGCGCGGGTGAGGGAGTCCCAGTGGCAGAAGCTGGAACTGGGGGCGCAGAGGCTGGGGTCTGAGCTATGACGGAGCCCGGCAGCGCCACAATCTCATATGCGCGTCCGCCGGATAGCTCCAGAACGCCTCGAAGTTGAGCCGGATTGGCGGCAAGACTCGCGTCTTTCTTGAGGTCGAGAATCAGGCCGTTCGCTGTGGGCGTAAACTTTTGCGGGGCGGGATTGTCGAGGATGTTCTCGTCTTCAGGGAAGAATACGGCGGCGGATTCCCGCTGGCCGGTTTCGACGGATAGGCGAAAGCCTGTTGGCGTGGGCTGGAAAACGGCTTTGCGATCTGCGGGAAACGGCTTGGGGAGTCGGCCAATCAGGCGGTTATATACATTACTTTCAGAAATCAATGGAATTATTGCTGACCGAGAAGGCCTTACTAGACGGCTCGCTTCCAACTCTGCTTTGCCGGGAACGCAGCTCCCGCGGCAGACCAGCCAATCGACGTGCGCCTGGAGGACAGCCAGACCGGGCTTTGTTGTCTTTGCCACATTCAGGGCCACTGGAAAGAGGACTTCATCTTCATAGCCATAGTCCATAAGCGGGCCAAGCGGCAGACGAGTGGGTGCAGTGAACTGCAACGGCCCAGCGGTAATTCCGGCAGGCAGCATCCATTCAACGTGCGGCGGCAGGCCTGCATCGCCCGGGTTCTTCCAGTAGACATGCCAGCCCGGCTCCAGCTTGAAGTAGATGCCCGCATCGTTCCAATCTCCTATGTAGAGATCCTTGCCCGGCACCAGGAGTTCCACACGCACATGGTCCGCGTCGAAGGAAGCCTTCGCGTCCCTCGGCTCGCTGTTTGGGGCGAAAGGCTGGGCCTGCGCGGACAGTCCCGCGAAAAGGAGAAGGAAGAGCGCGAAGATCAATCGAAAGGGGCGCATGGCAGGGGAATCGGGCGCAAGCCGGGCTTGAGGTTGACAGATCTTGTCCGCGCGGCCTGCGACGAATCGACGCATTGGCCAAGCGTACCGCCCGCCCTTGCCGCTTGTAAACCTCGGATAGCCGCAAAGCCGGCGAAGGAGATGCGGCGCCCGCAGGGCTCCAGGCCGGCAGCCGCGCCAGAGCCACACGCCGCGCCCCGGCGAAGCGAGAGGCGGCATGTGGCGTGTGAATTCCGGCTATTCGGCGGCGACTGCTTCCGCCTGGGGCTCGGCGGCCGGGGCTTCGCCCACGACCTTGACGCCGATGTGCGCGGTGACTTCGCGGTAGAGCTTGATGGCTACGGTGAAGTCGCCCAGGCTCTTGAACGGATCAGCCAACTGAATCTTGCGGCGATCGACCTCGAAGCCCTTCTCTGCAAGTCCGGCGGCGACATCGGACGAGGTGACGGAGCCAAAGAGATGGCCGGCCTCGCTCGACTTGCGGGTGAAGGTGAGCACGACGGGTTCGAGCATGCCGGCCAGGATCTCGGCCTGCGCTTTCTCAGTGGCGGAGCGGCGGGCGGCGGAGACCTTCATCTGTTCAATGACGGCCTTGTTGGCCTCGGTGGCCTGCATGGCCAGCTTGCGGGGCAGCAGAAAATTGCGGCCGTAGCCGTCCGCGACCTTGACCACTTCTCCGCGTTGGCCCAGATTGGCTACGTCTTCCTTCAGAATGACTTCCATGGCTAATTCTCCAGTGTTGCGGGCGGCGCCGCCCCAAGGGGCGATTTCGTCTTCCTTGAACAGCGACTCCAGCCGCCGGAGGCGCCGCGCAGGATTCTCGATCGGCATGCAGGCGATTGCCGCCCGCCAATTCCCGTTCAATCAAGGCCGCTCCCCTCAGAGGAGAGCGAGCCGGAACAAACGAAGGAGGCAAAAGCGACAGCCGGGCCCCAAGAATCAGTGCTTGGTGGCAAACGGGAGCAGGGCGATGTTCCGGGCCTGCTTGATGGCGCGGGTCAGGCGGCGCTGGTGAGTGGTGCAAACGCCGGTGAGCCGCCGGGGCACGATCTTGCCGCGCTCGGCCACGAAGCCCTGCAGCAGCCGAACATCGCGGTAAGGGATCGCGTCGATCTTCTCAGTGCAAAACTTGCAGACCTTCTTGCGGCGGAAGAACTTTCCGCGGCCGCCGGGTCCGGCGGAGGGTCGTCCGCCAGGTCCTCCAGCGGGCCTGCCGCCGGGACGGTGCCCTGAACCTGAACCTGGACCGGGGCCAGAAGCCGAGATGGGGCCGGTATCCGCGCCAAATGCGCCTTGAGTTGCTGCCGCGCCCGTCTCGGGCGCCTTTCCTTGGTTCTCTTCAGCCATTGTGTTTCCTCTTCACTCTCTTCAAGTCCGGTAAAACGCCGATGGGCGCTGCGGGACGCTGGATCGGGCCGGAGCCGGTTGCCCCCAAAAGGGAACCCGCCGCGGCAATTCGTGACTATCAAGCTAGACGGCGGCCGGAGCCGCAACCGGGGCCGCGGGCACCGCCGCCGGAGCCGCGGGCGCTGCAACCGGGGCTGCGTGAGACGCTGCCGGGGCAACAAATGCCGGGGCCGAGCTGCGCCGGACGCCACGCAGAGCCTTGACCTTGGCCAGACGCTTCTCTTCCTCGTCGATGCGCACGGTGATGAACTTGATCACCGGCTCCGTGACGCGCAAGCGCCGCTCCAGCTCCAGCACCACCGCGCCGTTGGCCTCGATGGTGAGCAGAACATAGTTGCCGTCGTTGAACTTGCGCACCGTGTAGGCAAGCTTGCGCTTGCCCATCTTCTCGACATTCTTGATCGCTCCGCCGCCGCCGGTGACGGTGGCGGAGAAGCCGGCGATCAGCTTGTCGGCATCCTCTTCGGCCACGTCAGGCCGAACAATGAACATCACCTCATACACACGAGCCATCTCTATTCCTTTTCCGCTGGATCGCCGGGTTCCATCCCCGGCTGCCAGCCTTACTATGCAACCCTGCCTACTCCTCCGCCGGGCTGTTTCGCTCACGGCGGTTGAACTCGTTCATGGCGGCTGCCGGTCCCAGTTCGAGAATGCGCCGCACGGCAGTCGCCACCCGGTCCAGCACCTCGTCCAACACCGCCAAATCCGCCTTGCGCATCGGCGAGAGCAGATACTCCCTGCCCGGACGCCTTCCTCCCGCCGCAATCGCCTCTGGCGGCAGATCCAGCCCGACCCCGATGCGGAGGCGCAACCACTCCTGGCTTCCCAGGGCGCCGGTCACGCTGCGGGCTCCGTTGTGCCCCGCCGGCGAACCGCGCTCCCTGATCTTGAAGGTTCCCAGCGTCAGGTCCAGCTCGTCGTGAATAACGAGCAGGTCCCTGGCTGGGTCCGCTTCAAACTCGCGAACCAGAGCGGCCACTGCCAGCCCGCTCAGGTTCATGAAGGTCTCCGGCTTGGCCAGGACCACCTCGCGCCCGGCCATGCGGCAGGTTGCGGTAGCGGCCCGGCAGCGCCGGTTCTGCACCGCAACGCCCTCTTGCCGGGCGATGCGGTCGATGGCCATGAACCCCGCGTTATGCGGCGTCCACAGATACTCCGGGCCGGGGTTGCCCAGCCCGACCACCAGAAAACTGCTGGTGGATGAGCCGGGCAGCAAAGGGCTGCGCAAAGGAGCCACCTGCCCGCCGGACTCCGTCTCCTCAACCAAGGCTTACTTCTTTCCTTCGGCCTTCTTGGCGCCAGCCTCGGGCTTCTTGGCTCCGGCATCGGCCGTCTTGGCATCGGCCTCGCCCTTGCCCTTCTTGGCCACTTCGGGCTCGGCCGCGGCTGAAGCAGCGGTGGCAGCGGCGACTGCGGCAGCTTCCGCCTCGGCCGCGGTGGGTGCTTCTTCTCGGATCGAGACCACGTGGGCCACGGTCGCATCCGCTGCATTCAGGTACTTGACAGCGTCCGAATGGGGCAGATCGCTGATGCGCAACGTCTCAAACATGGCCAGGTTGCTGACGTCCACGGCGATGTTGGCGGGGATGTCGGCAGGCAGGCATTCGACTTCGACTTCGCGCAATACCTGGTCGAGAATGCCGCCGGATGTCTTGACGCCCACCGGTATGCCCACCAGCCTGACGCGCACCCTGACGCGGAGGGTTTTGTCCAGGGCAATGCGCTTCAGGTCGATGTGGATCAAGGAATCGTTGATCGGCTCGCGCTGCCAGTCGACGATCATGGCTTTGGCCGCCGGCTGCCCGGCAACCTCGACGTCAAAGATCGTGTTATGCCCGGTTTCTGAAAAGAGAATTCGGGAAATCTGCTTGGGGTCCACCTCGATGGCCACCGGGGCGTGCCCTGGACCATACAATACGGCGGGAATCTTGCCCGCGAAGCGTACGCGGCGCGCGGCGTTCTTGTTGAATTTGCCCTCGCGGGGCGTGGCTGCAACTACTTCTGGCATTCGCTCTCTCGTTTCTCGATCGGGCACGGAAGAGCAGCTCTTAGCTATTAGCTTTTAGCTCCTAGCTTTTTCTGCTCGCGCGAATGGGATCGCTCCGCTCCCTTTGTTAAAAGCAGCTTTTAGCTATTAGCCGTTAGCTGCTTGTTGCTGTTGCGCGATGCATGGGCTCCAACCAAAAGTGCATCGTATGTTCTTCCTCCGCTCAATTGCGGAGGTCAATCACTCGGTGAAACCAGCTAGAAGCTAAAAGCTAAGAGCTAAAAGCTGCCCCTAGCTAAACAGCGTACTCACGCTAGTCTCCATGTGAATGCTCTCGATGGCCGCGCCCAGCAGGCCGGCGATGGAGAGCACTTTAATCTTGGGCAACTTCTGCGCGGCCTCGCGCAGCGGAATGGTGTTGGTGACAACGAGCTGTTGCAAGGGAGAGTTGGCGATGCGGTCGATGGCCGGACCGGAGAGCACGGCATGGCTGGCGCAGGCATAGACCGCAGCCGCGCCGGCCGCGTAGAGCGCGTCCACGGTCTTAACGAGAGTACCGGCCGTGTCGATGATGTCGTCGATGATGAGGCAGTTCTGGCCCACCACGTCGCCGATCACGTTCATGACCTCAGTGACGTTAATATCCGTGCGGCGCTTGTCCACGATGGCCAAGGGCGCCCCGACCTTCTGAGCAAAGAAGCGTGCCCGCTCCACGCCGCCGGCGTCGGGCGATACCACGGTCAGCCGGGGCAAGTTCAGGTCGCGGTAGTAGCTCACCAGCACCGGGCTGGCGAAGAGATGATCGACGGGAATGTTGAAGAAGCCCTGAATCTGTGCGGCATGCAGGTCAACGAAGAGGGCGCGGTTGGCGCCTGCAGTGGTGAGCAGGTCGGCAATCAACTTGGCGCTGATGGCTACGCGCGGGCGGTCCTTGCGATCCTGGCGGGCATAGCCGTAATACGGCACTACCACCGTGATCCTGGCCGCCGAGGCCCGCTTGAGCGCGTCGATCATCACCAAAAGCTCCACCAGGTGCTGGTCCACCGGATAGCAAGTGGGCTGCACCACAAAAACATCCACGCCGCGCACGTTCTCAAGCAACTGGAAGTAAACCTCGCCGTCGGCAAAGCGCTGGATCTTGGACTCGCCCACCTTGACGCCGATATGGCTGCCGATCTCCTCGGCCAGCGGCCGGTTTGCCGTGCCGCTGAAGAGCTTGAACCGTTTGTCCTCGCTCAGATTGCGGCGCTTGCGCTCGGGAGCCGCCTTGGCCTCCCTGGCCTTGGCTGCCGCCTCAGCGGCTGCAAATTGCGCGGCCTCTTTTGCCGCGGCCTGTCCGCCGTCCTCTTCAGGGTCTTCCACCGTTGTCGTCAAGGTTTCCGCTTCCATCTCCGTGCACCTCCAAGCTGGTTGGCTTTGGCTGCTTCCCGGGGTTAGTGTTTCGAGAATTTGGCTGGGCGACCAGGATTCGAACCTGGACAAATGCCTCCAAAGGGCATTGTCCTACCATTAGACGATCGCCCAACTCTTGCAACCGCCCGCGAGTCTCTCTCGCGGACCGGCCGCCTGTCAAACTGGCTCTTGCAACAGCATCTCGCGCCAGTACTTTGCGCGCGGCAGAGTGCGAGTCAAGTGGTTCGCAATCCCGGCCGAGCGCAAGCGTTCGCGCGCCGCTTCCGCATCTCCGCGGGTCCGGTACAACCCGTAGAGCGCCGAGCCAGACCCGGACAGCGAGGCCACCAAAGACGAGGCATGGCAGGCTGCCTCCGGCGTGCCGGGGCCCGCAAGAATGCGCTTGATCTCTGCAAGGGAGGGATGCTGAGGAAAGACGACGCGTTCAAAGTCGTTCTCAATCCAGCTACTGATCCCGGTGCGGACAAGCGCGGACCCTTGTGGTCCGGCCAGGTTCTCTCCAAGACTCGTCTCAGGGGAGAGAACACCGGAGGAGCCAACTCCCTGCCCACCCCGCGGAATCGCGCCCGCAAAGGCGCTGGCATAGGTGCGGCTCAACTCATTCATTTTAGCTTGACTGGCCTCCGCGGTCAAACCCTCGGCTGCGCAGAGCACATCCCAGTCGCGAAAGGCCTGCGGCGTGGAGACGCCAATCCCGGGCGTGGCGACGGCGCACCAGAGGGGTTCAATATCCGGCAGAGGCTGGACCTGCTGGCCGCGATCGAAGCCGAGCACCGTGCCGCCGACAAGGAAGAGGGGCACATCGGAGCCTACCTGGGCGGCGATCTCCATGCGACGCGCGGCCCACTTCGTTGTGTCATCCTGAGCGAGGGTCGCCGCAGCGACCGGAGTCGAAGGGCCCGCGTTTCGAGCACTCCATTCTCTACAAAGATCCGGAATTCCGAGTTCTGCTTCCAGCCCTACCAGCGCCGCCACGGCGTTGGCCGAGCCGGCGCCCAGGCCGCCCTGCACCGGCAACCGCTTCTCGATGTGTATCTCCACCTCAGCCGTCACGCCAAGCGCCTCCAGCGCCAGCGCAACCATTTTCCAGGCCGTATTGCGGCTATCCGTGGGAACACGGCTGTCATTCGAGGTGATCTGAAACGCCGTATTTCCAGCCTGACGTGCTGTAACGGTTACCAGGTCGTGCAGCTCCAGGGTCTGATAGACCGTAGCCAGCGCGTGGAAGCCATCTGGGCGCGGCGCGCCAATGTGAAGGCCCAGGTTGATCTTGGCGTGCGAACGAACCACGGTAGGCATACCGGTTCATTGTAGGGGCTTGCTCAGGGCCTAATCTATTCAGAGTGAGAAACTCGGGCATGACGCAGAGTACAGAACAGCCTTTGTGCGCCCTCCATTGGCGTCTTCGCGACTGGATCGCCGCCGTGGGGCTCTTTGCGGCCACCGCGGCCGTCGTGCTTTGGCAGGACGCGCATCTTGTGGTGCTGTGGGATCTGAGCTATACCCTGGACAGCAGCGTCCGCTTCGCCCTGGGGCAGATGCCTTACCGCGACTTCCCGTTCGTCCATCCGCCGCTGACGTTTCTGATTCAGGCCGCCATTATGCGCCTTACCGGGCGGGTCTACTGGCACCATGTTGAGTATGCCGCTGGGGTTGGCGGCCTGGGAACGATGCTGGCCTGGCGCATCGCGCTGCGCACGCTAAGGGGGCGCGTACCGGGGGCGTGGACGGTTTCCGTGCTGCTGGCCGCTCCGCTCACCGTGCTGGGCATTTACAGCATCTTGCCGCTGCCATCCTACGACTGCGACAGCGCCTTCTCGATCCTGGCCGCCATTCTGCTGTTACAGCGCCTGACGCCGGAAGCGGTGGATTTGAAAGGGCACGACTTCAGTCTTGCCGAAAGTGCGGAGAATTCAGCGCGGGCTTTAGCCTCGGAGGCATTACCTGCCGCAGAGCGGAGAATCGGATGCCTCGCGGCGGTCCCCACGCCCGAAATCAGGGGATTGCTGCTTCCCTTCCTGGCGGGCGCGGCGGTTGCGCTTCCGCTCTTCTTCAAGCAGAACATCGGCTTGCCGCTGTTGGCGGTCGTGGTTGCGACGATCCTTCTCATGCTTGCCGCCCGGCTCATCGGCCGCCGGCCTGCCTCTCCTGCCAACCCCAGCGTCCCGGCGTTGCTGGCCGTCCTGGCCGGCGCGGCCGCAACGCTGCTTGCCACCGCTCTGCTGCTGCATTGCACCGCTGGCCTGCGAAACTACCTTCGCTGGACCATCCGCTTCGCCATGGAGCGCCGCCTGCCGGGCTTCAACGATATGCTCGGCATCTACATGGAGCCGTCCCTCGCCTGGACGCTGCCCTGCGTGGCCGCGGGTCTGCTGCTGATGCGCAGCCGGTGGGCGCTGGCCATCTGGGCCCGTCTGCTAGCGCTTGCTTTGCTCGCCGCGCCGTTTCTCTTCACTGTCTTTGGGCTGTTCCTATCTGACGATGCCGACGACCGCGCCAGCAATCTCCTCGCGCTGTGGCCGTTGCTGCTTATCCTCTCTGCCGCGCTCACCCTCTTCTATCTGCTGCGTGGCCCCATCGATCGCGCTCTGCTGCCCGCGGCGCTGCTGGCGGCTATTCACGGAACCCTGCTCTCGCAGCAGCTTTGGGGATCGACCTACGCCATCTGGCCGCTCCTCATGCTGCTGATTGCCGAGATAATCGCGTTTCTGGCGACGGTCAACCCGCCTGGGCCGGCGCCGGCAGGCTGGAGCCCTGCTCCCGCGCTGGCCGTCGCGATCGCGGCGACCCTGCTGGTCTGCGGTGGGCTTTACACGGCCAGCGAAGACCGCCTGTCGTTCATCGACCTGCCGGATGGGCCGGTGGAGCACTCGACCCTGCCGCAAGTCAAGGGCATGGCTACGCCCGGACCTTATCTGCCTGACTTTGAAGAGCTGCTGCGATTTGCTGCCGCCAACATCCCTGCCTCCGACGGGTTGATCCTGCTGCCCGGCGAAGACCCGTTCTACTTTGCGACTAGGCGCGTTCCGCAGTTTCCGGTGCTGCTCTTCGACCCCGCCACCGACCCTTACTCACCCGCCCAGCTTGTGGAGCTGGCGCGCACGCGCAACATTCGCTGGCTGATTGTGAAGCGCGAGTTGCAGATCCGGGAGGACGTGACGCCGCAGCGCGAAGCTGCCATGAAGGCTCTGCTGGGCGACTTCACGCTCTACAGCCGGCTCAACGCTTACGACGTTTACCGGCGCTACTGACACGGACCGATTGGGAGATGATCGCGAAACCCACCCAAGGGCATTCCTCCGAGATGCCGCAGCCCGCCGGGGGACGAGCGACGATCGGGACGAACGAAGTGCGTCCGGAATATCTCGTATCCCCACCCCCGCAATGTAGAATTGCTTCGTTTGCGCGGGATGCATCTCTGCGCACACAGAGGAAACGGACATGAGCGAGCAGAAGGAAGCGAAAACCGTTGTGGTGACAGGCGATTCTACGTTGGATTGGAACCTGGCCCGCAACCCGTCGATGGAGCCGCAGAGGGGCCTTTGGGAGCCGGAGGTGTGTACTCGGCTGAGGTGGCAGCGGGGAGGGGCTGGCTTGCTGGCCGACCTGGTTGCAGGTGTTGCCGCGCAGATCGGCGACGCGGCTGCCTGCCAGGTTCGGCAACCGGATATGCCGCGGCACGCCGGCAACGGCAAGGAGCCCGCGATCGACACCGAGGATGCGCGCTTCCATCACTCCTATGCTTCGTGGAAGCCCTTTGACTTTGCGGCCAAAGATTCCAAAGCAGCCAAGGATGCCGCCAAGGAAAAGCGCGATGAAAAAGCGGCGTGGCGAGTTGCGGAGTTTTTGGGCGCGCGGCGGTGTGCGAACCCGGACGAAGTGAGCGACTGGGCGCGAGTGGTCAACGACGATCCCGACGCTGAATTGGTGGTGCTGGACGATGCCGGCCTGGGCTTCCGCAAAGACAGCCAACGCGCTTTGTGGCCTGTCAGCCTCAAGACGCCCGGCAAAGAACCATGGGTGCTGGTCAAGATGAGCCGGCCGGTGGCTGAGGGGGATCTGTGGAAGCACCTTTGCGAGCACCATGCCAAGAAGCTCATTGTTGTGATGACGGTGAACGATCTGCGCCTCACGGAAGTCCAGATCAGCCACGGGCTTTCCTGGGAGCGCACGGCCCAGGATCTGGTTTGGGAGGTCATCTATAACAGCAATCTGCCCGGCCTGTTGCACTGCGCCCACGTTGTGGTCTCGTTCGGCGCGGCCGGAGCCTTCCTTTTTTCGCGCGACAGCGGGAAGGAGCTTCCCTGCCGGGTGATCTTCGACCCCGAGGTGGTCGAGGGCATGTGGGAACAGAGCTATCCGGGGCGGATGGTGGGCTACTCTTCCTGCCTTAGCGCCGGCATCGCGAAGGAAGTAATGCTGGAGCCCGCGAAGCCGGATATTCAGAAGGGCATCCGCGCGGGGCTTTCGGCGCTGCGCTGCCTGCATCGCGAGGGCTACGGGAAGCGCGGCGCCTCGGCGGCCGAGATCACGCTGGAATTCCCGGTGAGCAAGGCGATCGGCGCATTGGACGCTTCAGATACCTCGTTCCAGCAGGTAGATGTTCCCATGCGTACCGGCCACAAGTATTGGACGATCCTGGGCGAACGGTATTCGAGCAATCTGGAGGAGCTGGCAGCTAGAGTGGTTCTGGATGGGCCGGAGAAGGCGCTCAAGGGAGTTCCGCTCGGCCGCTTTGGCGGTTTGCTGACAGTCGACCGGCAGGAGATCGAGAGCCTGCGCAGCATCCGGTCGCTGGTGAGCGAATATATCGCTCTCGAACGTCCCAAGCGGCCATTGTCCATTGCTGTCTTCGGCCCTCCCGGATCGGGGAAGTCCTTTGGGATCATCGAACTGGCGAGGGCGCTAAGGCCGGACGAGATCGAGGTGAGAGAATTCAACTTGTCCCAGTTCCAGACTACCGACGAGTTGTTGTCGGCCTTCCATCAGGTGCGTGACATCGCGCTCAGCGGAAAAATCCCGCTGATCTTCTGGGATGAATTCGACAGCAACTTCGGGACAACGGCTTATGGATGGCTGCGCTACTTTCTCGCGCCCATGCAGGACGGGAAGTTCCTGCAAGGAAATTTGGCCCATCCCGTCGGCAAGGCGATCTTTGTTTTTGCGGGTGGAACTTGCAAGAAGCTCGAAGACTTTGGCAAGAACGGGGACGACAGCGAGTTGCGGGCTGCCAAGGTTCCCGATTTTGTGAGCCGGCTGAAGGGCTATCTGAATGTGCTCGGACCCAACCCGCAAGCGGATAAGCCCGATCCGTATTTCGTGCTGCGGCGCGCCCTGCTGCTGCGCTCCATGCTGGAGCGGGACGCAAAGCGCATTTTGCGCGATAAGCGGGTGCAGATCGATTCCGGCGTGCTGCGGGCCTTCCTGCAGACCCAGAGTTACAAGCACGGCGCGCGGTCGATGGAGTCTCTCATCGCCATGAGCCAACTGGACGGCAAGACGCGCTTTGAACGCTCCAGCCTGCCCACCAAAGCGCAACTCGACCTGCACGTCGACGGCCGGGATTTCCAGGCGCTGGTTCATCAGCTCGCGCTTGACGACCAGGTTCTGGAGAAGCTGGCGCGGGCCGCGCACGACGTCTTCTGCGCAGCACTTGTGAAAGACAACTGGAAGTTCGGACCCGAGAAAGACGATGAGAAGAAAGAGCACCCGTATCTTAAAGACTTCGCTCTGCTTCCTGAAGAAGTGAAGGAGCAGAACCGCGGGCAGGTTCGCGACATTCCCGGCAAGCTGGCTTTTGCCGGCTGCCACATGGTTCCGGCCCCTGAAAGCGAGCCTTCCTTCGAGTTTTCAGCGGAGGTGCTGGAAGAACTTGCCTCCAGGGAACACACGCGCTGGATGCTCCAGAAGGCGAGGGACGGATGGCGCTATGGAGACCCCAGAGACAACGATAAGAAGCTGCATCCGTGCATGCTGCCCTGGACGACTGGAAAGCCGGAGGCTTACGGCGACTTTGGCGATCGCCTCGGGGACAAGGAGCTCCCCCCTGAAGAGAAGGACAAAGACCGGACAGCGGTCAGGGAGATTCCCACGATTCTGAAGGCCGCCGGTTACACCATCGTTTAGGACGTTCCGCGCAGGCGCGCGATTTCGCCGTAGCGAAGCAAGCTGGGCCAGCATTTGTCAGGCCCGTCGCAGGCGCAGGAGCCGTCAGGGTGTTCCGGGACGAGCAAGGCGGCGTTGGAAGCCCCGCTTCAGTTAGCCAGAACCTTCGGCGCGATCGATCTTTCGTGAGCCAGCAGGTCGGCCAAGGCCTTTTCCGGGCAGATGTGGTGGACCTCGATCAGGCGCAATTCCGCCTCTGTCTCCACGGAGAAAGCAACGGTCATGAAGCAGTCCAGGCAGCGGGTATTGTATGTGCCGTTTTCGTTCTGGGTGCGGCTGTACATCGTACCTCGAAGAGACCGGAGATTCCACGATGCTAGCCTTGGATGCATTTCCGTGACGTGACCTGCATCACCGGATTATGTTTACCGGGGGGCGGCGGCGCATTCTCTCGCCAGACAAACCCTCAGAGCGTGGTCACCTGATTCGTGTTGCGGCGCAACTGCCAGCAGGGGGCTTGCCCAGCCTGCGGAAACAAGGAGACCGAGCAGGGCACGTCCTGGGAACCGAGATAGTCGTACTCCTGCTTGTTGCCCTTGAGGGGAATCGTCAGGTAGCGGTTGACAGTGACTTTGGATGATGGCGAGCCACGCAGCTTGAAGACCGCCCAGTCGCCCGCATAGATGGCGACAAACCCAGCCGCAAGGGCCACAGCCAACCTTAGCAGCCAGCGTTTCATGCGGTCTCAGCCTTCCTTCGGCAGGCGGGTTTCGCTCATCGGGGCAATTCCGCTTTCCAGGTTCGGTTGCATGTGGTTGCGCGGGTGGCGATCCCACACGAATCCTTCAGCTTGCATTCTGCGTTTCGCCGCGCACCATTTCGGGCGTGTACACCCGATAGCAGTTCCGCCCGCTCGCCTTGGCTTGGTAAAGAGCCGCATCTGCGCCTCTGAACAGCGCTTCGCCATCGAGCTCCCCACCTGATTCCATGCAGACGCCGGCACTTGCGGTAAGCGGCAGTTCACCGCCTTCAAAAGAGACGGGAACGGCCAGATTCTTCACGATGTTTGAAGCAATCCTTTCGGCAACTTGCGGATCGCGCAGATCGGTGAGCAGCACGACAAACTCATCGCCGCCGATTCTGGCCACGGTATCGATCTTGCGCACAGCTTCGATCAGGCGATCGGCGGTAACGCGCAAGACCTCGTCGCCGGCCTGGTGGCCATATGAATCGTTTACGTCCTTGAACTTGTCAAGATCCACCAACAGAAGCGCCAGCCCTGTTTTATGGCGGTTGGCGGTGTCCACGGCCGTGACCATCCGGTCTTGCAGCAGCACGCGCGTCGCCAGTCCCGTCAAGCCATCGTGCAGAGCCATATGGCGGAATCGTTCTTCACTTTCGCGGAGAAGAATCGTCTGCTGCTTCACCCGCTTCTTGAGCGAAACAACCCAGGCCAGAACCGCCAGCGTTCCGGTCAGCGCGAATGCCAGCACCAGAAACGCGTGAGCGGGCGTCCACCACGAAGGGCTCTTGGTGACAACAACATCCGACGGCGAGCGAAGCAGGATTTCGAATGCCTTGGGAAGCCGGAAATGCTGGGACGCGACGGTCTCCGAAATCATGCAGATGCCGGTGAGCCGGAGCTGGCTGCCGTCGCGCAAATCAGCCAGCGGATTCTCCTTGAGTTCTGTTGGAAGGATGGCGGAAAAGACGGCGCCTCCCGCATCCACCAGCAAAGTGTCTTGGCCTGTCGCTCTCTGCAGCCCGATGAGGCGGCCATCCAGGTGCACCAGATCCCCCTCGAAATCGCCGGAGAGCGCCTCCTTAACAGTTACGGATTTGGGTTCAGGCAGCGGCGCCGTACCCAGCTTCTTGAATATCGCGTCGTCGACGGTGTGCTCGGTGTCGCCCAGCACGGGGTATCCGACCGCATCCACCACTTCCCCTGGCTTGAGCGCATTCGTCTCGCTGCCTAACACGCTAGCGCCCTGATTGCCATCGTTGACATAGACTGTCTGGCCCCAGCGGGCGGTAACCACGCCTCGAATTCGAACCAGATGATCCGGTGTGTCGCCAGGAATATACTCGAAGACGGTTCTTACCGGCCTTAATGGAAGGGAAAAGGGATCGGCGGGCGCGGGCTGGAGAATCTGAACGTTGTCCGAGCTGGGCGAGTAGACGCTGATTGAGATGAGCTGGCGCCGCTGATTGAAGACCGGACCCGCACTGCCGCTAACCCGCACCCGGGCGTTGATGAGCCCTCCATATTCCTTCTTGCCGGGCGGAGTCATCACTTCCACCTGCAATCGTCCTGACGCGATCTCCATGTCCAGCATCGACTCTCTTTGCTTGACCGACCGCACCGTGCCCTCGAAGGAAATCCACTGCCCGTCCTCTACGCCGGTGGACAGGCGATCCAGGCTGACCGGCCTTGCAGGCGGAATCGGCTCTTCCCCCAGAACCCGCAAGGAAGCCTGGTCGACGATCGGGGCATAATCGCCCGGACCGGTGACCCCCACTATATCGAGGAATACCCCTGGATGAATTGCAGCGGTCAATGGGACGTGATTCTTGGTCTGAACATAAACGCCTGTTGCTCCGTCATTGACGAAAAAACCGTACCAATCGGCAAAACAAACGACGCAAACCGCCCGTAGATGCACGGGATATTGCTGCCTGGACTGGGCGCTTGTAAGGTCGTGAACGGCCTTGGCGGTGGTCAGCGTGGGCAAGCCGGCTGGAGTTGCCAGCTTCCCGGCATGACCATCCTGGGCGGCGGAAGCCGCCGGGCCGAGCAGCAGCAGGAGGGCGGCAGGGATCAGCGCAAGTCCAGCCTTTCGGTGCAGGATCTGCGTCCCCCGAGCTATTGAAGGCAACTCGAACTCGACGATTTCATCTGCCATCTCGCAACACTCTCGATACCCGAACCGCTCCAGCCTATGCCCCGCCCCAGGGTGCGGCCAGGCATCTGCCCATGTAGCCGGCGCACAGCGCAACCACCAAAAAATGAACCACCAACAGGATTGGCTGCGCCACAGGAGAGGGGCGAAGGCTGGCGTTCAGAAGGCGGACCTTTGTTTGCTTCTACCCGCGGAGGCGGGCCGAGTCATTCCCCGATTGCGCCTCGCTCCGCGCTCATCGGCGGCGCCTGAGGTCCAGACTCTCAAAACGAGTTTTCTCCTCCTTGTTGCCGAGCCGCCTCTCGAAGCCGGCTCCATGCAGCCTTATCGGCAGATGGGAAGCAAGACACTATCATAACGCCGCGATTGCATCGCGAACCGGAAAGCAGCGATCCAAGGCCTGATTGGCGAGATCGCATTGCAGGCGGAACGGCGGCGCATTCCGCTCCGGCACTGGACCGTTCGCGGGAATCCTCGCGTCTGCGGAGTTGCGGGAATCCCAAAGCCGCAGGGCTAGGATTCTGCGCGCTGAGCGATCGCCGTCGGACGCGGGGCGCCTGCCGGCAGGACGAGAATTTGCGGCGCGCGGCGAGCGAGATCGAATTTCGCCAAGTCGGCTTGCATCTGCTGGTCATGGCCGAACGATGCCAGCGTGGCGGCGAGGATGGATGCGGCGGCACCATCGGCAAGAGAACAGATGCGGTAATGCATCCATTTGCCCTCGCGCCGGGCGCCGACGATTCCCGCCTTGCGCAGGTAGGCGAGATGGCGGGAGATCTTGGGCTGCCCCTGACCGAGGATTTCGACGAAGTAGCAAACGCAGACCTCCCGGCCGGCCATCAGGTTGAGCAGCCGCAGGCGGGTGGTGTCGGCCAGCGCCGCGAAGAGAGTGGCGAGATTGACCGGTTTGGAGGAGCAGCCCATGAAGATATTGTATATGCCTTGACAAATATGAGCACTCTTAATATATTTGCTAAAGCGAATGTGAGGCGCGTTCTATGGAGAGTATGACGGACACGAAAGCACTGGTGCAGGAGAAGTATGGCGCGGCGGCGCGCGAGGTGCGGAAGAGCGGCTCGGTGGCATGCGGCGATCCGGCGCTACGCTGTTGCGACCCGATCACGACCAACCTCTACGACGAGGCGGAGAAGAGCGGGCTGCCGCCGAACGCCGTGCTGGCCTCGCTGGGCTGCGGCAATCCGACGGCGCTGATTGAGTTGAAGCCCGGAGAGACGGTGCTGGACCTTGGCTCCGGCGGCGGTATCGACGTGCTGCTTTCGGCCCGGCGAGTGGGGCCAACGGGCAAGGCGTACGGGCTGGATATGACCGACGACATGCTGGCGCTGGCGCGGGAGAATCAGCGACTGGCGGGGGTTGAGAACGTCGAGTTTTTGAAGGGCGAGATCGAGAATATTCCCCTGCCCGGCGCCTCGGTGGACGTGGTGATCTCGAACTGCGTCATCAATCTCTCCGCGGACAAGAGCCAGGTGCTGCGGGAGGCGTTTCGCGTGCTCAAGCCGGGCGGGCGATTTGCCGTCTCCGACGTGGTGGTGCGCGGCGAGGTCCAAGAGCAGGTGCGCACAAACATGCTGCTGTGGGTGGGCTGCATCGCCGGCGCGCTGGAGGAGCGGGAGTATGCGGCCAAGCTGTCCGAGGCCGGCTTCAGCGGGATCTCCATTCAGCCGACGCGCGTGTATTCGATCGAGGATGCGCGGAGTTTTCTTGTCGAGACGGGCCTCGATGTAGATGCAATCGCGCCGCTGGTCAAGGGCAGGTTCATGAGCGCCTTTATCCGGGCGACGAAGCCAGGCGGTGAATGCTGCGCGCCGGGATGCTGCGGCAGCTGATCTGGCCACAATTGGACGCAGCCGCGAGGCCCACCCAGTTCTCTGTTAATCATCACAGGAGAGATCCATCGGAGAGTCCGAATTGGAGGAGATTGTGCAAAGGCCATACAACATCCTCGTACTTTGTACCGGCAACTCGGCGCGCAGCATCATTGGCGAAGCGCTCTTCAACATACTGGGCGCGGACCGCTTCAAAGCTTACAGCGCGGGCAGCCATCCCACGGGGCAGGTGAATCCCTTCGCCATCGAGCAGGTGCAGCGATTGGGTTATCCGGTGGAGGAGCTGCGCAGCAAGAGCTGGGACGAATTTGCCGCTTCCGGCGCGCCGGAAATGGCCTTCGTGATCACTGTCTGCGACAAAGCGGCGGGCGAGATGTGTCCGTTTTGGCCGGGGCAGCCGGTGACTGCGCACTGGGGTTTTCCGGACCCGGCGGCGGTGGAAGGCAGCGATGAAGTGAAACGCGCGGCCTTCACGCAGACCCTTCATCAGATGCGCAATCGCGTGCAGCTCTTCCTCAGCCTGCCCTTGGAAACACTGGACCGGATGGCGATCGAAAAAAGCGTGCGTGCGATCGGGCGGGAGCCGCTATGAGTTCCGCCCGGCCGCTGGTATCGGAGGGGTTGGGGACCGCGTTTCTGCTGGCTGTTGTCGCTGGATCGGGGATCATGGCCGAGCGCCTGGCTGGTGGCAATGCTGCCCTGGCGCTGCTGGCCAATGCGCTGGCGACGGGAGCAGGGCTGACCGCGCTGATTCTGGCATTTGGTTCCGTTTCCGGAGCGCACTTCAATCCTGTGGTCACACTCGCGGAAGCGATTGAACACCGAATGAGTCGGCGGTTAGCTTTTGCCTACGTTCTTGCTCAAACCTGTGGGGCAGTTGCTGGCGTGGCTGTAGCGCACACTATGTTCGGCGAGCAAGTTTTCTCGTTTTCATCGCACATTCGCACAGGCTGGCCCCAGTGGTGGAGCGAGCTTGTTGCTACTGCCGGACTTCTGCTGGTCATTCGAGGCACCTCCCGGAATTGGCCTGCAGCCACGCCGTTCGCCGTTGGCGCATACATCACCTCGGCCTATTGGTTCACGGCTTCGACCTCGTTTGCCAACCCCGCGGTTACGCTGGCGCGGACCCTGACGGCAAGCTTTTCGGGAATCCGTCCTGTGGATGCGCCAGGGTTCATTGCGGCGGAGCTTCTGGGAGCAGTGATGGCAACGTTGTTGGGCCGTTGGCTGTTTCGTCCGGCGCCTGCAGTAACCTAAAAACGGGGACGATCCTCGATGACACGCTCCGCGCTCTGGCTGGAGTTTCTGGTGCTGTTTGTAGGCTTGCCGCTGGCGTACCGGTACGCGCCGGTGAAGATTCCGGCCTTGCCCTTGCTGTGGGTGGTGGCAGGATATGCGGGCTGGCGGTTGCTCGCCGATCCGCTCTTCGACCGCGCCCGGCTGTGGAACTTTGCCCAGTTGCCCGGCCGGCTGGGTGCGATTCTGGGTATCTTCGCCCTGGTGGCTTTCGCACTCTGACTGGGGGTGCGGCGGTTTGCGCCCGATCTGGAGTGGAGCTTTGTGCGTCAGCATCCGGGGTTCTGGGCGGTGGTGATGGTGGCCTACCCGGTGGTCTCGGTCTATCCCCAGGGGCTGCTCTACCGGGCCTTTTTCTTCGATCGGTATGCGGCGCTGTTTCCTGGCAAGTGGGCGACGATCTTGGCCAGCGCCGCGGCCTTTGCGTTCTTGCACATCATCTTCCGCAACTGGCTGGCCGTGGCGCTCACCTTTGCCGGCGGGCTGCTGTTCGCCGCCCGCTATGCGGATACCGGCTCGCTGGCGGCTTCGAGCTTCGAGCACGCCCTCTACGGCTGCTGGCTGTTTACGGTCGGGCTGGGGCAGTTTTTCTATCACGGAACGATTAGCACTCTGGGCTCGGCGATACGGCGATAGGAATTCGTCCGCTCAGCGCATAGGTTTTTTTCTTGTTGACAAATAATACGGCGCGTACTATAGTACGAAACGTACTATGAGAATCACCTCCAGCCTCGAATTCGCTCTCGCCGGGCTGCTCAAGCAGAAGTCGCAGTCTGGATACGACCTGCGCAAGACCTTTGCCAAGACCGCCATGCGCCATTTCAGCGACAGTCCGGGGTCGATCTACCCGGCGCTGCGCCGCCTGCATGCGCGCGGATGGATCGCTGCCGACGCGAAGCCTTTGAGCCACCCCGAAGACCCGCGCCGGCGGCAGGTCTTTCATTTGACCGCCCAGGGAGAGTCCTCGCTCGTCGCTTGGCTGGAGCTTCCGGTGACCCGCGAGGACGTCATCTGGCGGCTCGACGAGCTGATGCTGCGCTTTGCTTTCATGGATGGAAACGTCCCCCGCTCCACAGCCCTGCGCTTTCTCGGCCAATTTGAGCAGGTGCTTGCCGCCTATGCCGGGGAGCTGCGCGCCGACTTCGAGCGCTCCAGCTTCCAAATGCCACTAAATACCGGCCTGCTTGCCTTTCAATCGGGGGTTGAGGGGTTTGAGGCCCAACTTGCCTGGGCGCGCCAAGCCCGCGCCCGGCTTATGGAGGATTCGCAATGAAAACCATTCTTAAACTGGTCGCCTGCTGGGCGGCCTTCGGCCTCGCCATGATAGGCGCCGGAACTCTCGTTCACTTTCTGCGCCTGCGGATGATTCTTCCGCCGAACATGGATACCGGTCCTATGCATTTCCTTACGGTCCTCGGGGCAGGAGGATTGCTGGTGCTGGGCCTCTGGCCGCTGGCGCGGGGGCTGGCAGGCTCCAGCGCGGCGCGGGCCGCCGTGCTGGGCATCTTCCTGCTTCTCGCCTTCGGGGTCAACACCATCCTGGACGGCGCCATCTTCACTAGTTATTTCCTGGGCGCCATCCCCGCGCACACGCTTATCTATGCCATGCAGTCGCTGTTTCTGGCCGGCGCGCTTGGCTTCTGCTTTGGCCAAACGGGGCAGCCGGCGGGATTCCCTCGCCGCGGATGGCCGGCCTGGGCGGGCCGCGGGCTGATTGCCTGGCTCGCCTGGCCATTTATCTACTTCTTCTTCGGCACGTGCGTCGCGCCCATCGTCGTCCCGTATTACCAGAACGGATCGGTCGCGGGGCTTCATATTCCGCCCATGAGCACGATATTTGCCATGCAACTGCTCCGCAGCGTACTTTTCTTAGCCTCGTCGCTGCCGCTGATTGCGCTCTGGAAGGGCTCGCGCCGCAGTCTCTGGCTGGCGCTTGGCCTGGCCCACGCCGTCACGGTAGGGCTATACGGGCTGGTGGCGGGGACGTTCCTGCCCGCAGTTCTTCGCATTGCGCACAGCGTGGAGATCACGTGCGATTCCTTCGCTTATGCCGGATTGCTGGTGCTGCTGTTCAGCGCGCCGGCCGCCGCCGCGGCAATTCCCGCGGCAAGCCGCCAGGAACCGCAACTGCGGGCGTTATAAGGCTGGAGCATTTTTTCGCAAATTGCGTAGACCGGAATTCTGTCGGTATCCCACCCATGCCGCTGAAAAACGCGGGATGGATGGGGCACGAAAGTCTGCAGTAAAAGCAAAATGCTATAGCTCGGGAAATGCGAAATGGGCCGGAAGACTCGCACTGCGGAATCCTCCGGCCCGCGAACTCCCGACGAATTAGAACTTCACCGAAGCGGCGCGGGGCGAGATGCCGCTGAGTTCGGCGGCTTTGGACTCGGCGTAAGCGGCGGCGCCCAGCAGCGCGGCGCGGCTCTCCAGGATAATGCGCACCGGCATGTTGATGAGCAGCTGGCTCATCCGGCCCTTGTCGGCGAAGGCCTTCATGAAGGCGCCGTCCTTGAGCTTCTCGATGATGCGAGGCGCAATGCCGCCGCCCACGTAGAGGCCGCCTGCCGACAGAATCTTGAGGGCCAAGTTGCCGGCCTCGGCGCCATAGGCGGAGACAAACATATCCATCGCCTTGACGCAGATTTCGCTCTTGGCGGCCAGCGCCAGCTCGGTGATTACGGCGTTGGGGTCTTCGGCGGCGATGCGCCCGGCCAGCCAGGCCGGCTCGTCCATGCCGCGCACCTCGCGCAGGAACTCGTAGATATTGGTCAGGCCCATGCCGCTGACGACTCGCTCAAAGCTGATGCGTCCGTCGTATTTCTGCTTGAGAAAACGCAGCAGATCGATCTCGTCCTCGTTGCGCGGCGCGTAATCGGCATGGCCGCCTTCGGAAGGATAGGGAGTATGACTGCGGCCGTTCCAGACCAGGAAGCACTCGCCAAGGCCGGTTCCGGCGGCGAGCAGGGCGCGGTTGCCTATCTGGCTGGGGTCGCCCTCGTTGAGGGTGTAAATTTGGCCGTCGGCCAGCTCGGCCACGCCGTATCCGTTGGCCTCCAGATCGTTGATCAAGAAGACGTGCTGAATGCCGAGGCTGGCCGAAAGCTCGCGGCTGTCCAGCGTCCAAGGCAGATTAGTAAGCCGCAAGCGGCCGTCGCGCACCGGTCCCGGCACGCCGAAACAGGCCGCTGTCACCTTTTCCGAGCCCAAAAACTCCTTTACGATCGTTTCCAGCCCGGAGTAATCCCTGGCCCGATAGATCTTATCGCGGTTATATGTAAGCTTGCCATTGGTAAATTCATACAGCGCCAGATCGACCTTGGTGCCGCCAACATCGCCAGCCAGAATCATCGTTCCCTCTCCAGAAATCCGCATCCCTCCGCGTCTGTCGCGGGTAAAAGCGCAGCTGCCGCCTTGTCCAGGATCAATGTCAGTATACCGCTTGAGGGCCAAATCAGCTGGCTTGGCAGCCGCTCGGGATCGCTGGGCCCGGTGAGAACCTCGCTCAGGATCGCGGCCTTGTCAGCCCCCGCAACGAGGAAGAAGACCGAGCTGGCGCGGTTGATGACCGGCCAGGTGAGGGTAATGCGCCAGGCGTCCTTCTGGGGCACACGGTTGGCCGCCACCAGCCGGTCCGTCTCGTGGAGGGCCTGGGTGCGCGGAAAGAGCGAAGCGGTGTGGCCGTCGGAGCCCATGCCCAGGGCGATGAGGTCGAAGCGGGGAAGCTCAGCGCCTTCCAGGCGGAAGCTGGATCGCAACTCCGACTCGTAGCGAGCGGCGGCTGCCTCGGGGTCGAGTTCGCCCTCGATGCGGTGAATCTGGCCGGGTTGGAGCGGCACGCGATCGAGAAGGGCTTCACGGGTCATGCCGTAGTTGCTGTCGGCGTCGCCGGGTGGAACGGCCCGTTCGTCCACCCAGTAGAGGTCGAGCTTATCCCAGGGCATGCGGGCGCGCCACGGCTGGCTCGGGTCGGCCAGCAGCACAAAGGCGGCCTTGGGCGTGGAGCCTCCGCTGATGGCGATGCGCGCGCGTCCCCGTCCGTCCGCCGCTTCGCCCACCATCTCGACCAGATACTGCGCCGCGCGGCGAGCCAGCGCCTCCGCATTGGGCTCGACATAGTACTTGATCTGCAACTTCCTGCCAGAGCGCATGGGGAGGCCTCTTATCTACAGGGTACACGCGAGAGCTCTCCGCGGACGCAGGCTACGCTTTTCGCCGCCCTTTTCCTGCGGGAAAATTCAAGGGCGCAGACAGCTTTTCATATAAAACGAAGAGGAATTCAACCCGCTGTCGGTCGCTTTCGAAGGGTTGGGGCCGGTAGCAGAGGTCAACTGCCCGGTCCAGCGCTGCATGGGTTTTGAGCAAAACAGGCGGCATAGCCATTGGGTCATACAGGTCTGCCAGCGTGGAGTCCTGGAACTCCTTTCGAGCGTCCAGAACCTTTTGCGCGGCGGATTCAACCGCCGAATGTTGCTTCGTCGTTGGCAGCTCGGGCCATGGATAGTTGTTGTAGACAAGCATGGCGGAGTATCGAAAGTCCGACTTCAATCGTCCGCAAACCTGACGAACCCAAGCCATATGCATGGCAGAGGACAGAACGCCAAAATGGTAAAGCGTTGCATCAGGTACGCAGAGGCAACTGTCGCTGACAATATATCTCGGCGTGAAATAACTCATGGGAATGTGTCTGCGCGTTTCCGAACTGTGACGCGGCACCAGGACGTATTTGGTAGTAGGCTGCCTATTCTCCCCAAATATCGACGGTTGCCCAGCCAGCTTAACCGTCGTTTCCCGCTTGCTGGCTTCGCGATAGGCACGAACCTCCCTTACGCGACGATAGACCTCGGGAATTCCACGGATTGTTTGCGGCGAGACTCCATCGAGCCAGAGGCACCAGCGGCTTCTTCCATTCAGGTATTCGTCCGCGCTCAGAAGGGGCCGGATCAGCGGACGCGCTTCCGGCGCCTCGCTCAACAATCGGTTCTTGTCCTCGTCGGTGAGGAGCAGATTGCCGTCGTCGTTCGGCATACTCCCAAACCGCATCTCCGGAACGTCGCTCACCGGATTACTGCGCGTCTGCAAGGCCCTGTCGTTTCCTTCTATGAGGTAAGGGCTGATATTAGCAGGCTGGCTCACCAGCACATTCCCGCCCTTTCCTTCATATTCGTATATCCGCTTTTCGCGAATATCGAAGGCCCCAAACCCAATAATCACCACATGAACGTGTGCCTTGCCACGCGCCTCACTTTCCCATGCAAAAGTTCGATGGGCGAAATGTATCTTCAACCCAAATTGGCGAAACAATATTGACCAAAGAACGCCCGGCTGCTCGCCTTGGGTGATGGAGTTTGTCGAAACAAAGCCTACCGCGATCTTTGTCCCGCGGATGTATTGTGCCGCACGCAGATACCAACAACACACGTAGTCAAGGACGCCTGTTCCGTTGATCGTCCCGAATACGATCTGCATATCGGCCTGTTGCTCCGCGTTTCTCGCTTTCTTGCCGACGAAGGGGGGATTGCCGAGGACATAACTGCAGCGCGACGGCGGAAGGATGTCCTGCCAATTGATGCGCAATGCGTTACCGCAAACAATGGTCGGCGATTTCTTCAGCGGAAGCCGGACAAAGTATGGGCCAAACTCTAAGGAAAGGCGAATGTTCATCTGGTGGTCCATCAGCCACATGGCAACTTCGGCAATGCGCGCGGGCCATTCGCAGATTTCGATTCCGTAAAAGGCATCCACGTCTACAAGAGAAAGCCTCTGAATGTCGAGTTCCTGAGAACCGGAGGGAAACAAAATCTTGAGTATTTCTATTTCGAGCAACCGCAACTCGCGATAGGTGACCACGAGAAAGTTTCCGCAGCCGCAGGCAGGATCAAGAAAACGAAGGGCGGAGATTCTCTCGTGAAAGCGCTTGAGTTCCGCCTTATTGCCTTTTATGCGGCTGAACTCGGCGCGCAGTTCATCGAGGAACAGTGAACGGACCACTTTTAATATGTCTCGCTCACTGGTATAGTGTGCGCCGATTTGCCGCCGCTCCCTCGTAACCTCCTGAAAAAGGGAACCGAAGATCGCCGGCGAGATGCGCGACCAGTCGAAATGCGCGCAGGCAATGAGCGCATTCCGCATGTCGGAGTTGAAGTCCGCAAAGCCGAGGTTCTCAGCGAACAGTTCCCCGTCAACGTAACGAAATGCCGCCAGAGTTTCGTCGAGATTGGCTTGGCGATCCTCGGGCGGCGTATTGAGTACGTCGAAAAGACGTGCGAGGTGTAATCCGAGGTCCGAGCCGTCTTTGGCTGTGCGGTTTTCCAGATAGAGGTGGAAGGCCTCGCGCTCGAAGATGCCGGTATCTTCGGCGAAGAGACAGAAGAGAATGCGAACGAGAAATCGTTCAAGGCGATGCCCCGCATAACCTCCCGCCGCGAGCGTGTCATGGAGGAACCGCATCTTCTGCACAGCCTCGATATTGATCGGGTCTTGCTCTTCGAACTTGTGCTGCTTATAACCTGGGATAAACGCAAAAGCGTGAATATATTCGTGAAACTGCACAAGCGGAAATTCAAGCGTATGCACACGCAGGCCGCGGAAAAGCGGCAAATCGAGCTGCTCCTCCGGCTCCAGATCGTGCAGGGCGATGCGGGCGAAATCGGAGACGATGACATAACGCGGTACGTCATCCATCCTGCCCTGGCGGATCAAATCCTGAATATATTGAAACGCTTGCGACTCCGCCTTCCCGAGGTCTTTGCCGAGGCTTTTGTGTTCGACGAGGACCGTCCTTGGCCAAAACAAATCGATGTAGCCGTACTTTCCGGAAACCTTCTTTACCGGCTCCTCGAATGACGCAACCACGCGGCGGCGCACGCCGAAGACTTCAAAGAATTCATTCCAGAAGGTCTGCTTCTCCGCGCGTTCGCTTCTCTCTCCCACCCATTCCCGCGAGAAATCGATGGCGCGATGACGGATTTCATTCCAGGAAAGAGGCATGGCCGGATAATAGCAGAGCCGCAGAGGCCCCGGAGAGAACCTCAGACAAGGGGTTCCCCGCTCGTAACCATTGCCCGCCTTGAGTTTGTCAGCCTACCGCCCCAGATACACCCGGTACTGCTGCTCGATGACGCCGGCGGCGCGGGCCAGGGCCAGCTTGGACAGGTTGTACTGGTAGAGGCTTTCGACCAGGTTGCTCTCGGCCGAGGCCAAGGTGGCTTGCGCGGTGACCAGGGGCAGGTTGTCGTCCACGCCGGCGTTGACGCGGTCGGTCTCGTCGGTGAGGGCGCGGGTGGCCAACTCCACGTTGGAGCGGGCCACGGTAACCAACTTCGAGGTTGCGTCCACGTCCAGCAGCGCCGAGCGCACTTGCTGGTCGATTGCGCCCCTCAGGTCGGCGAGCTGGGCATCGACGGCAGCCAATTGGGCCTGGGCCGACTCCGCATCGCCGCGCAGCTTGCCCTCGCGGAATAGCGGGACGCTGAGCGAGCCCTGGGCGACGAAGTTGCCGTGCGAGCCGACGCCGTTGACCTTGCTGACGTCGTAAAAGCCGCCGAAGCTGAGGGTGGGCAGCCGCTGGCTGCGATAAGCCGCGTGAATGGCCTTGTAGGCAATGGCCTGATTCTGCAGATCCTGGTAGTCCTGGCGGTTCTTGTAGGCGATGGCCCGCACTTCTTCAGGGTTTTCGGCGGCCAGATTGCTGTACGGCGCGGGGTCGGTAAGCGCAATTCTCTGGCCGGGGTCGATGCCGATCTCGCGCTTGAGCAGAATGAGGCTCTTTTCCTGGGCGTTTTGCGCGGCGATAAGGGCCTGCTGCTGGGCCTGGAGCTGGACCCGGGCCCGCAACTCGTCGAGATTCGCCACCACTCCGGCCTGGTGGGCGGCGTGTGCGTTGCTGAGCAGCAACTGGGCGGCGGCTTCGAGCGCCTTAGCATTGTCCACCTCGCTGGCGGCGGCAATGCAATGCAGATAGGCCGCGGCCACTTGCTGGACCACCTCGCCACGCGCCGACATCTTGGCGAAATGGGCCGCCTTCTCGCCCGCGCCGGCGGCCCTGAAGGCGGAGATCACAGGACCGGAGAAGAGCAACTGGCCGAAGTGGATTTGCCCCTCGGTCAGGTCGTCGCGAGTGATGAAAGAGAATCCCGCTGGAATCTTGCCGCCGGGAAAGAGCCCGGCAAACTCCTTGATGACCCCAGGGCCAAAGCCCAGCGCGACGAGATTCTGCTGGTGGACTCCGAGATCGCCGCCGACCGTGATGGTGGGCAGAAAGTTCTGCAGAGCCTCGTTCTTTTCGCCCTGGAGCGCCTTTTCGCCGCTCTCGGCTTCTCTCAGGCCAAGATTGTTCCTGAGGCCGAGACTGACGGCCTCGTCCAACGAAAGCTTGAGCGTCTCGTCGCCGGCTGGGTGGGCGGTGACGCTGCCGAAGAAGGGATTGGCGGCCGAGGTGGGATTGGGGGCCTGGGCGCCAGCAGCCGCTCCGGCGGCGAAGAGAGACAGGGCCAGGGCAAACGTGGCAAGAAGGATCGGCGCGTATGCCCGCCGGAGCACGAGATTTTGCTTTCGATTCACTGCCTTTATTCTCTCAGATGAGCGAGGCGATGGGAGGGATTCGGGTGCGGGAAGAAGGAGCCGCGGAAAGGCGGCGGAGATGAGCGGGGCGGCTCCCTTGCTGTAAACTCGCCTGCATGAGTACGTTGCGAATTGCCGGCGTGATTCCGGCGCGGCTGGCCTCGACGCGGCTAAGCCGCAAGGTGCTGCGCACCATCGCGGGCCGGCCGATGGTGGAGTGGGTGTGGCGCGCCGCCGCGGCCAGCGGACTGATGGAGCCGGTGGTGGTTGCTACCGATTCAGACGAAGTGGCCTCGGTTTGCAAAGAGCGCGGGATTCCGGTGACGATGACCTCGGCGAAGTGCCCGAGCGGCTCAGATCGTGTAAGGGAAGTGGCGCGGCAGATCGACGCCGATATTTACGTGAACATTCAGGGCGACGAGCCGACGCTGAGGCCTGAGTTCTTCCCGCCGCTGCTGGCGTTGTTTGAGCGCGCCGAAGTGGATGCGGCGACGCTGGCGGTTCCCTGCGCGGCCGGGGAGGCGGCGGACCCGAATGCCGTGAAGGTGGTTACGGCTCTGGATGGGCGGGCACTCTATTTCTCGCGGGCGGCGATACCGTTTGACCGGGACAAAGCTGGGTTTGCCGGCTACCGCAAGCATCTGGGCATCTATGCCTACCGGAAGGCAGCGCTGGAGCGGTTTGCGTCGCTGGAGCCTTCGCCTCTGGAGCGGACCGAGCGGCTGGAGCAACTACGGCTGCTAGAAAACGGGATTGCGCTGTATGTGGCCGAGGCTCCGGGAGACACGATTGGCGTGGATACGGAGGCGGATCTGGAGCGCGCTGAGGCGATGCTGAGGCGGGGCGGTTCCTAGGAAGAAGCAGAAGTGTAAGTTAAACAAAAAAAAGGCAATCTTAAGAATTGTGCGAGCCCACCCTAGCGGCAAAAACAGAGACACCGCGAGGGTGGGGCACCCAGCAAGTTGAACAACTTGAACAAGCAGTACGGAACAGAGTGCGGAGGACGATCGAACGAGTTTAGCGAGTTGGCCCCCGCTGCGCGGGGCTGGCGGGTTGGCGAGTTAGCGGCTGGCTGGAGTCGGAAGCAGTTTCATCCCTTCGTGGGTCGGCGAAGCCGGTGGACGGCTGACGGGCTCCAGTTCATGCCCGGGCCATGCAGCTGTTGGAGTGCGTCCACGGCCAGAGGCGCTTCCACCATTGGAAACGGGAACGGCCGCCGGGAGTTTGGGCGAAGTGCTTCGCCGCTGCCCGATCCCCGGGGGCGCGGTTCGCCATGGATGGGCCGGAACGCATTTGGGAAAGCGCGTCCTTGACCTGCGCGCGCAGGGACTCAGCCTCGAAGGTGCAAGAGCGCAGGTAGGCCGAGACGGTGAGGCCGGCCTCGGAGGCGCGCCGGCGCAGTTGCTCGCTTTCCGCCTTGCTCAGGCGGATGGTGATGCTGGCGGACTTCAGATTCCGATCGAGCGCCGCCGGAAGACCAGAGACGGTCTGCGCTTGGATCTCTCCATACGAAGAAGCGGCCGCGCGCGGAGTTGCCGTTGCGGCAGCGGGTGCCGGAGCGGCAGGAGAGGCCTTGCTGATGCGGGTTGGCTGTGGATCGGCGAGCTGGGTCAGAGATGAATCGGTTGCGGATGGAGTTGCGTCCTGGGGGCGGTAGCGCGCGTGGGCGCGCAAGGCGCGCTCGTAGCTGAGGGTTGCATAGTCGTCGGCGAAACCCTCGTCGCTCCAGACGGGTTCGCGGTCCGCGGCAGCGGAGGAGGGAGTTTCCAGAGCGGCCAGCAATTCCGCAAAACTACGGGCGGGTGGGGCGGGCGGGGCTCCGGCCGGCTGCTGCATGGCTTGAAGCATATCGCCTGGCCGGAGGGCAATGGCGAGGGATTCTCTACGCAGAATGCCCGGTTAATTCCAAATCGGGAGAAGCATGTCGCCGGTTCCACAATGAAAATGTCGACCGTTTATCCGGCCCCACTGGGATGCGGCAGCAGATTCGACCCTGGCCGGCCGCCGCGGCGAACCGCTGCGACTCGCGGCAAGGACTGTGCGTTCAGCCCAGGGCCACTCAATCAGGGCCGGATCGGGCAAAAGCTGCTGGGTCAGCAGGGAGCCGAAGCGCGGTCGTCCGGCTCTGGGAGCAGGCGTCCGGGCAGTCGCAGCAGCTCGGTGACTGCCTCGGCGGACAGAGGGCGGGCAAATAAGAAGCCCTGGCCGAAGCGGCAGCCGAGTTGCCGCAGCAGGCGATACTGTTCGCAGGTCTCGATGCCCTCGGCGACGACGTCCATCCCCATTACCCTCGCCAGTTCGATAATGGTGCGCACGATTTGGAGCGGCTGATCTCCCTCGGTCATGCGGCTGACAAACGAGCGGTCGATCTTGAGCACGTCGAAGGGAAAGGAGTGGAGGTAGTTGAGCGAGCTGTAGCCGGTGCCGAAGTCGTCCATGAGCAGGGAGACGCCGAGTCTGCGCAGCGCGCCCAGCACCTCCATGGCCTTGCCGATGTTGGGAATGAGGCTGGACTCGGTCATTTCCAGGCCGAGCTGGCGGCTGGAGATGCCGGATTCAAGCAGCAAGGCCTCGACGTGGTCGGCCAGCCCCTCGCGGGAGAACTGGCGTGCGGAGAGGTTGACGCAAACCCGCAGCGAACCGTGGCGGGAATCCTCGCTGCACCACTTCTGAATCTGCTTGCAGGCCTCGGCAAGTCCCCAGTCGCCGATGGGAAGGATCAAGCCGCTCTCTTCGGCCAAGGGAATGAAGTCCATGGGCGGAATGAGTCCCCGCTCGGGGTGAGCCCAGCGGATGAGCGCCTCGAGGCCAACGATCTTGCGGGTGGAGAGCTCGACCTCGGGTTGGTAGTAGAGGACAAACTGGCGGTCGTCCAGAGCGCGGCGCAGGTCTGTTCCGCTGGGCCAGGCGGCGCGGACGCTTCCTGCGCGCGGCCTGCGCGGCCCGTTACCGGCGACGGCCCTGCGCAGCCTGCGCAGTTCCAACTGGCTGGCAGCCATATCGGCAAGGCTCTCGAGCATGCGCAGCTCGTCCTGCGCCAGGCCATGACGAGGCTCATGGCAGAAGATCACCAGCGCCCCCAGTATCTCTCCGTTGAATGCGCGCACCGGAACAGCGGCGAAGAAAGTCGCGGCAAGCAATTTGAGGATCAGCAGCGGCCCGTCGATTTGGGGGCTTTGGGAGAAGCCGGAGACGACCACTGGACCGTCTTCTGCCAGAACCAGGTCGAAGATGGAGTTCTTGCGGGGCAACTCGCGAATGTGCTGGCCCCACGACGACTTCATCCAGATACGGCTCTCGTCGGCAAAGCCGAGCGCGGCCGAATCGGCCTGAAAGTACTCGGCGGCCAGCCGGGTGATTGCATCGTAGCCCGACTCCGGCGGGGTATCGAGAATTCCAGTCGCAATGAGCGCGGCCAGCCTTCCAGCCTCCTGCTGACGATCAGGCCCGGCGATTTCCAACGCTGCTTGTTGCATTCTCACTCCGGCGGCGCAAGGCGCAGAAAGCGGCCTTTCCGGCCTCGCCGCAGTGGCTGGACGCGGCGGCGGCCAGCAGCACCGCCCGCGGACGGATGCCGGTTGGGTCTCGCATCTCCCTTATCGGAGAAGATTACCGAAGGTATCAGGTTACGGTGGAGCGGCGTTTTTGATTACCTGTGAAAGGTGAGCAGGCTTGCTACTTGCCCGTGGCGGGCTGCGCGGTTTCGGTCCACAGAAAAGCGAGCCGGTCGGCATCGTCCTGGATCTGCCGGTCGATGCCCAATCCGCCGCTGTGCCCTCCCGCCACGCTATAGCGCAGCAGGATGGGCCGGCCGCTGGAGGAGGCCGACTGCAACAGGGCCGTCATTTTGCGCGCATGGAGGGGGTCCACGCGCGTGTCGCTGTCGCCGGTGAATAACATGACCGCCGGATATTTCGCGGCGGGCTTCACATTTTGGTAGGGTGAGTACTTGAGCAGGTACGGGAATTGCTTTTCGTTCTCCGCCGAACCGTACTCCGTGGTCCAGTAGGAACCTACCAGGAACTTCTGGAAGCGAAGCATGTCCAGCAGCGGAAATCCGCACCAGACGGCCGAAAAGAGCTCCGGCCGCTGGGTGATGGCCGCGCCCATCAGCAGTCCGCCATTGGAGCGGCCGGAAATGGCGAAGCGTTGCGGCGACGTGTATTTGTTGGCGATCAGATACTCGGCCGCCGCAAAAAAGTCGTCGAAGACATTCTGTTTGCGCTCGAACATTCCCTGCTCGTGCCAATGCTCGCCATACTCGCCGCCGCCGCGCAGGCTGGGTGATGCGAACCAGCCGCCCTGCTCCAGCCACCACGCATAGACCGGACTCCACGACGGGGTCATGCTCAGGTTGAAGCCGCCGTAGCCAGTCATCAGCAGCCGCTCGGTTCCGTCCTGTTTCAGGCCCTTCTTCCCGGCGATGAACATGGGGATATTCGACCCATCCTTCGACTTGAAGAACACCTGCTTCAGCTCATACTGGCTGGAGTCAAAGGCGATCTTCGGCTGGAAAAAAACGTCGCGCTTACCGGTTGCGGTATCCAGCCGGTAGATAGTCGGTGGCACCAGGAACGATTCAAAGCTGAAAAAGCCATAGCGATCCGTCGTCCGGCCAACGACGGCCGAGGACGATCCGATTCCGTTGAAGTCGATCTTTCCAGCCGGCTTTCCATCCAGCGTGTAGACCGCCGTCTCCGTCTTTGCGTCCCTCAGCCGGTTCACGTAGATCTTCCTGCCCGCGATTGACCAGTCGCTGATCGCATCCTGCTCCTCCGGCACGATGGTCTTCCATACGTCGGGCATAATGCCGGGATCGGCCCTGAGAATGCGTCCCTTGGGAGCCTGGTAGTCGGTCTTCACATACCACGCCCCCTGCGCGCGGATGGCCTCAAAGCGCGAATCCAATCCCCACACCAGCACCTCGAAGAAGGAACCCGGCTTGGTCAGGTCGCGGAAGACGATGTCCACACGCCGGGCTGGCACGCCGCGATCGATGGTGACAACCAGATAACGGCCGTCATCGGTCACCACGCCGGAAAAAAGGTCGTCGCCCGCGAGCCGCTCGCCGCGAAACTCGCGGCCGAAGAGCAGCTTGTCACCTGAGATGCGCGTCCCCAGCGTATGCAGGTAAAGCAGTGTTCCTTCCTGGTTATTGCGTGAGTAGTACATGCCGTTCCCATCCGGCGAGAAGGCTACGCCAAAATAGCGGGCGGTTGGCAGTTCGTCCTCCAGCGTCTTGCCGGTCTTCACGTTGAAGATATGGATGGAGGTCTCGTCCGCTCCACCCTGCTGAACGCCATAGGCGATCAGATTCCCGTCGCGCGAGACATCTCCGAGAGAAAATGACGTGTTCGGGTCGCGGCTCAGCTGTGCCGGGTCGATCAGCCGCTCGTCTTTGCCCATTTCGGCCGGCCCCGTCCCGGCGCGGCGCATGTAGATTGAGAACTGCTGCTCACCGGGCAGCCGCTTGAGGAAGAAGTAGCTGTTTGCGCGCTGCAAGGGTATCTTTGCGGCCGAGACGTTCTCCAGCGCGTCCAGATCGTCCGCCGCTTGCGGCCGTATGCGCGCCTGCTTCAGATAGTGGGCCGTGTAGGCGTTCTGGGCATCGATAAAGGCTCGCGTCTCAGGACTCTTGCCGTCTTCGAGCCATCGATAGCCGTCCAGAATCTTCGTCCCGAAGTAGTCGTCGGCAACCGGAATAGCCTCGACAGCGGGCGGCGGAGGCAACGTGATGCCTTCGCGGCCATGAATGGCCTGGGCCGCCGCGCCTGTGCCGGCAGCTAACCAGATCGCCAACCCCAACCCAAAGATCCGCTCCATGCAGTGCTTCATGGGGACAGGATACTTCGCCAAGCGGCGCCTCGTCCGCTCGCAAGCCCAGTAGAATCGAGTCCAGTGGCAGTATCTCCCACAACTCAAAGCTCTCTGGCCTCGCAATCCCCGTGGGCGCGCGGCTTGAGGCTGCTGCGCCCTTCGCACGCTCATACCGCTTTCACGGCGACCATCCTGCTGATGGTGTCGACTTTCCTTTCGCGGATCATCGGACTGGTGCGGGTCAAGTATATTGTCTGGCTCTTTGGCCGCGGCGTGGAGGCCGACGCGCTGAACGCCGCTTTTGTGCTGCCGGACATGATCTCGTACTTTCTGGTGGGCGGCGCGGCCTCCATCACCTTTGTCACCATTCTCACGCGCTATCGCGAGACGGGCCGCGAGGCGGAGGGCGAGCGGTCGCTCTCGGTGATTCTGACCACCATGTACCTGGTGCTGGGCGGGGCCATTGTGCTGGCCGAGATCTTTGCTCCGTGGTATATCCATTGGTGGTTCAACGGCTTCGACGCAACCAAGGCCGCGCTTTGCGTCAAGCTGACGCGCATCCTGCTGCCCGCGCAGTTGTGCTTCTTTGCCGGCGGAGTCTTTGGCGCGGTGCTGCTGGTGCGCAAGCAGTTCAGCGTGCAGGCGGTGGCGCCGCTGATCTATGGCCTGGGCACCATTGTTGGCGGCTTGCTGCTGGTGCGGCGAATCGGCGTCTCATCGCTGGCCATCGGCACAGTGGCGGGAGCCTTCTTTGGGCCGTTCCTGCTGAACTGGTTCTTCGCGCGGCGGGCGGGCACGCGGTACAGGCCGATTCTCGACTGGCGCGACCAGGGGCTGCGCGATTGGGTGCGGTTGTCGCTTCCGCTCATGGTCGGAGTTTCACTGGTGACTGCCGATACCTGGATCATCCTCCACTTTGCCTCGACCACCAAGGGCGCAGTCTCGCTGATGAGCTACGCCAAGCAGCTTTTCACGGCTCCCATGGCCATGCTGGCGCAGGCCGCGGGCGCGGCTTCCATGCCGTTTTTCGCGAGCATGTGGAGCCAAGAGCGCCGCTATGAGTTTGCCACCGGGGTAGCGGACGCCGTGTCGCGCGTGGCCGCACTGGGGCTGCTGGCGGCCGCGGGCATGGTAACGCTGGGCCAGCCGATGATCGATCTGGTGTTTACAGGCGGACACCTCTCGTCCGGCGACGCGCGCGAGTGCGCCGCGTACTTTGCCGTCTTCTCCGCCTCCTTGTTTCTGTGGTCGGCGCAGGCCATCTATGCGCGCGCATTCTATGCGGCGGGGAACACCTTCCTGCCCATGCTGGCGAGCACGGCGGTGACCCTGGTTTCGTGGCCGATCTACGCCGGGCTTTACCACTTGTATGGAACGATGGGGCTGGCGATTGCTTCGAATTTGGGGATCGCCCTGCAAAGCCTGACCATTGCCGTGCTGCTGCACTGGCGGCGCATGGTCTCGCTGGCCAGCCTGGACTATGCCGAACTGGGCCGCTGCCTGCTGGCCGCGCTGGCGAGCGGCGCCGCGGTTTGGGCGGTGGTTTGGGGGCTGGGCGGCTTGCTGGGTTATCTGGGCTATTCGCGCTTGCCCGCGCAAATCCGCTGGACCGATCTGGGCGAACTGGCGGCTGGCACTCTGGTCTGGCTGGTGGTGGCTGGATGGGTTCTGGAGAAGACCGGATCGGCGCTGCCCAGGGTGACGATGAAGCGGCTGGGGCTGGGATAGCAAACCTCGGCTCATTTCCATTTCGCTTTCTTCGATCTATTTATTTTTCAATCGGTTACGAGCTTCGAGATGCAAGTCATATTCAATTCGTTTTCATTTGAGCCTCTCGCACAATTAGCTTCAAGCTGCGACATGCGTCAGGGCACGACTTCAGAGGTGCCGCCAATGGCCCCATATTGATTCCAGCTTTAGCCGCTGGGGAATTGCAAATAAATGAGAACAAAAGACGCAGGGGCTGAAGCCCAACTTCATTCTTGCCCATCCTCGGCACGACTAAAGTCGTGCCCTGACGCTTCTTGCAATCCCTATGGAATTCTGCAAGAGGCTCATTTCATTGCTAATTCGCAACGCACAAGCGCCCCCAGAGCACACGGGGGCGCTTGCAATCAACCAAGAAAGCCTGAGGTTCAGCTACGGCTGAAACGGCCGGGGCGGCTCAGGGGCCGGCTGGGCCGCAACGGCTCCCGGCTTGCCCTCGGGCTTGCGGATATCGATGCCGCCCTTGAAGAAGGCGCCATCTTCGATGCTGATGCGGGCCGCGGAGACGTCGCCGCTCAGGGAGCCTTCAGCGCGGATGTCTACGCGGTCAGTGGCGGAGACGTTGCCGCGCACCTTGCCCAGGACGACGATTTCGCGGGCGACGATGCTGGCTGCGACCTGGCCGTTGCGGCCTATGGTGACGCGGTTGCCGGCAAGGTTGATGCTGCCTTCGACTTTGCCGTCGACAAACAGCGACTCGGAGCCGGTGATCTCACCCTTGATGAAGAGG